>Ga0070741_10005591_pt1 | contig 27721 bp, 16 predicted proteins | sample Coa_R1_4_FD_66440 | JGI IMG/M metagenome (GOLD analysis project Ga0070741, IMG submission 66440) | Surface soil microbial communities from Centralia Pennsylvania, which are recovering from an underground coalmine fire - Coalmine... | ecosystem: Environmental > Terrestrial > Soil > Unclassified ...
CATCAGCTGGCGCAATGGAGTCATGGGGATCCTCCTTTCGTTCTCCTCATCACGTTTGTTTGACGACAGCAATGATGAAGTCGAAGAGGTCCCCAGGCTGCCGCTCACGTGCAGCGCGTTAAGGACAGGATGTTCGTGGGAACTTGGAGGGATCGTGCCTCACGGCACTACCGCGGAGCGGTTTCGTTCAACGTCTTCCTAAGCTGATTCGATTCTATCCACATGTAGATGCTTGCATCTACCCGTAGATATCTACATCTACCTGTAGATATCTCGCCTTACGACGTCTCACCCCACCGTGGCCACGACCCGCTGCGGCGGCGGCGCGTGGCGCGGGGTTGTTGCCACCGGGAGCGAGAAGCTGAACGTCGATCCCTTTCCCTTCTCACTCACCACCCACACCCTCCCGCCGTGCACCTCGACCAGCCGCTTTACGATCGCCAGTCCAAGCCCTGTGCTCGACTCCCCTCCCGTCGGCCTCGCACTCAGCTTGCGGAACGTGCGGAACACCGTCTTCAGATCCTCTTCGCTCAGCCCCTGCCCGTTGTCGCGCACGTGCGTCACGACTTCCGCCTCGCCGGTCTCGAAGCTCACCCGCACTTCGCCGCCGTTCTGCGTGTACTTCACGGCGTTGCTGATCAGATTGTCGATCACCTGGCGGATGCGCATCACATCCATCATCACCGGCGGGAGCATCGCCGGCTGATCGACGTCGAGCCGGATCTGCTTCCTGTCCGCCGTCTCCTTCAACGCCGTGATGCTGATCTCCACCAGCGACGCCAGATCCTCCGGCCGCCGCTCCAGCTCCACCTTGCCCGACTCGATCGACGAGAGATCGAGCAGATCGCGAATCAGCCGCTCCATCTGCTCCGCCGCCACGCGCACCCGCTCCAACTGCGTCAGCGCGCGCTCGCGGTCGAACGCCTCGGTCTGCATCCGGTCGATCACCAGCGTCACCCAACCAGCGATTGCACCCAGCGGCGTCCGGAGGTCGTGCGCCGCGATGCCGACGAACTCGTTCTTCGAAGCATTGATCTTCTCCAGATCCTGCAGCACGCGCGCCTTCTGGAACGCGGAGAGTATCGGCTCCTTCAGCTCCGCCATCAGCGCGAGATCGCCCGCCGAATCCTCGAGCCGCTGCCGCTTCTCGAAGATCAGAAAGCCTTCGACGTGGCCCGCCATCGTCAGACGCACCGTCAGCGTCGAACGGTTCTCACTCCCGAAGATGAAGATGTCGGGATACGCCTCCTGCGCCGGCGAGAGATACTTCTTCTCGATCTCCTCCAGGCTCATCGCCACATCTTCCAGCTCGCTCGCATCCCAACCAAGCGCTGCACGCAGACGGAAGAGGCTCGACGACGGATCGAACACCAACGCCGTCGCCTGATCGACGTCGGTGCGGAGAATGCCGAGGATGAGCTCCTGCAGATGATCGAAATCGATCTCCGCGTTGATGGAGCGGATGATCGAATTCACGCGCGCCAGCTCGGCCGTCCGCGCCGCGACCAGCACCTCGAGCTCGCGCCGCTTCATCTCCACCGCCCGGATGCGAATCCGATAGACGAGCAGTGCGCCGGCGATCACCAGCAGAATCCCGGCGATGCGGAACCACATCGTCTGCCAGATCGCCGGCTGGATGACGACCTGCACCGACGTGCCGGCTTCGTTCCATACGCCGTCGCTGTTCGTGCCGCGCACGCGGAACAGATACTTCCCCGGTCCCACGTTCGTGTAACTCGCCTCGGTCTTGTTGCCGGCGGAGACCCAGCCGGGATCGAGTCCCTCGAGCTTGTACGCGTACTGATTGTCGGACGGCGACGTGAAGTCGAGCGCCGCGAACTCGAAGGTGAAGAAGTTGTCGTGCCGCGAGAGCTCGAGCGGGCCGCGCGAAAAGAACGACGTCGGCAGCGCCAGCGGCGCATTGAACTTGCGGAAGCCGGTGATGACGACCGGCGCCACGAACGGATTCTCGTGCACGTCATCCGGCGCGATCGTCACGTAGCCATGCGTGCCGCCGAGGTAGAGGCGACCGTCGGATCCGCGGAAGCGGGCGTTGGTATCGAGCAGAATCCCGTTGTCCTCCACGCGATAGTTGCGGAAGCGATTGGTGCGAGGATCGAAGCGCGACACTCCGCGGTACGTGCCCAGCCAGAGATCGCCGCGGTTGTCGCGCAGCACGCTTTCGACGTGGATGCTCGCCAGGCCGTCCGCTTCGGTGTAATGCCGCACGGCGTGCGTGCGCGGATCGAAGTGATCGAGCCCGGTCGTCGTCGCAACCCACAATCCGCCGCTGCCGTCGGGCTCGAGCGCGCGAATGCGGCTGCCGATCAGCGAGCCGGTCGTCAGGTGTTCGAAGGACTGCTTCGACGGATCGAGCCAGTTGAGGCCACCATCGTCGGTTCCGATCCAGAGCACGCCGCGGTCATCTTCGAGGAGCGTCGTGACGTAGTCGTCGCTGAGCGAGCCGGGATTGCGCGCGTCATGATGGAAGACGATCTCCTGCTTCGTGACGGGATCGAACCGCTTGAGCCCGCGATTCGTCGCGATCCAGAGAAAGCCGCTGCGGCTGGCGAGAACGCTGAGCACCGTGTCGCTGCTCGACTGATGCAGCGCGAGCGGATCGTGACCGTGGTACTCGACGCACGATCCCTTCACCGGATCGAACCGGCAGAAGCCGCCGGCCCAGAAGCCGAGCCAGAGGTTGCCGCTGCGATCCTCCGTGATCGCCTGCACGGCGCGCTCCGGCAGCACCGCCGGATTCGCGGGATCGTGCATGTAGCGCGTGATCTTCTGCGTGACGGGATCGATGCGATGCAGCGTGTCGGTCGTGCCGATCCAGAGGACGCGGTTGCGGTCTTCGTAGATCGCCTGCACGCGCGCGCCATGCAGCAGGTTCGGATCGCGATCGTCGGTGACGTGCGTGATGAACTTGCGCTCCTTGAGATCGATCTCGTCGACGCCGGCGCCGCGCGTCGCGATCCAGAGATTGTGCGAGCGATCCTCGTAGAGCGCGCGAACGTCGTTCGCCGCGATCGACTGCGGGCGCGTCTCATCGTGCACCCAGCGGGCAAACGTCCCGCTCTGCTCGTCGAAACGATTGAGTCCGCGGTCGCGCGTGCCGATCCAGAGCGTGCCGCGGTGATCCTTCGCGATGGACGTGATGGAGTCGGAGCTGAGACTCAGCTCGTTCTTCGGATCGTTGCGGTAGTGCTTCACGGCGCGCGTGCGGACATCCATCCGGTCGAGGCCTGCCTGTGTCCCGATCCAGAGTGCGCCGTTCTCGAACGCAAGGCTGCGGATGATCGCGCGGCCCGGAAGATCGGTCTCCATCGCCACATGCTCGACGCCGCCCGTGCCGCGATCGACGCGATTGAGCCCATTCTCCGTCCCCGCCCAGATGTCGCCCGCGTCATCCTCGGCGATCGACCAGACGCGGTTGTCGGTGAGCATGAAGTTCGTGAAGGAGTTGCTCGCGCGATCGAAGCGGCTCAGGCCTCCGGCGAAGGTGCCGACCCACAGCGTGCCCGTGTGATCGAGGAGCAGCGTCTGCACGCGATCGTCGCCCAGCGTGCGCGGATCGCCTTCCCGGCGCCGGTAGTGCTGAAAGGTCTCCGTCGCAGGATCGAAACGATCGAGGCCGCCGCCCCATGTGCCGATCCAGACGATGCCGTCGTTGTCGACGACGATGGAGTCGCAATCGTTCTCGGCGAGCGATTTCGGATCGCGCGGATCGTGATGAAAGACCTTGAAGCGATAGCCGTCGTAACGGCTCACGCCATCCTGCGTCGAGAACCAGAGGAAGCCGCTCTTGTCCTGCGCGATGCCGTAAACGGAAGGATGAGAGAGTCCGCTCTCGCGGGTGATATGGCGGAAGACAGCCGGTGGCTCGGCTGGTGCGGCGAAGCTCGCGACCAGAAGAAGCAGCATCGCTGCGGTCAACACCGTGCGCATCTGGACCGTGGACGAGTATAGCCGGGGTTCGATAGATTGCGGCGCGTGAGCCGCTTTCTCGTCGTCGCCGCCGGCGGCGCTCTCGGCGCCATCGCGCGCTACGGAGTCGCCCTTCTCGTCGCGCTCTTCTGGCGCCGCAGCTTTCCGCTCGGCACGTTCATCGTCAACATCACCGGCTGTTTTCTCCTCGGCCTCTTCGCGACGGTGGCCGCGGAACGGATGGAGATCGCGCCGCTCCTGCGGCTGTTCGTCGCAACCGGATTCGTCGGCGCCTACACGACGTTCTCCACGTTCGAGTACGAGACGCAGCGTCTGACGGAGATCGGCGCGGCGTGGTGGGGATTGGTCAACGTGTTGACCTCCGTCGTGGCAGGGTACGCGGCGGTGCGCATCGGCGTCATGATCGCGCGGCGGTAAACCGATCGCGTTCCGAGAAAATCGCGCCCCGGAAGGGGCGCCTCCTCGACGACAATGGCCGGTGGTAGCGCCGGAGGCGCTACCACCGGCCACGTGCTCATCGGAGTGGCGCGATCGCGTTACCGTCCCAGTTCGTACAGGTAATCGACGAACGACATCACCGCGCCGTCGTATCCCTGCACCTTCGGATTCGAGGACTCGATCACGTAATACTCGTCGGGCGCGTGCGCGCCGCCGCCGGAGCCGAGGCCGAAGTGGCCGGCGGCGAGCTTCAGCGGTTCGCCCGTGAAGACGTATCCCGGATACGAACCGGCGTTACGGGGCCAGAGCACGGGATCGATTCCCCACTGCTTGTACACCGCGGATTGCGCCTGAATCAGTCTCGCGTTCGCCGGCGTGCTCGTCGGATCGTAACCTCCGGTCACGTTCACTTCGATGTCGCCGTAGCCGCGTTTCGCGAGATGCGCCTTCAACGCCGCGACCGCATCCGCCATCTTCATGTCGGGCACGAGGCGCAGATCGAGCTTCGCTGCTGCGCGATGCGGCAGCACCGTCTTGCCGCCCGGCCCCGTGTATCCCGCAACGAGTCCCTCGATGTTCACCGTCGGCTGCGATTCGAGCCGCTCCTGCGCCTGCTCGAACGGCAGATCGTCGATCCAGTGATGAACGCCGAGCGACTTCATCGTCTGCGCTTCGTTCTTCACCTTCGTCGCGGCGGCGACCATCGCCTTCTCGTCCGCGCTCATCGGCCGCGGCTGCGGATAGTTGTCGATCGTGATCGTGTTGCCGTCGGCGGAGACGAGCGAGTCGAGCGCTTTCACGAGATGCCACGCCGGACTGTCGATCATCGCCTTGAGCGAGGAGTGGATGTCCTTCGACGGGCCGCGTCCCCACTTCTCGCCGCTGGAGACGAGCTCCAGTTCCGCGATGCCTTTCGCACCGAGGCTGACGACGACGGCGCCGTCGGGATCCTGCACGGCGGAGGGCATGAAGACTCCTACCGTCCTGCGCAGCGCCGCTTCGACCTCGGGGCGGCGCACGAGCTGGCCGATGTGCGTCGAGCCGATCTCCTCCTCCCCTTCCGCCACGAGCACGAGATTCACCGGCATCTTCTTTCCCGCGCCGCGAATCGCATGCAGCGCGGCGAGGAACGCAGACTCCGGGCCTTTCTGGTTCACGGCGCCGCGGCCGACGATGACTTTGCCCGTCTCCGGCTTGTCGACGAGCTTCGCCTCCAGCGGCGGGGACGTCCACTCCGCCGGATCGAACTGCTTCACGTCATACATGAAGTAGAGGCCGACGGTCTTCGGCGCGCCAACGTCCATCGTGGCGAAGACGCCCGGCTTCCCGTCGGTCGTCAATATGTTGACGTTCTGAAAACCGGCATCCTTCGCCAGCTTCGCCATGTACTCCGCGCCGGCCGGATAGTTGCGGTTCTCCGCGGCGATCGAGGGGAGCGCGATCCACGCCTGCAGACGTGCCACGGCTTCGTCGTGCCTCTTCGCGACTTCGCGGCGAATGTCGTCGCGGTCGCCCGCATGTGCGGTCAGTGCAAGAAGGAGGAGAATCGGGACGAGTGTCTTTCGCATGATCTCGAGTTTATCGCGAGCGAGGGATCAGGCCGCGCAGACTCAGACGTACGCGAGGCGCAGCCCTTCCTCGAAGGCGCCGAGGAGCGTCTCGATGCCTTCCAGTCCGACGCTGAGGCGCACGAGACCATCGCTGATGCCGCGCGCCAGGCGGTCCTCGCGCGGCACCACGCTGTGCGTCATGCTCGCGGGATGCTCGATGTAACTGATCACGCTGCCGAGGCTGACGGCGAGCTCCATCGGCGTATCGTGGCGCGCGAAGTAATTCATCAGACGGATCGCCGGCTCCTGCCCTCCCTGCAGCTCGAACGCGATCATCGCCCCGCCGTTGCGCATCTGCGCGCCGATGAGGTGATGCTGCGGATGCGAAGCGAGCCCCGGATAGTGCACGGTCTCGACGCGCTCGTGCTTCACGAGATAGTCCGCGACGCGCTCCGCATTCGCCACTGCTGCATCGATGCGCTGGGGCAGCGTCTGCACACAGAGCGAATTGAGCCAGCTGTCCATCGGACTCGGCGTCGGCCCGAGATCCTTGGCCATCGTGAAGAGCTCGGACGTCATGAAGCGGAATGGACCGAGCACATGCCCGCCGATCGAAGTCGAGTGCCCGTTCACGTACTTCGTCGTGCTCTGCACCACGAAGTCGGCGCCGAGGCGGAAGGGTTGCTGGAGATACGCGCTGCAGAAGGTGTTGTCGACGACGAGGAACGCGCCGTGCTGCTCCGCGAGGCGCGCGATCGCGCGGATGTCGGACATCGCGAGCGTCGGGTTCTCCGGCGATTCGATGAAGATGACCGAGACTTCGGGATGCTCGGCCAGACACTGCTCGACGGCCTGCGTGCTCGTCGTGTCGACGAAGTAGGCGTGCACGCCGAACTTGCGCGCGAGCGTGCGGAGAAGGCTGTCGGTGCAGCCGTAGACGTTGCCGGCGATGACGCCGTCGCCTGATTCGAGCAGCGCGAGGAGCGTCGTGGAGATCGCGGCCATCCCCGAGCCGAGGACCATGCTGCCGATCGTCGGCTCGGTCTCGTCGGCGGCGAGCGCGCGATCGATCAGATGCTGGCACTCGAGCTGGAAGAGAACGCGCTCCAGATACTCCGTCGTCGGATTGCCGAGCCGCGTGTAGATGCGCGCGAACGGCTTCTCCCCGCTCTGCGAGTGGCCGAGAAAACGAATGCTGCCGTCGCGCACGTTGCGGAAGCGGAACGTGCTGCGTTGATGGATGTCGGGAAGCCCGGTGCCCACGCAGAGCGACGCGAATCGCCCGGCATCGAGAAAGGGCTCATCGCTGACGAGATACTTCGCTTTCCGCTGCTGCCACCAGCTCCACCAGTCGGGTCGCTTCATCGATGGAAGTGTAGGACAAGCACTCAGGTTGTCCGTGGCAGGACAACCTGAGGAGGATGTCCTGCGTCACTGCACGCGCGTGCGGAGCTCGTTGAAATCGAGTGCTCTGACCACCACGTTTGCCAGCGGCGCATACGTGTAGCCGCCCGTGGTGAGACCGAGCGTCGTGCGCGCGGAGTCGAGTTGCGAGCGAAGCTCGGTGATGTGCACGGCCCTGATCCGCGTGCCTGCCTGCGCGGCGTCCGTGTACGCGCCCGCCCCTCCGTTCGCGAGCTTGATCACCGCGTCGACAGCGGTGCGGAGCTCGGCCAGATCGACGGCCTTGACCACCATCCCGCTCGTCAGCGTCGCGTTCGTGAAGAAGATCGTGGTCGCGAGATCCGGCGAGCTGTTGCCCGATGTTCCGCTGGCATTCACGGCGCGAACCCGATAGACGTAGGACTTCCCCGCCAGTGCGGTCGTGTCGGAGTATGCGTTCCCCGCCGGCGTGGCGATCTGCACGTAATTCGTATCGAACGACGACTTCCGATCGACCTGGTAGGAGCTCGCGCCGCCAACGGCGGTCCAGGTGAGATCGATGCGCGTGCCCGTGATCGCGGTTGCCACGAGATTCGTCGGAGCGGATGGGCCGCCGGAGGCTCCGGAAATCTGCAGGCGATTGGTGGCACCGGCGAGGCTCGCGTTCAACGTGATCCAGAGCTCGCTCGCGGAGGGGCGGAGAGATGCGTAGTAATCGGCATCGGCGGTCAGCGTGACGCCGCCGAGGATCACCGACGGATCGCCGCCGGTGTAGTTGCTGATGATGAAGAGCGGATTCTTCAGCGTGCCGGAGCCGACGGCGATGTTCGCGTCGAGGGCGTTTCCGCTCGCGGACAACGCGAGCGCTCCGTAGACGTGGTTGTATCCCGCCTGCGGATACGGAGCGCTGGCGCGCGTGATCCCCGGCGGGCCGTCGGTCACGACGCTGCCGGTGCTGGCCGTCATCGTCACGGTCTGGATCACTTCGACCTGCGTGACCTGCGCTTCGACCGGCGCGGCGCTGTGCTGTCCCATCACGATGTACGTCGAGTAGCTCTTCTTCGGATAGCCGGGCGCTTCCTTCACCGTCTCGTTGACGCCGTCGTTGATCTTGTACGTGTTCGGCCCGAGGAATCCGTATTGCGTGCGCCAGGTGAGACGCGCGTTGTTGTTCGAGGCGGCGACACCGACGGAATCGGCGTTCGCCTGATAGGGCCAGTCGTCCTGCCACGGCATCCGGTAACCGTTGCCGGCATTGCCGTCGGCCGATGTCTTGCCCCAGAACGGCGTGACGTCGTGGACGAGCGGGCCGCGTGCGCCGGCGGCATCCTGCACGGTAAAGCTCTGCGTCTGCACGATGCCCATCGTTGCGTCGCGGTTGTACGGCCCGCCGCCGAGCGGGCCGTTCAGCCACTCCTTGACGTAGGGAACGATGTTCGACTGCGACCAGTCCCAGGTGCTGTTGAGCGTGACCGGGGCGCTCGTCGTCGTGAACTTGTAGTGATCGCCCCACGCGGTTCCGTCGATGTCCAGCGATCCATCCCCATCGATGTTGAACTCGCCGTAAGGCGCGCGCGAGTCATCGTAGAACGTCCCTGGTGCAGCGGCTGGTGAGGCGAGATCGACATCGTAGTTGATCGCGTAGAGCGGATTGTCCCGGCCGGTCATGAACAGCCAGTCGATCGTGACCGGGATGGTGTGCGATCCGGACGCGTCGGTCGAACAGTTGCGCGGATAGTCCTGCGTGAAGCGGAAGATCGCGTGATGACGCCCTTCGAACACGCGCGACCAGTGGCCGGCGACGAAGCCGCCGAGGGGAGAATCGTCGCCGACGCAGTTACCCGCCGCGGAATGGCAGACGACGTAGCCGAAACCTGTGTAACCGGAGTTGCCGTAGGTCGTGACATCGAGGACCCGGGTGCTGCCGTTGGTTAGCTGATAGCGGAACTCGCGCAGCGTGCCGCCCTGGGCGCCGCCCGGTCCTGCTCCGTTGTCGTTGTGGGCGAGGACGGCGACGCGCGGATGATTGCTGCTGTCCTGCCACGTGAAGCGGTCGCTGAGCATGGATGCGACCGTCACGTCGTGCTCGATGGTCATTGCATTCGAGGACTGTGCGGCGCTCGGCCCGAGCGTCACGTCATCGATGTAGATCTCCTGGCCGGCCGGGGCCGCGGAACCGGAGTCCCATTGCAGATCGATGCGATCGAAGCTGCCGTTGTACGAGATCGGCGCCTGCGTGAGATTGACGATGACCTGCAGCCACTGGCCGCTGGGCATCGCGTTACCGCTGATGTACGAGTCGAGCGAGCCGTTGGCGACGACATTGGCGCCGTTCTCCAGAACGACGCGCAGATGCTGATTCGAAGCGCCGGCGCGGACCCACAGGCGCAGCACCGGGTACGACGCCGTGCTGTAGGTTCCGGAAGGGTGCGCGAAGGAGACCGCGTTGAAGTTGTTGCCGAGAAAGGAAATCGATTTCGTTCCGCTGTGCACCTGTACCGTGCTCGCGAAGTTGCTGCCGCCGCCATAGGAGTAATCGAGGAAGCTGTTCTGCAGCGCGTCGTCGTAAACGGTGATCGTCTGCGCATTCGCGGCGGTGGATAGAAGAACAGCGAAAGCAATGAGCACAGACGCAGTTTTCATGAACGGTCTCCGAAGCGGTCAGTTGTAGCACGGATCGCATTCATTGCAGCGAGCGCAGCCGCGGAACCCGGTGAGGTTAGCGCGGTTTCCGGGCATTGCGAGAATCCGCCGATCCTGCAATACCATGCCGCACCCGATGTCTTTCGTCCGCCGTCTCCTCTCTCTCCTGCTGCTGGCTCTGCCTGCGCTCGCGCAGCCGGTGCGATTCACGCCGCTCGTTCTGGACAGGACCCTTCCGGACGTCCCTGCCTGCCGCGGCATCGTCGATCAGCCGATCGCCGATCTCGTTTACGCCGCGGCCGAAGATCCGGGGAAAGTGTTTGAACGGCAGCGCAAGCAGCATCGGAACATGATGGAAGTGCCTCCCGTCATCGAATGCCAGAGCAAGCTCTGGAAAGCGCTGCATCACAGTTCGGGGATGGGGAACGCGGCACGCGTGCCGGCAGGCACGGAGCTTCTCAGCCTCCGCGCGCCGGCGTTCGATGGCGGCTTCGCCGTCCGCTCGCTGAGCGCATCGATCGGAGCGAACCTGGATCCCGCGGGCGGCGTCGCCGAGTATCAGGGCGAAACGACCATCGCCGTCAACCCTAACAATCCGCTGCAGCTCATCGCCAGCGCGAACACCTACGATCGCGATCCCGATCCCGGCTGCAATTCGCCGACCGGCGGCGCGGCGCAGACCTACGGCACGATGGCGATGTACGGCTCGAGCGACGGCGGTGCGACGTGGGTGCACCGCTGCGGTCCCTGGCCGGCCTCGCTGACCGGCGGCGTTCCCTCGGCAACGCAGTATTACGGGAGCGATCCCGCCGTCGCCTGGGACTCTCAGAACCGCGCCGTCAGCGTCTACATGCTGGTCTCGGCAGCCGACAACGGCAGCTCCGGCGTGGCCCTCGTCTGCTACCGCTCCGCCGATGCCGGCAACACCTGGACCTATCTCGGCACCATCATCAATCACATCAGCAACGTCAAGCAGTTCGACGACAAGCAGCTCATCGCCATCGACAACTCGCCGGGCCCGGCGAGCACGCGATCGCACCCCGGCCGCATCTACGTCATCTGGGACGAGAACAACTCGGAGCGCGTCGCGTTCTCCGATGACGGCGCCTCCTGGACGATCGTCGTTCTTCCGCAGCCGCCGTTCGGCATCGAAGACGTCGGAGCCGACATCAAAATCGGCGACGACGGCACCGTCTATGCCATCTGGAACCGGCTCAGCGGATCGCCGGCACAGACCGGCGAGGCAACGGTCTTTTCCAAGTCGGCCGATGGAGGACTCACGTGGTCCGCACCGGTGACCGTCGCCACGCAGAGCCTCCTGTCGTTCGGCACAAACAATCAGCCACCCGCGCAGGACGATCGAGGCATCAACGCCTTCGCCTCGCTCAGCGTCGACACGAATCCGGCGTCTGCGTATTACCGGCGGCTCTATGTCACCTTCACCGATTTTCCCACCGGGACCACTTCCGGAACGGACACGAACATCTACGTCGTGAGCTCGAGTGACGGTGGGCTCACATGGTCGCCGCGTGTGAAAGTGAATGACGATTCGGGGAGCGCAACGCAGTTCTTCCCATGGCTCGCCGCCGATCCGACCGACGGCTCGGTCAATGTCGCGTGGTACGACACGCGGAATGATGCGGGCAACCGGCAGGCGCAGGTGTTCTACGCGCGGTCGTCGAATGGCGGAATTTCGTTCGAGCCGAACCTCCTCGTCACGGACGCCGGCAGCGGCTGGAACAATCACGCCGGCTATCTCGATGAGAGCTCGATCGACAACGTTAATTACAACGGCAATCAGTACGGCGACTACTCGGGCATCGCGGCGCATGACCGGAAGGTGCATCTCTTCTGGACCGACTCGCGGCAGTTCTATCCGGTGTTGACCGGGACGCTCGCCGAAGATGCAGGAACTGCAGTCATCGTCAACTGCTCGCAGCCCTCCGCACTCTCCGCGCCCACGATCGCGCCTCTTTGCCCGGTTGCATCAGGTCTGAGCTGGAGTGCACCGTCGAGTTGGGGAACCAATGCGACCGGCGGAACCTATTCGGTCTACCGCGGCACGACGGCGTCGTTTGCGAGCGCAACCCAACTCGCATCGGGACTCACGGCGACTACGTTTAGCGACGCGTCTGCCGCGCCGGGGACGGCGTACTACTACTTCATCCGTGCGACCAACAATTGTCCCGGAACCGCACTCACTCCGATGAGCGCCGCCTCGGCGGCATCGCAGGCCGTCACTGCACGCGGCATCCTGCCGCAAAGCATCGCGAATGCGGTGACCGCGTCGCCGTACACGGTGACGTTCTCGTTCAGCGGCGGCGCACCTCCGACCGCAATCACTGAGAGCGGCACGCTACCGACGGGCCTGACGTTCACGAATGGTGTCCTCAGTGGCACACCTGCGCAGGGCGGCTCCTTCCCGTTCACGATCAATGGAAGCGACGCCAACGGCTGCACCGCCTCGGCTTCGTACACGTTGACGGTGCTGCTTGCCGACGGCTCCGCCCCGGCATCTCTCGTAGCCACCGCCTCCTCGGCCACGCAGATCAGCGTGTCGTGGACCGGTGTGGCCAACACGAATCACTATGAAGTGCTTCGCAAGAGCGGCGCGGCGCTCTCGACGATCAACACTCCGGCGACGTCGATCAACGATTCGGTCAGCCCCGGCACGACCTATCTCTATGCCGTTCGCGCAGTCAGCAACTCACAGGCCGTCTCCTCCTACAGCAACTACGATCTCGCGACGACGATCCTCTTCACCGATGATCCAACGGGCACGCAGACCGTGATCAAAGCGATCCACATCGCGCAGCTCCGCACCGCGGTCAACGCCGTGCGTGCGGCCGCGGGCCTCGCGGCTTACACGTTCACCGATCCCATCGTCAGCGGAAACGTGAGGTCCGCGCATGTGACGGAGCTTCGAACGGCGGTCAGCCAGGCGCGCACAGCGCTCGGAGTAGCCGCGATCTCCTTCGCGAACCCTGCCACCGCAGGGACGGTCATCCGCGCCGCCGACCTGATCGAGCTGCGCAACGCCGTAAAGTAGCGGCGGAGAGTCGCCGAGAGATTGAAGGTAGAAGGCAGAGTGCAGAACGCCTAACGCATCACTGCACCACCGCGAGCCCGCGAGCCCGCGCTACCTCCCCTTCTCCCTCTCGATCCAATGCTCGATCCGCCGGTCCAGCACCTCGAGCGGCGTTGAACCGGCAGCCAGCACCTCGTCGTGAAAGGCGCGCAGGTCGAACTTCGCTCCCAGCTCGCGCTCCGCTTTCTCGCGCAGCTTCAGAATCTCGAGCTGTCCGATCTTGTAGCCGAGGGCCTGGCCGGGGATGGCGATGTAGCGATCGATCTCGCTCTGCACCTGCACGTCCGGCGCATCCGTATGCGCGTGCATGTAGTCGACAGCCTGCTGCCGCGTCCAATGCTTCGCGTGCATCCCGGTGTCGACGACGAGACGGACGGCGCGGAACACATCGCTCTGCAGCCGGCCGTAATCCGAGTACGGATCCTTGTACAGTCCGACTTCCTTGCCGAGGCGTTCGGCGTAGAGCGCCCACCCCTCGCCGAACGCGACGAAACCTCCCTGCTGCCGCAGCGGCGGAAGCGACGGCAGCTCCTGCGCGATCGCATTCTGCAGATGATGTCCCGGAACGCCTTCGTGATACGCGACCGCTTCCATCGTGTTGAGCTTCCGCTCTTCGGGCTTGTAGGTCACCACCACGACGTAGCCCGGCCGGGAGCCGTCGCGCGTGCCGCGCTGGTATTGCGTCGCTGCCGTCTTCTCCCGGAACGGCTCCGTCGCCTTCACTTCCACCTTCTGCTGCGGCAGCCGGTGAAAGAGAAGCGGCAGTTTCTCGTACATCGCCGCAATCGCCGCGCGGTAGATCTCGAGAATCTGCTCGCGCGATTTCGCGTGCAGCTCGGGATTCCGGTCGATGGACGCGTTCAATTCCGCGAGCGAGTTGAAGCCGAGCCTCTTCGCGATGGCGAGCATCTCTTCTTCATCGCGCGCCACTTCGCGCAGGCCGATCCGATGAATCTCATCCGCGCTGAGATTCGTCGTGGTGTTGCGGCGAATCGCCGTCGCGTACCGCAGCGGGCCGTCCGGCAGCGCCCAGAGCCCGGCTTCCTCGCGGCCGTGCGGCAGATACTCGTCGTGCGTGAACTTCGCCAGCTTCGCGTATGCGGGCAGCACCTCGTCGCGAATCGCAGCGATGAGCTGCTCGCGCAACTCCGCCTGGCGCGCGGCCGGGATCGCCGCCGGCATCTTCGCCAGCGGTTCGGCGAACGGCGACTGCTCCGGCGCGTTGTGCGCGAGGCTGGCGATCTGCGCTTCCATCTTCTCGATGAGCAGCTTCGGGATCACGAGCCTGTCGCGCACTCCGGCCCGCATCAGCGCGATGGTTTCGTCGAAGACGCGCGGCACCTGGTGCATCCGTGCGATCCAGTTGCGATAGTCCTCCTCGGTTGCGAACGGCGCCTGCGACGCGAGCTGCGGAAGCTCGAGGTAGACGCCGCGAAACTGCGAGATCGGCATCTCGTAGTTCCTGAGCCGGTGGTCGTCGAGCTCTCCCTCGAGCTGATCGACGATCACCGTTTTCGTGATCGCTTCCTGCTCGTCGAAGCCTTTCGTGTCGATCGCATTAGCGCGCGCCAGAAACTCCTTCGACTTCTTCGCGTCCGCCTCGATCGCCGCGAGCGAACGGCCGGCGAGCCTGTCGTTGTAGCGCCGGTCGCCGGTTGCCGTCGCGAGCTCCGGCGAGCGCTGCAGCCGGTACTCCCAGATGTCGTTCGCGAGCACCGCGAGCTTGCGGCGGCGCATGTCGAGATCGGACGCGCTCTGCGCGAGCGACGAGAAGGCGGACAGAAGGAGGATTGCGAGGATGGCTTTCCGGATCATCGGCTGTGAATTATGCAACGCGGTCGCCGGGCGGGACGCCCTGCGACTTCGGGCGGGACGCCCGCGCTCCACTAGAATGGTGGCGATCCCGTGCAACTCGCCGCGAACTCACGTCTCGCACACTACGAGATCTCCGCGCTCCTCGGACGCGGTGGGATGGGAGAAGTGTGGCGCGCAGTGGATACGAAGCTCGGGCGCAGCGTCGCGATCAAGACGCTGCCTCGCGAGTTCGTCGGTGATCCGGAGCGGCTCGGCCGCTTCGAGCGCGAGGCGCGGCTGCTCGCGTCGCTGCACCATCCGAACATCGCGGCGATTCACGGCATCGAGGAAGCGGACGGGATTCGCTTCCTCGTGATGGAGCTCGCCGAGGGAGAGGATCTCTCTCAGAGGATTGAGCGGGGTGCGGTGCCGCTCGACGATGCGATCCGCATCGCGACCGCGATCGCCGAGGCGCTGGAAGCGGCGCACGAAAAAGGGATCGTGCATCGCGATCTCAAGCCGGGCAACGTGCGCGTGACGGCGGAAGGCCGCGTCACGCTGCTCGATTTCGGGCTCGGAAAGAATGTGGATGGCGACGCGTCATCGCCAGATCTCACGAACTCCCCGACCATCGCGCGTGCCGCCACCGCGGCCGGCATCATCCTCGGCACCGCTGCCTACATGAGCCCCGAGCAGGCGCGCGGAAAACATGTCGACCGCCGCGCCGACATCTGGGCCTTCGGCGTCGTGCTGTGGGAGATGCTCACCGGCCGCAGACTCTTCGCCGGTGAAACGGTCTCCGACACGCTCGCCGCCGTGCTGACGACGCCGATCGACTTCGACGCCGTGCCGCGCGAGACGCCGCCGAACGTGCGCTGGGTCCTGCGCCGCTGTCTGGAGCGCGATCCGAAGCAGCGGCTGCGCGACATCGGCGATGCGCGCATTGCACTCACGAGTGCGGAGAGCACGACGCTCATCACTTCATCGATCGCTCCCCTACGCGAGCGCGCATGGCCGCGTCTCCTCGGCTACGCAGCGATCGTGGCCGCGGTGGGGTTAGCGGGCTATCTCGGATATCTGCGCGGCTCGGCGCGTCCACTCCGGAAGACCGACATCGGCGTCGACATCGGCGGCGTGCAGGACATCGCACCTCAGTTGTCGCCGGATGGAACGGCGCTGCTGCTCCCAAGCCAGGGCGGGCTCGCGATCCGCGAATTGCAGGATGTCGCGCTGCGGCCCATCACCGGAGCGGAGCACGCCGACTACGCGTGCTGGTCTCCCGACAGCCGCGAGATCGCCTTCGTCACGCAGTTCAAACTCTGGCGGACGACACGCGATGGCAAGCAGCCCGTGCTCATCAGCGCCGTGCCGCAGGACCTGGCCGGATCGGGCGGCATCGTCTGGCTGCCGAACGACACGATCGTGATGGCCGGCAGCGATCGATCGGGGCTGCTCGAAGTTCCGGCGCGCGGCGGTGCGCTTCGCGAAATCGAGAAACTCGACCTGAAGAAGGAGCGCGACCTTCACGAGATCAGCGCGTTCCCCGGCGGCCGCGGCATGATGTTCACCGTCCATCCGCTCGGCGGGCGCGTCAACCGCATCGACGCATGGGTGAACGGTGCGCGAAAGAATCTCTTCACGATCGACGACGGCAGCGATCTCGAAGGGCCCGTGTGGTCCTCGACGGGTCACATCGTCTTCACGAAACTGCACGAGGGAAGCGTCGAGATCTGGGCGCTGCCGTTTTCTCTCCGGACGATGAGTGCGGCAGGCGCGCCGTTCCGCATCGCACCCGGCTCGCAGCCGAGCGCGTCGAACGATGGAACGCTGACCTATCTTCGCGGCAATCACATGCGCGACCGGCAGTTGCTGCGCGTCGATCGAAGCGGGCACATCGAGGCGGAGATGAGCCGGCCCGCGCTGGAGATCCGCGATCCGTCGATGTCGCCCGATGGACGCAAGATCGCCGCGTGCGTGGCCGGCAAGGGTCGCTCGTTCGACATCGTTGTCTTCGACACGGAAACGCGAACGATGGAGCGGCTCGTGACGACGACCGACTCGAACTGGGAGCCGGCGTTCTCGCCTGACGGCAAGACGATCGTCTGGTCCATCGTCACGCGGAACATCATCTCGACGATGCCGGCCAACGGCGGCCCTGCGACGAAGCTGTGCGATGGATTTCTGCCGCGGTGGTGGCCTGATGGAAAGTCGATCGTGCTCTCGCGGCTCGATGCGTCGGGCTCCTATGGAGTGTGGCGCCACTGGCTCGATGGACGCGATGAAGCGCTGCTGACCGGCCCGGCGAACGAATGGAAGCCGGAGCCATCTCCCGACGGGAAGCTCCTCGCCTATGTGTCGGAGGAGAGCGGACGGCCCGAGCTCTTCGTGCGCGAAATCGGCGGCGAGGGACGGACGATGCAACTCAGCTCGACCGGCGTCCAGGGCCTGCTGCGCTGGAGCCGCAACGGTGAAGAGATCATCTACCGGTCGGGCGATGCGTTCTATGCGGTCAGGCGATCGGACACGCCGCGCATTTCGTTCGGCACACCGCAGCAGCTCTTCACCGCGCGGGACGCAGGCATCAGCCGGTTCGACGTCGGTTTCGATGTGACGCCCGACAACCGCGGCATCATCGTCACGCGCGACATCGCGGACGACGTCAACCGCGCGACGCTGACCCTCGTCACGAACTGGATGTCGGAGTTCGCGAAGTGATGCGGGCGGTGCAGATCATCACGACGGGCGGGACGATCGGCAGCCGCATCGATCCGAAAACGGGAGGCGCGGTGCCGGCGGTCACGGCAAAGGAGCTCGTCGAGCTGTCGCCCGCGCTGCGGCAATACGCGGAAGAGATCCGCGCAGCCGATTTCGGGCTGCTGCAGAGCTGGAACATCGGACCGGATGTGATGCTGCGGATCGCGGAGATGGTGCGCGCCGCGCTGCGCGAGGACGACATCGCCGGGGCCGTCGTCACGCACGGGACCGACACGATGGAGGAGACGGCGTTCGCGCTCGATCTGCTCATCGATTCGGAGAAGCCGGTGGTGATCACGGGCGCGATGCGCAACGCGAGCGATCCCGGCTTCGACGGCCCGCGCAGCCTCACGAGCGCGGTGCGCGTCGCGATGCACGACGGAGCCCGCGGGCTCGGCACGTTGCTCGTGCTCAACGAAGAGATTCACGCGGCGCGATACGTGACGAAGACGCACACGACCGCGCTCGACACGTTCGTCTCGCGCGACGCAGGGCGCGTGGGCATCATCGACGACCGCGGCGTCTGGATCCGCTGGCGGCCTGACCATTCGCTGCACCTCGCCGCCTCGCGGGCCGAAACCGGCGTGCACCTCGTGAAGATGGTGGCCGGCGCCAGCGATCTCTTTCTCCGCGCCTGCATCAGCGCGAAGGCTGCCGGCGTCGTGCTGGAAGGAAGCGGCGCAGGAAACGTCGCGAACGTGTGGCACGAGCCGGTCGAGCAGTTGATCGCGTCCGGCGTGCCGGTCGTGCTCGTATCCCGCTGCGGCAGCGGACGAATCGTGCCCGTGTACGGCGGACCGGGCGGCGGAAAGACGCTGCAGGAGATGGGCGTGATCGACGGCGGATCGCTGTCCGGACCGAAAGCGCGCGTCGCGCTGTCGCTTGCGCTGGGAGCGGGGATGAGTGTGGAGGAGATCCGCACGCTGTTCGCGAAACTCCAGTGATGCGACGTTGACGAATCAGCGGGACAACAGATTCCGCACCATCGTCAGCGTACTCATGTCGTCCGCCTCGGATATCAGCAGCGCGCTGCCATCGGGCGTGATCCCATGCGACTCCGGATGCGTCCCGTCGAAGCCTGCCAGCATTCGCCGCGTCGCCTGCGTGTTCCGCTCGAAATCGAAATCCTGTTGCACGAGTCCGACCTGTCCGTTCTGCGACGCCGTGAAGACGAGAGACTTCCCGTCAGGCATCCACCGCGGCCGGCCGATGTTGACGGTCTGCGTCACACCAATGTCCGTCGCGAAATCGATGACCTTCAGATCCGCGACGCGAACGATGTGCACGGTCTCGCTGGCACTCGTCGTGTGATACGCGACATACCTGCCATCCGGCGACACATCGGGCTGAAACACATTCCCCTTCACGAGGTGATGGAACGTGCCGTCCGGCTTCAATTGCCAGAGACCCGCTTTCGCCGGATTCGCCGAAGTGAAATAGATCGTGCCGTCCGGAGCCTGCGTCGGGTTCTCCGCGTCGTAGCCGTCGTTGGAAATCTGTTTCGGATAACTGCCGTCCGCGTTGGCCATCCAGATCTCGAAGTGTCCGGATCGATTCGAGCTCCAGAGGAGATGCTTGCCGTCGGGCGTGAAATAGGGATCCCAATCCTGTTTCGGATCGTCGGTCAGGCGCCGCATCTCTCCGCTCTTGCGTGAGACGCTCCAGATATCGAGATTGCCTCCGCGATCCGACGAGTAAGCGACCCATTCACCATCGGGCGAAACGGCGGGCTGACGATCGATGCTGTTGCCGCGCGTGCGCCAGACCGGCTGACTGTTTCCTTTCAGAGCGATCTCGTGAATGTTCTGGCGGCGGTCAGGCGTCTCCACGATCAGTCCGTTGTCGCCGACGCGGCTGAGACCGCCCCCGAGGGCCGGGAGAGACAGCAGCAGCTCCTCGCGATTGGAGCTCAGCTTGCGCCGCACGATCTCACCCGCGCTGTTCTGAGCAACGCCGGCTACGTTGCCGAGGTGGCCGTACACGATCTCATCGGCATTCAACCAGACGATCGCGGTCGGACTGTCATTGAGCTCGATCGTGCGGGACGATCCGTGCCGCAGATCGATGATCACGATTCCTCCCGAAACATTCGCGGTGCCGGAACCGAGCGAGACCGCCAGCATCGTTCCATCCGGAGAGAAGCGGGGAGCGAATGCCGCCCGTCCGGAATCGGAGTAGACGACTTTCTCATTGCCGCCATTCGTATCAGCGAGACAGACCTGAAAGACCAGTACCCCTTTTTCGTTGGAGCTGCGCGTAAAGGCGATCGTCTTTCCATCAGGGGACCACGAGCCGTCGAACGCGGGCGCGACGACTTTCTGTGCCGCGCCGCCGACGGCAGAGACTCGATAGAGACCAGAGGCGGGCGCGCCGCGCGCGAACAAAATCGTGGAACCGTCAGGCGAATAGACCGGGGCACTGTCGGGTCCATCCGTGATGGCGATCTCGCCTCCGCCGTCGACCTGCTTGATCCAGATGCGGGGCCGACCATCACGCGACGACATGAACGCGATCGACTTGCCGTCGGGCGACGCCGAGGGCATGGCATCGGTTCCTGTCGCGCTGAAATAGCTGAGACGGGGCACGATCGCGCTCTGACGGAACGCGTAGTGCGACGTGAGGCCGCCGAGCAGCGCCGCGGCTGCGATCGCCGCAATCCATCCGGCGCGCTTCTTCGCCCGCGATGAGCGCGCGGAGGAATTCGGAATCGCCGCACCCATCGCACTCGACGTCGTCGCAATCCACTTCAACTCGTTCGCCACATCGTGAGCGGATTGCCAGCGATCCTCCGGATCCTTTTCGAGACACTGCTGCACGATGTGCTCGAACGCGGCCGGGACCAGCGGCTGCTGGGACGAGATCGGAGGCGGCTGCGCCGTCACGATCGCGGCGATGATCGAGGTCTTCGTCGACCCTTCGAACGCCCGCTTGCCGGTCGCCATCTCGTACAGCACTGCACCAAGCGCGAAGATGTCCGTGCGCGCGTCGGCATCGAGCCCTTCGAGCTGCTCCGGCGCCATGTACTGAAAGGTTCCGACGATCGTCCCCTTCTCCGTCAACGGAGCGGCCTGCATCGTCGTTGCTTCGCTGCTGATTTGAATCCCGGCAGGCTTCGCCAGGCCGAAGTCGAGCAGCTTCGCGCCGGCGCGCGTGATCATGATGTTCGCCGGCTTGAGGTCGCGATGAACGATCCCTGCACGGTGGGCGCGATGCAGCGCATCCGCGATCTGCGCGCCATAACGTAGGACGTCCGCCACCGGCATGGAACCGCGGGCGACGCGCGCCGCGAGCGTCTCCCCCTCGAGCAGCTCCATGACGAGATACCCTTCGCCGACATCGAAGAGCGTGCAGATGTTCGGATGATTGAGCTGCGAGATCGCCTTCGCTTCTCGCTCGAAGCGAAGCTTCAACTGCGCATCATTCGCGAGATCGGAGGGAAGGACCTTGATGGCGACGCTGCGATCGAGCCGCGTGTCGCGCGCGCGATAGACCTCGCCCATGCCTCCGGCACCGAGCCGCGCGACGATTTCGTACGGCCCGAGCCGTGTTCCCTGAGCGAGTTCCATGGATCAGGAGGAAATGATAGTGCGGATGGGCCTTCCGCACTGTCACGAGTCGCGGACTACTTCTTCTTGGCCGGAGCCTTCTCTTCCTTCACTTCGATGGACGCAGCGGACATGCGGTATTCGATCGTGACCTTCGCGCCGACCTTCAGCTCGCCCTTGATCTTCGTCGAGCCATCACGCGCGATCTCCCAGTTGTCGTTCCCCTTCTTCACGACGATCGTGTCGTTCGTCATCGAGACGATGGGGCCGGTGACCTGATACGTCTTGACGGCAGCGAGCAGAGTCGAGGACGAGAATGCCAGAGCAGCGAGAAACAGACCTGTTTTCTTCATTGCGTTCTCCTTACCCGTTTGGGGTCGGGTGAGTATAACTGCGGGCGCGAGGCGCGGGGCGCGCTTGCGCGCGGCGCGGGGCGCGGGGCGCGGGGCGCTAGGCGCGGGGCGCTAGGCGCGGGGCGCGCTGACGCGAGGCGCGAGGCGCTAGGCGCTAGGCGAGAAACAAAGTCCCATGCGCCTCGCGCCCACTCTGCGCCTCGCGCCCAGCGCCTCGCGCCCACTCTGCGCCCAGCGCCCAGCGCCCAGCGCCCCAGCGCCCCAGCGCCCCAGCACCCCAACACCCGCCCCCGCCCCCTACACCGCCACACAATCGCGTCCCGCTGCTTTCGCGCGGTACAGCGCGGAATCCGCGGCGGCGATCAGTGCAGCGGGAGTGATCGATTCGCCGCAGGCGACGCCGAGGCTGGCGGTGACGATGCCGCCGGCAGCGCAGGCGTGGCGCACTCCCGCGGCCCGCACCAGCTTCCGGAACGCCTCGGCCTCGTCTCGCGCTGCATCAAGGCTAACTCCCGGCAGCAGCCAGGCGAACTCCTCGCCGCCGAAACGTGCAGCGAGTCCGCCGCGCGACTCCGTCCTCCGGTTGAGCAGCGCGCCGACGACACGCAGCGCCTCGTCTCCGTCCTGATGTCCCTGCGTATCGTTCAGCGTCTTGAAGTGATCGAGATCGATGAGGATGAGCGACACCTTCGATCCTTCCGCGCACGCGTCTTCCAGCGACTCGTCGAAGCGGCGCCGGTTGGCGACGCCCGTCAGCCCGTCGACATAGGACAGCGCGCGCAGGCGGACGTTCGCGACCGCGAGCTGCCGGTTCGTATCCTCCAGCTCCGCGGCGATGCGCCGCACGTCCTCGTACGCGCGCCCCAGCTCCTCGTTCTTCCGCTGCAGATCGCGCTTGAGCCGCGAGAAACGGAGCTGGTATTCGATGCGCGCCATCACCTCATCGACCTGAAACGGCTTCGTGACGTAGTCGGCGCCGCCGGCTTCGAAGGCCTTAACCTTGTCGATTGACGCATCGAGAGCGCTGACGAAGATCACCGGCACCTCGCGCGTCGCCTCCTCCGCCTTCAGCCGCTTGCAGACTTCGAAGCCGTTCATCTCCGGCATGTCGACATCCAGCAGCACGAGGTCGACGCTGTAGGTACGCGCGGTCTGCAGAGCGCGCGGGCCCGAGGTTGCAGCGCGCACGCGAAAGCGGTCCTTGAGCATGCCGGACAGCAGATCGAGATTGGCCGGCGTGTCGTCGACGATCAGGATCTCGGCTTCGCGATGCTCATCGTTCACACCGGTTTCTCCTTTTCACTGCCGGCGAGTGCGGTCTCGATCTCGTCGAAGCGGTAAGCGCGCGCCAGCACCGCCAGCTCGCTGCCGGCGGCCGCGTCGTACTTCGCCGCTTCCTGCGCGAGCTCCTGCAGTGCGTTGCTCTCCCCGCCGGCCGCCGCGGCCTTCAGCCGCAGGCGGAGATCGTGAGGCAGCAACTGCAGCACTTCGGGCCGCAGCGCTTCGGCATGGCTAACCATGGACTGCACCTCGGGAGCGCCTTCGCGCACGAAGCGGATGCCGAGGAGGTTCTCGATCTGGGCGAAGACGGCGTCCTCGCGGAACGGCTTGGCGAGGAAGGCATCGGCGCCATGCTGCATCGCCTCCATCCGCTCGTGGTCGAACGCGCTCGCGGAGAGGACGACGATGCGCGGCCCGGGCTCCGTCTGTTCGGCGCGGATTGTCCGGATCGCGTCGAAGCCGCCCAGCCCGTCCATCCGGAGATCCATGAAGATCAGATCGGGCCGCTCTTCGCGCCAGCGCGCCAGACCTTCGTTCCCGCCGGCGGCCTCCGACACTGTGCAGCCGCCGCTGCGGAGCAATTCGACAAGTAGTTGACGATTCTCGGGAGAGTCGTCGACGACGAGCAGCCGCGGCGCAGGCGTCCCGGCCGGCACGCCCGTCACGCGGCCGAAACGCCGCTGGCGCTCGCGCACGGCGTCGCTCGCCGCCGCGGGCAGTTCCACATCGACGCGCACCGTGGTCCCCTGCCCCGGCTTGCTGCGGATCACGACATCGCCGCCATGAATCCTCGCCAGGCCGCGCGAGATCGCGAGGCCCAGCCCCGTCCCTTCGTTCGCGCGGCGCCCCGACTCCGTCTGTCCAAACGCCGAGAACAGCTCGTGCATCTCCTCCCTGGCGATCCCCGGGCCGGAGTCCTCGACTTCGATCACGGCATGCCCATCGGCCCACCACGCGCGGAGAGTCACCGTCCCCTCGTCCGTGAACTTGATCGCGTTGCCGAGAAGATTGAGCACGATCTGGCGCAGTTTTCCTTCGTCGCCCGACACCGTGACTTCAGCCGAAGGCTCGATCTCGGCGAGCAGCGTGAGCCCCTTCGCCCGCGCGCGAGCCTGAAAGAGTTCCGCGAGGCCGCGCATCAGGCGCGCGAGGTTGAACGGCGCATCCGTCCGTCTCGCGAGGCCGGCCTCGATCTTCGACAGCGAGAGCACTTCGTTGATGAGACCGAGGAGGTGCTCGCCGCTGCGATTGATGATGGCGAGATGTTCGCGATCGACTGCATCGCGTCCGGCGCGGCGCTCCATCAACTGCACGAATCCCAGCACGGCGTTGAGCGGCGTGCGGAGCTCGTGGCTCATGTTCGCCAGGAAGTCGCTCTTCGCCTTGCTCGCCGCCTCGGCGCGCTCGCGCTCGGCGCGCAGACTCGCCGTCCGTTCGGCGACGAGCGCCTCGAGCTCGGCGTGGCGGCGGTGCAGTGCAGCCACGCGCAGACGGATGAACGCAGCGAGCAGCAGCACGAGAATCGCGGTAGCGATCAGTTGCGCCCACCACGTCTCGAACCAGCGAGGCTCGACGAAGAGCGGCAGCTTCGCGTCGGCCGTGCTGCGCACTCCGTCCTCGTTGGCCGCCGAGACGCGGAAGGTGTACTCGCCGTGCGCGAGCTTCGTATACGTCGCGACGCGATTCGCTCCCGCGTCGACCCAGTCGCGGTCGTAGCCTTCGAGCATGTAGCGGAACTTCACCAGCTCCGGCGAGCGAAGACTCGTCGCCGTGTAGCGGATCTCCAGGCGCTGCGCGCCGGGCGGAATCTTCAATCCCGTCTCGCCTGCGCGTACGCCATCGACGAGGACTTCCTCGAGATGGACGGGCGGAGGCACTTCATTGCGGAACGTGCTGGCGGGATCGATGACGCCGATGCCGCGCGAAGTCGCGACCCAGATGCGGCCATCGTGCGCGGCCATCGCCGAAGGGAAGGCTCCATTGCACTCCGCGGAGGGAAGGCCGTCGATCGTTCCGTAGACGGTGCCGGAAAGGTCCGCTTTCTTCGTGCTCATCGCCTTGCGCACGCGATCGCGGCCGATGCGGAACACGCCGCGGTTGCTCATCAGCCAGAGATCGGATCCGGGGCCGGCGTCGACGACCTGAAAAACGACGTCATCGTAGAGGCCATCCTGACGCGTCAGCGATTGCACGCTGTTGTCGGCGAGATCGAGACGCGCGAGGCCGCCGCCCGACGTGCCGATCCAGACGCCTCCGCCATCGGCATCCCGCGCGAGACAGAAGACGCGATCGCTCTCCAGGCCACGTCCCGCCGTGGCGATCTGTCTCGCCTTTGTGCCGTCGCTCGACACGCGCCAGAGGCCCGCGCCGTCGGTGCCGACCAGCACGCTCTTATCGGGCAGAAGGAGAAGCGGACGAAGCTGCCGGTCGTCGAACTCCGCGACGTGAGCCGCCTTTCCGTCGTGCACGATCGCGAGGCCGGCCGACATCGACACCCAGAGATCGCCGTTGTCCATTTCGAGCAGGCCGCGGACGCGGTCATTCGGCAGGCCTGCGCTCTTCGAATCGATGTGCGCATCGAACCTGCCGTTGCGAAAGCGAATCACGCCGCCGCCATCGGTGCCGGCCCAGAGGCCGCCGCCGCGGCTTTCGATGATCGCGTAAACGGTGCCGTGCGGCAGGCCGTCCTGTTCGGTCCTGCACTGCACGTGCGCGGGAAGCACTTCGCAGAGGCCGCCGCCTTCCGTGCCGGCCCAGACGTGTCCCGCATGATCTTCGAAGACGGCGCGCACGGCGTCGACGGGAAGTCCTTCCTTACGCGTGTAAGGAAGAACGCGCGTGTCGCGGAGACGCGCGAGGCCGCCGGTCGTGCCGGCCCAGACGCTTCCCTCGCGATCTTCGACGAGCGAGCGAATCCCGGCGGCGGGGAGTCCTTCTGCAACGCCCAATGCTTCGACGGCATCGCCGCGGACGCGTGCGAGGCCGCCATCGGTACCGACCCACAGGCTGCCGTCGTGATCGCGGAGCAGCGTGCGGACGAAATCACTCGGCAGACCGTTGCTCGCGGTGATGAGACGCGTGATCTTTCCTGCGCGCCATGCGGCGAGCCCGCCGCCGTCGGTGCCGATCCACAGCGTGCCGTCGGCTTCGGGAAGCAGCGCGCGCGCGACATCGTTGGGCAGCCCTTCGCGCGTCGTGATTCTCGCGAGCACCTGGCGATCGCGCCAGCGGACGACGCCGCCGCCGTGCGTCGCGATCCACAGCCCGCCGCTCCCATCCTCCGCGATCATCCAGATGCGATCGGACGGGAGTCCGTCGTGCGTCGTGAAGCGCGTGACGTCATCGCCGTCGATGCGAAGCAGTCCGCCGCCCGCAGTGGCGACGAAGATCGCGCCATTCGCGCTCGTCAGAAACTGGCGGACGCGATCGGAGGCGAGGAGCTCAGGATGAAACGCCTCGATCCGGCCGCTGCGCATCCGCGCGATGCCTCCGCCGTAGGTGCCGATCCAGAGCGTGCCGTCAGGAGCTTCATAGAGTGCGGAGACGAACGGGCTGCGCAACTCGGGCGTGTTTTGATGATCGTGCACGACGAAGCGAATGCCGTCGAAGCGCACGAGTCCTTCTTCGGTGCCGAGCCAGAGATATCCATCGCGCGTCTGCACGGCCGCGTTGATCGTCGTCTGCGGCAGTCCCGATTCATTGGTCCATGCGGTGAGCCGTGCCTGCGTCAGGACGCGCGAAGAATCGAGCGCAAAGAGCGCGTGCGCATGGAGGAGGAAAAGGATGGCCGCAGCGCGCACGTGAAAATGATAAACGCACGCGCGTCGCAGACCATCGCACGCCGGAAGGCGTGGCACGACGACATCAGCCAATGGTGGCGCCGGCGGCGCCACCACCGGACGCCGAGATCACGCGAAGTACTGTTCGTTGATCGCGATGAACTGCTGTTTGTCGGCCGGGACTTCGTCGAGCGGGAAGATGGCGTTGGACGGACACACCGGAAGGCACGCGCCGCAATCGATGCACTCGGCCGGATTCACGTACATCTGCGAAGTTCCCGCGAATGCGTCGTTGTCACTGCGCGGGTGGATGCAATCCACCGGACACGCCTGGGCACAGAGCTCGTCTTTGGTGCAGTTGTCGGTGATAACGAAGGCCACGATGTCTCTCCTGATCGATAGTGTCGAACGCGATGCTACCGACCAGGAGAGAGGGGGAACGTCTCACGAATCACTGTGAGACGTGATGAACATTACGCGCGGGCGATGCGCTTGACGGTCGCCTGCACCGAGCTCACGCCGTCTTCGACCTTCTCGACGACGTCATCGGTCACGCTGGCGATCTTCTTCTGCAGCTTCTTGCCCGTCATCGGGGCGAGGAGGAGAGCAGCGACGGCTCCGGAAATGGCGCCGATGGCGAAGCCGGCGGTCACCTTACCCAGGGGAAACTTCGGTTTGCGATTGAACATTTGAGACTCCTTTTTCTTTTTCATAACGCACGCGAAACCCTAGTCCGGCGCATTTGAAGGCCCGAGAACCAGAAATGAGGGCTCATTCATTCCCGGCTGCGTGTCATAGGTTGCTGATGTGGAACGCGTTGCTGACCTTCGCCATCGCTTCGATGCTCGGCACTCGCCTCTTCGCGGCTGCGATCCAGGGTCAACTCGTCGAGGGTGCAACCGGCATACCGCAATCCGAATTCGGGGCCTCACACTTTCAGTAGGTGATTTCGAAGATCTTGCGGACCCAGCGGCTGCGAGATCGCACCGGAGCGTGAACGCCCCCTTTCGTCGCCATTGGTGGAAGGGATTCTTCATTCTCCATTCTGCCTTCTGCCTTCTTCATTCAATCTCTCGTCGGGTGCCGCTCGAGCTACGAAAAAGCAGAACGCAGAACGCAGAACGCAGAATTGAGAATTGAGAATTGATGTGGCGCTTCGCGC
>Ga0070741_10005592_pt1 | contig 27721 bp, 29 predicted proteins | sample Coa_R1_4_FD_66440 | JGI IMG/M metagenome (GOLD analysis project Ga0070741, IMG submission 66440) | Surface soil microbial communities from Centralia Pennsylvania, which are recovering from an underground coalmine fire - Coalmine... | ecosystem: Environmental > Terrestrial > Soil > Unclassified ...
TGGTACCGGTGCTGCGGCGGCAAGGTCCGCCAGCTGCGCGACTGCTGCGCGCACAGGGGCACGCGGATCAACGGCGACGCCGCCCTCACCGGTTATTGCTTCTCGGGCCGCAAGGTCTTCTGCGTCCAGTACTACGACACCCGGGTGCCGTGCTAGAGCTCGCGCTCGGCCTGGCCGCGCTGCTGATCGGTGCGACCGGCACGTTCTCGCCCTGCGGCCTCTCCGTGATCGACACGATCGGGCCGACCGGCCACACCGGGGGCCGGAGGATCACGGCCACGGCCTGCGCGGCATTCCTCCCAGGTGCGATCGGCGGGGCGCTGCTCACCTTCGGCGCGCTGGCGCTGCTCGGGCAGGCGCTCCATGGCATCGGGGGGCGCGTCGCCTACGCCGTCGCCGCGGCGATCGCGGTCGGCGCGGCCATCCTCGAGGCCCGCGGGATCCCGATCGTTCCGCAGATCCGCAGGCAGCTGCCCGAGCACTGGCGGAGGGTCCTGCCGATGCCGCTCGCGGCGACCCTCTACGGCGTCCTGCTGGGCGTCGGTTTCACGACCTTCGTCCTCTCCTTCGGGGTGTGGGCTCTGGCCGGGATCAGCCTCGCGCTCGGCGACCCGCGACTCGGCCTGATCGTCGGGGCCTGCTTCGGGATCGGCCGTGCTGTCCCGATCGTCGCCCTCGCTCCGCTCGCCGGCAGCTCGGCAGGGATCCGCGCGACGCGGACGATGTGCGAGCGGGACTCCGTCTACGCGGGGGTGCGGCGCGGGGACGCGGTGGTGCTGCTGCTCGCGGCCGTCGCGCTGATCGTCGCACCGGGCAGCGCGGGTGCGAGCGGCGTTCAGATCCCGCATGCGACCGACCCCGCCGCGACGGCGGACACGCTGCTCTTCCAGAAGCTCGGCGGGCCTGCGGTTATGAACCGCGGCAGCGTCTCGATCCCTCTGCCGGGCTCGCACCCGGCGATCGGCGGCCCGTACATCGCCACCGTCGTCGGCGGGAACTCCGTCCAGCTCCTCGACCGGAGCACGCTGGCTCCGATCGCGCAGATCCCCGCCCCCGGCGCGGACGCGATCGCGGTCTCGCAGAGCTGGCTCGCCTACCGGGCGGCGAGCGGGGGTGCGGACGGGATCTACGTTCGCTACATCGCCAACCCCGCGTCGCCGGGACCCATCGTCCAGGTGGCGAGCGCGGGCGGTGTCGCGCAGCTCAGCCCCCCGGCGACCGACGGTGCCGTTCTGCTCTACGCGACAGCCTCGCCGGACGGCAGCCGCGTGATCCAGCGGGTGCTCGGCACCGACAAGCAGCGAACCCTCGTGCACTCTCGCAGGCTGCTTCTCTTCGATCCCTCGATCAGCGGGAAGGCGTTCTCGTACGTCCGGTCGGACGCTCGGCACAGCCGGCTGATCGTGCGGGGGCGCCGCCGCCACGGCGCCGGGCGGATCCTGTACTCGATCCGGCCCGGCGCCGGGACGCTGTGGTCCGAGGCGTTGACGGACTCCTTCGCCTACGTGACGATCCTCGAGCCCCGTGCGGCGAACGGCGCCGACGCGAGCATCGTCGGGATCAGCCGCGCGCATCCGCGCCGCCTGCGGGAGCGCGCCCCGCTCGGCGGCGGCAACCACCTGTTCTAGAGGCGGCGCGTCATCACCAATCCGCCGGCGGCTCGAACGCCCGCAGTGGCGGCTGGGGGTAGCCGACCGCGCGGTAGAGCGTCCCGCTCGGCTGAGCGAGCAGCCACCGCCCCCCGCGGCGCTCAAGGTAGATCACGTCGTCCTCGACCGACACGTACTTGCGATCGGAGAAGTGGTGGGTGACTGTCGCCGAGACTCGCGCGCGGTCGCGGCCGATCCGCTCGACCCTCACCTCGACGAGCGAGGAGCGGCGCCACGCCGGCCCTCCGTTCCGCGGTCGGACGCCGATCGATGCGCGCAACGAGTCACGGCACCCCGATGCCTGCCGAGGCAGCTGCCGAGGCGGCAGCGATCCCGGCGCGAGCAGCGCGCACACGCCCGTTGCGTCGTGCCTGTCCAGCGCGGTGATGTAAGCGGCCACGGCGGACCCGACCGCCGCCTGATCCGCGGGGCTCAGCGATCCGCTTGCGGCGGGTCCCCTGGGCGGCTCGCCCGGGCTGGCTTCGGTCGCGGCGGGTCCCTCCGCCGCGCGCTCCGCGGTGTTCGTGGGCGCCACCGCTCCGGCCGGAGCCTGACCGGCTGCCGGCCCCGTAGTCGTGACCTGGGTGGCCGGCTCGGTGCCGGATCCGCCGCAGCCGGCCAGGGCAAGCGAGCCGGCGACGGTGGCCGCGACCAGATGGCGGAGGGGGACGGATGTCGGCTCGAAGCCGGTCAACGAGGTTGGGTGGAAAGTACGGATGTCGCGCGCCGCGGCGAGGCTAGGCTGCGCCCTTCCGGGGCATTCCAAGACCTATTGGGAGGGCAAGTGAAGAAGATCGCAATCGTGGTCGCGCTCGCCGCTGTGCTGCTGATCCCGGCCACGGCCGGGGCGAAGACCAAGGTGCGGTTTGCCCATTACGCCGGGACCGCGAGCCCGGCCGGCGTGGTCTCGTTCAACATGGCGACGATCAAGCAGCGTCACAAGAAGGCGCGCCGGCTGATCGGCAACTTCACCTTCGACGGCATTCCCGTCACCTGTGCGGATGGCCCGCACGTCACCCAAGGGCACCTCACCTTCGCCGTCAAGCTGCTCGGAGGTCACTTCAACATGCTGGCCTCGAATTCGGTGACCGGAGCGATCCTGGCGATTCACGGCACCGTAGCCGGGCCGGCGTCGGGGACGATCCAGGTGGACGGCAACGTGCCGATCGACGCCTCCAGCAACCTCGGGTCGGACTGCCACTCGGGGGCCCTCAACTGGACGGCGTCACGGACCTAGCCGGTCTCGCCGGAGCTGCGGGATTCCGCCGGCGTTGATCGGGCCGGGGTGTTCGTGGTGGCCGAGCCGACATGTAGCCTGCCCACGGTGCCGACCGCTGCTACCCTCGCCGCCCGGTCTTGAGTCCGGTGGGATCCGAGTCCGCTCCCTTCGATCAGGCGAGAGATGAGCCGCCGATGGCGCACCTGAAGCCCGTCCCCGATCCGACGCCCGAGCCGCCCAGCAAGGCGGGAGGCAAGCCCTCGATCGCGGAGCTCGAGCGCTACGCGACCGTGCTGCGCATCCATTGCGTCCGCATGCTCGCCGTCGCGAAGTCGGGGCACCTCGACAGCTCGCTCTCGGCGGCCGACATCGTGGCCGCCCTGTACTACCGGGTCCTGCGCCACGATCCGAGCGATCCGAAGTGGCCCGAGCGCGACCGCTTTGTCCTCTCCAAGGGTCACGCGGCGCCGATCCAGTACGCCGCGCTCGCCGAGCACGGCTACTTCCCCGCGGACGACCTGATGGGCCTCCGCCAGATCGGCTCGCACCTCCAGGGTCACCCCGACATGACCCGGACGCCGGGCATCGAGGTCTCGACCGGTTCGCTGGGGCAGGGCCTCTCGATGAGCGTGGGGATCTGCCTCGCCCTGCGCCTCGACGGCCTCGACGAGGAGGCCCAGGTCTTCACGCTGATGTCGGACGGCGACTGCCAGGAGGGGGAGAGCTGGGAGGGCGCGATGTCCGCCGCCCACTTCGAGCTGCCGAACCTGACCGCCATCGTCGACTACAACCACTTGCAGACCGACGGCACGACCGAGGAGGTCATGGACACCGGCGACGTGCGCGCCAAGTTCGAGGCCTTCGGCTGGGACGCGGTCGAGATCGACGGCCACGACATGAGCGCGATCGTCGAGTCGCTCGAGCGCAGCCGCACGCTCGGCCGTCCCGCGGCGATCGTCTGTCAGACCAAGAAGGGCCGAGGCGTGTCCTTCATGGAGGACCGCTTCGGCTTCCACGGCAAGCCGCCGACCCAGGAGCAGGCCGAGCAGGCGATGGAAGAGCTCGAGGCCCGCTACCAGGAGCAGACCAAGGCGCTCGGGGGCGCCGGCTGATGGCGAGCGCGCTGATCGAGGCCGCCGAGGCGCAGAGTGAGTCGATCGCCACGCGCCAGGCCTACGGTGATGCCCTGGTGGCACTTGGGGAGACCTACCCCGAGGTGGTCGCCCTCGACGCCGACCTCGCCGTCTCCACCCAGTCAATGAAGTTCGGCAAGCAGTTTCCCGAGCGCTTCTTCAACATCGGCGCGGCGGAGGCGAACATGATGTCGATCTCCTGCGGCCTCGCCGCGACCGGGAAGGTTCCGTACGCCTCCACCTTCGCGATCTTCGCGACCTCCCGGTCCTACGACCAGGTCAGGCTCGGCATCGCCCACAACGGGCTCAAGGTTCGGATCGGGGCGTCCCACGGCGGCGTCTCGCTCGGCGAGGACGGCGCGTCCCACCAGATGATCGAGGACATCGCCCTGATGCGGGCGATGCCGCGGATGCAGGTCGTCGTTCCGGCCGACTACAACCAGGCGTACACGGCGGTGGTGGAGTCGTACGAGCGCTTCGACGGACCGATGTACATGCGCTTCGGCCGGCCGAAGACGCCGATCGTGTACGGAACGATCCCCGAGACGCTGGGGACCGGCGTCGACGTGCTCCGGCCCGGCAAGGACATCTCCATCTTCGTCTGCGGACACATGGTCTGGCGCGGCCTCGAGGCCGCCGAGACGCTGGAGCACGAGGACGGGGTGGAGGCAGAGGTGGTCAACGTCTCGATCATCAAGCCGCTCGACTCGCAGTCGGTGCTGCGCTCGCTGGCCAAGACCGGCGTGGCCGTCACGGCCGAGGAGCACCGGGTCGTCGGCGGACTCGGGGACGCGATCCGCCAGGTGGCCGCGGAGCAGCACCCGGTCCCTGTCTTCGCGCTCGGCATGCAGGACGAGTTCGGCGTCTCCGGGACGGCCGAGGCATGCATGGAGCACTTCGGCCTGACCGCCAGCGGCATTGCCGACCTGGCCAGGGAGGCGCTGCTCAAGAAGCCGATCGTGCAGCATCCGCCCATCCAGGGCGGTCCCTGGAACTGATCGCCCATCGTCCGCCTCTGAGTCTGTAGTCTCGAAGGCCCGTCCGTCGGGCTCTCCTGTCCTCTCTCCTTGCGCGCGGTCCCTTTACCGAGAGGCCAAGGAAAGGGTGGTCGCATGTCCGACCATCAGCACCTGGATAAGGCACATGGTCTTGGCGCTCCAGGCCATCGCATCACGACTGACGCCGTTCGGGTCTTCCTGAAGCACACCGGCCGCGGGCCGACCAAGGCCCACGCGAGCATCAATGACCACATCGTCGTGATCGTGATGGAAAAGGTCCTGTCTCAGCCGGAGCTCAGTCTCGCCTCGAGGGGGAACAAGTCCGATGTTGCGCGGATGAGACGCGCGTACCAGGACGTCATGCGCGACGAGCTCGTCGAGCTCGTCGAGCGGGGACTCGACCGAAAGGTCGCCGCGTTCGTCGGCATCGACACGGTCGAGGCGGACGTCGCGGTCGAGGTCTTCCTGCTCGAGGAGGGGAACGAGTGAAGCTCGGGCGGACGCATCGTTCGAGCCCGTCTCCGAACCCGGGTGCGGGAACGCCCAGCAGCCGACGCGCAGCTACCCGAGCTTGAAGATCTCTGCCACGAACGGAGGCTTGTCGATGCTCGTCGTGCTGGCGAACCCGATCACGCTCCGGCCGGTGGCGCGCTCGATGGCGGCGCTGAAGCTCGCCTGAATCACACGCTGGTACCGAGCCCTCACCTGGAGGACCGTGTCCTGATCACCCCTCCGGACGAGGAGCTCCTCGTTGGGCAGCAGCTCGAGCTCATCGAGGATCACCACCACGAAGTCCCGGCCGATGAACGTTCTCGCTGCGCCGGCGCCCTTGCCGTATGACTCCTGGTGGATCCTGAGGATCTCACGCGAGATCCCCTCCGTGATCTCTGTGTCCGACGGCTGCTCGCGTCGGTCCTCGGGATCTGAGAGGTCCTGTGGTCCCTCGGGGTCTCTGGGTCGATCGGGTATCGAGCCACCACCTGGTCGATAAGCCGTCCTCTTCGACCCTCCGAGCGCCCACGCGGAACGGGCATCGTCCGATCGTCCTGAGAGCTCGACCCGGTTTCGCTCCTGCTTGCGCGACCGGTCGGCTGAATTACACCGCCGCCGATGGTAATCCAAACTGGTCCGAAGGGCGGTCGGAGTATCCTGGAGACAAGCGGCGCGGCCTTCGGCTCGTCATCCCAGGCGTCGCGCGCTCGTTGGGTCTCATCGCAACTCTTCCCTTCGTGCACGCGCTTGACCAAGAGGGGCGGCAGACGATCGATGGAGGTTTGCCGTTTCCGCGAGAGGAACACTTCATTGGCCCGCAAAGGGAGAGGTGCTTGCCCGAATCTCGACCGGACTCGTCCAGCTCCACTCCCGCTACTACGGGAGGGGGCCGACCAAGGCCAAGACCCATCTCGTCAACGACACCGTCGTCTGCATCCTGCGGGGTGGGTTCACCAGGGTGGAGGAAACCCTCCTCGAGGCGGGTGAGGTGGAGCCGGTTCACCAGATGCGCCGTGCCTTCCAGGAGGCGATGGAGGACGAATTCCGCGGAGTGGTGGAGGAGGCGACGGGTCGCAAGGTGATCGCGTACATGAGCTCGATCCACGTGGATCCGGATCTCGCCGTGGAGCTGTTCGTGCTCGAGCCCTTCGAGGAACCGCAGGGTTCAACTGTCACCGAGGATTCCGAGGGCGAGCTAGCTCCCCCGGGCTGAGCCGCCCGCGCCGTTCAGCGCAGCCCTCGCCTCGGTGCGGTCGAAGAACAGCGGAAGTGCGCGATCGATCCCCGTGATGCGGAAGACGCGTTCCACCTGGGATCCCGGGGCGATGACCGTGTGCAGTCCGGCCCCATCGCCATCCCGGTGGGCCCGGATCAGCAGCGAGATCCCTGACGAGTCGATGAATCGCAGATCGGTCAAGTCGACGACGACGCCGGAGTGCGAGCGGAGCTGCTCGAACAGCTTCCCCTCGAGCAGCGGGATCGTGCTCAGGTCGAGCTCACCGGTGAGCGAGACCACGGACGGCCCCTCGTCCGCGTCCTCGACTCGTACCGCCAGCAGCTGCCCGTTTGCCGTCTCGGTCATTCTCTTTCCCCCAGATGGCGGGGTGAGGCGGCCCCGCTAGACCGCTCCACCCGCTCGCCTCAGCGCGACCTTCCCTCTCGGTGCGCCGCTCCCATGGGGCGGGGAAACCTGAAGCCTTCTTCGGAGACGAAAGCCATGGCGTTTCACGAAGACCTCCTCGGAGTGCCGATCCGTACTGTGCCGAGGAAACCCGTCCGTCCCCTTGCTGGCCGCGTCTCCGAGCTTGGCTGGTCGCGATCAAAGCGGTCGAGGCCGATTCGCCGCTCCCCGTGGTCTTGTATTCTAGGCTGGCTGCCGCGATTTTAGAAGCACCGGGCAGATGCGACGCGGTTTCTCCGCGGCGAGTTTGCCCGCTAAATGCAGGAACGAGTTGACCGGGGGAACGACGCGTACTGGCGGTAGATCCAGCCGACCGATGAACCCACCGCATTCCGACTCCAGAGAGACCCCGCCGCCACGGCAGCACGAGCGGGCAGCCGAGCAACCGTTGGGGGAGCTGCGGGGCGAAGACGTACCTCCGGTGTCCTCGGACGCCACCGGAGTACGGCAAAGCGGCGCGCGGGGCCGAGATGACGCCACTCGGCCTCGCCGCCGCTACATCACCCACTGACCGGAAGCAGTCGGCCCGCCCGCCGGGGGCACTGCGCGACTGCCTGATGCCAGCCGTGTTGCAGGTCGAACGAGAACTTGCGCCACGCCTGGGACGTTTCCCTACCCTGTGCGGCGCAGTGGGGCGGCTCGCCGGTCGATCCGGCCGGCTCGTGGCCGACGTCGATGGCGGGACGCCACTGCCCCTACCTCTTCATGGCCACCCGACGGACATCAGATCTGCTCCGCGCGCGCCCCAAGACCGCGCGGCGGCCCGAGCATCTCACCGAGCGTCGCCCGCAGGCGCCGATCGTCGAGATGCGGCGAGTGACCAAGGTCTATCCCGGTGGACACGTCGGGCTCGACAACGTCAGCCTCCGTGTGGACCGCGGGGAGTTCGTCTTCCTCGTCGGTCCGACCGGCTGCGGGAAGACGACGCTGATCAGGACGCTGCTCCGCGAGATCCGGCCGACGGAGGGCGAGGTGCTGATCGCCGGCCGCGACATCGGCTCCATCGGCGACAAGAAGGTTCCGGCCTTGCGGCGCCGGATCGGAACGGTCTTCCAGGACTACAAGCTGCTGCCGAACCGGAACGTCTACGACAACGTCGCGTACGCGCTCCAGGTGATCGGGGCCTCCCGCTCCGAGATCCGGCGCAAGGTCCCCGACGCGCTGCGCCTGGTGGGCCTCGCCGACAAGGTCAAGAACTACCCGGACCAGCTCTCCGGCGGCGAGCAGCAGCGCCTCTCGGTCGCCCGCGCGTTCGTCAATCACCCGCCGCTCCTGCTCGCCGACGAGCCGACCGGCAACCTCGACCCCAACACGTCGATCGGGATCATGCAGGTGCTCTACCGGATCAACCGCACCGGCACGACCGTGATCGTCGTGACCCACGACCGCGAGATGGTCGACAAGATGCGCCGCCGCGTGATCGCGCTCGATTCGGGACGCGTCGTGCGCGACCAGGCCGCGGGCACCTACACCTCGGAGGACGAGTCGACCCGCGAGTTCGCCCAGCGGGTCCGCGAGGAAATGGGCGTCGACGACGAGCGGCCGGCCTACTGAGCGGCTTCCATGGGGCGAGTCTTCTTCTTCATCGGTGAAGGGCTGAGGGCGCTGCGCCGCAGTGCGGCGCCGAGTCTGGCCGCGATGGTGACCGTCTGCATCACGGTCCTGCTGCTTGGCGTCCTGATCCCGATCCTCCAGACCACCAACGGCAAGACCAACCAGGTGCGCGACCAGGTCGGGCTGAGGGTCTTCCTCAACGACGTCAACGGCCAGCAGGCGCCGGCGGATCAGATCAACGCGCTCCAGGGGCAGCTGGAGGGGATCGCGCACGTCAAGTCGGTCACCTTCGTCTCCAAGGACCAGGCGCTTCAGATCCTCAGTAACCGCCTCAAGTCCGAGAACCGGCAGGACATCACCGCCCAGCTTCCGGGCTCCCATAATCCCCTGCCGGCGTCGTTCAACGTGGCTCCGGACGACCTCTCGAACCTCTCGAGCATCCGCGCGGCGATCACGCCGCCCGGGCCGAACGGTCAGCCCGCCCCGATCAGCCCGCTGATCTCCGACATCGGCGACTCCCGCGACGACGCCAGCAAGATCAGCGGCGCGACCACCGCGATCCGCTGGGTCCTCGCAGTGATCTCCGGCCTCCTCCTCGTCGCCTCCCTGCTCCTGGTCGGCAACACGATCCGGCTCTCCATCTATGCGCGCCGTCGCGAGGTCGAGGTGATGCGGCTGGTCGGCGCGACGAACTGGTTCATCCGATGGCCCTTCATGGTTGAGGGGCTCGTCTGCGGGCTGGTCGGAGCCGCGATCGCAATAGGCTTCCTCTTCGTCGGTAAGCAGGTGATCGTGGATCCGCTGGCCAACAACTTCAACCTGATCTCCTCGGGGCATACGATCGGCTTCGCCAACCTCGCGCTCGTCCTGCTGGGCGTGGCCATGGGCGTGTCGGCGCTGGGCAGCGGCCTGACGCTTCGTCGCTTCCTCCGCATTTGAGCCGGAGACTCACTGTCGCGGCGACGGTCGCGATCGTCTTCCTAGCCGGGATCATCGTCGGCGGGCAGGTGAACTTCGTCCGGGATGCCGTCGACGACGTCCTCGGCAGCAAGAGCCAGGACGCGACCACGCAGGCGATCGACTTAATCCAGGACGACTACTTCCACACCGTTGATCCGAACGACCTCGAGAACGCCTCGATCGCGGCGATCATCGCCCACATCAAGCAGCGTTACCACGACCACTTCTCGCACTACCTCACGCCGTCGGACTACGCCGCCTTCAGCCGCGGGGCGAGGTTCAGCGGCGTGGGCATGGCGGTCAACGAGGTGCCCCAGGGCCTTCGGGTCGCGACGGTCTACAAGCACAGCCCGGCCCGGGCGGCGGGCATCACGCCCGGCGACGTCGTCACGGCGGTCAACGGGCAATCGATCGCCGGCCAGGACGCCGACGCGGTGACGGCGCGGATCCGGGGGCCGGAGGGCACCAAGGTGACCCTCACGGTCCAGAGCCGGAACGGGAGAAGCCGGACCCTCACCCTGGTGCGCCGCGAGGTCGACGTCCCGCAGGTCACCGGCCGGATCGAGACCGCCGCAGGCAAGAAGGTGGGCTACGTCCGGCTCGCGGGCTTTTTCCCGGGAGCACACGGCGAGCTGCGCCACGAGGTCATCCACCTCTACGAACAGGGAGCGCAGGGCATCGTGCTCGACCTCCGCAACAACGGCGGCGGCCTCCTGGACGAGGCGGTTCTCATCTCGAGCATCTTCGTTCCCAGCGGCCCGATCGTCTCGACCCATGGCCGCACCCAGGCCACGCACACCTTCGAGGCCACCGGCGATTCCCTGCCGCGGCGTCCGATGGTCGTCCTGATCAACGGCAACTCGGCTTCCGCGTCCGAGATCGTCACGGCCGCGCTCGAGCAGTCCGGCCTTGCGAAGGTGGTGGGCACCACCTCCTTCGGCAAGGGCACCTTCCAGCAGGTGATTCCGCTGAAGAACCACGGCGCGCTCGATCTCACCGTCGGGGAATATCTGACCCGTAACGGGACCTCGATCAACGGCACCGGGATCACGCCTCAGGTGAGGGCCAAGGACAACCCGAAGACGAAGCCCGACGAGGGCCTGCAGCGGGCACTGCAGGTCCTGGGCCGGCAGCTCTGAGCCCGCGGACGGCAGGGGCCGGGCAGACCGGCGAGCGGCGAGTCGTGCTCGTCTCGAAGCGCGGTCGCTTCCTGGTCGGAGAGCCGCTGTTCGAGCGGGCGGGCCGCCTCGAACTGGGCGGTGGCAGGCGGGCTGGGACGCCGGGCCGCATGGCTCTGGTCGAGCCCGGCCGCGGCCGCGGTCGTGCGCAGGTGGTTCGCGAGCTCGGCGACCCGGGTGTGGCTGCCGACGTGATCGAGGCGATGCTCGAGGATCGCGGCGTGCCCGATGGATTCTCGAAGAGCGTCGAGGGGGAGGCGGCGGAGGCGCCGCGGGAGGCCGAGCGGCTGGGCTTCGAGCGCAGGGACCTGACCGGCCTGGCCACCTTCACGGTGGATCCCGCCAGCGCCCACGACTTCGACGACGCGGTCTCCGCGTCGCGGACCGATGAGGGGATCCGCCTCTGGATCCACATCGCGGATGTGGCCGCTCACGTCCGGCCGGGCAGCGGGCTCGACGGTGAGGCCGCACGCCGGGCGAACTCCACGTACGTGCCCGGGAGGGTGGCGCCGATGCTCCCGCACCGGCTCTCCAGCGATGCCTGCAGCCTCGCGCCGGATGTCGAGCGGCTCGCGGTCACCTCCGAGATTGAGCTCTCGGAGTCGGGGGAGGCGCTCTCCGCAAGCTTCTACCGCAGCCGGATCCGCTCCGACGCCCGCCTGAGCTACGACGAGCTGGACGAGATCTTCGCCGGACGGGCCCGCCCACCAGTGGCGATCGCGGAGCCGCTGGCGCTCGCCCGCCAGGCCGCCGCCGCGCTCGCCGCCCGCCGGCCGCGCGCCTCCCTGGAGGTGGAGAGCTTCGAGCCCGAGTTCCGCTTCGAGGACGGGCAGGTCGTCGGGGCACACTCCGTCGCGCAGACCGAGGCGCACCGCCTGATCGAGCACCTGATGATCCTCACCAACGGGCGGGTCGCGGAGCTGCTCGAGCGCCGCAGGATCCCGACGCTCTACAGGGTCCACGAGCAGCCGGACCCTGAGCGAGTCCGCTGGCTGATTAAGCAGCTCGCCGCGCTCGACGTCCCGACGCCGGCGCTGCCCGACCAACTCTCCCCGCAACAGGCCGGCGACGTCGCGGGCGAGGCGAGCCGGCTGGTTGCCCGCGAGGCCGAGCGCCGCGGGCACGGCCGCGAGGCGTATACATCGCTTGTGCTTCGCTCGCTGAAACAGGCGCACTACTCGGAGCGGAACGTCGGGCACGCCGGCCTGGGCAGCCCCGCATACGCACACTTCACCTCGCCGATCCGACGGTATCCCGACCTTGTCGCGCACCGCTCCCTGCTGTCGGCGATCGGCGTGGACGAGGAGACGCCAGGAGCGGAGCGGCTCGCCGAGGTTGGCGCCCACTGCTCGGAGCGCGAGCGCGACGCCATCCGGATCGAGCGCGACGCGGATTCGGTCTGCGGCGCGTTCCTGCTGGAGCGCGAGCTCTTCGAGCGCGGGCCGGAGACACGGTTCGAGGGCGAGGTCTCCGGCGTGGTGGGAGCGGGAGCCTTCATCCGCTTCGGCGGCACGCTCGCGGACGTCTACGAGGGCTTTCTGCCGGCCCGTCGCATCGGCGGAAGCGAGCGCTACGAGCTGGACGCGACCGAGACGATGCTGCTCGGCTCGCGCGGCGGCGACGCGGTGCGGATCGGGGATCCCGCGACCGTCCGCGTCGACCGGGTGGAGGCGCCGCGAGGGCGGGTTGACCTGTTGCCGGAGGACTGATTCGGTGGCCGGGAAGTCGAAGGGGCCGAGGGCGCCTGCGAGCGGCGACGTGGCGACCAACAGACGCGCCCGCCACCGCTTCCAGGTTCTCGAGCGGATGGAGGCCGGCATCGAGCTGCGCGGCAGCGAGGTGAAGTCGCTGCGCGACGGCAAGGCGCAGATCAACGAGGCCTACGCGGTGATCGACGGTGGCGAGGTCTGGCTGCGGGGGGCGCACATCCCGCCCTATGCGCCGGCCTCCGACCAGAACCACGATCCGGATCGAGCTCGGAAGCTCCTCCTCCACCGACGGGAGATCGAGCGGTTGATCGGCAAGACCGCCGAGCGCGGCCTCACCCTGGTTCCGACTCGGATCTACTTCAAGGGCCCGCGCGCGAAGGTCGAGCTGGCGCTCGCCAAGGGCAAGGAGGGCCGCGACCGCCGCAGGGAGATTGCCGACCGCGACCTGCGCCGGGAGGTCGAGAGAGACTTCAAGACGCGTTTGTCGTAAACGCCTTCGACCGCGGATCCCGGATGCAAGCGGCCGCCCAGAAACGAACGCGACGGCTTCGCGCTCGCTTCCCGAGGCTCCGGCCTGGCCTTCGCTGGCAGGGCAACGCCCACTTCACGAGAACGAAGGCCGCGTGCAACGATTGTGCACGTCGATGCTCGCTGCAATCGATACAGGGAAGATCACCGGAGACCTCTCGAGCTTCCGGTCGGACCACCCGACCGAGTTCTACGCGATCATCGCCGCGATCATCCTGCTCCTCCTCCTGCTGCTGATGATCCGCAGACGGCGGGCCGAGGAGGGCGGCAGCGACCGCAAGGCGAAGCGGGAGGAGCGCAAGGCCGCGAAGTCCGCGAAGGCCGAGGCGAAGAGCCGCGCCAAGGCTGAGGCCAAGCTCGCGAAGGCGGACGCGAAGCAGGCGAAGGCCGAGGCGAAGCGCAAGGACAAGCTCGAGGCCGAGCAGGAGGAGGCGTCCCCGGCCGAGGCGCCCTCGCCGGAGGAGGAGCAGGCCCCGGAACCTGACACGGAGGAGGCTCCGGAGCCGGAGGAGGAGCCGGCCGAGGTCGTGGCGGCCGCTGCCCAGGCAGCCGGGAACGGGGAGCGCAAGCTGAGCCGCAAGGAGCGTCGCGAGCTGAAGAAGGCGCGGCGCAAGCAGGTCGCGGAGGAAAAGCGCCGAGCGGAGGAGCAGGACCGGCGCGCCTGGGAGGAGGAGCGGCGGCGGCGCAGGGAGGAGCGGCAGAAGCGCAAGGAGGAGCGGCAGCGCCGCCGGGCGGAGCGCAAGGGCAAGCCGGCCCCGGAGCCGGAGGAGCGGGTGGAGTCCGTCGGCGCAGCCGAAGCGCAGACGGAGAGCGTCGAGGAGAAGGCCGCAACCGCGGCCCAGGGCGCAGTCGCGGAGGAGAAGTCGACGATGCTCGCAGCCGCTCTCGGGCTGGGCGAAGCGGACGGACAGGAGTCCAAGGACGGCGGCCGCGAGAGCACGAAGGCCGAGGACGTGTCGATACGGGAGGAGGGGCCGAACGCACAGGAGACCGAGACGAAGGCCGAGACCGAAACCCCCCTGGGCCAGGCGTCGCAGGTCGACGCCACGGACGAGCCCGCGCTGACGCCGCTCGCCCCCGAGCCGGAGCGGGCGCCGGGAGGGTTCGCGCCCACCGCCGCCGGCGACCAGGTGTCCGCCGAGGGTGCGGAGGAGGAGACGCCGGTTCCCGACGCCTCAGGCGCGGAGCTGGCGGCGTCAAGCTCCGAGGCGACCGCGAACCCCGGCGCGGCGACGGAGAGCGAGACCGAGGCCGAGGAGCCCCCGCCTGCCGTGGAGATCTCCACCGCCGCAACCGGCAGCTCGCTCCAGGAGGAAATCGACCGGCTTGCCCGCGAGGGGGAAGCCGCCGCCTCAGAGGAACCGGAGCCGTCGCCGGACGAGCCTGAGGGGCTCGAGACTTCAACCGAGCCGGACGGGCCCACCGCTCAGACTTCGTCGGGCGAGCCCGCCTCGACGCTGCCGCCGGACAGCGCGCCGACGCGGCCCTACGACGCGCCTCCCGAGCCCGAGCACGGATCCGAGCCCCCTGCCCCGCCGCCTCCGGGACCTCCGCCACCTCCGCCTCCGCCACCGTCGCCCCTGCCGCCCTCGGCCGACATCGAGAGGCTCGCCCGGGAGCAGGAAGAGCGGATCGCGGAGGAGGAGGAGCGCATCCGCCAGGAGGCCGAGGAGAGGATGCGGCGCGCCGAGCAACTCGAGATGGACGCGGCGGCGCGGGTCAGGCGAGCGGAGCAGGAGACCGAGCAGCTGATCAAGATGGCGGCCGACCAGGCACGGCGCCAGGCCGAGGAGGAGGCGCGCCAGGTGGCTGAGGCGCGCGTCCGCGAGGAGGCCGAGCGCATCCGCGAGGAGGCGGAGGCACGGGCCCGCGAGGAGTCCGAGCGGATCCGCCAGGAGGTCGAGGAGCGCACCCGCGAGGCGATCGAGCAGGCGCGCCGCGATGCCGACGCCCGCGTCGCGGAGGCGGCCGAGCAGGCGCGCCGCGAGGCGGAGGAGCGCGCACGAGCCGAGGCGGAGGAACGGCTTGCTTCGGAGGCCTCACGGCTTGCCGAGGACGAGCGCAACCGGCTTTCGAGCGCGGTGGAGGAGGCGGAGCGGCGGCTGGAGGAGGAGCGTCAGCAACGCGAGCAGTCGCTGACCGAGGCCTACCAGCGCCTCGAGGAGCTGGAGCAGCGCGTCCAGGAAGCCGAGCGGCGCGCCGCCGACGCGGAGCGGCTTGCCCAGCTCAAGCTCGAGGAGGCGGAGCGCGAGCGGCGGCTGCGGGAGGTGCTGGAGCGGGTGACTGCGGCGGAGGAGCGTGCGAAGGAGGCCGAGCGAAAGGCGCATGCGGCGGAGACCGCGGCGTCGAACCGCCTGCGGGCGGCCGGGGAGTCGCTCGGGACGGTGGTCGGAGGAACGGAGCCGTCCGCCGAGACGCCGGCGCCCGCCGAGCACGCGCCGAAGCCCGCCGAGTCGCCCACGGCCGCGACGCCCGCCGAGGAGGTCCCGGAGGAGGAGCCGGAATCCGAGGCGGACGAGTCATGGGCGGTGACGACCGAGCCGAACCCCGCGCCCGCCGCCGAGGAGGCCGAAGACGAGGAGGAGCGCTCGGGCATTCTCGGCCGGACCGTCGGGGCGATCCTGGGGGTCGGCGGGACTGGTGCCGAGGACGAAGCGGAAGAGGAGGAGCCCGAGGAGGCCGAGGAGCCTGAGGAGGAGGAAGAAGAGGAGGAGCCCGCCGTGGCGAGGGAGGAGGCCGAGGCGGGCGAGCGCATCGACCTCAACCGGGCGACCTTCGAGCAGCTCCGCGAGCTCGGCTTCTCGGTGACGCAGGCAACCCGGGTGATCACCTACCGCGAGCGTCAGAGCGGCTTCGACTCCGTCGCCGCGCTGGGCGAGGTGCCCGGGATGCCGCGCGACTTTCTCCGCGAGGTCTCGCAGAAGCTGACGGTCTAGGCGAAGGCTTCGAGACAGCGTCGGGAACTGTCTCCTCTCTGCTCGCGAGTTGCTACTTTCGGGCCGGATGCTCGGGGGACGCCTTGGCAGAGGGATCATCGGCGCGATCGCGGCCGTGGCCGTGGCCGCGATCGCGCCGGCCTCCGCATCCGCGATCTCTTACGCGCCCGTTGATCAGCCCGGGCCGCCGCTGAGCGTCCCTCAGGCCCAGCTCGACGGGAGCCTCCTCTGCACCGGAAACGTCACCAATGCTCCACGCGCGCCCGTGCTGCTGGTGCCCGGCACCGGCGGTGACCCGGCACAGAACTACGCCTGGAGCTGGGAGCCGGCTCTGAACGACCTCGGCATCCCCTGGTGCGCACTGACGCTGCCCGATCACACCCAGGGCGACATCCAGATCGCCGGCGAGTATGTGGTCAACGCGATCCGAACGATGTACGTCCGTGCCGGCCGGAGGATCTCGATCATCGGCCACAGCCAGGGCGGCATGCTGCCTCGCTGGGCCTTCCGTTTCTGGCCGGACACCCGCTCGATGGTCGACGACGACATCGGCTTCGCGGCGAGCAACCACGGCACGTCGGCGGCTGGGCCCGCGTGCGCGCTCGGGTGCTCGCCGGCGGACTGGCAGCAGAGCGACAAGGCCGAGTTCATCAAGGCGCTGAACAGCTACCAGGAGACCTTCCCGGGGATCTCCTACACCGAGGTCTACACGCATACCGACGAGGTGGTCACTCCGAACTCCGACGACACGGGCAGCTCGTCCGTCCACGGCGGCGGGGGTGAGATCACCAATGTCGCGATCCAGCAGGTCTGCCCGCTCGACCTCTCGGAGCACCTCGCGCTCGGCACCCAGGACAACACTGCCTACGCGCTTGCAATCGACGCTCTCAGTCATCCCGGCCCGGCGATTCCGTCGAACGTGTCGCAGAGCGTCTGCACCGACCTCCTGATGCCGGGGATCGACAAGACGACCTATGCGGCCGACGCCGCGTCCGCGGCGCTCGGATTCGCCCAGAACGTGGCAGGCGCTCCGCAGGTCACCGCCGAGCCGCCGCTCCGCTGCTACGTGACCGCGAGCTGCCCGGCTTCGGGCCAGGTGGCTGCGAAGCGGGCGAAGTGCAAGAGGCACAAGCGCATCCCCAGCGCCCAGGTGAGCAAGCGCCACCGCTGCCGCAAGCATCGCAATCGCGGTTAGCCGTAACGCCGGTTCGATGGCTTGGAGCGCGCTGGGGTGCCGAGCGCTGAGCGCCCGCTGGCTAACATTGGACTTCACATAGCACGGGGCCGAATTGGATTCGACTTGGTCATCCGTGCGATCAGGTTGCAGGTCGAGGTTCCAGGAGGCCTCGTTAAACACCTGGACCAACCAATACGTGCGGACCACGAGTTCGCCCTCGCCGCTTAGCTAGAACCTAAGCGGTGAGCGTCGGCCCACCCGAGCCCGAGGGGTGGGATCCCGGCGTCAGAATCGGGCTCACCCGGCCGGATCGTCCCGGCCGGCCGGGGAAATCGAAGGGGCTTGGTCCTCCGGCATCTCCCGCCGGCAGCGGAGGTCGGAGGACGAGACCAAAGCGCCGGCTATGCCTGTAGACACCGATCGTTCGTGGCCGAGGACGCGGCTTCGATGCCGCCGGCTCCATCTGTCTCGGCAGTTCCGCGTCGCGCAGGAATTCCGGTGTAAGCGGGGAATTTCCCGAAACACCCAGTTTTGGGGATGTATCGGCCCCGCCGGTTCATCAGTTTGCGGGAAAACACCTACCTGCAAGCGGGGATGCACCGATGAATTCCGTCCCCGCATCTGACGAGGATGTGTGTATGCAGGCCCTGTGGCTCGTCCTGATAGCTCTCGTGATCGCCGTCAATCTTCGGCTGATCGCCTCGGCCGTGCTGGCCTACCGGGGGATCTGGACGCACCAGGCCCAGTCGCGGGGGTCCTCGCGGATGCCGTCCACGCTCTCGCGCGTCTAGCGCGATCCGCGAGCGTCCAGCTCGCCCCCTTTCATCTCCGCTTCATCGACGCGGGACAATCTCGGCGAGGCCGAGATGCGCGTGCTGATCGTGGAGGACGAGGCGAAGATGGCGGGGCTGCTGCAGCGTGGCCTTCGCAACGAGGGGATCGCGGCCGACCTGGCCGGGGAGGGGGAGGACGCTATCTGGATGGCCGGGGCCACCGAGTACGACGCGATCGTGCTCGACCTGATGCTGCCGGGCATGGACGGCTTCGAGGTCTGCCGGCGCCTGCGGGACGATGGCGTCCCCTCGCCGGTGCTCATGCTGACGGCGCGGGACGGCGTGGACGATCGCGTCACCGGCCTTGACGCCGGCGCCGACGACTATCTGATCAAGCCGTTCTCCTACGCGGAGCTGCTCGCGCGGCTCCGGGCACTCGTCAGGCGTGGCAACGGCGAACGCCGTCCCGAGCTCCAGGTCGGCGATCTGCGGATGGATCCAGCCACCCGGCGAGTCTGGCGCGGCGATCGGGAGATCGAGCTGACGACCAAGGAGTTCGCGGTGCTCGAGGTCTTCATGCGCCGCCCGGGCGAGGTGCTGTCGCGGTTCCAGCTCCTCGAGCATGCCTGGGACTACGAGTACGAGAACCGCTCCAACATCGTCGACTCGTACGTGCGGCTCCTGCGGCGCAAGATCGACCGGCCGTTCGGCACGCAGTCGATCGAGACGATTCGGGGGGCCGGATACCGGCTCCGTGAGGGCGGCGCATGACCCGGCTGCCGATCCGCCTCCGGCTCACACTGGCCTTTACCGTGATGATGGCGCTGCTGCTCGCCGCACTGGGCTGGTTCATCTACGCGCGCTTCGACAGCGAGCTCTCGGACCAGATCGATCAGAGCCTGCGCGCCCACGGCGACGACATCGCCTCCCTGCTCGCCCACCGCGACATCGGCCGCTCGGCGACCCTGCTTGGCCGGGAGGAGAGCTTCGCCCAGGTGCTCACCCCTGACGGGCGGATCTACGCGACCGCGCCCCAGCTCGGCCCTCGCCCGCAACTCACCCCCGCCGAGACCGCGCGCGCGGCGCGGCAGCCCTTCCTCGTTACGCGCCCTCGCATCCGAACCATCACCGGGCAGGGCCGGCTGCTCGCCCGGCCGGTCCAGGCGCGCGGACAGACCTTCGTGGTCGTCGTCGCCGCCTCGCTCGACGACCGGAACGAGTCGCTGCGCAACCTCCGCACGATCCTGCTGATCGGCGGTCCGGTCGCGCTCTTGCTCGCCTCGCTGGCCGGCTATGTGGTCGCGGGCTCCGCGCTGAGACCGGTGGAGGCGATGCGCAGGCGCGCGGCCGAGATCTCCGCCGGCGAGAGCGGTCAGCGGCTGCCCCGGCCAGAGGCAAACGACGAGCTGCGACGGCTCGGTGACACGCTGAACGAGATGCTCGCTCGTCTCGAGGCCGCGCTCGAGCGAGAGCGAGCGTTTGTGGATGACGCGAGCCACGAGCTCCGCACGCCGCTCGCCTCCCACAAGACCGAGCTCGAACTGGCTCTCCGCTACGCCGCGACCCCCGAGGAGATGCGGACCGCGATCGCCTCGGCGGTGGCGGAGGTTGATCGGCTGGTCCAGCTCGCAGAGGACCTGCTCGTGCTGGCGCGCACGCAGGAGGGCCAGTTGCCGCTCGAGGTGCGGCGCGTGCGGATCGCGGATCTGCTCGGCGACCTCCGTGAGCGCTTTGCCTCGCGGATCGGCGAGTCGGGCCGCTCGCTGACCGTGCATCCGGCGGATGGGCTCGTCGTCGAGGGCGATCGGGCGCGACTCGAGCAGGCGCTCGGGAACCTGGTCGAAAACGCGCTCCAACACGGCGACGGAGAGATCACGGTCCGCGCCGCACTGGAGGGCCGCGAAGTCGAGATCCACGTCGAGGATCGCGGACCCGGGTTCCCGCCGGAGTTCATCCGGCACGCCTTCGAGCGCTTCAGCCGAGCCGACCCGGCCCGCGGCGGCGAGGGCACCGGGCTCGGGCTGGCAATCGTCGAGGCGATCGCCGCGGCCCACCGGGGCAGCGCGCACGTGGCGAATCGGGACGGGCCCGGTGCAGACGTCTGGATCGAGCTGCCCGCCTAGCCGCCTTTCACGGCGGGTTCATTCCCTCTCCGTAAAACGGCCGTGAATGGCAAGCGACCGAAAGGACGGAAGGATGCACTGGTCACGCAAGAAAGCGATCGTCGGCGGCTCGGTGATCGCGCTCGCCGCCGGCGGCGCCGGCGCGGCGATCGCGGTCGGCAACGGGCACGACGACAACGGCGCGCATGGCCCGGGGGCCAACAAGGCGAAGGCCGCCGCCGTCGAGCTCTATCCGGGGGGCCATGCGAATGCCGTCGAGCGCGATTCGGAGGACGGCGCCACCTGGGAGGTCGAGGTCCGAAAGCCCGACGGCGGCACGGTCGATGTGCGTCTCGACCAGAACTATCGGCTGGTGGCAGCCGAGCCCGACAGCGAGGGGGCTGACTAGATGCAAGGCCGAGCGATCAGGCGCGGCGGAGTGGCGACGGCGGTTGTCGCGGCGCTGCTCCCCGCGCTCGCCGGGTGCGGCAGCTCCTCGAGCAGCAGCTCGCAGGCGGCCACGCAGGCCGGCACGAACACGCTCCCCCAGTCGTCCGAGCCGTCGAACCTCAACCCGGCGGACTTCACTACCAACGTCGACAACCCCTACTGGCCGATGCCGGTCGGTAGGGCCTGGCGCATACATGTCAGCAATCCTCAGGGTGAGTCCCTTCAAGAGACGATCATGGTCGAAAACCAGACGAAGCGGATCGCCGACGGGGTGACCGCGCGGGTGGTGCGCGACGTGGTCTATGACCACGGCAAGCCGACCGAGATCACGGACGACTGGTACGCCCAGGACTCGCAGGGGAACATCTGGTACTTCGGCGAGGACACGACGTCGATCGACCTCAAGACCGGCAAGAGGGACTCGAGCGGGTCTTTCGAAGCCGGTAAGAACGGCGCGGATGCCGGGATCGCGATGCCGGCACACCCGTACGTCGGGCTGACCTACCGCGAGGAGTACTACAAGGGCCGCGCGGAGGACCGATCAAGGGTGCTCGCGCTCGACCAACAGGTCGAGGCGCCAGCGGGTCACTTCACCGGCGCGGTCCTCACCGACGACTACAGCCCGATCGAGCCGACGGTCTCCGAGTACAAGCTCTACGCCAGGGGTGTGGGGCCGGTGGTGGCGGTCTCGGTCTCAGGCGAGAGCGAGAGGGAGGACCTGATCGCCTACACGCACTGAGATTCAGAGGAACCGGTGCTCCGCAAGCGTCAACCCGCTCTTCTAGCGCGGGTCTCGCCACATCGGCCAGACGCGAGGGCCGCGGGGGAGTCGATGCTCGCCGGTGACCCGGAAGCCGTGGCGGCCGTAGAAGGCGACGTTTCGCTCCTTTGAGGACTCGAGATAGGCGGCGACGCCGTCGCGGTCGCACTCCTCGAGGATCGGGCCCATCATGGCCGAGCCCAGGCCATGGCCCTGCTCGGCGGGGTCCGTGCCAAGGATCGCCAGGTACCAGTGCGGTGGCTGCTCGGGATGGATCTCCTCGATCCCGAGCAGGCCGCGCAGCACCAGCGGCATGCGGAGCACGAGGCGCGGGTGCAGCAGGCAGGAGGCATAGGCGAGGTCCTGGCTGGTGGTCGTCCGCCAGTGCCCGGGTGGCGCCCAGACGGCAGCGCTCACGAGCCCGTCGGTGGTCCAGAGCTCGCCGTGCGCGTGAAGGTGGCGGATCCGCATCCTGAAGAGCCGCTCGAGCACCCGCGGCCGGAGCTCCTCGGACCGGCAGGCCCAGCTCGTCACCGGGTCGTCGTGAAAGGCGCGTGCCAGCATCCGCGCGAGTGCGGAGAGCTCAGCGGCCTCGGCGCGACGCACCGCGGCGGCTTCAGCCATTCGGCAGGGATGAGCCCGCGAAGAAGAAGAACCAGATCTCGAAGGCGAGGCAGCCGGCCACCGCGACGATCACCACCATCCGCTCGACGCCGCTGATCCCGTACTTCTGGCGGGCGTCCCCCTCACGCTCGTCCCGCATGCTGCGCAGCCAGGGGGAGGTCTGACGTGCGGCCGGGGGTCGGCCGGTGAGCTGGTCGTACTTGGTGTTCAGCCAGGTGAGCAGCAGCCCGAGCCCGAAGACGCTGACCGCGAGCACCGCGATCACGGCGAAGACCGCGGTCATGCTCACGTTGTTGAGACTGCCCTGGACCTTCGAGCCGATCCAGACCGCGAACAGCGGCGCGCCCGTCCAGAGGTTGACCGAGCAGAGCGCCGAGGCGGTCACCAGGCCGATCTTCTTCAACGCCATTGCAGGGCTTACCTTACCTACGGTGGAGTAGCTTTGCGAGGATCCCGGGCCCTCTCGGGTCGACCTCCTCGCGCAGCGGCAGTCGGCCCCGCTCGCGGGCTGCGATGACGCAGGCGGAGTGCGCGTGGCGGCGACGCGAGCCGTCACCCTCGGGCAGCACCAGCATGTGCTCGCTGAGGGCCGGCAGCGGGCCGCCGCAGAGCGGGCAGCGGTAGGTGGCGGGCTTGCGGTTAGCCGCCGGCCGGACGGCGTACCAGCGCGCCCTGCGGAACTCGTCGCGTCCGGAGGCAATGCGGACAGCCTGGCAGGCGAACCGGCCGGCGGCGCTGGCCCCGGAAGCGGAGCGACCCCCTCGCGGGGGCCGCTCCTGTCGGGGCTGTGAACGCGGAGCGCGCCGGCTAGAAGGCGGCGGTCCCGTTCGGCGTCCCGAGGCCCGTCGGCCCGTCGAATCCGGCGCGCGCCGTGCACAGGTAAGACGGGCTGCAGCTGCCGTTGCTCCCCGAGGTGACATCGAAGAGCGACGTCGTGTGGCCATAGGGGAACGAGCCGTACGTGACCGACTGCCCATTGCCGGCCAGGCCGTAGACCCCGGCCGCGATCGGAGCGGAGACGCTTGTGCCGCCGACCACACCCCAGCCCTTGAAGCACATCCCGAGGATCTGGCCGGCGATGTTGCAGTTCGTGTCATAGACCGCGACGCCGGTCTTCGGGTCGGCGACCGCCGATACGTCGGCGACGGTCCGCCTCGCGCAGCCGGAGTCCGTCTGCCAGCTCGGCTTGGGCTCATACGATGAGCAGCCGGAGCCCGCGCCGCTCCAGGCCGTCTCGGTCCAGCCGCGAGCGCCCGTGGCGCGGCTGAGGGTCGTGCCCCCGACGGACGTCACGTAGCGGGATGCCGCCGGATACTCGACGCCATAGCCGCTGTCGCCCGAGGAGACCGTGATCGCCGCTCCCGGGTGGTTGAAGTGCGCATCGTCGGTCGTCTCCGAGCTCGACTCGCCGCCGCCCCAGCTGTTGGAGATCTCGGTGGCACCGAGCCTCGCCGCCGTGTCCTCGGCTGCGTAGAGGCTCGAGCTGAGGTTGTTGCTCGCCTCGACCAGGATGATCTTGCAGCCCGGGCAGATGGCCGAGACCATCTCGAGGTCGAGCTGGGTCTCGAGCGACCAGCCCTGGTCGTTTGTCGGGTAGCTGCCCTGAACGCCATTCTGGTTGACCTTCTTGAAGCAGCCGCTCGCGGTCGTGCAGGTGGGAATGCCGAACTGCTGGCGGTAGGCGTTCATGTCGGCCTCCGCGGTGGTGTCCCCGTAGGCGTCCACGACCGCGACCGTCTGGCCGTTGCCGCCCGTCGAGGGAAGCACGTAGGCGCTCCGCAGGTCGGCGGGACCGTAGCCCGCCGGGGCGGCAGTCGCCGCCGGCCGACGCTTCGCGTCTCCGATCACCTTCATGTCGCAGTGCGCCCGGCCGCTGGTTTGGGCCAGCGCGCACGCGGGCCTGATCACGGTGAACGGCCTCGGAACGGCCATGGCGGCCCCGCTGCCGGCCGCCAGGGTCAGCGCGAGGACCGACGTGATCGCTGCGATTGCGATCGTCAGATGGCGAAAACGAAGCATGTGGCCCTACCTCTCTTCCCGGCGGCACCCGGTGCGCCGGTCGCAGTTCCCGTTGCCTGCGAGCTACCCCTCGCCCGCGACGCGAACAGCTTAGATCGTTATCTCACGCGGCGGTAGGTCAGATCGAAGTCCGTGCTCCAGCCGTCGCCCTCGTCGATCCCGGCGGCCTTCGATCGTGTCGCCGTCCTCGGAGATGCGGGCGGTGAACCGCTGCGCGAAGGGCTCACCGTCTCGCCGGAGTTTCCAGCCGCCGTTCCCGATGCTCATCTCGTAGACCCGGCAGACGTTCCGCTCGTCCGTGTAGAGCTGGAAGTAGCGGCCGTTGGCGGGGTCGCAGCCGATCACGCAGACGCCGTCGGGTGCCTCCGGCACCTCGACCGTCGAGCGCTGGACGAGCAACCGGCGCTCGCTGCCCTCGAGCCATTCGAAGGTCACGCGCGCCTCGCCCGGCCATGGCTCGCCGCCCGGGGGCTTCGCCTCCTGGGCCCACTCGCCGACCAGGACCTCGAGCTCCTTCAGGGCGTTCTCAGCGGTGGCTGGTCCATCGCTCTACGCGCGCTCGTAGGTCTGCACGAGGACGCCGTCCGGCCCGACCTCTCGTGACCCGGCCAGCTTGAACTCGAGCCGGTCGATGCCCTCGGGGAACATCCTCTTCCCGCGGCCGAGCACGGTCGGGAAGACCATCAGCCGGATCTCGTCGACCAGGTCGTTCTCGAGCAGCGTCGCGACCAGCCGGCCGCTGCCGGCGACCAGGATCGACCCCTCGGTCTCCTCCTTGAGCTTCGAGATCTCCTCGGCCACGTTGTCCGAGATCACCTCGGTGTTCTCCCACTCCGGCTCCGTCAGCGTGGTCGAGACCAGCACCTTGCGGCCCTTGTTGATCTTGTCCGCGAACTCGCCCTCGCGGGAGGGCCAGGCGGCGGCGAACCCCTCGTAGGTGACCCGCCCGAGCAGCTGGACCTCCGCGTCCATCAGCTCGTCCAGCTTGAACTTGTTGCCCTCGTCCCCGCGGTCGTACTCGAAGGTCCAGCCGCCGTGCTCGAAGTCCTCGGCGCCGCCGGGATCCTCCATCACACCGTCGATCGAGACGAACTCGGTGACCACCAGCTTGCCCATCGCCTTCTCCTCTCGTTTTGCCCTTCACCCGTAAGACGAGGGCTCGCGGCAAAACTAATCGCCGCATCCCGGCCGGTGCGGTGGTGATAATCCCGCCGATGGGAGACGAGCGCGAGGCAGCGATCGCGACCAAGCTGATCGACCGCAGCCGCTACATGGTGGTGTCGACCGCGGACTCCACCGGCCAGCCCTGGGCCACGCCGGTGTACTTCGCCCATCGCGACTACCGCGACTTCTTCTGGGTCTCCGAGCCGGAGGCGACCCACTCGGTGAACCTCCGCGACCGGCGGGAGGTCGGGATCGTGATCTTCGACTCCCACGTCGCCCTCGACAAGGGTCAGGGCGTCTACATCCTCGGGGTCGCCAGGGAGCTGCCGGCCCACGAGACCGCGGAGGGAATCGCCGTCTTCTCGAAGCGCTCGCGCGAGCACGGCGGCCGCCGCTGGGCCGCGGAGGACGTCAGCCCGCCGGCCAAGCACCGCCTCTACCAGGCGACCGCCGAGGCCCACTACGTACTCGACGAGCACGATCACCGGGTCGAGGTCCGGCTCTAGCCGTCTGGCCGCCTGGCGGATGATCCTCGTCGTGCGGGCTGGCCGTGCGGTTCGTGGCCTTCTCGAATCACGCCGACGCCTCTCAAGGGTCGGCCTGGACATCTGACTCCGGCTTGAATCAGTCGGAGCCCAGGCCGAGGTCGGCGAGGGCCTCATCGCGGTCGGTGTAGGCGAGCAGCCGGGTCACCTTGCCGTCGCGGATCTCGAAGAGGACCGCCCCGGGCGTCGAGGTCTCGCCGAACTGTACGCCGCTCCTGCGACCACGCCCGGAGTTGTCGGTCAGCACCAGCACCCTGTCCCCGTCAAGCTCGCGGAACTCCTCCCCGGTGGTCCGGAAGTCCTCGAACTCGCTCAGCCAGCGGCCCCAGGCCTCTCCCATCGCGCCGATGCCCCGAGAGGTGCTCGGGTCGATTCCGCCCCGCAGGACGAACTCGATCTCGGGGTCGGCCCACTCGACGGTTCCGTAGTCACCGCGCTCCCAGTCGGCGAGGATCGAGCGGGCGAGCTCGAGGTTCTCCGACACGGTCCGACGATATCCGCCGTGGCCTACGGCTTCAGCTTCCGCCCGCTGGTGAACAGCCACTGGCTCCAAGCCAGCAGCGCCAGGCACATCCCGGCGACCACCGCGAAGGAGATCAAGGGGTTGACGTCGGAGACGCCTAGGAAGCCGTAGCGGATCGTCTCGACGACGTAGAAGAGCGGGTTGAGGTGGGAGAGCTGCTCCCACGGCGAGCCCAGGCGGCTGACCGAGTAGAAGACGCCCCCCAGGAAGGTGAGCGGCAGGATGACGATGTTGTTGACGAAGCTCGTGTGGTCGAAGCTCTCGGCGTAGATGCCGACGATCGTGCCGAGCGAGCCGAAGCCGACGATCAGCAGCAGCACGGCGGCCACGAGCAGGGCGGGGTGGACGACCGGCGCCCCGGTCAGCGGCAAAGCGGCGACGGCGAGCGCGCCGCCGATGATCAGCGCGCGGAAGGCGCCGCCGATCAGGTAGCCCAGGTTGACCTGCCAGTGGTGGATGGGGGCCGAGAGGACGTCGTCGATGAAGCGGTCGGCCCGGCCCTGGTAGATGGTCGAGGAGTTGTTCGAGTAGACCGCCTGCGCCATCGCCATCGCGATCAGTCCCGGCACGATGAACTCGCGGTAGTCGTAGCCGTCGATCTGATGGATGCGCCCGCCGAGCGAGAGGCCGAAGACGACGATGAAGAGCAGGGAGGAGATGACGGGCGCGAGCGTCGTCTGCTTCCAAAGACGCAGGACCCGGTGGCACTCGCGGCGGGAAAGCCAGTAGAAGCCGCTCGCGGGCCTGGGCGCCTCGAGGGCGAGGCCGTCGACGGCGCTCACGCGGGCTCCTCCGCAAGCTGACGCCGCCCCGCAGCCACCGTCTTCATGTAGACCTCCTCGAGCGTCGCGGCGTCGAAGCGCTGCTTGAGGCCCTCGGCGGTGTCGCGGGCCATGATCCGGCCGCCGCCGATCAGCGCGATCTCCTCGCAGAGCGCCTCGGCCTCCTCGAGGTAGTGCGTGGTCAGCAGGATCGTCGTGCCGCGCTCGTGCAGGCGCCGGATGTAGCGCCAGAGCTCGTGGCGGAGCTCGAGGTCGACGCCGGCCGTCGGCTCGTCGAGGATCACCAGGCGGGGCTCGTGCAGCAGCGCCCGGGCGAGCAGCAGACGGCGCCGCATGCCCCCTGAGAGCTTCGGTGCGCGCACGTCCCGCTTCGCGCGGAGGTCGAAGACGTCGATCATCTGGTCGGCCCGCGCCGACGCGTCGGGGCGGCTCATCCCGTAGTAGCCACCGTGGTAGAGCAGCGTCTCCCGGACGGTGAGGAACCGGTCGAGGTTCGGCTCCTGCTCGGCGACGCCGATCAGGCGGCGCGCCTCCATCGAGCCACCGGGATGGCCGAAGACCGAGATCTCTCCGCCGGTCAGCCGGATCAGGTTGCAGACGGCGCTGATCAGCGTGGTCTTGCCGGCGCCGTTCGGGCCGAGCAGGCCGAAGAAGCTGCCGGCGGGAACCTCGAGGTCGAGCGCGTCGAGCGCGAGGGTGCCGTCGTCGTAGCGCTTGGTCAGGCCGCGCAGCTGGAGTGCGGGAGTCATCCTGACTATTGATAGC
>Ga0070741_10005593_pt1 | contig 27719 bp, 26 predicted proteins | sample Coa_R1_4_FD_66440 | JGI IMG/M metagenome (GOLD analysis project Ga0070741, IMG submission 66440) | Surface soil microbial communities from Centralia Pennsylvania, which are recovering from an underground coalmine fire - Coalmine... | ecosystem: Environmental > Terrestrial > Soil > Unclassified ...
GACCGTCTCCGACGTCTCGGGCCGCGGCGTGGGGCTCGACGTCGTGAAGAGCCGGATCGAAGCGCTGCACGGCGCGGTCGACGTGTCGTCGCGCGCCGGCGGGGGAACCCGCTTCGTCTGCACCGTCCCGCTGACGCTGACGACCCTGCACGCGCTCCTCGTGACGGCCGGCGGTCAGACGCTCGCGCTGCCGAGCGCCAGCGTGCTCGAGCTGCTGCGCGTCGCCCCCGGCGACGTCCGCGGCGTCCGCGGTCGCGACGTGCTCCCGCGCGGCGGCGCCCTCGTCCCGGTGGCGAGCCTGTCCGAGATCCTCGGCCTGCCCGGCACACCGTCGGGCGAACGCGCGTCGAAGGTGCCGGCGCTCGTCGTCGCGACGGGTCGTCAGCGCGTCGCGTTCGTCGTCGACGAGCTGGTCGCCGCGCAGGACGTCGTCGTGAAGGGTCTCGGCGAGCGGCTCCGGCGCGTGCCACTCGTCTCCGGGGCCACGATCCTCCCGTCGGGGCGCGTCGCCCTCGTCCTGAACGCCGCGCACCTCGTGCGCCGCGCGCTCGCGCACGCCCCCGCCGGTGGGCTCGCGACGACCGAGCGCGCGGCGCCGGTCGCGCGGAAGCGCGTCCTCCTGTGCGACGATTCGATCACGACGCGCGCGCTCGAGCGGAGCCTCCTCGAGGCCGCCGGCTACGAGGTCCTCGTGGCGGTCGACGGCGAGGCGGCGTGGCGGCTCCTGCAGGAGCACGGCGCCGACGTGATCGTGAGCGACGTCGACATGCCACGCATGGATGGCTGCGCGCTGACGCGCGCGGTCCGGGACTCCGCCGGCTTCCGCGATCTCCCGGTCGTGCTGCTGACCGGGCTCGAGTGCGAGGCCGACAAGGCGCGCGGGCTCCAGGCCGGCGCCAACGCCTACCTCACGAAGAGCGCCTTCGACCACCGCGGCTTCCTCGACACGATCGCGCAGCTCCTCTGAGCGGACGATGATCCGCGTCCTCGTCGCCGACGACTCGCCGACCGCCCGCGCGCACCTGATCGCGGTGCTTGCGAGCGATCCCGCGATCGAGGTGGTGGCCGAGGCACGCGACGGTCGCGAAGCGGTGCTGCTGACGCAGCGCCTCCGTCCGGACGTCGTCACCATGGACATCGCGATGCCGAACCTCGACGGTTTCGAGGCGACGCGCGAGATCATGGCCGCGGCGCCGACGCCGATCGTCGTCGTCACCGGCAGCCTCGCGTCGGGCGAGGTGTCGGTGTCGATGCAGGCGCTCCGTGCCGGCGCGCTCTGCGTGCTCCGGAAGCCGAACGGTTCCGGCACGGCGAGCCACGCGCGCGAGGCACGGCAGCTCGTCTGCAGCGTGAAGGCGATGTCAGCCGTGAAGGTCGTCCGCCACCAGCGGGCCGCACCGCCGGCGGTCGCGCGCCCCGGCACGGACGTCCGCGCCCGTGCCGTCGCGATCGCGGCGTCGACCGGCGGACCCGCGGTCCTGCACCGCCTGTTCGCGGAGCTACCCGTCGACTTCGGGGTGCCGATCCTGGTCGTGCAGCACATGACGACGGGCTTCACGCCCGGACTGGCGGCGCATCTCAACGCCACCTCGCCGCTTCGCGTGAAGGTCGCCGAAGCGGGCGAGCCGCTCGCCGGCCGCACCGTCTACATCGCCCCCGACGACCGCCACCTCGCCGTCAGCGGCACGGGAGCGGTCGTGCTGTCGAGCGCGCCGGCGGTCGCCGGCTTCCGGCCGTCGGCGACGATCCTCTTCGAGTCGGTCGCGTGCGCGTTCGGTCCGGCCGCGCTCGCCGTCGTGCTGACGGGCATGGGGCAGGACGGCGTGACCGGCATCGCGGCGATCAAGGCGGCCGGCGGTCGCGTCCTCGCGCAGGACGAGGAGACGTCGGTCGTGTTCGGGATGCCCGCGGCCGCGATCGCGACCGGGCAGGTCGATCGCGTCGTGCCGGTCGACGAGCTCGCGACGACGCTCCTCGGGCTCGTGCGGAAGGAGACGTCGTGACGCGGGTGCTGGTCGTCGAGGACAGCGCGACGCAGGCGGTCCAGCTGCGCCGGCTTCTCGAGCGTGAAGGCTTCGAGGTGGAGGTCGCGACCGACGGCGCGGAAGGGGTCGCACGCTGCCGGGCGGCATCCTTCGACGTCGTCCTGAGCGACGTCGTCATGCCGGAGCTCTCCGGATACGACGTCTGCCGGCACCTCAAGGCCGACGCCGCGACGCGCGAAATTCCCGTGATCCTGCTGACGACGTTGAACGAGCCCACCGACATCGTGGAGGCGCTCGAGTGCGGCGCGGACAACTTCATCACGAAGCCGTACGAGCTCGGCTATCTCCTCGACCGCGTGCGAACCGTCCTCGCGAACACACGGCTCCGGGCACGCCCAAATGGCAGCCGCGAGACCACGCTCCTGTTCATGGGGAAGCGTGTCACGATCGGCTCCGAGAAGGAGCAGATTCTCGGCCTCCTCATGGCGAGCTTCGAGGACACGCTCCGGTCGAAGCGCGAGCTCGAGCGCAGCCAGACGGCGCTCGAGGCGACGGCGGGCGAGCTCCGTGCCCGGAGCGACGAGCTCGCACGCGTCAACGAGGATCTAGAGGCGTACGTCTACACCGTCTCGCACGACCTGAAAGAGCCGCTCCGCGGGATCGAGGCGTTCGGCGACATCCTGGCCACCGAGCACGCCGTCGGCCTCGACGACGAGGGCCGGCGATACCTCGACATCGTGCGAAACGCGGCCGCGCGGATGCGCCAGCTGATCGACGATCTCCTCACGTTCTCGCGGCTCGGCCGCCAGCGCTCCGCGCCCGTCGACATCGACCTCGGCAAGCTCGTGGCGGACGTGGTCTCGCTGCTCCGCTTCGCGATCGACGAGGCGGGCGGCATCGTGGAGGTCGCACCAGAGCTCCCGACGGTCGCCGGCCACCCGGTCCTCCTCCAGCAGCTCTTCACGAACCTCTTAGGCAACGCGCTCAAGTACCGGCGCCCCGAGGTTCCGCCGCACATCCGCGTCGCGTGGACGCCCCGCACCGGCGGCGGCATCGAGCTGCGCGTCGCCGACAACGGCATCGGCGTGCCCGCCGAATACCGCGAACGCGTCCTCGGCCTCTTCCAGCGGCTCCACGGCCGCGAGCAGTATCCCGGCACGGGCGTCGGCCTCGCGATCTGCAAGCGCGTCGTCGAAATCCACGAGGGAACGATCGCCCTGGACGAAACCCCCGGCGGCGGATGCACCGTTGTCTTCACTCTCGCGTGCGACCCGAGAACGGGTCGCACGCGAGAGTGTGTCGCGCACCCGGGCGTGTAACGCTCGGTCGGTTTTGCGAAGGCCATGGCGCCGCCGGCGAAGCCGGCGCGCCACAACTTTGGCACGCTCGAAACGACACGGGAGCCCTGCTCCTAGAGCAGGGCTCCCGTCAGATGTTCACGCTCCGTAAAGTCTGCCGCGCCGGCTTCTGCCGGCCGCGGCACGCCACCCGCACGTAGCACCGGGCGACACGCTCGCCCCCGACCCGAGACGAAGTCTCGGGTCGGAGCCTACTTCATTGTCCAGGCGACCTTCGTCTCTTCCTTCGCCTTGATGCTGGCGGGCATCGTCTTCTTGCCGAGCTTCTCCTGCCAGAGCTCGACCTGGTAGTCGCCGGCCGGGAGGTCGGCGATCTTGAACATGCCCTTGTCGTCGGTGACCGCGACGTAGGGATGCTCCTCGGACACCCAGTAACCGGCCATCCACGGATGGACGTCGCACTTCACGTTGATCGGCCACTCCGGCTTCTCGACCTTCACCTGGATCTTCGGCTTGAACTTCGGCTGCGCCTGGTTCGTCGAGGGGTTCACCGTGCTCGTCGTGTGGATGTTGTGCAGGATGCCATCGCTGTTCAGGACGTCGATCGTGCTGCCGGCCGGGAACGCCAGGATGTGCGGATGGAACTCGCACGTCTTCTGGTCGAAGACCGGATTCGTCGTCGGGACCTCGGCCTTCTTGCCCTTCGTCGCCTGCACGACCACGACGACGTTCGCGATCCCACCGCCGGAGCCGACGAGGAGCTGGGGCGCAACCTTCTCCTTGCCGCAGACCTCGGGGTCCTTGGTGACGTCGATCTTCCCCGGCGCCGGCGGCGTGCCCTCATACGTGATCGTCCCGGTGAGCGTCCCGCCGTCGGCCACGGCCATCGCCTCGTACGCGGACGCGCGTCCGGCGAGCCCGAGGAGGGCGACGACGGCAAATCCCGAAAGCATCCACTCGCTTCTCATCCTGACCTCCTTGTGGTCGCGGTTTTACAGGCCCGGGCCGGTCCCACCAGCGGCAACACCCGCGGCCTGCTGCGGTGACGGTGCCGCCTGCTGTGGGGACGGTGCCGCTTCCGGGAATCCGAGCGAGACGATGTAGTCGCGGAGCGCACGGATCTGCGCGTCGTCGTCACCGCCGAGGACGTCCGGTGGGCCGCCCGGGAAGAACGACGGCATCTTCGTTCCAGGCATCACCTTCTGCGGATCGTGCAGCCACTTGATGACCCATTCCGGGTTGAGGCGTGCATGGGCGAGCGCCAGATCGGGCGCCCAGCCCTCGGGCGGACCCTGCGGCTTCTGCGCGCCGCGCTGGTGGCAGGAGAAGCAGTCGAAGTAGTCCTTCGACGTGAGGAGCTTCCCGGCCTCGATGTTCGCCGGGCTGAACGCCGCCTTCTCGATGTGGACGAACGGCACCTGCACGCGGTCGAGCGAGTCGAAGTACTGGACGACCGTGTTCGCCTCCTCGTCGGCCAGGCCGAAGGTCGGCATGCGGAGCTGGAGCCAGGGACGGATCGACGTCGGGGCCTTCACGAAGTTGAAGAGCCAGTCGGCCTGGACCTTCTCGCCCTCGCCCAGGAGGATCGGCGGCGCGAGGTTCAGGTTGTCGGCGTAGAGCCGCCGGATGTCGCCGCCGCCGTTCTCGATGACGTGGCAGCCGGTGCAGTTGTAGCGCGCGACGAGGCGCCGGCCCTGAACGATCTTGTCGTCGCCGGGTGCGTGGTAGACGTAGCGCGCCGGGACCTTCGCGTCCGTCCGGCTCGCGAGGAAGCCGCGGAGCGCCTTGATGTCCTCGTCGGCCAGGTCGAACTGCGGCATGACCTGCTCGATCCACTTGGTCGCGTACGTCCGCGGCGTGAGGAGCTTGTTGTAGGTCCAGTCGTCCCAGGTCTCGGGGACGTCCGTCCGGTCGCCGAAGAAGAGCTCCTCCTTCGTCTTCGAGCCGAAGGCGGAGAGCTCGACGCCGATGCGCGACTCGTTCTCCATGCCCGGGATGTCGTGGCAGCCGAAGCAGCCGTACTTCCGGACGAGCTTCTCGCCGGCGGCGACGTTCGCCGGGTCGCCGAGCTTCGTCTCGAGGTCCGACGGCGCCGGCTTCTTCGCGCCGAGCGTCACGAGGTACGCCGTGATCTCGCGCGCCTCGTCGTCGGAGAGCCGGAGGTTCGGCATGCGGGCGATCGCGGAGTATCCGCGCGGGTTCTTGATCCAGTTGTAGATCCACTGCGCGTCGGTCTTCTCGGCGATCGCGGAGAGGTTCGGCGCGATGTCCTTGTTGGCGCCGAGCTGCCCGGCGACCTCGTCGGGCGAGAGCGCGTGGCAGGCGCGGCAGCCGATCGACTCGACGAGCGTCTTGCCGCGCGCCGCGAGCCCGCCATCGAGCGCCGGCGCCGTGTGCGCCGCCCGCCACTCGTCGCTCGGCGCACGCGTGTCGGAGAGGAGGAACGCCGCGATCTGGATCGCCTGATCGTCCTCGAACATGAAGTTCGGCATGCGCGTCCGCGGCCGGAACTCGTGCGGGTTCTTGATCCAGCGGCCCATCCAGCCGTGTTCGAGCTTCGCCCCGATCCGGCGGAGCGACGGACCGATCTCGGCGACACCGCCCGCCTTCGCGAGGTCCTCGTAGCCCTCTGTCAGGTGGCAGCCGTGGCAGCCGAGCTCCTCGAAGAGGTGCTCGCCGCGGGCGATCGTCTCCGCGCCCTCCAGATGTTGCACGCCGGCGTGGCACTTGATGCAGTTCGACTGCCGCTCCTCGGCGCGACGGAGCGGCTGCTCGATGAACTCGACGTTCTCCAGGTGGCCGTGCTCGTCGATGAAGTTGCCGTGGGCCGTCTCGGGGCTGTTGACCGCCGGACCCTGCCCGCCGTGACACGGCGTGCAGCCGAACTTCTCCGGTGGGTGCTTGCCGAGGTACAGCTCGCGCTTCGGGTGGGTCTTCCACGGGTTCGGCTGGTCCTCGAATCCGACCTTGTTGATGCCCGCGTGGCAGGACGTGCAGCGGTCGACGCGCGCGATCGGCTTGTCGAAGTTGTTGCGGTCGAACTCCTCCATCACGACCTGCTGGATCTTTGGGATCTTCGGCTGCCAGTCGAAGCCGAAGAACGGCGCCTCGGCCTTCGGTCCGGGGAAGTAGCCGAGCGAGACGCCCTCGAGCTTCTGCTGGAGGTCGTCGCGCGCCGTCGTGAGCTTCGCGACCTGGTCCTCGGCCGTCTTCACGCTGCCCTGGACGGCCTTCATCTGGTTCTCGATCCCTTCGATCTTCTGCTGCGATTCGGTGTAGATCTTCTGCCGCTCGACGCGCAGCGCTTCGTTCTTCTGGATCGTCGCCAGGATCGCGTCGGTCGGCTCGTTGTGGTGGAGCGCGTCGTCGAACTTGAAGCGGAGCTCCTCGAGCTCGCTCTTCACGAAGCGGAGGTTCAGGTCTTTCGACTGGTCCTCCTCCTTCGCCTGGACGAGCTGTCGCTGGAGCTCCTTCAGCTTCTGCGCGTTCTCGCCCGACGCCACGCTCGTCTTCGCGTCGGCGAGCGCCTTCATCGCCTGCTGGTACTCCGCGTCGGCGTCGAGGCGCTTCTGCTCGGCGGCGATCTGGTCCTCGAGGCTCCGGATCTCGAGCCGGTTGAACTCCGCCTGGAACTTCTTCCACGGCCGCCGGAAGATGTTGTCGTCGGCGATCGCCCAGAGCGCACCGACCAGGAGGAGGAGCGAGCAGACGAGCCAGAGCGCGCCGTAGGAGCGCTTCTCCTCGTCGAGCACGGGATCGTTTCGCGGCATCTTCAGCGCTCCCCGCCCGTCACTTCCGCGGCTCCAGCCACCGGCCCACCACGAAGAACGCGAGCCCACTCAGCGCCAGGTAGAGCTCCTTCCACATGTCGTCCTGGACCACACCCAGATAGAGGCCGATCCCCACGTGGGCGAACCCCACGGCCTGGAGCAGCTTCGCGAACAGGAACACCGAGCATCAGATGTTGATGCTGAAGTACGGCGTCTTCAGCACCATGATGTATTTCAGGTTGAAGAGGTGCCGGCCGAGCATCTTCAAGACGACCGCCATCATGTTCAGGAAGAGGAACCCCGTCAGATAGAAGCGCGGCCACCCCCAGCGCACCATGAACTCCGGGAACTCGGCGCCCTTCACCCGTTTGCAGAACCAGTAGAACGCCGCGTACCCGACGACGAAGTACGCGACCACGAACAGCGCCCCGACGATCGTCGCGACCGTCTCGTCGCGGACGCCGAGCAGGAACGGCAGGTCGACGTTGGTGAGCGCCTCGACCTTGTGCGCGTCCCACTTCTCCCAGAACCAGAACCAGTTCCACCCCGGGCCGCGGACGAACGTCCCGATGATGATGAGCGACACCCAGAGGATGTGGAAGCCGAGGATGAAGGTCAGGATCTCCCACTTCCGGTCCGCCCAGCAGTAGTAGCCGTTCCCCTTCGGGTTGATGTCGATGTACGGGATCACCATCAACCCGAGGATGATGAACGTCGGCAGCACGACGCCGGCGTGCCACGGGTCGAAGAAGACGAGCATCTCCTGAAGGCCGAGGAAGTACCACGGCGCCTTCGACGGGTTCGGCGTGCGCGTCGGGTTCGCCGGCTCCTCGAGCGGCGCGTCGACCAGCAGCGACCAGACGATCAGCAGCAGGATGATGCCGATCGAGATGAGAAACTCGTTCCGGACGAGGTGCGGCCAGGTGTGGATCTTGTCGTCGCCGGGGCCGCTCGCCTTCTTGATCGGGACCTCGATCCGCTTCCCGCCGACCGCCTTCAGGACCGGCTTCGCTTCAGGCGTCGCCATGGATTGTCACCTTTCCTCGTGCCGCGCGTCTTGGCGCTCCGCGTACCGGCGCGCCGACCAGAAGAGCAGGATGATGACGAACACGAAGAAGAAGGGGATGGTCAGCACGCGCGCCCGCGGGAAGACGAACGTGAGCGCGATCGCAATGATCGATGCGATGCTGCCCCAGAGCTCGCTCGGCATGTGCTAGAGCGCCGGGCCCGAGAACCCGTCGCGCCGGATCCTCCAGAAGTGCACCGCCATGAAGAGGCTCGCGACCAGCGGGATGAAGATGCAGTGCAGGATGTAGAACCGGAGTAGCGTGTGCGGCCCGATCTCGCCGCCACCGAAGAGGAAGGCGCGCGCGTCGTAGACGTTGTTGAGGCCGGGGATCAGCTCGTGGCCCGGCCCCTCGTGCCCGAGGACCGGCGTCGCGCGACCCATGTTCGAGCCGACCGTCACCGCCCAGATCGACAGCTGGTCCCACGGCAGGAGGTAGCCGGTGAAGGAGAGGAGCAGCGTCAGGACGAGGAGCAGCACGCCGACCACCCAGTTGAACTCGCGCGGCGGCTTGTAGGAGCCGGTCAGGAACACGCGGAACATGTGCAGCCAGACGGCGATCACCATCCCGTGCGCCGCCCAGCGGTGCATGTTCCGCATGAGCATCCCGAACGGCATGTCGAACTCGAGGTACTTCATGTCGGCGTAGGCGTACTCCGCCGTCGGCCGGTAGTAGAACATCAGGTAGACGCCGGTGATGACGGTCACGAGGAAGAAGAGGAACGTGATGCCACCCATGCACCACGTGAAGCGGAGCCGCGTCGCGTGGCGGCGCACCTTCGACGGATGGAGGTGCAGCCAGACGTTGCCGGAGACCATCAGGATCCGGTTGCGGGGCGTGTCGTCGTAGCCGTGGCGAAAGATCGACTGCCAGACCTGCGACTCGGTGATCTGTTGCTTGACCTCTTCCCACTTCGTCATCGCGTCACACCTTCAGGAACGAGCCGGGCTTCGTCCAGTCGCCCTTCTCGTAGAGGTACTTGACCCCCTTGTCGATGAGGAGCTGGCCGTCCTCCGCCTTCGTGATGCGGAGCCGCTCGAGCGGGCGCGGCGCGGGACCCTCGAAGTTGATCCCGGTCTTGTAGAAGCCGCTGCCGTGGCAGGGGCACTTGAACTTGTTCTCGGCCGTGAGCCAGCGCGGGGTGCAGCCGAGGTGCGTGCACTTGGCGAAGAGGGCGTAGAGCCCTTCCTCGGTGCGGATGATCCAGACGCGCTGGTCCTTCTTGTACTTCTCGCTCACCTCGCCGATCGCGTAGTCGGTCGGGAGCCCCGCCTTGAAGGTCGACGGCGGCTGGAAGAGGACGCGCGGGAAGGCCGAGCGGACGGCGGCGAGGAGCGAGACGCCGGAGAACGCCGCGAAGATGCCCCAGCCGAAGCGTCCGAAGACGTCGCGCCGCGACCAGAGCCCGCCGAGCTGCGCGCGTTCGCGCGCCCGTTTCTCGCGCTCGCGCTGCTGCTCGACCTGCCGGCGCGCGGCGAGCGCGGCCGGGTCTTCCTGCTGCGCTTCGGCCTTAGCCATCGATCCCGGTCCCCCTCGGTCGCATCGTGCCCGACGCGTCGTCGAGCGCCAAATGAAAATCGCTCCACGGATGCATTAGGACGGCTGTCGTCATCGGCGGATGAACGTGTCGACGATCCCCCATATCCCCATCAGGACCGCGACCCCGACGAGCCCCAGGCCGAGCGGCGCGAAGAGCAGGACCAGCGGAAGGCCGACGAGCCCGAGCAGAATGGCGAACGCGAGCGGGCTGAACTTCGTCGCCGGCGTGCCGCTCGTCGTGGCGGGCGTCTCGTCCTCGCGTTCCGTCTCCTCCTTCAGTAACCCGATCGCGTATTCGCGCAGATCGTCTCTCGACTCGGCGCCGGCGCTCTTGACGACCTCTGCGATCCGGTGCGTGAGCTCCTCGACCTGAGCGTCGAGCTCGCGCTCCCGCGCGCCCGGATCCGGCGTGCGCCGATCTTCAGCCAAATTTGGCGGTTTCTAGGCCGCCGCCCGGGGGATGTCAATGCGACGGGCGCCGGCGCGACGGGATTCACCCGGCGCGCTCGTCGGACGGTGCGACCGCGCCCGCGCACCTCCCGACGTGTGTGGGGAGCGTCGCCCGCTCGTCGTGCCCGACGCGGGAGCGCCCGGAGCCGTTTCCGGAACGCGTCCGGCGACCCCGTCGTCGGGGCACGGCGGTTCGCCATCGCGTCGCGGGGCGGTAGCGACCGCCGACCGCACGCGGGACGCGCGACCCGTTGCGGGCGCTCGCAGCAGGCTGCGCGAGGACGAGGTGGCTCCCACGAACGACGTACGGGTTCCCCCGCACCCGGGGCGTCGCGTGAAATTTTCCCTTGACAAGCGGGAAACAAGAATGGTAGCCGACGGCCCTTGGTGGCAACCGACGTGCGCCGAGGGCGGACCCCGCAGTCCGCCGCGAGAATCGTCCGCTTCGCGGCGGGTCGCGGACCCGTGCGACGATCGACCGGCTCGCTCCTCCGTCGATTCGCGATGCTGGCGGTCCTCTTGGCCGCCGCGCCAGCGAGCGCCGCGACCCTCACCCGCGGTCCGTACCTCCAGCTTCTCACCACCCAGTCGGTCACCATCGTCTGGAACACGGACGTCGCTGCGGCGTGTGCGCTGTCGATCCGCCCGCTCGACGGCGAGAAGTCCGTGATCCCCGGACCGACCGGCACCGTGTGCGCGATCCCGGTCGCCGGTCTCGTGCCCGGCGCGCAGTACGCCTATGCCCCCCTCGCCGACGGCGTGCCCCTCGACGAGGAAGCCGTCTTCCGCGCCGACGATCCGAACCGGCCGTACGCCTTCCTCCTCGTCGGCGACTCGGGGTGTGGCTGCCTCGCGCAGGTCTCGCTCCGCGACCGTATGCTCGCGACCCCCGCCGACTTCATCGTCCACACCGGCGACATGGTCTACGAGGACGGCGAGGCGAGCGACTACGATCCCAAGTTCTTCCGCCCCTACCACGAGCTCCTCCGGCGCTTGATGATCTGGCCGCTCCGCGGCAACCACGACGTCCACACCGCCGGCGGTCAGGCCTGGCGCGACGCCTTCTACACGCCGGCGAACAACGCGGCGGGCAGCGAGGACTACTACTCGTTCAACTTCGGCAACGCGCATTTGGTCGTGCTCGACAGCAACGCGAGCACGAGCCCGGGCAGCCCGCAGTACGTCTTCCTCGACCAGGACCTCGCCGCGAGCGCCGCGCTCTGGAAGTTCGTCGCATTTCACCACACGATCTACTCGACGGGGCCGAGCGGCGGGAACCTCGCGCTCCGCGCGAACCTGGTCCCGCTCTTCGACCGCTACGGTGTCGACGTCGTGTTCATGGGCCACGACCACGACTACGAGCGCACGCCGCCGATGCGGGCGAACGCGGTCGTCGCCCCGGGCGACGCGGGCACCGTCTACATCACGACCGGCGGCGGCGGGAAGACGCTGAACGCCGTCGGGCACGCCGACTTCACGGCGTTCTCCGAGTCCGCGTACCACTTCACGCGCGTGGTCGTGAACGGCGGCACGCTCGTCACGCAGATGATCCGCGACGACGGCACCGTCCGCGACGGCATCACGCTCGTGAAGGGCGACCCGCCGCCGCCCCCGCGGTGCGGCGACGGCCTCGTGAACCAGCCGAGCGAGCGGTGCGACGGCCCGGATCACCCGGCCTGTCCCGGCGGCTGCAACCCGGACTGCTCGTGCGCGCCGACGTGCGGCGACGGCGCGGTCAACCAGGTCGGCGAGGCATGCGACGGGCACGACGACGCCGCCTGCCCCGGCCGCTGCCTCGCGGACTGCACGTGCGGGGGGCCGTCGCAGGTCGTCACGCTGCCCCCGGTCGCCGACACCTACGTCGAGTCCGGGAAGCAGGCGACCTGGGATCACGGCATCGCCGAGCAGCTCATCGCGAACTCGAAGCCGATCGACGTGACGTACCTGAAGTTCGACCTGAGCGGCGTCACGTCGCCGGTGCGGCGCGCGACCACGACGCTCTTCTGTACGAACGGCTCGGCCGACGGCGGCACGTTCTTCCCGGTACCGGACTCGAGCTGGGTCGAGGGCAACCGCACCGGCTCGGGCTCGTCGAGCGCCGCAGGCCCCGGACTCAAGTGGAACGACGTCGACACCAACGGCGACGGCGCGATCGACGGTCCGGACACCTCACCCTTCGTCCCCGATTTCACCCGCCCGCTCGCGACCCTCGGGACCGTGGTCGCCGGCACGAGCTACGGCATCGACGTCACCGCCGGCTTCCGGAACGGGAGCGGGCTCTACACGATCGCCATCCAGAACTCGAGCAGCAACAAGGCGAACTACGCTTCGCGCGAGAACACGCACGCGAGCCAGCGTCCCCTCCTTCGCCTGGAGCTCGGCGTCCGGACCTGCACCGACGACGCCGACTGCGACGACGACGTGCCGTGCACGGTCGACCGCTGCGATCCGTCGATCGGCGGCTGCGTCCACGCCCCCGACGACGCACGCTGCGACGACTTCGACGAGTGCACGACCGACCTCTGCGCCGCCGGACGCGGCTGCCAGCACACCGACAACGGGACGTGCGGCACGTCGGTCGACCTGGCCCCGGTCGCGGACACGTACCTCGAGTCGGGGACGCAGGCGGGCTGGGACCACGGCGCCGCCAACCACCTGGACGTCGACCAATCGCCGCAGGATCTCATCTACCTGAAGTTCGACCTGAACGGCGTCGCCGGGACCGTCACGAGCGCGACGCTCACGCTCTACTGCAGCAACGCGTCGAACGACGGCGGGACGCTCTACGCGGTGAACAACTCGGGCTGGGTCGAGGGCACGAAGTCGGGCGGGAGCAGCAGCAGCGCGACCGGGCCCGGCCTCAAGTGGAACGACGTCGACACCAACCGGGACGGCGTCCTCGACGGTCGGGACACCTCGGTCTTCCTCCCGGACTTCGCCCAGCCGGTCGGGATTCTCGGCAGCGTGCTCGTCGGACAGCCATACACGGTCGACGTGACGCCGGCTTTCCAGGGCGGGCCCGGCTTCTACACGCTCGCGATCCGGAGCAACAGCTCGAACGGCGCGACGTACGCGTCGCGCGAGAGCACGACGGTCGCGCAGCGACCCGTCCTGCACGTCACGGTCCGCTGACGGTCGCCGCGTACGCCGCGACGCGTGGGCACTCCGGATCGGGTGCGTCGGCGCGTCCGGTGAGGAAGAGGGCCACGGCGCGGCAGCCGCCGCGACAGCTCTCGAGGTACGCGCACGACCGGCAGGGCTCGGGCGCGCGCGCGACGTAGTCGCGGAACGGCGCGAAGGCACTCGAATCTTCCCAGCCGCGCGCGAGGTCGAGCACGTCGTCGCCCGCGCCGGGATAGAACGAGCACGCCGACGTCCGCCCGCGCTCGTCGATGCCGAGGAGCGAGAGCCCGCCGATGCAGCCCGCGACCTCGAAGCGCGCGAGCCGGTCGGCGTCGGGGGCGTGACACGCGACGAACGGCGCGGCCGAGCAGTCGAGCTTGACGGCGATGCCGTGGCGGCTCGCGAGATCGAGCGCGAGCGGGAAGAGGCGCTCGCGCTGCTCGGGCGTCAATCGCTCGTCGAGATAGCGCACCCGCGCGCGGCCCGTCGGCTTGAGGCGCAGGAGCTCCACCTCGACGAGGCCGGCCGCGGCGGCCCACCCGACCACGGCGTCGAGCGCGTCGAAGTTCGCGCGGGCGACGACGACGTTCGCGCCGACGCGTGCGCCGGCGGCGATCAGCATCGCCGCGGCGCGCATCCCCGACGTCGCCTTGTCCGCCCCGAAGATGCGCTCCGGCGGCAGCACGTCGATCGAGACGTTCACCTGCCCGAAGAGCGACGCCGCCCGGGCCGTGAACGCCTCGGTGACGAGCGCGCCATTCGTCGTCAGGTTCGGCGTGATCCCGCGGGCGCGCGCGGCCTCGGCGATCGCGATCAGGTCGGCGCGTGTGAGCGCCTCGCCGCCGCCGATCGCGACGTGGAACACCTGCGCGCGCGCGAGCGCGTCGAGCCGCGGGAGCCAGGCGGCGAGCGGCAGGTCGGTGTCGCCGGCGGCGGGCGAGCTGTCCTGGTAGCAGTGAGTGCAGGCGAGGTTGCAGCGCTTCGTCACCGTGAGATGCGCTTCGACCGGCGCCTCGAGCATCTCGCGCGCGGGCACCGACCAGAGCGGCGACGGCGGAATGCCGAGCTCGCGCGCGAGCTCCTGGTCGACGTGTGCGAGGAGCGGCGGCTCGTCGAGCGCGACGATCGCGCCGAAGCGCTCGTGCCGCCAGCGCGGCTCGGCGCTCACCCGCTCGCCCCGGCGGGGCCCTGCCGGCGACGCGCGAATCGATGCGCCAGCACGGCCGCCGCGAACGACAGGACGGCGCCCGACGCGACGAGGCTCCACAGGAAGACGACGACCGTCGTCCCGACGCTCGACGAGTTCGGGTTGAACCCCAGCCGGAGCTTCAGGACCTTGCCGCGGAACCCGGCCGCAGATGCCGGCGCCGACTCGAGGCCCGCGGTGCCGAGCGCGGGCAGCAGCGCGCGGAGCTTCTCCGGATCGAGCCCCCGCCCCTCGCCCTCGTGCCGACCGGAATCGCGCATCCTCAGGGAAATCGTGGCATCCGCCTCCGGCGACTGCAAGCCGGCGGGGCAAAATCGGGTTTAGAACTCGGAGTCGAGCGCGGAGAAGAGATCGAACCGCTGGACGAGACAGGTCGCGACCGCGAGCGCCGCGAGCGCGCCGAGGATCGCCGCCACGCCGGCACGGCGCGAGCTCTTGCCGCTCGCCGCGAGGCCACTCACGAACCCGAGCGCGACGAGCTGTCCCGCGAGCCCCGGGAGCAGAACGAAGAGCGCCGCGACGCCGCCCTCGATGGGCGAGTGCTCGTCGAACCGCTGGACCCACGCCGCAACGCCGAGCGCGAGCGCGGCGAGGACGCCGGTCGCCGCGACGAGCGCCCCGCCGAGCCGGAGGAGGCGCGCGTCGAGACCGCGCCACGGTCGAACCGCGATCACGCCGAGGCCGATCGCGACGAGGAGCCCTTCGGCGAGCTGCACGACGCGCGCGCGCCAGAGCGCGCGGCCGGCCTCGGCGAGCTTCTCCTCGGCGCTCTTCACGTCGCTCTCGGCGTAGCGCGCGTCGGCGCCCGGACGCTCGGCCTCGCGCCGCGCGAGCTCGACGGCGCGCCCGTAGTCGGCGCGCGCGTCGGCGTAGCGGCCGAGGGCCATGTGCGCGTCGCCGAGGGCGAACGCCACGTTCCGCGCGCGCGGATGGTCCGCGAAGTCGTGGAGGATGCCGGCGAGGAGCGTCGCTGCCCGCTCGAGCTCGGGCCGCGCCGCGGCCGGGCCGTCCCGCTCGGCGGTCTCCTGCGCCGGCGACAGCACGTCCCATGCGCCATCGAGGCGGCTCCGGAACTCGATGCCGCGGACCGGTCCGCCCTCCTCGAGCGCGCTCGCGGCGTCCGCGGCCTTCCGCGCGAACGGATCGTCGGCGAAACGGCGCGCCGTCTCGCGGTACGTCGTCACCGCCGCGGCGTAGTCGCGCGCGGCCTCCTGCATCGTGCCGCAGAGGTAGAGGGCCTGGGCGCGCTCGCGAAACGCGCCGCCATCGGGCCAGTCCGCGACGCTCCGGTACGCGGTCGCGGCCTCCGTGTAGCGGCCGTGCTGCATCAGCCCGCGCGCCTCCTCGTAGCGCGCCTGGGCCGCCGGCGGCCACGTCGATGCGGCGGCGAGCGCGGGACCCCGCGCCGCGACGAGCAGGCCGACGACCGCGAGAACCACCCGCACGGACGCCGCTTGCCCGCGAAGCGGCGACGAGTCAAGCGTCGCCGGCGCGGACGCTACTCGGTCGCGAAGCGGACCTCGACGGCGCGCCCGCCGCGGCGGACGGAGAGCCGCACCGGGCCGGCACCGGCGGTCCCGGCGTGCTCCGCCAGCTCGTTGACCGTGCCGACCGGGTGGTCGTCGACCGCCGTGATGATGTCGCCGCGCTCGACCTCGTGGGCGGCGCTCGCCGGGGCGACGTCGGAGACGAGGACGCCGCGCGCGTCCTTCGTGTGGAAGAAGGACGCCATCTCGGGCGTCATGTCCTGGAGCGTGAGGCCCCAGAGATGCGCCGCGGCCGGCGACGCCTGCGACGCCGCGGCCTTGGCGAAGACCTCGTCGGCGACCAGGATCGGCCCGTGGAAGCGGAGCGCGAGCGCGATCGCGTCGCTCGGGCGCGAATCGATGTTGATCGTCTTCCCGTCGGACGCATCGACGTGCAGCGTCGCGAAGTAGGTGTTGTCGTGCAGGTCCTCGATGACGACCTCGCGGAGCTTCCCGCCGAGGCGCTCGACGAGCTGCTTCATGAGGTCGTGCGTCAGCGGGCGCGGCGCGGGGATGCCCTGCATCTCGAGCGCGATCGCCTGCGCCTCGAACGGCCCGATCCAGATCGGCAGCTGCCGCCCGGTCTTGCCGGTCTCGACGAGGCGCACGACCGGCGAGCCGGTCGTCGGATCGAGCTCCATGCCGTCGACCTTCACCTCGACGGACCGCGCCCACACCGTTGCGACCGTCAGCCCGAGGATGCATGCGGCCGCGACCGGAACGCGGGACATCGACGCGGATTGTACGCCGCGCGCAACCCCCGGCAATACCATTTTCGGGGATTTCGCATCGGTCCGACAGCGTTGCGTGCGCGCGCGCTTCTGGCGTATGACCCCGCCCGCTCTCCCATGATCGTCGCGCGCCGTCACCGGCTCGCCATCGAGCTCGTTTTCCTCGCGCTCGTTGCGTACCTCGCCGCGCTGGCCGTCACGACGACGCTCCGGACGACGCTCGCCGATCTCCCGCCCGCGCCGGTCGAGGCGTCGACGCCGGCTCCGGCGGCGACGGCGCCGGGACCGCTCGACGGCTACGCGGTGATCGCCGAGCGCGACGTCTTCAACCCCGCCGCGCGCTCGCCCGATCGTCGGAGCGGCCTCCGTCTCTGGGGGATCGGCCTCGACGGCCGCGATGCGCGTGCCGTGATCGAGGACACGGCGTCGCACCGTCAGGAGCTCTATCGCGTCGGCGACACGATCGGCGGCGCGCGGATCACGGCGATCGAGTGGGACCGCGTGACTCTCGCCGGCCCCGGCGGCGAGCAGGTGCTGGAGATCGCGCCGGCGCCCGCGACGACGTCCGCCGAGCCGCCCGCCGACGTGCACGAGGCCGACGCGTCGCCGCCGTCGGATCCGCACATACGGCGGACGGCGGAGAACGCCTTCGTCGTCGACCGCCGCGAGCTCGCCGGCGCGACAGACAACATGAGCGGCCTCATGACCCAGCTCCGCGCCGTCGCGGAAGTCGAGGACGGTCGGCCCGTCGGGTTCCGGCTGTTCCAGATCCGGAACGACAGCCTGTTCGCCCGCCTCGGGCTGCGAGATGGTGACGTCGTGCAGCGGGTGAACGGGACGACGATCGCCGAGCCGGCCGCGCTGCTCGGGTTCCTGCAACGTCTGAAGACCGAACCGCGCGTGGCGGTCGACATCCTGCGTGCCGACGCACCACGGACGCTGGTCTACGATCTACGATGATGTTTGGTGCCATGACGCGCGGCGAGCGGGGGGCGGCGGGGGGGCTTCACCGGCTCCTGCGTCCTCGGCCACGCACGCGACCGCCTTTCGACACGTCCCCCCGAAAGCCGCAGGCGCGTGCGGGCCTGCGTGAAGTCGCCGGCGAAGCCCCCCCGCCGCCCCCCGCCCGCCGCGGGTCTTGGCTCTTGGTCCTGGCGTTGGCGGTCGCGCTGCGCGCGAGCGCCGGCGCGGCGGACGAGGCGACGATCGCGCTGAACTTTCAGGACGTGGAGTTGCCCGTGCTCGCGAAGTTCATCAGCGAGGTGACGAGCCGCAACTTCATTCTCGATGACCGGGTGCGTGGGAAGGTGACGATCATCTCGCCGACGCGGATCACGCCGGACGAGGCGTACCTCGTGTTCCAGTCGGTGCTGCAGGTGAAGGGGTTCACTACGGTGCCGAGTGGGGCGTTCACGAAGATCGTGCCGGCGCGGGAGGCGTTGGCTTCGGGGACGCGTCGGGGCGGGGAGGTCGTCACGCGCATTTTGCCGCTGCGGCATGCGGAGGCGAATGCGATTTTGCCGGTGCTGCAGCCGCTCGTGTCGAAGGACGGGCTGCTCGTGGCGTATCCGCCGACGAACAGCCTCGTGGTGGTCGATTCGGGGGCGAACGTCGATCGGCTGGCGGGGCTGCTCGGCGAGCTCGACGCGGCGCCGAGCGAGCGGGCGACGGAGGTCGTCGCGCTGCGCTTCGCGTCGGCGGACGATCTCGCGCGCCGGCTCCGTGACGCGGCGGGCGCGCAGTCGAGCCTCCGCGTCATGGCCGATCCGCGGACGAACGCGCTCGTCCTCTCGGGACCCGAGGACGAGGTGCAGCGGGCGCGCGGGATCGCGGCACGCCTCGACGCGGCGCTGCCGCCGGGCACCACGCGCGTCAACGTCTATCATTTGAAGTACGCGGACGCGGAGAGTCTCGTGCGCGTCCTCTCGCAGCTCGTCGGCCTTCCCGTGCCGCCGCCGCCGGCGGCGCGTCCGCACGGCAGCTCGCTCGCCCGGCAGAGCGCGCGACGGACCGCGTTCGGCACCGGCTACGACGGCGAGATGGGCGAGCCGCCGCCTCCGACGCCCGTCTCCGCGCCCGCCGAGCCGCCCGGCACCGCCGGCGCCGCGGCTGCGATTCCGCTCGAGGCGCCGGTCCGGATCACGGCCGACGCGGCGACGAACGCGCTCGTCGTCAGCGCGACGCCCGAGGACTGGGCGACCCTCCGCGGCGTCATCGAGCAGCTGGACGTCCGCCGGCGGCAGGTGTTCGTCGAGGCGATCGTGCTCGAGGCGACGATCGACAAGACGCGCGCCCTCGGCGTCGAGTTCCAGGGCGCGGTGTCGACCGACTCGCATCGCGGATTCGCGCAGGCGAATCTCGCCGTGCTCGGCGACGCGCTCGCGAACCCGACGTCGCTCCCCGGCCTGATCCTCGCCGCCGCGAGCAACGACACCGTGAAGCTCCCGAACGGGCAGGAGGTGCCGGCCCACACGCTCCTCCTGACCGCGCTCCAGACCGACAGCGACGTGAACATCCTGTCCGCCCCGAACATCGTGACGACCGACAACGAGGAAGCCGAGATCGTGGTCGGCCGGAACGTCCCGTTCGTCGCGAGCCGAGCGACGAGCGCGACGAACCTCCAGAACCTCTTCACGACCGTCGAGCGGCACGACGTCGGCATCACGCTCCGGATGACGCCGCAGATCACCGCCGACGACTTCGTGCGGCTGTCCCTCTTCGAGGAGGTCTCGGACATCGATCCGACGGCGGCGCCGGCTGTCGGGGACCCGACGCTCGTCGGCCCGACGACGACGATCCGGTCCGCGAGCACCGCCGTCGCCGCGCGCGACGGGCAGACCATCGTCATCGGCGGCCTTCTCTCCGACACGATCCGCGCGAACGAGCGCTCGGTGCCGTATCTGCGGCGCGTTCCCGTCCTCGGCAACCTCTTCCGGCGGAACGACGACGAGCGTGTGAAGACGAACCTGCTCGTCTTCCTGACGCCGCACATCATCGCGTCGGATGCGCAGATGGCGGCGAGCTCGGTGCGCGAGCGCGACCGGATGCGCGAATCGCTGCCGCGCGCCCTGCGCGATCGGCCGCCGCTCGTCGGGCCGTCGTGGGAACCCCCGCCGGCGGCGACACCCTGACGCTCATGGATCGCGACGCGGGCTCGGGTCTCCCGTGCGCGCCGACCGTTCCGGTCGCGCCCGCGCCCGAGCTCGTCGCCGCGCTGCCGATGTCGTTCGCGCGCCGGCATCTCGTCCTGCCCTTCGCGCGGATCGATGGCCCCGTCGACGTCGCGCTCGCGGATCCGACCGCGCTGGCACCGCTCGACGACCTCCGCTTCCTCTACCGGGCCGCGGTCCGGCCGCTCGTCGTGCCCGCGCCGGCGCTCCGCGAGGCGATCACGCGCGCCTACGACGCGGCGGCGCGCTCGGCGGCGGACGCGATCCACGCCATCGAGGGCGAGCGGCTCGACGCGCTCGCCTCGGCGCTCGACGATCGCCCCGACCTCCTCGAGGCGGGCGACGACACGCCCGTCATCCGGCTCGTGAACGCGCTTCTCTTCGAGGCCGGGAAGGCCCGGGCGAGCGACATCCACATCGAGCCCTACGAGCGCACGACCGCCGTCCGCTTCCGCGTGGACGGCGTCCTCCACGACGTCCTCGCGCCGCCGGCGCACCTCCATGCGACGATCGCGTCGCGCGTGAAGATCATGGCGGGGCTCGACATCGCGGAGCGACGGCTCCCGCAGGACGGGCGCATCTGCGTCCGGGTCGCCGGTCGCGACGTCGACATCCGCGTGTCGATCGTGCCGACCGCGTTCGGCGAGCGCATCGTCCTCCGTCTCCTCGACCGCGCGAGCGCCGATCTGGGTCTCGGCGAGCTCGGTCTCGCACCCGCGACCACCACGGCCTTCGAGCGCCTCCTCGACGACGCCCACGGCATCGTGCTCGTCACCGGCCCGACGGGCAGCGGGAAGACGACGACGCTCTACGCCGCGCTCCGCCGTCTCGCGACCGGCGAACGGAACATCCTGACGATCGAGGACCCGATCGAGTACCAGCTCCGCGGCATCGGCCAGATGCAGGCCCATCCGCGGATCGGGCTCGGGTTCGCCGCGGGGCTCCGCGCGATCCTGCGCCAGGATCCCGACATCATCCTGGTCGGCGAGATCCGCGACCGGGAGACGGTCGAGATCGCGATGCAGGCGGCGCTGACGGGCCACCTGGTCTTCTCGACGCTCCACACGAACGACGCGCCGTCCGCGGTGACGCGGCTTCTCGACATGGGCGTCGAGCCGTTCCTCATCGCGTCGTCGGTGCGGGGCGTGCTCGCGCAGCGGCTGATCCGCCGCCTCTGCGACGCGTGCGCGGTCGACGGCGCGCCCGACGACGACGAGCGCGCGAGCCTCGGCGTCGAGACGTCGGCGACCGTCCGGCATGCCGGCCCGGGCTGTCCCGCGTGCCGGCAGACCGGGTACCGCGGCCGCACCGGCATCCACGAGCTGCTCGCCTTCGACGATGGCGTCCGCACGCGCGTGATGGCACGCGCCGACGCGTCGACGATCCGCCGCCATGCGACGGCCGTCGGGATGGCGACGCTCCGCGACGACGGCTTCGCGAAGGCCCGCGCCGGGATCACGACCGTCGCCGAGGTCCTCCGCGTGACGCGCGCGGACACGTGATGCCGGTCTTCGCGTATCGGGCGCTCACGAACGCCGGCCGGGCGCGTGCGGGCGTCCTCGCCGCCGAGAGCGCGCGCGCCGCGTGGCAGGAGCTCCGCGGCCGCGGCGTCTATCCGACCGACGTCCACGAGCACACGCCCGCGACGCGCTGGATCGCGGGTCGCGTCACGGCCGCGGAACTCGCCGCGGCGACGCGCGAGCTCGCCACGCTCGTCGAGGCCGGCCTTCCGCTCGCCGACGCGCTCGCCGCCGTCGCCGAGCAGGCGGAGCACCCGACCCTCGTGCGCGCCCTCACGGTCGCGCACGCGCGCCTCCGCGAGGGCGCGTCGCTCGCCGATGCGCTCGCGGCGACCCCGCGCGTCTTCCCGCCGCTCTTCCGCGAGCTCGTCCGGGCCGGCGAGGCCAGCGGCGCGCTCCCTGCGGTGCTCGTTCGCCTCGCGGACCACACGGAGGCGTCGGCCGTCCTCCGCGCACGCCTCCGGACGGCACTCACCTACCCCACCGCGATGGCGATCGCGACGGTCGCCGTCCTGGCGTTCCTGCTCGCCTGGGTCGTGCCCCAGCTGACGAGCCTTTTCGCCGACGCGGGCGCCCGCCTCCCGCTCCCGACGCGCGCGCTCCTCGCCGTCACCGGTGTCCTCCACCATATATGGTGGGCGGCCCTCCCCGCCGCCGTGGCCGCTACCGTGCTCGCCACCCGTTGGGCAGCAACCTTCACTGGCCGCGCCCGCCTCGACGCCGCGATCCTGCGCGCCCCGCTCGCCGGCCGACTCGTCCTGCGCGCCGCCGCCGCTCGCTTCGCCCGCACGATGTCGACGCTTCTCACCGGCGGCGTCCCGATGGAAGCCGCCTTGGACATCGCGGGCGCCACCATCGGCAACCGCACGCTGGCCGCTGGCGTCGCCGCCGCGCGAGACGCCGTCCGCCGGGGTGAGCCTCTCGCGCCCGCCCTCCGCACCGCCGGCTTCCCCCCTCTCCTGATTCGCCTAACCGCCGCCGGCGAACGCAGTGCCACACTGCCCCAAATGCTCGACCGCGCCGCGACGACCCACGACCGCGAAGTCGAAACAACGATCGCCGCCCTCACCTCCCTCCTAGAGCCCGCCCTCGTGCTGGCAATGGGAGCCGTGGTCCTGGCGCTAGTGTGCGCGATCCTCCTCCCCCTGATGGAACTCGACGGAGTGCTCCGATGACGTGGCGCCGCCGTCCGCGGCCGGCGCCGGGTGGCAGGGGTGTCCTGGCGGCGACTTCACGCAGGCCCGCACGCGCCGGCGGCTTTCGGGGGGACGAACCAAACTACGGTCGCGTGCGTGGCCGAGGACGCAGGAGCCGCCAGGGCACCCCTGCCGCCCGGCGCCCGCACAGCACCGTAGGGTTCACCCTCCTCGAGATCATGGTCGTCATGTTCATCATCGGGATCCTCGCGACCCTGGTAGCCCCAAAGATCCTCGGCCGCACCGACGACGCCCGCCGCACGAAGGCGATCGCCGACATGGGCGGCATCGAGCAGGCCCTGAACCTCTACCGCCTCGACACCGGCGGCTACCCGACGACCGAGCAGGGCCTCGACGCCCTCGTGCACAAGCCCGACCGCCCGCCCGTGCCGAAGAGCTGGCGAGCCGAGGGCTACCTCGAGCGGGTGCCGTTCGATCCCTGGGGCAACGCGTACGTGTACCTCACCGACGGATCGCGTTTCACGCTGAAGTCGCTCGGCGCCGACGGCGTCGAGGGAGGCGACGGCAAGTTTGCCGACATCGACAGCAAGAATCCGTAGGGGCTCCTCGGGTTTCACCCTGCTCGAGAGCCTCGTCGCGCTCGCGATCGCCGCGCTCGTCCTGACGTCGCTGTACGGCGCCGTGACGCGCGTCGCCTCGGTACGGCGGCGGACGGCGGAGACGGCGAAGCGCGTCACTGCGACGCGGACGCTCCTCCTCGACATCGCGCGCGAGGTCGAGGCGGCGCTCGCGCCGGACGCGCCGGCCGCCCCCGAGCGCTTCGTCGTGACGACGCCGGACGACGCCGCGCCGCCATGGTCGGCGCTCCGCTTCGCGACCCGCGGACGGAGCGACGCCGACACGCCCGACCTCGTCTCCTACCACGTCGAGCCGCGCGCGCCGGGTCGCGGCGTGATCGTCCGGCGCGTCGGGTCGCGCTTCGCGCCGGCGGATCGACCCGAGCCGCGCGGCATCGAGGCGCTCGGTGACGTCGTCCGGTTCGGCATCCGGTGCTTCGACGGCGCGACGTGGCGATCGTCGTGGACGGCGCCGGAGCTGCCGCGCGCCGTCGAGCTCGACGTCGTCGTCGACGACGGCGCGGGCGGGACGGAAGAGCTGCGGACGGCGGTCACGCTGCCGCTCGGAACCTCGTGATGCGGCTCCTCGGAATCGAGATCACCGAGCGCGAGATCCGCGTGGCGCGCGGCGAGCGCGTCTTCGGCACGGTGCGCCTGACGGCGGTCGAGCGTCTCCCGGTCGAGGGACTCGAGCAGCTGCGCGCGCACGCCGTCCTGACCGCGCTGCCCGCACAGCTCGCGACCCATCGCGTGCTGACGCTACCCTTCCGCGACCGTCGACGCCTCGGCCGCACGGCGCCGCTCGAGCTCCTGGGCCAGCTTCCGATGGACGCCGACGGCCTCACCGTCGCCTGGGAGCCGATCGGGCCGACCCCGGGCGGCACCGCCGTCCTCGCCGCCGCCGTCCGGCGCGCCGACCTCGACGCACACGCGGCGCGCCTCACCGGTGCGGGGCTCCCGCCCGCGCGCATCGACCTCGCTCCGCTGCCGGCGTGGAACCTGATCCCGACGGCGACCGACGACGTGGCGCTCCTCGTCGCCGACGGCACACGAAGCGCGCTCACGGTCCGCCGCGCCGGACGCGTCGTCGGCCTGCGCGCGCTCGGCACCGCGGCGACCGACGTGGACGCATTCGTCGCGGAGGTGCGCTGGACGCTCGCCGGTCTCGGCGGCGCGCCGGCGGAGCTCATCGTCGCCGGCGCGGACGGCGCCGCCCTCGCGCCCGCGCTCCGCGCGGCGCTGACCGGCGTCCGCGTCTCGCCGATCGCGGCACGGCTGCCCGCGATCGGCGACCCGGACACGCTCGCTGCCTGCGCCGTCGCGGCGGGTCTCGTCGCCGGTGCGGGTCGCGCACGGCGGGTCGGGGTCGCGCTGGGCGGCGTGCGAGCCGCCGAGCCCGACGCGTTCCGTCGAACTGCCGTGCTCGCCGGTCTGGCGCTCGCCCTCGGCGCGCTCGACACGGGGCTCGTCCGCCACCAGCTCGCCCGCCGCGACGCCGCGCTCGTGCGCGCGATCGGCGACGAGGCCGCCGCCGCGCTGCCCGGCGTCCGCGTCGTCGCGCCGCGCGCGCAGGTCGAGGCCGCCGCCGCGGCGGCGACGCGACGGACCGTCCGCCGCTACGGCCAGGGAAGCGCCCTCGACGTCCTCCGCGAGATCTCCGTCCGCGTGCCGCTGACCGTGCGGCTCGACCTCGACGAGCTGACCGTCGAGCCGGACGCGCTCTCGGTCCACGGTCGCGCCGAGAGCTTCGACGCCGTCGACGTGCTCCGTCGCGCGCTCGCGGGCTCGCCGCTGTTCGCGCAGGTCACGGCCGACGACACGCGGACGACCGTCGACGGCCGGCGGGTCGAGTTCCGGCTGCGCGCGACGCGAACCGCGCCGGGGACGAGCTCGTGAATCGCGTCGTGTCGTGGCTCGCCGGGCTCACGACGCGCGAGCGCGGACTCCTCGCGGTCGCTGTCGCCGTGACGGCGATCGTCGCCCTCGGCGGCGTGCTACTCGCCGTCCGCGACGACGTGCGGACGCTTCGCGCACGGGTCGCCGCGCACGAGCGCGAGCTCGCGGAAGTGCGGCGCGCCGCGACCGTCCTCGCGCGCGACGCGGTGCCGCCGGAGGCGACGCCCGGCGACGACGGCTCCCTGCTCGCCCGCCTCGAGGCGGTCGCCGGCGGCGTCGTCGGTCGCGACCACATCGCGAGCATGACACCGTCGGCCGGAACGGTGGAGGACGGCGTCGCGGAGGACCGGATCGCGCTCCGCGTGACCGCCGCGTCGCTCGCCGACACCGTGCGCCTCCTGCACGTCCTCGAGACGGCGACGCCGCCGCTCCAGACGGTGCGGGTCGAGCTCCGGAAATTGCCCGACGACCCGGGACGGTTCGACGCGACCGTCGAGGTCGCGTCGTGGCGGGCGGTGCCGTGAGACGCGTGCTCATAGCACTCCTCGTCGTCGCCGCGGTCTTCGCCGCCGCGCTCTATCTCACGTTCCCGACCGAACCGGTGCTCCGCCGCGCGCTCGCCGAGGTGACGGGACCGGGATCGCCGGCGCTGTCCTTCGCACGCGCGGCGCTCCGCCCGTGGGGTCTCCAGCTCGACGACGTGACGGTGACCCGTCCCGACGGTACGCCGCTCGCGCGCGCCGAGTGGGTGACGCTCCGCCCGTCGTGGCTCTCGCTTCTCCGCGATCGCACCGGATATCCGTGGCACGGACGGGTCGGCATCTGCCGCGGCACGGCGGACGCGGTCCTCGGTGCGGACGACGTGCTCGCGCTCGATCTCCGCGACCTCGACCTCGCCGCCTGCCCCGCCCTCGCGGGCCTCGTCGGTACCGCCGAAGGCGTCGCCAGCGTGCGCGACGTGCGGTCGGCGGCGCGCACGGCGGACGGAACGCTCACGATCCGCGCCGGCGCGTGGCGCGGCGCTGGACGCTTCGTCCCCGGCGTCGACACGCTCCATTTGGATCCGGCCACGATCCGCTGGACGCTCGCCGACGAGCGCCTCGCGCTGACGGCGATCGACGCGCGCGGGCCGGAGCTCGAGCTCCACGGCAGCGGCACCGTGCAGCTCGCGAGCGTGCCGGCGGCGAGCGCCCTCGCCCTCGACCTCGTCGTGACGCCCGGCCCGTCGCTGCCGCCGTTCCTGCGCCAGCTCATGACGACGCTGCCGCCCGCGGCGCTCGGTCCCGAGGCGCGGCGCCTGATGGTCGCCGGGACGCTCGGCGCCCCGCGGCTCGGCGGATGACGAAGCCGCGCGGCCTGACGCTGCTCGAAACGCTCGTCGCCGTCGCGATCCTCGCGGTCGGCGTGACGGCGCTCCAGCGCCTCGTCGTCCGGAGCGTCGCGACCGTCGCCGCCGACGGCGACGCGAGCCGCGCGATGGTTCTCGCCCGGGCACTCCTGGCCGAAGCGGAGCTTCGCCCACCGGAGCCCGGACACGGTGAGGGCACCGGGCCCGGCGGCCTGCGCTTCGAGCGGGACGTCGCGCGCACGGCGCATCCCGCGCTGCGCGAGGTCGCGATCCGGGTCACGACGTCGGGCGGCGCGTCCGCAGAGCTCGTGGAGCTGGTGCGTGTCCCGCCGACGTGACGCGGGCGTCGCGCTCGTGGCCGCGGTCGGCGCGCTCGCGCTGATGACGGCCATGGCCGTCCGCCTCGCGCACACGACCGTCCTCGACCAGCGCCGCGCCGACGACGCGCTCGCCAGCCTCCAGGCTGACGCGCTCGCGCGCTCGGGAATCGCCGTCGCCGCCGTCGTCCTCGCCGAGACCAATGCGGCGGACGGACCCGACACGCTCCACTCGCCGTGGGCGCTCGACGCCGGTCGCCAGCCGCTCGGCGCGGGATGGGTCGAGGTCGGCATCGACGACGAGGCGCGCCGCCTCGACGTGAACGCCCCCGAGCTCGCCGACGCGCTCCCGCGCCTCCTCGCCGGCCTCGGGCTCGATCCGTTCCTCGCCGACGCGATCGCCGACTGGACCGATGCCGACGACGTCCCGCGCGCGCACGGCGCCGAGCGGAGCGCGTATCGCGACACGGTGCCGCGGAACGGCGCGGTCGCGACCGTCGGCGAGCTCGGCCTCGTCCGCGGCGTCGACGCGCACGCGCTCGAGCGCCTCCGGCCGTACGTCACGGTCGCCGGCGAGCACGCCGTGAACCCGAACACCGCGTCGCGCGAGGTGCTGCTCGCCGTCGTCGAGGACCCGGCGCTCGCGGAGTCGCTCCTCGTCGCGCGCGCGCAGGGACCGCTCGCGGACGACGACCTCGACCGGCTCGTGCCGGCGCCCGCGGTCCGGAGCCGACTCGTGACGCGCGGGCAGCGCTACCGCGTGCGCGCCGTCGCCGGCGTCCGCGGGGTTCGCCGCGGCGTCGATGCGACGGTCTGGGCGCCGGGCGGCGTCTATCCGGAAGTCGCCGCCTGGCGCCCGTTCGTCCCTACGGACACGCCGCCGGCGGCGGCGCCTTCTTCGCGCTGAAGCTCCCGGGCTTGAACTTCACGGTGCCGCCGAACGTCGAGCAGTAGCTCGTGTTGCCGGTCGTGAGCACGACGTCGACCGGTTGCGGATC
>Ga0070741_10005594_pt1 | contig 27718 bp, 30 predicted proteins | sample Coa_R1_4_FD_66440 | JGI IMG/M metagenome (GOLD analysis project Ga0070741, IMG submission 66440) | Surface soil microbial communities from Centralia Pennsylvania, which are recovering from an underground coalmine fire - Coalmine... | ecosystem: Environmental > Terrestrial > Soil > Unclassified ...
AGGGTCTATATGGATACAATGGGGCATCCTACTATTGGCATTGGACTAAACCTAGATAGACCTGATGCCAAAGAGCTACTGGAGTCTGTTGGTGCAAGCTATGAGAATGTAAAACAGGGTAAAGAGAAGCTAACTCCAGAACAGATGGATAGCTTGCTTACTATTACTGCTAATCAGGCAATAGAGCAGGCTAAAGCAGTTATCCCTGTATGGAATAAGCTAGACAGTGTAAGACAGAAGGTCTTGGCTGATATGGCTTTTGTCTTGGGTGGTGCAGGCTTAAGTAAGTTTAAAACAATGCTTTCTGCTATCAGTGCTGGTGATTTTCTCCATGCAGCACAGGCATTGAGAGCAAGTAAGTTTTTTAGACAGACAGGCAATAGGGGACGTGTGTTAGCTAGAATGCTGGAAACAGGGAAGGAGGATGAGGGCTGATGGCAAAGAGGAAGACTAGCCATTGGATGCAAAATGCTGTCCACAAACCAGGTGCATTACACAAAGACCTGGGTATTCCACTAAATAAACATATTCCAACAGATGTTTTAAAGAAGGCTCTCAAGCGTGGTGGCAAGATAGCACAGAGAGCTAGATTTGCTTTAAATGCAAGAGGGGAGGGTTAAACAAATGCACTTTGATTGGTCTACTGTAATTCCTATGGTAGTAAGTGGTATCCTTGCTATAGCGTCTTATGTCCTCAGAACACGCTATATGGAGCTAAAACAGTTTGCTAAGGACTTTGTGGCTGCTATAGATGATGACAAGGTATCTGAGGAAGAGTTTTTAAAACTAAAGGATGATTTCACTAAATTCATAGCGGGTAAATAATGTTTACATGGCTGTTTACTACTTTAGCAGGCAAGATTGTTAGTGGTGTGGTAGTAAGTGCTATCATTGGTGGTAGTGCTTATATATACAAGAGATATAAAGACTGGAGGCTACAAAACCTCAAGGCTAAGGTCAAGACTTTACAGTATAACCAGGCTGTAGCAAAACTAGAGGAGGAGGCTCAAGCTAATGCGGAAGCTCCTATTGATAATAAGTCTATGTTTGATGAGCTTGACAAGCCTTAGGTGCTCTACTGTTACTCCATCATTTAGAGAGCCAGTGTGCCCTCAACCTCCTACATGCCAGCACCCACAGGAACTGGAGTCTGACCCTGTAACACTACCAAAGAATAAACTAGATGGCTACTTGCTCTGTATAGCTAGACAAAAGCAAGCTTATAAATCTTGTATTTCTCTATATCGTAAGGCATGGAATCTATCACACTAGAAAATACAACAGGTCAGGGTTACCTCAAGGAATCTGTCTCATCCACAGAGTTATCTGGTGTGATGATTCCGCCTGATGAGAGACATATAGAAAAAAGCAGACAGCTTTTGAAGACTAAAGGACATGCTTACGGAGCAGGGCTTTTACTTGCTAAAAAGTGGAAATTTAACAAGTTTCTTTCTATTGAGGAGTTAACAGAAGAGATTGAGTTTGTCTTGAGTATATTTGAGCTTATTGGTGCTAGACCCTGGATAGGTCTCTTTAGCTCAATACTTAAAGCAAGGTTTTATAGGAGACTGAAGGATAAGGGCTATGTCATACTCAATGATTACTCTGCCCGCTTAGTGCATGGTATGGCTGGCATTAGAAAACGCTTTGTCTCTTATGGGGAATAACATGAAAAAACTAATACTATTGTTAGCATTATTTTTATGTATACCTGTATTAGCCTATGCTGCAAATACAACTACTATCAATGCTGATTATCCATCCTTGAAGTATGTAACTATGAGCTTTGATAGCACGGGCAGACAGTGTTATAGGACTGATTATAATCTTTATCACTCTGCAATCTTCAAGTTTAGTGGCACAAGTATTAGCTATGATTATGAGTTGTCACAGAATGCTTCACCTGCATCTGGTGAGTCAGATATTTTGCAGGGTAGTATGACTACAAGTGATTCAGTAAAGGTTACTGTAGTTGCTCCCTATATATGTGTAAATGTTACTGCCTGCACAAGTTGCTCACTAACTGTATATGCCTACAGTATCCCAGCATGGAGACCATAAATGAAAAAATTCTTCTTTATACTTTTATTACTCTTGTTGTCTATTCCATGTTATGCATTTCATAACCTTGATAATACTTTTACTAATCTAAGGCTAGCTACCCCAGGTGTAGTTTCCAATATTAACTCTATATACAACTGGGGGGATAGTATAGCTGCTGGCTATGGTTTGTCTTCATCCACTTTGGACTATGCTCATTTAGTATCTGGAGCATTTGGAGCAAGCTTATCAGACTATGGCACGCCTGGACAGACACAATGGGATGTAGCCAATAGAGTATACATATCTGGGTATCAGCCTGCTGCTGGAGACGTGAGTCTAGCAGAGGGGCTAATTAATGAGGTATCCCAATACCATGCTTCTGCTCAGGATGCAAATGGTCTTATATCTGAGGGGATGCTCTTAAGGCATACCTTGCTTTTTTTGGCTACACCATACTCTAAACTAAAGTTATCAACAGACTCTGCATGGACATACACGGGAACATGGACAAACTTTGATTTTACAACTACCAATATTTGTAGTGCAGGTAATGCTTATGCTAACCACTATACAGCTAAGTATACAAGTGGTCTCAACAACACTGCTACCATTACACTAAAGGGCACTACTGTATATGTGTCTCTGTTTTTTGAGCCTAGTGGCAATGATGGCACGGGCACAATATCAGTTGATGGCACTGTGATGGTTAACTTTAATACCTTGGCTGGGTCTGGACAGAAACCCTCTGGACAGATACTGGGCTGCTTAGTTGCTCCTATGGTCTATAGAATCTCTGGACTTACTCCAGGGAGTCATACTGTGCAGGTTAAGCTAACTGGAGGAACTTTAGTTTTACTAAACTGGGCTATTGGGAATGGCATGGTAGACCAGAGAAGTGCACCTATTGTCTATGCTTTGGCAACATCTAAAGAGACCGCTGCTGCTTATACTACACAACAAATTACAGAGGCTCTCTTAGACCAATATATTGATGTATATAGGCAGGTTGCTACAGAGCTTGCTGAGGATGGATTCAATGTTGTATTTGTAGACCTAAACAAGACTTATGACCCAAACACAATGACACAGGGGGATGGAGACCATCCAACAGCGGCTGGGCATCAAACGCTTGCTAATACAATTATCTCTTCTGCAAACAGAATGGAGAGTGGAGCAGCACAACAGATAACTGGGGTTGGTAATACTACACAGTTTCCTCATAGGAATTTCTTTAGTCTAAATTATTTGTTGCAGGCTCAGTCCTCTGCACCCAATATTCCTGCTACTGGATATGGATTAATGTATCTAAAGAGTGCTGGTAATACATGCACATTGCACATGCTATTAAAGGATGGCACTGATGTAACTGTGTCTACACTCAATGGCACTGCAAACTGTCCATGAGTCATGTGTCCATTATGTAATTCTGGTGATGTAAAGATAACAGATGATTATATCAAATGTAATGAATGTGGTTATTATGAACGGAGTGATGAGTAATGCCTATACCAACACAGAAGCCTGGTGAGCCACATGATAAGTATAGGAGTAGGCTTATTGATTTCTTTATGAAAGAGGGCAAGCCTCAAAAACAGGCTATTGCTATATCTTATTCTGTGTCTAACAAGAAAAAGAAGGGTAAAAAATAGTGTCTGAGTGGCTTTGGTTTTGGCAGGATAAAAAGGAATTGGCTCTGTGGAAGAAGCTTAACTCTCTTACAACAAAAGAGAGACAAAGCCCTAAGTATAAGGATATATGCCTTGAGAAGGCAAAGCAGTATGGGGGTATATACTTTTTTAAGCCATACCCTGAGCAACTACCTATACTTGAGGATGAAGCCATTGTGCTCATTATTCATGGCAACAACTCCTCTGGAAAGAGCTATGTAGCTTGTGCAAAGGTAGCCTACCATGTAATGGGATGGTCTCCCTATTTTACAGTGCCAAAGCCAAAGTATGGTAACAAGCTGATTTGGATTTTTACACCTAACTATGATATACAGAGGTCTAGCTCTCAGGTGCATTTGTTTAGCACAGATAACCCAAACTCTATTGGACTCTTGCCTTCATTAGAGGTTATAAAGGAAATGGGGGGTAAGGTGCAATGGAATAGAAAAGAAGCACTTGAGTTTGTAAGATTTCCCGATGGCACAGTCATTGAATACAAATCTGAAGAGGCTAAGTCTATTGGTGTTGCTGCTGCTGGTGTAGATATTGTTTACTTTGATGAGCGTCCTGACCAAACCAAATATGATGAAGGACTAGCACGTGTGCTCAGAAAAGATGGCAGGCTTATTATGTCTTTTATCTCTGATGACCCAGCTACAGACTATATAGTCCAGGATATATATACCAAGTATGAACAAGAGCACCAGAAAGACCAGCTTAAACCATATCCTAACTGGAATCTTGAAAAGCACCCTGGCATAAGTCCATCTGGGGTTAGCTTTCATTTTCTTGAGGTATCAGATAACAAAAGCCTTGATGAAGACAGTGTTAGCTTACGGACTGGGATGTTTACTGGTAGAGGACAGATATGGAGATTTACACGTGGGGGCAGGTTTGAGATTGTGCAAACTGGAGATGTCCTTTATCCAAACTTCTCAGAAGACTTACATGTGAAGGATGATTTACTCTTGCAATATGACCCAATGAGGACTTTGTATAGGTCATGGGACTTAGGAAGCAAGAGACCCTGCTCTGCTGGATTTCAGGTATCTGAGAAGGGGCACATAAGGTTTCTATTTTGTATACTAGGGTTAAATATACAACTTACAGACTTTATTGATGAGGTAGAGGCTTTTTGTCTCAATAACATGCCAAAGATTATAGACAAGTTTGAATTGCTACCTCATGATGCCAAGAGGCACTATGATATAGCCCCTGTAAGTAGTGAGGACATATTTGAGGCTAAGGGACTCAAAGAAAAGACTGTCCTCTACACAAAGAGAACTCCTGGTATACAGCTTGTAAATGATAAGCTAAAGCAACTCAGGGATAGGCAAGCCATGATACAGATTGATAGTAAATACTGTGTGCCTCTTATACAGTGTCTTATGGGGCATAAGATAGACCCTAAGACTGGGGAAGCAAAAGAGGATGGTTACTATGAGCATGTTACGGATGTTTTAAAGCAAGCTGTAAGCTATGTTCACAGAATCCTTACTGGTGATGACATAGTAGTATCTAAAGCACCTGGATACTTCCCAATGGATGTAGTGCACGGATGATGACAAAGAAAATATCTGAAGCTGATATTATTAATTACTATTCTTTTATCTGGAAGGAATCAAATGATTACTTTACTAAGTTTGTGCTTCCAGAGTGGGAGAAGAATACTAGCCTTTATCTGGATACTTATACATTTCCCAATAAGCTAGATTGGCAGGCACAGACTAAAGAGCCTATTGTAGACAATCTTGTCACTAGAATGGTTAATTTCTTTGTAAGGATTGTTATCACTGCTCAGGATAAATACTATGATATTGACCACAAGGATACAAACAAGGCTAGAGCTTACAGTGATATAGTAAACTCAGTCTTTGTAGACCAAAATTTTCCTACAGTGTTTGGGGATGGTCTCAGGTTTGCTCTCATTACATCCCCTTATGTATGCAAGGTTACTTATTCCCTTGAGTCTGAGCAGTATCCAACTCAGGACTCTAAAACAGGTGAGTTTAGCACAAGTGAAGAGATAACAGGCAGGACAAGGCTTATACCCATTGACCCGCTCAATATTAGACTAGACCCAACTGGGGATAACTATATCATTGAAGAGCAAATGATGGACTTAGCTGAGTTTGTGGAGCTTGCTCGTGCTAACTCAAACATAGATAATCCCTGGAGACACGTGGATGATGTAAGGTATAGCCTTACCTCACAGCCTTCTGTGCCTGTTACAGAGTGGTCAACTGGACAACCCATTCAGGGGTCTAGTAGGGATGTATACAAGCCTAGAGTATGCTTACATCATGTTTACACAAAGTATCTCACAGACAGTGAAGGCAATGTTATAGATACTAATGTCCACTTTATTGTAGCCAACAAGAAATACCTTATCTATTATGACAAGAATCTGTTACCTAATGGAATGTTTCCTTATGTGGTAGGGTTTCCTATGAAGTCTATTGCTGGGCGTTATGGCAGGGGGTATATTACAAAGCTAAGAAGTTTAATCCTTAGTTATCTTGAGTCCCTCAATCTAACTCTTGATTCCTTTCTTCTGTCCTCATTGGGGATATTTGAATATCTTGTGGATGGAGTGCCTCATGGCTTTGCTCACATATTCTCTGCTGGTCTTACACCTGGGCGTATGTATCCTGTTAAAGCCCCCAACACTGTAAGACGTGTATACACACAAGATATTCCTCAGCTTGCTTTGGGGATTGTGTTTCAGCTTGATAAGATAATTCAAAATAGGAGCTTTCAGAATGAATTCTTTATGGGTCAGCCTACTGTTAAGGGTAGACCTACAGCTAGTGAGGTTGGTATCAAATCTCAAGAAACATCTGGGTTTTTCACTGATATAGCAAGCGAAATAGAACGCACAATTATTATTCCTACACTTAATCTTGTGCTGCTTACAGAGCTAATATATATGCAGGATAAATACCATGTAGACCTCACTGGTAACATTAAGTCTCTTGATGCCTACAATGCAATCAAGAGTATGTCCTTTACAGACAGGATAAATGAGTTTAAGCAGGCAAAGATAACAGCTACTGGTATATCAGGACGCATTAGAAGGGCAGGGGCTTTCCAGCGTTATATGCAATTGCTTAATATTGTTGGTAACATTCCTCAGCTTGCTAATGCTATAGACTGGACAAAGGTTGTAAAGAATCTCTTTGATGACCTTGATGAAGCCCCTGATGAACTAATCAATATGGCATTGTTAGCTCAGACACTGGGGAATCAACCCATAGAGCAAGGACAAGAGCAGCCTGGAGTGCCTAATGCACCTGGAGTAGGGCAGCCAGTCAATCCTCAACAGATATTGCAAACATTACAGGGACAAACCCCTAATAGATTATTACCTAGTAAAAACATGGAGGCATAGGATATGAGTGAAGAGACAAAACCAGAGCAACCACAGGTTGACCCAAGACAGCTTGAGCAAATTGCGGCACAAGCTGGAGCTAAAACAGCAGAGCTTTACACAAAGGCAGTGAAGCTCTATGAGCAGTCCACTAAAGACCTAACAGATACTCAGCTAAAGGCTTATGATGCTGTGCTAAGAGGAATCCCACGCATAGATGCCAAAGGGATGCAGAGGTCAGTAGATGACATCTTTGCTGAGGCAAACAAGACATGGGCAGAGCTTTTTGCTACAAAAGAAGAGACCAAGGCTGAAGAGAAGAAAGAGGACTCAAATATACCATCTGTAAAGACAAGCCCATCTGGACAGTTTACAAAATCTAATACACAAGTAAACAAGACTGAGATTGTGGAAGAGCCAGACTATAAGCTTGCAGAGGATGAAGCATACTTTGATGCAAGAGAAAGGTTTTTTAGGGCTACACAGACATATAAAGGCAACACAAGAATTAACCCATTCTTGGGTTTTGTAAAATAAACTATCTTGTCTCATGCTATTGTGGGCTAAAGGCAGGGTAAAGGAGGGATAACACACAATGCCAAGTGGTATAGTTACATATTTATCAGATAAAGACAGACTGGCTAAGACTATGCTGGACAATGATATACGGTATCAGGCAATAGCTATGTGCCAGTTTAGGGGACTAACAACCCCTGTAAAAAAGTTTGGTGCACACAAGGGACAGAATGTTGAGATAGAGAAGTATAAAAAGCTATCTAAACAGACTAGTGCCATTGGGGAAGAGGTCAATGTGCCAATCACTAGACCCAACATTAATTATGTTACTGTAACCATCAATGAGTATGGTGGTGGAACATCTAGCACTAGAAAGGCTATGACTATAGCCCAGTATAACCTTGACCAGACACTAAGAAAGCTACTCTTTACTAATCAGGTAGAGAGCATGGATGCAATCGCTGGTGCTGAGTTTAGAAACTCAGATGTTTTCTATACACCAACGGGAGCAGGCACTGGAGTCTTGGATAAGGATGGCACAGTAAGCACAGCAGCAGGTGCTCACCTTAATTCTTTCCATATTAGGGATATTCTTACCAATCTAAGGAGAGACAATGTGCCTACCTATGATGGCAATCTGTATATGGGTGTATACAGTCCATTTGCTCTTAGAAGGCTGTTTGAAGATGGCAATACAGGAAGTATTGTAGATGTTATGAAATACAATCAGCCAGAAGCCCTCATTCAGGGGGAGATAGGGGCTTATTTTGGACACAGGATTATTCATGAAACCAATGTCCTTTCTAACACAATTGGGACTTCTTCTTATGAGGGTGAGGCGATTTTCTGTGGCTTTGAGCCTGTGGCAGAGGCTATTGCTGAACCAGAGAATGTAAAAACAGAACAGTGGAATTTTGACCGCTTTAGCGGCATTGCCTGGCTTTATATGGGTGGATTCAAGATTATATGGAATGCTACCAATGATGGTGAGTATCACATTGTAAGAGTTTGGTCAACATAATAGGGAGGAAAACTAATGGCATCTATAAACAACAATGTAAGAGCACTGTTTAGTGATGAGATTGATTTAACTAGTGCTACAGGGGCTAAGTTTACCTGGATACCCCTACATCCACTGAAGGTCTATTATGCTGGTTTTGTTACTACAGCAGCCCGCTCTGGGACTATAACAACAGAGGGGGTTGTTAAGCTGGTATATACCCCTTCTGGAGGGGCTGGAGCAGACCAGGCTGTATGGACTAGCTCTAGCTCTAACCTAAACACGCTGGGGCAAGAATACAACGCTGATGCAGCCAGTGCCTTGCTTACTACACCCCTTACAGTGCAAGCGGGTGATAAGCTTGAGTGGAAGGTTACTACTCAGATGGCTGGGACATCCCCAGTTAACAAGGGTAAGATTGTTATCTATTATGACATAATACCTGATGGACAGGTCTAATTCATAGTGGGAGCTAAGCTAGCTTAGCTCCCTATCTACCTTGTTTTAACTGGGTAAACCTAATGGCTGACTATAGAATTGCTGTAAACAAAGTAATCTTTGATGAGACCACTGGAAGGCTAATAAAGACTATTGCAACACTTGGTGTTTTAGAAATACATACTGAAACATCAAGAGAAGAGGAATTGCTCTATGTGCTGGCTTGTGAAGGCTCAGCACTGGAGAAATTACTGAGTGTATTCCCTGATGGTTATTATACGCTTGTTGTAATCAAGAAAGTAATTTCCCCAAACATCTATGCCTACAGAGGCTGGATGCTCACTAGTAAGCATAAAGACCTGGTTTTTTGGCACACAAAGTGGCTCAATGTTGGGGACTTATGCACATATAATATACACACAGACTATTTGCATCCTGAATCCTTTAGTAAACAAAACTTTGTTTCACGAGACATCAGGGAAGAGGTAAGGAATAAACCAGAGTCTGCACGTCCTGCACTCTATGATGACATATTTCCAAAAGCAGATGCAATAGTAGAAGAAACATCATGGTCTGGTGGTAGTAAGGAGTTTTCTTATGGCAACTAGGTTAGATATTGAGAACAATGTGAAAACTCTTACTGGTAGAAATTTCTCTGGTATAGACACACTATTGCATTTTCTTGTAAACAGTTGTGTAGAGCTTTTTGGTAACAATATCACAAGCGTATATGATGAGCAAGAGTGGACTCATACTATTACACAGACTGAGATAGATAATAAAACAGATAACTATGTTTTGCCAACAAATACAAAAACAATACTGAGTGCATCCTTTGTAGATGACCAATCTAGCACAGAAAAGATTTATTACCCCCTAGATATCAAAAGTCCTTTAGAACGTTATGCACTTAGCACAAGGGGTTATAGCTTTGGGGGATATCCATCATTTGATTATACAAACAACATTACATTCCCAGCGTGGACTATGCCAAGAACAGGTAGGGTAGACTATGCTACCATTCCCCAGGTATGCCATAGATTGGGAGCTAATCTCTTTGTATATCCAAGACCTGGGCAAAATGAGTTAAACAAGAAGATTTATCTTATGCTGGGTGTTTACCCCGCTGCACTAAATAATGATACAGCTACTAATTCTATAACTACATACTATCCTCAAACTCTAGTGTGGTATGTAACAGCACTCTTTTGGGTGCATTTAGGGGATGCTCAGAGAGCAGCACAAGCGTTGCAGGTTGCAGCGGCTATGATGACAGCCTTTGCAACACAAGATGAGATTTCAAAGCTAATGAATATAACCCTTCAAATCTCACGGAGGGAGTAATGATATACAATGAATTAGATATAGTTATCATAGGCAGAGAAAGTGGACTGTGGACTGTAGAATATAGATTACCTGATGGAGAGCAAACTTCTCTTGTTTTACATAATGCCCTTATGAATGAGGGCACTCAGCAATACCTGGAAATCTTCTATAGAAATAACAGTGGGCTTAGCACTCCATTCTATCTTGGATTAGGCAACAATGGAGGAACACCTGGTGTCCCAGCATCTACAGCAACCTTGGCTACAATCACAGAGGTATCTGGCTCAGGCTATGCTAGAGTTGCTTTGGTAAGAGGCACAACTGATTGGAATGCAACTGTATTTGCAGGTGGACAGTGGTCAGTAACATCTGTTACCAAAACATTTACAGCCACTGGCACGTGGACAGCAGCAGATTACTTGTTTCTAACTGATGTATCAAGTGGAACAACAGGGAAGCTCATTGCAGCAGCAGCTCTCAGTGCTTCACGAGTCCTTCAGAATGGAGACCAACTGAACGCAAGTCTAAAGATTATACAGGTGTAAGTATGCCAACAGTTAGCTCTAACTACTCAGGCACAAACTTCTCTGATGATGCCAGCATTGGCACAATTGTTTGGTCTACTCCAGACCTTGCAGCAGTGCAAGACAGTAATGAAGCCCATGCTGCAAACATTCCAGCTAGTGGGGGGATGACTCACTATCTGAAGGCATTGGGGGCAGTGAATGTGCCAGCTGGTGTAATAATAGACAGTATTGTCTTGACTGTAGTGCACAGAGCAGGGGCAGCTAATGCGATTGTAGACAATGCAATAAAGCTAATCAAAGGTGGTGTAGTCCAGAGTATAGACAAGAGTAGTGCAACAAAGTGGGCTGGAACATCAGAGACATTTACTTACACATGGTCAGGCACAGACCTCTCTGGCTGGTCTGCATCTGATATAAATAATGCTAACTTTGGTTTTGTTATTAGTGCAAAGAATACAGATACAACTACCAGGGCTGCTAATGTGGACTTTGCTGGGATAACAGTTACATACCACAGTGTATATGATGAAACAGGATGTAGTATTACTGGCACAGGAACACTTGGTGAAACAGATGGAAGGCTGTTTACTGAGACTAGCAAAACATTTACACAGACAGGTTTAGTTTCTAATGTAACCATTGAGGTTTTCTCTGAGCAAGCTCTTGTTATTGCTGGCACAGGCACTATAACAGAAACAGATAATTTTATTCCTGTGTGGATACAAACACTTTTGGGCACTGGTAATTTTGTTTTGATAACACAGGGCAATGGTGCTTTTGCCCTTATACCTGTGGGAACAGGTGCATTCACACGGCGTGTATAAGCAAGTCCCCCACTGTAGTGGGGAATGGGGTAACACAATTGGCAAAGATTATACTAGTATTAGTATTACTCTGTTTGTTTTCATGTGGCTCAAACATTAGTCCTATAGATGTAGATATAGATACTATAGGGAATCTACCAGTAACTGATTACACTCCAGAGCACAACTTCCCTGTATCCTTTGTTTGGCATATTAGCACAAAAGATAAAACTAGACTTCTCTTTCAGTTGGATTCAGATTGGGATGCCTTCTTTCGTTGTCAGTCTAATGCAGATATAAACAAGATACAGGACTGTCATATAATCATTGTCCCAGATGTATTCCAATGCCCTGGGTTTCCCTATTGTTATGGTATCTCTGTTACATCAGGTGATGTATGTGATTACATTGTGTTAGACCAATCTCTTGTTGCAGATGCTGATGAGTGGTTTGATGTTATCTTCAATGACCCTGAAACACCAATGGACTTATCAGACAAGAGTCCATGCACAAAGGGAGTATAGATGAAGCTATTTCTTAGAGACCTTTCGGGAGGTTTAAACAAAGCTTATCCTCCTCATCTCATTGCAGACAATGAGTTGTCTGAGTGTAGTAATGTTGTATACAGAAATGGTATATGGAATAAGAGACCTGGATATACACTACCCTACTCTGCTACTGTAGACACAAAAGACATTGTGGAGATATGTGATTACATAAGAAATGATGGGTCTCAGTTTTTCTTGGCATTTACTACACAGAATATATATAAGCTAGTAGGGACAAGCTGGACTAGTGTAAAAGCATTAGCTGTAGCCAGGACTTTGGGAGACAAGTGGTTTACCGCTGAGCTTGGTAATAGTATCTATGCTACAAATGGAGTAGATGCCCTGCAGGTTGCTGGAGACTTGGGCACTGGGGGTTTTAGTAACCAGACATGGGATACCACAACAGATGCCGCAGGCAATGTTGGTATAACACTAAACAAGTGTAAAATTGTCCTTGCTTTCAACTCAAGGCTGCTCTTTTTTAATACAGATACCAGCACAGATGGAGTGCAACCCACTCGGTTTAACTGGACAGAGGTAAACACATTTAACAGGATAAACTCACAGAATTTTATTAATCTTGATTATAGCCAGTCTCCAATCATATCAGCAAGAATCATTGGTAATAACCTGATTGCTGTGTATAAGACAGACAGCTTTGTAACTATACAGGATGTAGGCAGTCCTCAGTATTTTCTACCTAAGTTTAGACAAATGACAGGACTCATTGCTCCAAAGGCTGTTTGTGATTTACCAAATGGACACTTCTTTATTAGCCAAAAGGGCTTCTTTATTAACAATGCTGGAGGGGTTATTCCTGTAGGAAATCAAAAGGTAAAAAACTATTTTTATAACAATGTAAACCCAAATGCTTTAAATACTGTGTATTGCTTTTCTGATGACCTACACAATGAGGTATACATTTTGTATCCAACTGGTAGTAATACACAGCCTGACCATGTTTTGCTTTGGAATTATGAATATGATACCTGGGCTGAATGGGGACTAAATGCTAACTGTGGTTTCTATAGATATAGGACTATCAATAGTCCAACAATCTACTTTGGATATACATTAGGCAATGTAAGACAACAGGGAGGCACTACAGATAATGGCTCTGCTATAAATAGCAAGATACACACAAAGGCTTTTATTGTTATACCTGATACAGTCCATGTTGTGCAAACTCAGTTGCAACCTGTAGTAAATGAATACATACAAGTAGGTAGGATTGAAACAGATGCCTCTCCTACTACAACTACTGTAAAGGTAGGGTATGCAGACTTAGGCACAGATACACCTACCTTTGTAACAAATACAATTACTGATGAAGATGGTAAAGCACCAAGGGCTGATTTCTCTGTGTTTGGTAGATACATCACACTAGGCTTAGAAAACTTTGATACAGCAAGTGAGCTTGTGCCAGAATTTCAGTATGCAGGACAGACATGATTTTATATGATAACAATGGAGACCCATATACACCTGGAGAAGAGGATTTAGATGACTGATTTTAGTTTTCCTAATGCCCCTGCCGCTGAGGACTTAATTTTGCCTGCACCGCCTGTCTTAGAGGCAGGCAAAGAGCAACAGTTTCTCAAGGCTGTTGAGCAATACCTTAAGTCTGTATTCCTTACGTTTACAGACTTAGATACTAGTATTAAACAGGGTTGGCTTATCAAGGATGCCAGGATTGTTAACCTTGATGCTAGCAAGATTACTGCAAACTCAATCTTGACACAAGTGCTCTATGTTGGTAACCAAAAGTTTGCACTAGATGGCACTCAGACATTGTTAATAATCCAGGATAATCAGGCAACACCTACAACAAGAGTAAAGATAGGTAAGCTAGGCACTGGAAACCAACAGTATGGTATCCAGGTGATGGACAATACTGGCACAGTAAAATTTCAGGCATCTGATACTACATTCATTGATGGTGCGGTCATAACAAATGCTACCATTACAGGCTCAAAGATTGTAACTGATGGCAGCACAGGAGTTAGCACAAGTAATATTAATACTAATGCTATCAGTGGTTTTGGGCAAACATCATTTAGTAGTGTAGCCTTTGGCACAACTGAAACCAATCTGGGGTCTGTTACTATCTCTGTAAATGACACTGGAGATGGTGTAATCATTGCCTCCTCTGGATATAGTCTAATATCCACAAATGGGACAGTTACACAGATTCAGATAACTACTCGCTTGTATCGTGATGCAACTGTTATAGCAACACAGATAACAGCATGGGAAACAACTAGTGTTGCAGCAACCTATGCCTTCCCAATCTCTTTCTCATATATAGATAGTGGGGTAGCTGGCAGCCATACATACAAAATTACTAATCAGGTTACACAAGGCTCTACTGGGGTTTCATCCTCAAACAGCACAGGTAGAATCTCAGCACTAGATATAAAGAGGTAAACATGGCTTCATTGATTCATATAGACAAGGTTACTCATCAGGTAGTTGGTATGTTTACAACAAATGACCCACAGATGTTAAACATTCAGATACCGCCTGATGGAGCTTTCTCCATTGTGGTTACAGATGATATCTCTGCGGAGATAGGACATAGATTACATAATGGAGAGATTGTTGATTTTGCTAAAGTAAAACTTATTGCGGGAGATAATCATGGCAAACAATGAAAACAAGTTAACAACTGTATTCCCAAATCAGGGGTTTGGTCAAGGGCAGACAGGCTCTACACTACCTATTGCACAACCCCTAGCTAATTCTACAACACCAGGGCAGAATGTAGCACAACCACAGAATCCATTTATACCACAGAGCTTTTTCAATGTGCCTAAGCAACCTAATGAGGATGCTATCTTTAGTCATCAGGCTATACAGAGACTGGCTAACCTGATTGGGGGTCAGAGCAATCCTCTAGCCACTCTAGTGGGTAATCTAACACAAGCTCAGACAAATATACAGAATGCAGGGGGAGCACCACGTAGCCTAGCCTCTATTATTCCAGCTTTACAAAACATCTATGGGGGAGCAGACCCATACAATGCTATGCTCTCTTCTGTAAAGGATTTAATTAATCAGGCAATATCTAGCCATCCTCAGATACAAGAGTTATATAACATGCATAGATATAATCTGTTAAAGCAACTATTAGGGCTATGAATTTAGATACATTACTTAATGCTTACATAGAAGAGACTGGATTTCCTGTTACTGTAGCTGAGCTAAAAGAAACTCTTAAGCTCTTTCCTATCATATATAACAGAGACCTGATTGGTATATTTGGATATCAATCTAGCTCTAGGGATAAGCTAGGCAGGATAGCAATCATTACGCTTTTGTATGTGTTGCCATCACAGAGAAAAAACATACGTTGGATTGTGCAATATATTACTACATATCTGCTCTCTTGTGGTTATAGACACTGTGAAGTTTGGGCAAGTAAGAGAATCAGTAGGTATTTTACACATAGGTATAACTCCAGTCCTGAGCTTTTTGTGCACTTCTTTAAATTGGAGGACATAGTAAACCATGAATATAAGTAGCCAGAGCCAAAAGAGTGAGCCTACAGTTTCCCAAAACATTGCTTCAAATGCAATCCTTGAGGCACTATTCCCTGGAATATTTACTACCCAGCCAGGCTATGGGGGAAGTAAGGTAAGTGTGCCAGCACTTGCACAGTATGAAAAGAGCCTTGGCACACCACTAAGCTCTATTATGGCAGATGTCCCTGGGGTATCCACAAGTATACTTACACCTGGACAGGGACAAGCCCCTGGCACTCAGGGCACAAGCCTGTTACCTAGCATAGCTGATTTATCTACATATCTAACCCTTGGTCAAAAAGCAGATGCTGGAATGCTCTCTCCATCTGAGTCAGCATTGTATTATGCTACTATAGGACAGGCATTTAATCCCGACCTTGCAAATAGTATGTTTAGTGGTATAGGAGGCACGGGAGGAGTGGGGGGAGGGGCATCAGCTCCTACTATACAACAAGCTCCAGACATAGGCACTCTTACTACACAAATCCTTGGCAATCTACCAAAGGAATTCCAGGGGTTTGTGAGCAATGTTTTAAGTAGCACAACTCCAGATGCAATTAATAAAGAATTGGATAACTTCTCTCAGGCTATGATGCAGCAAGCTCAGCAAGATGCACAGTCCTTGGGAGGACAGTTAATGTCTACATTTGCCTCACAAGGTATAGGCACAAGTGGTAGTGCAATGGATGCTATGAAGGGAGTGGCAATACAGGTAGCAACTAATGCTAACTCTCAGATTGCTAATGCTAGACTACAGATGTTAAATACACTTGAGAATGCTAAACAGATAGGAGTAAGCCTTGTAAACTCCCTGTTAGATGCGGGCAAGGCTGAGCAAGCCAACATTGTAAATCAGAATGTGGCTCAGCTTGATGCTCAAACAAGGGTCATTACAGCACAAATACAGGCTCAAGCTCAGTCTCAACAAGCCCTCATTGCAGCAAAAGCTAGTTTAGCTAATACTCAGCTTGGACTAGAGGGAGACCTCTTTAGGGGACTCTTGGGAGAAAGCTCTGCACAAGAGCAAACTAGGATTGCTGGAGAAAAGTTACCCTATGACCTACTGTTAGGCATTATCAGTGGCACGCACCCAGGACAGTCTACAGCATCACAGAGTGGGTTTGGGGTTACTCTCCCTGATATAAGCGGGTTACTCTCCCTGATATAAAACTTTGAAATAACTTTAGTATTTAAGGAGGTAGGCAATGGGCACAACAGTTGGTGTAAACCTTGAACCAGTGGGAGCAGTCATTGACTACTTTTTACAGAGAAGAAAACAAAAGCAAATAGAAGATGCTACTAGACTAGTTGCACAAATAAATGAATTAGCAAATGCTCCCACTACACAGCAAGAACAACAAGAGCTAATGCAAAGTAATTATGATGTTACCCCCAGAGCTAAACATATACAGGATATGGTGCAACAGCTTTTATCTATGCCTCATGGGACTGATATTTATGCAGCCAATGCTGGACTAATCTCTAAGGCAGAGCAGAGTGCAAATGAGGGGGCTGGACTACAGAGTAACCTTACACAGCTTGAGGCAACACTCAGAAACTCTGGGTTTGGCAAAGAAGTGGATGCACTAAGCTCTGCTTCTCCATTAGATAAACTACATTCATATCAGCAACTCTATGATACATACCTAAAACAGTTTGGAGCTGTAAAGGGACAACAACTTGCTACACTGGAGGCAGAGCAAACCCCAGAGGCTAAACAACTTAGACAAGAAAAGACTCAAGAGGAATTAGCACAGAGAAAGCAAGAATTACAAATGGAGCAAGATTTTAAGCTAAAGACTGCTCAGCTTTTGCAGGCTCAAGAATCCAATGACCCAAAGGTAAAACAAACAGCTGCTACAGACTTTATGCACATTGTAGAGCAAAGGCTTACTAATGCAGCCAATTCCTATAAGCAAACCCAAAACCAGCTTGCAAGATTTCAGACACAATATAGTAATGTAAAAGAGCTAGCACAGCCCATCTCTGGCACAGGGGTTACATTGCCCATCTATGCAGCAATAAAAGCAGAGAATCCCACTGAATATCAAAAGCTTCTTCAGCTTACTCCAGAGCAAACACAAGAGGCTGAAAAGAGAATACAAAAGTTATCATCACAGATATCTCCAACAGACTTAACTAACTATGGACAGGCTCAGCTTGACCTTGAAAAGAGTAAAAGAGAATACTCTGCCTCCGCAGCCTTATACAACCACTTCTCTGCATCATATATTAAAAACTTTGGAGAGATAGCAGGCTTGATTGACCCCAAGGCTAAGAAACTAAGTGTAGCTGCACCTAAAACAGATGCAAGTCAGGTGATTGAGGATACATACAAAAACAACCCTGATACTATGAAGGCTACAGCACAGGCTAGCAACATTGTTTCCGCTGTATCTGATTTGAAAAACTACTTGTCTGCTCCATTGTCTCTAGCTGCCAATATAACAATGAAATCTTTGGGTGTGCCAGAAGGGACAAAGCTCTTTGATTTATCCAGTCTTCTTGCCACTCCACTCTCTATAATGCACAAGCTATCTGAGCCTTCCACACAAACACCCCAGACAACAGAGCTAAAACCAGAAGACGTTGTAGACCAGGCTTTGGCTGAGGTCTCTGTAAGCCCTAATGTATACAAACCAGAGGATGTGATAGCTGGTATTGAAAAGAAAACAGGCACTCCACTCAGTCCAGAGGCTAAGAGGGCTATCATTGTGGCTATAACAACTATGAATAAAAATAAGCATCCAAGGAGATAAATAATGGTAGACATCCCTGAGGATGATTCTTCACAGAGTCTGTTATCAGAGCTAGGTGTGCAACCTGAGCCACATAGTTTTCTTGAGTCTGTTGTAAACAAAAACCTGGCTACTGCTCCAACAAATCCATCTCTGTTTGATGAGTTTCTCAATGGGTTAACATTTGGGTTTGCTGGCAAAGAGCCAGAGGGAGTCCCAGGATACATTGCTAATCTAGTAGGACAGGGAGTAAGCATTGCTGCTATCACTGCGGCTACAGGGGGCTTAGCAGATATAGGCATTGGAGCACTTGGGTTAGAGGGAGGCACAGCCACACTTGCTAGGTTTGCAGCTAAAACTGTAGTGCCATCTCAGATTGTGGGAGCACTTACACCAGAGGATGACCAGCTTAAACAGCTTGCTTACTTTGTTGGGGGAGACTTGCTTATGTCTCAAGCCCCAAGAGTCTTTAGGGTGCTTATGGGTAGAAAATCCCCTGTAGGCATAGCAGGTGAGGTAGCAACAGAGTCTACAGCAGAGACAGCACCCAAGATAATTGATACTGTTGCTAAACCATCTAAGTTACCTACACCAGCTGTAGTAGATACTGGAGTGCAATCTGAGGTAACAAATAGGCTACAGACTCTTTTAAAACAATGGGATAGCTATACCAAGGAATTAAACAGAGTAACAGAGGAAAACAATACTATACTAAAGAAGGAATTATGGGGAGACAAATCAGAGGATTTTCATTTTAATGCAGGAAAGGATTTCTTAAGAAAGAAAATAAAAAACATAGTAGATAAACAAACCTTCTCTCCATCAGGGGCTAAATACTTTGAAGAGCAAATGCAATCCTTTGATTCCAAATTCTTTACACCTGATGAAATACTTGAGCATACAGATATTGTTATCCCTCTGGATGCAATGAGAGAAGAGATTGCCTCAGGACGCCTTCAGGTATCACCAGAGGAGGCTGAACGTATACAAACAGTTATAAACAAAATACAAGGATTAAATGATACAGTAGAGCGTAATGTATCACTGGGGCTAAAGCCAAATGCCTCACTAAATGCAGCAGAGGCACGGGCTAAAGAGTATCAGGCTCTTGTAGAGAGGCTCAATAATAACTTTGCTCAGAATGTTACACTTAATGGACTGAGAAAACGGATGCTCTCTACTGTAGATGAGATTGCTAAACTACCTGGAGACCTACCAGCAAACATATCTAATATTGCAGACATCACTAAGCTTGGACAGGTCTTTCAACTCTTATCTGGGGATGTGGACGCAGGGCTAAGGGTAGCTATAGCAGACAAGAGCCTTGTGGATGCACAAACAAAGTTTACAAAGATTACTCAGTCCATAGCTCAGTCTGTTGCTTCTGCTTTTAAACAGATAGATAAGCCCACACAAGAGGCATTAGATATTGCTGATACTGCGGTAAGAAGTATGACACCCATTGCTCCACAGGATGCAACAAAGGTAAGGCAGCCATTGTTGCAACTACTCTTTAGTAGGCTAAATAATCTGGGGGCTGATATTATCCCAGATGATTACATCGCTCAGCAAGCCCCCCTGCAGGCACAAGGGGAGTTTGCTCCTGTATTAAAACAGTTTTATCAAGACTTCTTTACTAATCCACTTCTTGCTGAACAGGTTATACAAAAGAGTGGAGATGGATTACTACAGAGAGGTTATTACCTGTATAGAGCAAGCTTTGGAGATTTGCTTTATACAAATAAATATGCTGCTCTTATGAATGCTAGCGGGAGTAAGCTAAATATAGACCTGGCTACTAAGAGCGCTATAAATGCCATGCACTTTGAAGACACTCCTCCTACTGGAGGCAATGGTAGTCTACCCCCTCCTAGTGCACCATCTGGGACTACACCCCCTGCTCAGCCTCCACAGACTACACCGCCTACGTCTTCAATCAACATGAGCAATCCTGTTGTAAATGGAGTAAGCCCTATTGCTAGACAGACAATGAGTCCATCTGTAATCATGGATAAAAAGATTGCTGATAATGCTGGCACACCCTTTCAGGCAATATATCAAAAGGGAAGAGACCTGATAGACAGGTTATTCAATGCAAGAGTAAGAATACAACAGGTAAAACAAACAGAGCTATTTCCCTTGCTTAACAAGGCTAAACAAGCCCTTATGTCTCTTACACCAGACCAGAGGGATGCTGTTACAACATTGCTTCAAACCATTGATGCAGAGGCTACAAGACTAAGTGAGAAGAATATTCCCCAAAGCATTGCCTCAGCACGCATAGATGAGATTGTAAACTCTCAGAGTCCAGAGGTAAAGAAAATCTATAGAGACCATTTCAAGGTGATTGCTGACTGGATATATAACAAGCTACAGGCTTACCATGATGCGTATAACCTTGCTATAAAAAATGGAGAAATACAGGGAGAGATGTTACCTCCAGTGCCATACAGGGTTGGTTATATCCCAGCAATGTATGATGGAGACTGGGCAATAAGATACTTTGATGGACAAACAGTTAGACATCTTGGGTTTACTAATGATAACAAAGAGGCTGTAGAAATGGTTAAATCCTTTCTACAAAAGAATCCAACTCTACAGGGTAAGCTCATTGTAGAGCCTCGCTATGTTACAGATGCACAAGACTTTAATCCTGTTGGTGCGTTGTATGCAGATATGAATACAATCTTTGGTAGAGACATAAATCAGATAAGAAAGCTTATAAGCAATGGACAATTCAGGCCTGATACACTAGCAGATAGCTTTCTTGGGTCATTGTTACCCAGGGTAGCTAACCTTGAGGCTAACAGATTTGATTTCTGGGATGCTCTCTATATCAAGGCAGTGTCAGCTATCAGGTATGGTGAGATGCTCCAGAATGTTAAACTGGGGCAAAACATCTTTGATGAGCTTAGCCAGATTGGAGACCATACGGGAGCAAACCTTGTTAAGACACTTGTGAATGATTCACTGAGTAGAAGTAGAGACCTTGAGCAAAACATGGATAGATTTCTATCTGGTGTAGTATCTACACTACACAAAGTCCCTGGAACACAGGCAATCCTGGATGCTATGGGTATTACAGAAAACAGTAGAATACTCAGACGCATCACTGGAGGGCTTATGTTTCTGGGAAGGGCTAGTGCACTTGGGATGAATCCAGGCACAGCCCTACTCAATACAGCCCTCTTTGCCACAAATGTTGCTCCACTTGCTGGGGCAAAGAATGCAGCCTATGCCCTCAGCAAGATTGCACAAGTCTATGCTGAGAATAGCCCTGTTGCAAAACTAATGGAGAAGGCTGGTATAAAGCTCATTGCAGGGGGCTTGGGAGGCAAAGATACCTTGGCTGCACCAGAGTTTCTTGCTGGTAGGAGCAACATAAGAAATATAATAAACAAGATAGATGCAATGTCTATGTGGATGTTTAATGAATCTGAAAAGCTTACTAGAGGACTCTCTTTGATTGCCTTCCGTAGACAGGCAGAGGGAATGGCTAAGAGGCTTGTTAACTCTGAGCCTAACACATACACAGAGAAAACCCTAGCTGAGATAGCACAAAAGCTTGGTAAATCACTGTCTCATCCTGATGTTTTAGATGAGTATGCTCTAAAGATGATGAAACAAACTAATTTTACATTTGATATATCAGACTTGCCTGAGCTTATGCGGAATCCTGTTGCAAAACCATTCCTGCAATTTAAGACATTCTTTGTAAAACAAATGGAATTTATGCTAGGGCTTGAGTATAAACAAGATAGGGCAGCCTTCTTTAAAACATTAGGAGTCCTTACATCATTGGGAGGCTTGATGGCTTTGCCTGGTATCAATGAGATAGACAAGCTATCTCAGATAGCATTTGGTTTCAGCCCTAAGCTTTGGATTGAGAATACCTTAGGAGAAATCCCAGCTGCGGGCATTCCAGCAACAATGGGAATAGACCTCTCTCAGAGGGTAGGCTTTGGTGATTTAACCTCCCTTATGGATTTGGGCAATGTTGGAGGGCTATATCCAGCTAAGGTCTACAAGGCACTCAAGGCTTACAGTGAGGGTAGAGTGGATGAGGCTAAAGAAATCATGAAACCAGGGTTTCTCAAAGCACTCACAGATGCATACCAGATTGCTACAACTGGTGTGTTAACAGACCCATTTCAGCCTGGCACAGAGTATGAGATTACTAATCCTGTGCAAGCGGTAGCAGCTAGTATAGGGTTTCCAACACTAGAAGAAGAAAGACTAAGGAGACTAAAGCAAGGAGCACTAGCATTTGAGGCTAACATAAGACAAGAGAGAGCCAATGCCTACAGGTCTGCTTATGATGCATACAGGAATGGGGACTATGCAGACATGAGTGATATATTGCAAACTGCGGGCATAAAGCCAACAGAATGGAAACAATGGCTAAAGAAGGCTCAAAAAACTGGAATAGATAAAGCACTATCTCTGGTATCTCAAGACCAAAGGCAGGAATTTACTGATGAATACAATGTGGAATAAGGTCAAATCTAGTCTATCTACAATTACTATTGTAGTTGGAGCACTAGCAGCCATCATAGGAGGCTACATGACCGTATCAAACTACTTTGGAGCTTTTGCTACCAAAGCAGAGGTTATAGAGATAAAGACACAGATGGCTACTAATGAGCAGGCTCTGTATAGCTTCAATACAGAGTTAGTAAAAATATCTACAAAACTAGATGATTTGGATACAAATATAAATAGAAGGTTTGATGACCTAAAGCACACTGTTTATTCTACAAGAGGGAGCAAAACAATTGTATACAGACAACCCCAGCCTAAGCCAACTTCAACCCCTCTTGTAATAAAAGAAAGCCAAAAACTTCCTGGAAGACTCCCATAAAAACCCCACAGGAGTCACCCCGCTTTTGCGGGGTGACCCTGCAAAGCAAAGCGTCCACATTGGGTGCAATTAAAAGATTTACCCTTACTGTAAAGTAAGGTATTTGTGTTTCAATTCCCTACGGGAATTAGTTGTGGACGCTATCCCTCATAGGTAGGCTAACTCCATCTCTGGAGTGTGCACTGAATATATTATACCACAATGTAATCCCTTGTCAAGTGTCTACCTATTGTCTACCAAAAAGAGGATTACAGTAGATAAAAACTAGCCAGAGAAACATAGCTAACTATTTGATATCATTAGGTATAATAAACCACATTAGGAGCTTGGGACGCCGAGGTCGGAGGTTCAAATCCTCTCGCCCCGACCAATCATTTCAAGAACTTACGAAACTCCTTCACCCTCAATTTTCTGACTGTCAGTAACTGAAACGGTATTTACCGCAAGTTTTTCCTAATTTATGGTAGGATTAAAAGAAGTGAGCAATGAAAGGGTTTGAAGCCTTATTACCGCTTATATTACTATTTCACTCCACTTCTAATCCTGCGTCGGAGTTATCTATACCTCAGCTTTTAAACAATAAAGACGTGGTCATTGTGGGAGAGACACATAGACGCCCTGAATCAACACAGTTCATATCTAACACCGTATCGGAATATCTCCGGGGTGGAAATTGTCTCATAGTGGGTTTGGAAATACCATCAAACCAACAGCCAGCTTTAGAAAGAGCTTTCTTGAGAGCATGGAGGTTATACAGAGCCTCTATTTCTTCAATCCCACTAGGAAGCATCATTGACCACCCTGGCTACCGTAAGATGCTAACCTCTTTTAGGGACCAAATCTGGCAAGAGAAATGCCTGAGAGTCCGTGCTATTGACGCACCCCATATGGTTTCCGTAGACCGTGATGAATGGATGGAAAAACAAATTTTAGAGATGATGGATGGTACTCCTATTCTGGTACTGGTTGGCAATTTTCATGCTCTTAAAGAGGTTAAATGGAATTCTGAGGCTCTGGGTGGAGCAAGTTTAGCTGAACGCCTAGTACGTCGAAGAATACGGGTTGCTTCAGTATTGCAGTATTGGTCAAAGGAAGACTGTAAGGTTCGCAGGCAGGAGATATTGAGCACTTTAGACCACAGCGCACAGGAGTATGTAAAGCAGGTAATGGGTGTGATGGATGCGTACCCTCCTGGTGAGGCGTCTGAGGTGGTTGATGGTGTTGTAATTTGGCGTTGTTCTAAATAGAGAAGGGGTGAAGTGACCAACGCGCTCATGATCGAAATCATACTCCAGTCAAGAGGGCTGATTGAGAGAGCTTCTATGTTTGTTCTTTTCGATTAAAGCGTTTATATATGCCTGTCATTTTAGCTTTACCCACAATATACACAACGGATTATGGATGTTTATTTATCTCCTCCTCCTTTTAATTTTTAAGGATTAGCTGTGAGAGTGCCGAGCAGAACAAAATGACCCATATACCTTCCTTTATCTTGATAGCCCTCGGCTTGTCTACTTGACTAGCTTATTTTCCGTTAATTTGTCATAAATCAATTGAGCTGCAAGCGCATGACCTTCCGTGTTCCAGTGATTTTCATATTTGTATGGGAAATGTAATCTTTTACCAGTTTCTCTACTATATTTTTCAAATTCTGGACGCAATAGAAGATAATCTATCTTATTTGTATCAAAGAAATTCGATAGAATACGTTCTGGTTTCCTTAAATCAAATTTAATAGACCTCATCTGAGGATACTCATCCAGAATCTTGTTCCATTTATCGGGTCGAAATTCAAACTCATTTGGAATAACAACTACTAAGAACCCTATTTTATCCCTCTCTAATTCCCCAGCTAATTTCAGGATTAAAGCTTCCGTAATTTCCCAAGCATCTTCCCATTCAGGTGTGTACTCCTCAGCATATATACGATAAAATATAGAAAATTCATTCTTATGCAACTCAGGTTTAGACTTCTTAATACCGATTTTCCACGAGAGATTTGCCATCCAAGGTGTTCCTTTTATTCTATCCTCTAATGAATAGAAGATGTTGGGAAAAAACTTCTTCGAATATCTCAAGAGCACATATTTAATTTGGAATTGTCCAGAAACATCTCCTTTATTAGGGGTGCTGGCTTTGATCTTAAATGGTAGCTCCTCTAGTTTACCGGCATTTAGGATAAAAAAGGGCTTACTTTTACTCTCATCATCTATGCTTACACCATTGGCTCTACTCTCCAAAATTAAAGAATTATTTATAACATCATTACCTATAAAGAATTGCAATATAACAAAATCAGGATGGTATTTTAATCCATAATACTTAAGGGTTAGGTATTCCTGGTCGGTACCAAATCCAGATATTCCAAGATTCAACACCTCAAATCTTTTACCGCCCTCTGAATTTAGCTTCTCTTCAAGAATATATGGAAAGGTCTTCTCAAGAGGAACTTGTAAAGCCTGAGTGTAAGAATCACCCAGGACTAAGATTCTAAAGACACCCTCTTTCTTTTCGTATGTGCGTTCTTTATCCCTAAACCCATGAGAGTTTATCTTAAAGTCTTGTGCTACTCTTCCTTTCTTATAATATCCCTCTTTATCAGAAATACCCTTCCATCCAATATACTTATCCCTTTCATAACGCTCACCAATATGAAAAGTTTTAGGGTTTGGATCAAATTTGCTTAAACCAAATTCCAAAGCTAACAGTAGTATGATGAATACCAAACCCATAAGGGCTGGTCTTATTATCCACTCTTTCATGGGAGCTAAATCCTTAAGCTGCATTTGAGCCTTTAATCAATCATATTTCTACTCCCATTATTTCACTAAAAATAATTCCCTGTCAACACATCCTGAAAATAAAGCAACTCCAACATCTTTTACATCTCTGGCAATCACTTAGCCCTTATCTTGATTTAGGACCAGACCTGACAGTACACTTACTATGTGCCTGCATGAACCCTGGGGTTGAGTGTTATTACCCTCCGCACCCACTTACGCTCACTCCAGGGTTTTTGTTTCTGACTTCCTGATTATTTCCTACTTAGGGCGACACACACTAGGGAGTTTTGAAACATATTCCTGTTCTATTATTCCGGGAAAGTCCCTCTTCTTCAGTAATCTATTTGTATTAAATATTCTGATGGTATAATCTCCCCTTGAGATGGAGGATGAAAAGGGCCGCATTATCACGCGGATATGCAACCAACTGAGAGGAGATTCTAGCAGTTAAATAGCCATTCCCCATTATGGCTTAGAGGTTGTCTTTAGCACCTGCCGATTTAAGTAATTTAATCATCTTAACGTTATGATTCTTTGCCCAATCCAGTGCTGTCTTGTTCTTCTCATCTCTAGCATTTACATCAGCACCTGCATCTATTAGAACTTTTACCGTCTCTGTGCGTCCAGCCGAAGCTGCTGCCATCAGGGCTGTATAACCATGATTGTCTTTAGCATTAACATCAGCACCAGCCTTTAATAGAACCTTTACTACTTCTGTGTCAGGACGGAAAGCTGCCAAGAACAGGGCTGTATGACCATAGTTGTTCTTAACGTTCACATCAGCACCTGCCTTTAACAGGGCTTTTACTGTGTCTATATGGCGATTTCTTACTGCATTTAGGAGGGCAGTATCACCCTCCTCATTTTTAGCATTAACATCAGCACCTGCCTTGATTAATGCCAGAACTTGCTCAGTTTCGCCATGACGTGCTGTGTTTATCAAATCGTTATTGAGTTCATCTTTTGAGGCGGACGATAGCTGAGAGGTCCAGGAAGATGCTATTAAAAGAATCAAAATCAAAGAAAAGGTCCGGTAATACATTTTTCTCATAGGTGAATCCAATGATTGCTCTAGTCCGAGTCTCTACCCTTTGTCATCCATGTTATAAGTACGCCCAAAAGAAATCCCGCTCCAGCAGCCACAATGAGGCTCATAAGGCCTCTATCTTCAATCTGTTCTCGTATAGTTCCACCCATATTCCTCCTCATCTTGCGGGCATCCTTGAGTATCTTACGTAGCCTCTTCTTCAGGTGCTTGGCTTGTCTCTCAAGCTCTTCTTTTGCTGCCCAAGCCCCATCCTTGCCTGCATCCGTGAGTTTCTCAGTCAGGTCGAGCAGGTCTGAGCGTAGCTTAGCCATATCCTTTTTCAAGGTCTCCAGTTCCTCAAACCATTCAGCCATTATTTATCACCTCCAATATTAATAAAGCCTTCATTATCCTTACCACCATCCACCTTGGAAAAGTCCCTAAAATAGTTGGTATAAAGAAGGAGGCGAAACCTTTAAAATAGATAAAGGGAAAAAACTTAAAAGGAGGTTTCGCCCGTGAATAAAAATACAATAAGAAAGAGTAA
>Ga0070741_10005595_pt1 | contig 27713 bp, 26 predicted proteins | sample Coa_R1_4_FD_66440 | JGI IMG/M metagenome (GOLD analysis project Ga0070741, IMG submission 66440) | Surface soil microbial communities from Centralia Pennsylvania, which are recovering from an underground coalmine fire - Coalmine... | ecosystem: Environmental > Terrestrial > Soil > Unclassified ...
TGACGGAAGAAGTCGAGCATGCTCTGCGTCCAGACGTCCGGCCACCGGGTGTGGTTCTGCGTCCCTTCGGTGAACCCGCGTGGGTTGTCCTGGAAGTTCATGTTCGCGTCCGGATTCGTTCCGCAGCCGGGGTCGCACGTCGACACCTGATTCTGGGACCCGTCGATGATGACGTCGGTGAAGCGCGTGTGGACGACCTGGAGCTGCGAGAGGAGCAGCTCGCCGTTCGGACAGATGCCGGCGATGTCGCAGGCGTTGTGTACGTGGTAGATCGGCAGGTGCGGGTTGGCGACGCGTACCTCGCCGTTGCTCCGCGGCCGGTGACGCACCGGGTCCTGCGAACACGGGTCGTTGAACGCCTTGAAAGGATTCGGACCCGTGTAGACGGCGGCCGCGGCGACCCATCGCCGGTTCAGCGCGTAGAGGAACCCCATCGCCGACCCGTTCGACCAGCCGATCACGTAGATGCGGCGGGTATCGACCTTCCCGGTCGCGATCACCTCGTCGATGAAGTGGTCGATGGTCGCCGAGTCGACGTTCTGCCGATACGTCACGCCGCCGACCGTGACGTCGCGACCACGCGAATCGACCTGGCGGTACCAGTTGTCCCAGCCGGTGCCCTGATCGTCGGGCGAGGGATAGAAATGCTGCGTCGCGCGGCCCTCGGGCGCGAGGAGGATGAAGCCGGGGCGGGACGGATCGTTGCTCACGTTGGCGGTGCTCAGGTAGTCGAGGAGGTTCGTCGCGGTCGGGATCGTATCCGCCGTGAAGAGCGACGGGTGCAGGTAGACGACGAGCGGCAGCGGGTTCGACTGCGAGGCGGATGCCGGCTCGTAGAGGCACGCCCGACGCGTCGTCCCGTCGGCGTCGGTCCACGTCGCCATCATCGTCCCGCCGCTGCAGGTGAGCTGGGTTGGGTCCGCGACCATCGGACGCGGCGCGTTACCGAAGGGGTTGCACTGCGCCGGGGCGATGTCCGGAATGGCGACGGCCGCGGCGCACCAGAGAAGCAGGGTCGGGAAGCGCGTCATCGTTCCTCCATGGTCTGGGCCCCGAAGGCCAGGCCACGGTGTCGTAGCGCTTTCGCTCGCCGAAGTGACTGCCGTCAGCGCGGGATCGCCGGGCCGGCGGGACGTGAGACGCGGGGCCAGCGATCGAGGAGGATCGGCTACGAAAAGTCGCCACCCCGCCAGCGACCCGACGCATAGCGGTCGAGGCCGCCGAACATCTCGCCGGTCGAGAGCGTCCGCATCCCGTGCTCGTATTCCCGGAGCAGCGCGTCGGGCAGCGCGAGCGCCCACTGCTCGTAGCTCGAGAGCCGGTCGCTCCGGAGCGCCGCCTGCGGGCGTGACGCGATCTCGGTCGCGAGCTGGATCGCCGCCTCGAGCGACGTCCCCTTCGGGACGAGCCGGTTCGCGAGCCCCATCCGGAGCGCCTCCTCGCCGGACACGCCCCGGCCCGTCAGGATCAGGTCGAGCGCGTGGCTGTGGCCGAGGAGGCGCGCGAGGCGGATCGTGCCGCCGTCCATCAGCGGGATGCCCCAGCGCCGGCAGTAGACGCCGAAGACGGCGTCCTCGGCGGCGACGCGGAGGTCGCACCACGCGGCGAGCTCGAGGCCGCCGGCGACCGCGTGTCCCTCGACCGCGGCGATCACGGGCTTCCCGAGGAGCATGCGCGTCGGCCCGACGGGGCCGTCGCCGTCCGGCGCGACGCGCGTGACGCGCTCCATCCCCGGCTCGCGCATCGCCTTCAGGTCGGCGCCGGCGCAGAAGGTCCCGTTCGCGCCGGTGAGCACGGCGACGGCGAGCGAGGCGTCGGCGTCGAAGCGCCGGAACGCGTCGGCGAGCGCGTCGGCGGTCGGCCGGTCGATCGCGTTCGCGACCTCGGGACGATCGATCGTGACGACGGCGACGCCATTCTCGCTGCGAAAGTGGATGCTCATGACAGCGGCTTTGCCGCGCCGGCGAGCCTTGTCAACCCGGGCGTTGACTCGACTGCGCCGGCTGGGGAGAAAAGCGCATGGGCGTCGAGGTGAACGGCATCGCGCACATCCAGCTGACCGTGAACGACCCGGCGCGCGCCCTCCCCTTCTGGGAGCGGCTCTGCCGGTTCCTCGGCATGGAGACGCTGATCCGCGGCGACGACGTCATCTATTGTATCGGCGGTCGCACCGGCATCCTCGTCCGCGGCGCGCCGGACGCCCGCGGCGGCGCGTTCGACCAGAACCGCGCCGGACTCCATCACTTCTGCTTGCGCGCGCGGAGCCGCGAGGACGTCGACGCGATCCACCGGTTCGTCGCCGACGAGCTCGGCGCGCGGATCGTCCATCCGCCCGAGGACGGCTCGCAGTTCGCGCCGGGCTACTACTCCGTTCTCTTCGAGGACCCCGACGGCATCCGCGTCGAGGTGAACCACGTCCCCGGCAAGGGCCACTTCGGACCGGGCGGGCGACTCGGCCCCGGCGGCGCCGGCCCCGCGGACCGCTACGGCGACGACGGGCTCCAGGGCGGACGCTGACAGCGATGGTCGAGTCGACGATCAACTACCTCGCCGACATGCCCGAGCGGCCATTCTTCTACGTCTCCGAGCCGCCGCCCGGCACGCCGATGCGGAACACGAAGGGCGATCGCCGCCGGATCGCGATCGACGACGCGCGCGACCGTGTCCCGCCGCCGTCGCTCGACGCGGAAGGGTTCGCGCTCGCGCGCCACGAGACGGCGGTCGACGATCTGTACGACGCGGACGCGGTGCGCACGCGGTACTACCCGGAGGTCGCAGCGCTCGTGCAGGGCATCACCGGCGCGACGCGGGTCGTCGCGTTCGATCACAACGTCCGCTGTGCACCGATGGCGGAGCGGCGCGAGCACGGCGCGCAGGTGCCGGTCCGCTACGCGCACAACGACTACACCGAGCGCTCGGGTCCACAGCGCGTGCGCGACCTCTTCCCCGACGAGGCCGACGGGCTCCTGCGGAGCCGCTTCGCCGTCATCAACGTGTGGAAGCCGATCGCCCGGCGGGTCGAGGAATCGCCGCTCGCCGTCTGCGACGCGCGCACGATCCGACCCGACGACCTCGTCGCAACCGATCTCCGCTATCGCGATCGCACCGGCGAGATCTACTCGCTGCGCTTCACCCCGGCACACCGCTGGTCGTACTTCTCCCACATGCGCGCCGACGAGGCGCTGCTCCTCAAGTGCTTCGACTCCGACGCGCGTCGCGCGCGGTTCACCGCACACACCGCGTTCGACGATCCGACGTCGCCACCGGACGCACCCGCGCGCGCGAGCATCGAGGTCCGGACGCTCGCCTTCTTCGCGCCCGCGCCCTAGGCTACTCGACGACGATCTCGACGCGGCGGTTCTTCGCGCGTCCCTCGGCGGTCGCATTGTCGGCGACCGGTTTCGATTCGCCGAAGCCCTGGACGTGCAGGCGCGAGCGGGCGATCCCGTCCGCGACCAGAGCGTCGGCGACGGCGCGCGCGCGTCGCTCGGAGAGGCGCTGGTTGTAGGCGTCGCTCCCGATCGAGTCGGTGTGGCCGTCGACGGACACACGCGTCGAAGGGTTCTGCTTCAGAATGCCGGCCGCGGCGGCCACGAGCTCGCGGCCCGCCGGCGTCAGCGTCGCCTTGTCGAAGGCGAAATTCGGCCCAGGGATCTCGGCGATCTTCGTCCCGCGGGCCGGCGGCGCCGGTGCGGGTGGCGCGGCGACGGCGGGCGCCGGCGGAGGGGCTTCCTCCTCGCACAGGGCCTGTCCGGCGGCGAATCCGAGGAGTCCGCCGAGGAGCATCCCGCCCGCCGCCGCACCGCCGATCTCCGCCGCGTCGGCGTCATCGTGGCCGAGGCCCACGCCGAGTCCCGCCCCCGCGCCACCGAGCGCCGCGCCCCAGACCGGGAGCGCCACCTTACAGTACTTGTCCCGACGCATCGCGGAGCACCCCGCGAGCGCAACGACGACGACGAGAGCCACGACCCGACGCATCCGCATCACCAACCCCCTTCCCCTCGGTCGTGCGTACTGCCCGACGCGAACGGCCTTTTCAAGCTTGCTCACGAATTCGCTTGCCCGCGACGACGAACCGGCCGGGCGTCGGCGCCTCGCACCCCAAGGAAGTCGAGCGGTTATGGGCGCCGCCTGCGGGTGGGGCGGAGGCCGTCGTCCCCTCCGGAGCCGCGGCGGCCGTGCTGGGCACTCGGGCCGCCGCGTAGTAGACCCGACGCAGGACCCGATCATGCCCCTCCTCGAACGGCTGCTACCCCGCTGGCGCCGATCCGACCCCCTCGTGCGCGCGGAGGCCGTCCGCGAGATGGGCCCCGGCGACCAGGCGCACCTCGTCACGATCGCCCGGACGGATCCCGACGCGAAGGTCCGGCGGATCGCGATCAAGAAGCTCGACGACCCCGCGGAGCTCGATGCCGTGGCACAGGGCGAAACCGACGACGACCTGCGCGCCGTGGCGACCGAGCGCGCGCGCGAGATCCGGACGGCGATCGCCATCTCCGACGCGCCGCTCGCCGACTGCGAAGCCGCGCTCGCGCCACTCACGGACGAGCGTAGCATGGCGGCGATCGCCGCCACCGCCGCGCACGAGGCGATCCGCCAGGCCGCGCTCGGGCGTACGTCCGGCGATCGCCTCCTCGGCGACGTCGTGCGGAACGCGACCGACGCCGCCATCCGCCGAGCCGCGCTCGCCCGCATTTCCGACCCGGCGGTGCTGCGGACGATCGCCGCCGGCGAGCGCCGGGCCGAGGTCGCGCTCGAGGCCGTGGAACGCATCGGGGATCCCGGCGTGCTACGGGCGGTCGCGGAAAGCCACACGGCGGCGAAGAGCGTCCGCCAGCGTGCCCGAACCCTCCTCTCCGCGTCTGCCGGCGATCGACCGGCGATCGGGACGAAGGAGGGACGGGCGCGGCAGCTCGAGCTCTGCCTCGCGGCGGAGGGCCTGACGGCCGCCCGCGACGTCCCCCGCGCGGCCGAGGATCTCGCTGCGATCGAGCGCGAGTGGACGGAGATCGCGCGCGACGTCGCACCGCGAGAAGACGTCGCCCGCCGCTTCGAGAAGGCGTGCGAAGAGATCCGCGACGCCGCCGGCAGCCTCGCACGCCGTCGCGCCGAATCCGAGGGCGCCTCGCGCGAAGTCGAGAAGAACCTCGCCGCGCGGACGGCGCTCTGCGAGCGCGTCGAGCGCCTGGACGACGCGGCCGCCCTCGACGACGCGATCGCGGCGTGGCAGCGTCTCGCGCCCGTCGGCGATCGGGGCGCGGCGCTCGCGCGGCGCTTCCGGACCGCCTGCGAGCGAGCGCGGGAACGCCTCGAGCAGCGGACGGCACGCGAGTCGGTGCGCGCGAAGGTCGACGCGGTCGTCGTCGACGCGGAGGCGCTCGCCGCCGATCCGTCGTCGCCAGCGGAGAAAGCATGGCACGCGATCGAGAAGCGCTGGGCCGCGCTCGGGGAGTCCGTCCGTGACCTGCCCGACGGGATCGGCCTCCGACTCCGGTTCGACACCGCGGCGGAAGAGATCACACGCCGCCTGCGCGAGACGGCCGAGCAACGAACCGAGGCGGCACGGCAGAACGTGACGCGTCTCGAAGCGCTCTGCACGCGCCTCCAGGATCTCGCGAACGCGGAGTCGCTCGATCTAAAGGCCGGACGACGGGCGCTCCGCCTCGCCGATGCCGCGGTCGCCGACCTCGGGCCGCTGCCGCCGTCGGAGCGTCGGGCCGAGTGGGCGAAGCGCGTCTCCGAGGGACGCGACGAGCTCCTCCGACATCTCCGCCAGGCCGAGGAAGCCGACGAGTGGCGGCGCTGGGCGAACGTCGCCGCGCAGGAGGAGCTCATCCGGCGCGTCGAGGCGTTGCTCGAAGCGAACGACCTCGCCGAAGGAACGCGGCAGCTCGGCCGTTTGCAGGAAGAGTGGGCGGCGGTCGCGAGCGCGACGCCCGACAAGGCGCAGGCGCTCTGGGAACGCTTCCGGACAGCCCGCAACGAGCTCCGCCGGCGCGCCGACGCGTACCTCGACGAGAACCTCGAGAAGAAGCGCCGCCTGTGCGCCGAGGTCGCGGGGCTCGCGGAGTCGACGGCGTGGAACGAGACCGCGGAAACGATCAAGCGTCTGCAGGTCGAGTGGAAGGAGATCGGGCCGGTCCCTTCGCGTCACGCCCGGACGCTGTGGGAGGAGTTCCGAGCGCCCTGCGACAAGTTTTTCGCGCGCCGGAAGGAGCACTTCGGGCGTCTCGACGGCGAGCGCCGGGCGGCGGCGACGGCGAAGACGGCGCTCTGCGAGCAGGCGGAGGCCCTCGCCGACTCGACCGACTGGGAGGCGACCGCGACCGTGATGAAGCGCCTCCAGGCGGAGTGGAAGCGGAGCGGCCCGCTCCCCCGCGCCGAGAGCGAGGCGCTCTGGCAGCGGTTCCGCGGGGCGTGCGACCGCTTCTTCGACCGCCGGAACCGCCGCGACGAGGTGGAGCAGGAAGCATCCCTCGAGGAGGCCGGCGCCATCTGCGACCGACTGGAGGCCCTCGCCGGCACGCTCGCCGGCGGCGACGCGCCGGCACCGGAGGAGACCGGCAAGGTCGTCGACGAGGCGTGGGCGGCGTGGCAGCGCCTCGAGCTCGCATCCGTCCAGGCCGCGGCGCCACTCGCGGAGCGGCTGCACGCGGCGTGCGGGCGGATCGCCGCGGCCCAGCCCGAGGCGCTTCGCGGGACGCGGCTCGATCCCGCCGCGACGCGCACCCGCCGCGAGAAGCTCTGCGTCCGTCTCGAGAAGCTCGTCGAGGTGGCCGCCCCGCCGCCGCGCGAGCTCTCGCTTCAGGAGCAGGCGCTCGCGCTCCGCGAACGACTCGCGGCGAACACGATCGGTGGCCAGGCGGCGAGCCGGGGCAACGACCGCGCCCAAGAGATCGAGCGGATCGCCGCGAGCTGGGCCCTCCTCGGCCCGGCGCTCGACGACGAGGCGCGCGCGCTCGCCGACCGGTTCGCACGCGCCCGCGAGCGCGCCACGGGGCCGGCCGAACGGGCGTCGTAGGTCCCCTCTTCAGTATTCCCTTTCCACGCAGGTCGCGGTAGACGAGCCCGAACGAGTTTCCTCATCGGGAGGTCGAATGGACGCTGCCGTGTACGTCGGAGATGCAACCACCCTCGCGTTCGAGAAGCTGAAGCCGAACCCGCCCGGTCCGCGCGACGTCGTGGTCGAGGTCGGCGCGAGCGGCGTCTGCCACTCGGATCTCTCGATCATGCGCGGATACTTCCCGGTGCCGCCGGGGATGGTCCTCGGCCACGAGGGCGCCGGCCGCGTCGTCGAGGTCGGCGCCGAGGTCTCGCGCGTCAAGAAGGGCGACCGTGTGGTCGCGTCGTTCGTCCCGGCGTGCGGGTCCTGCTGGTTCTGTCTCCGCGAGCAGACGGAGCTCTGCGAGCGCGAGGCCGAGATCTCGATGCAGATGCGCGGTATGCGTCCGGATGGGAACCCGTACTTCTGCATGACCGGGCTCGGCACGTTCGCCGAGGCGATGACCGTCGACGAGTCGTCGGTCGTGAAGGTCGAGACCGACCTCCCGGACGCGCAGCTCGCGCTCATCGGGTGCGGCGTCACGACCGGCGTCGGCGCGGCGCTCAACACGGCGAAGGTGAAGCCGGGCTCGAGCGTCGCCGTCCTCGGCTGCGGCGGCGTCGGACAGGCGGTGATCCAGGGCGCGCGCATCGCGGGCGCCGGCCGGATCATCGCGATCGACCCGCAGGAGTTGAAGCGCAAGACGGCGACGAAGCTCGGCGCGACCGACGTCGTCGATCCGCAGAAGGGCGATCCGGTCGAGCAGGTGAAGGCGCTCACCGGCGGCCGCGGCGCCGACTACGCCTTCGAGGTGATCGGCCTCCCCGAGACGATCGTCACGACGTACAACCTCGCGCGCCGCGGCGGCGAGGTGATCGTCGTCGGCATGGCGCGCTTCGACGCGCAGTTCACGATCCCGGCGTTCGGCATCTTCTTCGAGGAGAAGACGATCAAGGGGTGCAAGTACGGATCGGCGCAGGTGCGGCGCGACTTCCCGCGCTTCGTCGACCTGATCGAGACCCGCCGCCTCGACACCTCGTCGATGGTCTCGAAGACGATCAAGCTGCGCGACGTGAACGACGCCTTCCGCGCCATGGAGGCGGGCGAGGTGATCCGGAGCGTCATCGCGTAGTCGCTCTGGTCGGGCACGTTTCGGGGGGCGGGGATGGCGGAGACGGGCGCAACGATGATGATCGGAGTCGCCGCGGGGACGCTCACGACCGCGGCGTTCGTCCCGCAGCTCATGCGCGTCTGGCGGACGCGATCGGTCGCCGACCTATCGTTCGCGACGCTCGTCGTGTTCTCGACCGGCGTCCTCCTGTGGCTCGTCTACGGGCTGCGCGTCCGGATGCTGGCGATCGTGCTCGCGAACGCGGTGACGCTCGCGCTGAATCTCGCCATCCTCGCGCTCAAGATCCGTCACCGCTGAACGCGGACGTCGCGTGGCGCTGTTTCGTCGCATCCTCGTTCCCCACGACTTCTCGGAGCACGCCACCCGGACCCTGACCGTGGCCGCCGAGCTCGCGAGACTGCATCGCGGCCGTCTCCTCGTCTTGCACGTGATCGCGCCCTTCCACCCGGCGACCGCGCTTCCCGGCGAGGCGGCGCTCTGGACGACCGAGACCGACCTGGTCCGACGCGAGCTACGGGCGTTGCAGGCCGTCGTCGCGCGCGCCGTCCGCGGCGGGAACGCGCCGCGCGTCGAATGCAAGGTCGTGATCGGGGACCCGTTTCACCGCATCCTTGCCGCCGCACGCGGCGTCGACTCGATCGTCATGGCGACCGCGGGACGCACCGGCCTTTCGCATCTGCTGATCGGCAGCGTCGCGGAGAAGGTCGTCCGTCACTCCCCCGTGCCCGTCCTGACGGTGTCTCCGGCCGGGCGCGCGTCGACCCGCACGCGCGCACGTGCCACACGCACGCGTGGGTCGCGCCGACGCGGATGACGTCCCATCACAGGCCGAAGCGCTGCCGGCTCCCTCAGGCGCTTCCGAACGGGGGGAGGCCCATGATGTTGACCCCGGTCGTAAGCCCTCCGTCAGCGACGATCGCAGCCCCCGTGATCGCCGACGACTCGTCGCTCGCGAGGAACAGTGCGACGTTCGCGATCTCCTCGGGCCGGAGCACGCGGCCGATGGCGTGCGCGTCGGCGATCTCCTCGCGCGAGCGGCGGCCGAACTGCGTCGCGAGCGCGAGCATGGGCGTGTCGACGCAGCCCGGGCAGATGCAGTTCGCCCGGATGTTCCGCCGGCCGTACTCGAGGGCGACCGTGCGGGTCAGGTTCACGACGGCAGCCTTCGCCGTGCAGTAGGGCGCCGCGAGCATCTCCGCGAAGAACGCCTCGACCGACGACGTGGTGATGATCGAGCCGCCGCCCCGGCGGAGCATCGCGGGGATGGCGGCCCGCATCCCGTAGAAGACCCCGGTGAGCATGACCCGGAGGCTCTGCTCCCACACGGCGGGATCGATCTCGCCGACGTAGCCGCCGCCGCTCGCTGCGGCGTTGTTGTGCATCACGTCGAGGCCGCCGAAACGCTCGCACACGAACGCGACCGCGGCCTCGAGGTCCGCGAGCGACGTCACGTCGGCGTGCCGGAACGCGGCGGCGCTCCCGAGGGATCGCGCGATCGCCTCGCCGCCGTCGTCGTTCACGTCGGCGACGACGACGCGCGCGCCCTCCTCGACGAAGCGGCGCGCCGTCGCCGCGCCGATCCCCGACGCCGCACCCGTGACGATCGCCACCTTCCCGTCGAGTCGTCCCATTCGGATCCCTTGTCACGCCGCCGACGCGTGTGTAAACAAACGCTCGTTTGGGAAGGAGGCCCGATGCGCCCAATCGAGTTCGGTCTGTTCTACGAGATTCCGGTCGCCGCCCCCTGGACCGCGCGCAGCGAGCGGGACGCGTACCATCGGGTGATCGCGCAGGCGGTGCTCGGCGAGGAAGTCGGGTTCAGCCACTTCTGGACGGTCGAGCATCACTTCCTCTCCGAGTTCTCGCACTGCTCGGCGCCCGAGGTGCTCTACGGCGCCGTCGCCGCGCGCACGAAGACGATCCGCATCGGGCACGGGGTCCGGCTGTTGCCGTTCCCCTACAACCATCCCGTCCGTGCCGCCGAGATGGCGGCGATGCTCGACTGCGTCTCCGACGGGCGGCTCGAGTTCGGCACGGGACGGTCCGCCACGCGCGACGAGCTCGAGGGCTTCGGCATCGACCCGCAGGACACGCGCGGCATGTGGGAGGAGGCGCTCGACGTCGTCGTCGGCGCGTGGACCAACGACGTCTTCTCCTGGGAGGGACGGTACTTCCGCGTGCCGCCCCGGCGCGTGATCCCGAAGCCTCTGCAGAAGCCGCATCCGCCGCTCTGGATGGCATCGACGAGCCCCGCGAGCCACGAGATCGCGGGTCAGAAGGGTCTCGGGCTCCTCTCCTTCACGATCGGCGTCCCGCCAGAGGAGCTCGGGAACCGGATCGGCCTCTACCGGAAGGGCCTCGAGGCGGCGAAGCCCGCCGGCAAGTTCGTGAACGACCGCGCCGCGACCTTCACGATGGTCCACTGCGCGGAGACGACCGCCGAGGCGCGGAAGAACGCGGCCGCGTCGGTCATGTGGTACTTTCGGCGGAGCATCGAGCTGATCGGCTCGATCGCCGCCTGGCAGGAGGGCCGCGACCTCGGCACCTACGACTACGCGCGCACGCTGCGCGATCTCAACCTGAGCGACGTCACCTTCGAGCTCCTCGACGAGATGGACGCCGTGATCGTGGGCGATCCCGAAACGTGCATCCGAAAGGTGAAGCGCTACCGCGAGGCGGGCTGCGATCAGCTCCTCTGCCTGATGCAGCCCTACGACATCCCGCCCGACGCGGTGACGAAGTCCGTCGACCTCTTCGGACGACACGTGATCCCGGCGTTCCGCTGACGTCAGTTGCAGTGGGCCTCCGCCACGAGCGCGACCCACTGCGCGAGCACCTCTTCCTGCGGGCTGCCGACGACGAGCTGCGCGCCGCCGCCGTGGGGCACGAGGTTCAGCGGCTTCCGGAGGATGCGCGAGGCGTCCGGATCGGCCGCGTCGACGAGCTGCGCGATCGTCCGCGCGGTGGCGAGTGGATCGCCGGGGAGGACATGGAGCCGCGCCGCCTGCGCCTGCAGTCCCGGCGCGTGACACGACGCGCAGGCCGCGAGCGCCGGCAGGACCTGGTCGACGAAGAACGTCTGGTTCGCGGTGAAGACGGCGTCGCAGCCGGAGCCGTCGGTCGTCGACACATTGCGGTTCATCGTGAGCGTGCCGGCGAGCTTGGCGCCGGGGCCCTTCACGCGCATCTTGCCGCGGAGCGTGTCGCCGGCGATCTTCGCCTTCCAGGTGAAGCGGCCGCCGGTCGCGCCGGTCCCCGAGACGTTCACGCGCTTTCGCGTCGCGACGCCGTGCACCAGGTACGCGCCCCCGATGACGGGAAGATCGGATGGCAGCGCGACCGTCCCCGCGACGGTCCGGCCGGTGATCGAGAGCGCGGCGGAGATCGCGACCGCGTCCGCGCGCGCCTTGCTCGTGACGCTCCCGTCGAACGATCCGGAGACGTCCGCGCGCGTGGACGTCACGAAGAGGACAACGCCGACGAACAGCACGCGTGCTGCGATCCGACTTCCCATCAATCGTTCCCTTTCTTTCGTCCGGCCGGACGGCCGGGTGCCGTGCCACATGAATGCGCAGACCGCGGAGCCCGTCGCGTCGACGCCGACACTTCCCTGCCGCGCGGCGTTCAGACCCGATCCACCGCCGGACTGCTGCCACGCGGAGCGAGCGGGACGAGCACAAGGATGATGGCGTCGCACTCCGACGAGCACCCCGTGCCGTCGCGAGGTTGACGCGTTCGCGCCCGCGCATTGGGAGGATGCATACCGCCGCGAAGCAACGGCGGTGCCACGGACGGGAGACCGTCAGATCACGCCGGCCGAGCGGAGACCAGCGACCTCGCCGTCCCCGAATCCGAGGTCGCGCAGGACCGCGTCGGTGTGCTCCCCGAAGCGCGCCGGCGGCGGCGTCCGGATCGACGCGGGGGTCTCGGACAGCTTGATCGGCGGCCCGATCATCGCGGCGGGGCCCTCGCCGACGACCATGCCACGGTGGCGCACCTGCGGATCCGCGAACATCTCGTCGATCGTGCTCACCGGCCCGAAGCAGATCTCGACGTCGCCGAGCTCGCGACACCACTCCGCGAGCGTCTTCTCGCGGAACGCGGCCCGGAAGAACCCGAACATCTCCTCGAGCTGCGCGCCCTCGGCCCACTGATGCGGGATGTAGTCCTCGCGTCCGAAGTGGCGGCAGAGCGTCGCCCAGAAGCGATCCTCGTACGCGCCGACCGTGACGTGGCGGCCGTCACGCGTCTCGTAGACGGCGTAGCAGGGATGGCTCCCCATGAGCTGGCTCCGCGTCCCGAGGAGATGGAGCAGCACCGGATAGGCGTTCCACGCGACCGCGCCGTCGAGCATCGCGACGTCGACGAGCTGGCCGCGCCCGGTCTTCTCGCGCGCGATGAGCGCCGCGAGGATCCCGACCGCGCCCATGAGCGCGCCGCCGCCGAGGTCAGCGATCTGCACGCCCGGCACGATCGGACGGCCGGTCGCGTCGCTCACGTAGCCGAGGACACCCGCGTAGCCGAGGTAGTTGACGTCGTGGCCGACGCGATCGCGGTACGGGCCGTCCTGGCCGTAGCCGGTGATCGCACAGTAGACGAGGCGCGGATTCTCCTTGCGCAGCGTCTCGTAATCGATGCCGAGGCGCGCCGTCACCCCGGGCCGGAATCCTTCGAGCACGACGTCCGCCTCGCGCGCGAGACGCAGGAAGATCTCGCGGCCGCGCGGGCTCTTCAGGTTGAGCGTCATGCTGCGCTTGTTCCGCGCGAGGAACGGGATGCCGGTCGAGAACGGATCGTTCGGCGCCGCGACCACGAGCACGTCGACGCCGAGGTCGCCGAGGATCGTCGAGCAGAACGGGCCCGGAAGCTGCCGCGAGAGGTCGAGCATCCGGACGTGGCCGAGGGGCGTCTCGGGCATCGATCAAGCGGCGGCGCGGCGCACGGGCATGATGTTCCGCTCCGTGAACGGATGGGCGCGACGCATCCGGTAGCCGAGGAGCAGCGGCACGATCCAGTACGGGAAGTTGAACGCGCAGAACTTGGCGACGTTCGTCGGCGGCAGGTCACCGAGGAACTCGGTGCCGAGGAAGACGACCATGCCGTAGAGCATCGCGGAGAGGTAGACGATCGCTGGCATCCGGATCCAGTCGCGGCCCCTGACGAAGGCGTAGACGAGGACCAGGTAGAACGGACCGAAGACGAAGGCCGATATGAACGTCTGCACGTGCAGGCTCACCGGCGCGTGGAGGAGGAGCGGATCCGTCCCGTCGGCGTACCAGTAGTTCGCGCGCGCCCAGAAGCTCGGGCTGTCCGGCGCGAGCGCGATGCCGCGGGCGACGAGCGAGTCGGAGAGGAACGACGAGAAGGCGAAGAACGCGAAGGCGAGCACGAAGAGCACGTCGCGCCGACGCGCCCGGAGCGGGATCACGCGGCGGCTCGCGTCCACGCTCAGGCGCCGCCCTTCTCGCGCATCGAGACCTCGTCCCACAGACCGACGAGGTAGCCGTCCGGATCGCGCAGCTCGGCGCCGTAGCCCCAGAAGAGCTTCTGGGGCGCGTTGACGAACGGGACGCCCGCCGCCGCGAGCTCGCGGTGCTTCGCGTCCACGTCGTCGACCTGGAACGTGAGGAAGCAGGTGGACGGCTCCGGGGCGGTGCCGTTCTCGACGACGAAGAGCGTGAGCCCGCCGTCGTCATCGAGCGCGACGGCCCGACGCTCCGGGACCTCGAACTCGACGCGGAGGCCGAGGTTTCGCACGTACCAGTCCCGCGATCGATGCGCATCCTGGACGACGATCGCGAGGTGGTCGAGCTTCACCATCGACGCGCGTCACGTGTTGCAGAGGACGTCGCGCTTCCGCAAGAGCCGCGCGAGGGTCCGGTAGTGATAGCTTCCGGCGAACAGGCCGAGCAGCACCGCCTGGAGGCACCACGTCGGTACGGCGCGCCACAGCGCCAGGTCGCCGGCCACGACGGCGACGGCCTCGGTCAGCGCGAGACCGTAGATCACGACCACGGTGAGCGCGGCGACGAACCGCCGCTCGAGCGGCCGGTGGTACGCCCAGACGAGAAGGATCGTCCAGCCGAGCATGAGCGCCGCGGCGTAGCGGATCGCGAAGCGGTACGGGCCGGTCGGCGCGTCGAAGCCCCAGAGCAGCGTCGCGACCTGCGGGACGAGCATCGGAACGATCGCCAACGCGTCCGTAACGGCGCCAGCCACGAACGCGGCGCGGAGCAACCGCTCTTCCTCGGGCATCGCCGGACATTCGCAGCGAGCGACCCGCTCGGTCAAGGCGTTGCCCGATCGGACGTGCGCCTCTAGCGCCGCTGCAAGGGTCGGCGGGTGCGCGGCGGCATCGGCGCCGCAAGGTGAGCGCACGGTGGGGTCACCTGGCACTCGCCTTGCTGCGTAACCACCCGCCCGTCAGCCACATCCCGCTTCGCTCGACTGGCCAGGAGGAATTCGATGCGTCCCGTCATCATGGCGGCTCTGCTGATTCTCGCGACCGCGGCCGCCGCCGACACGCCGCCCCAGCTCGTCTGCGTCAAGCAAGCGCAGACGGACCTGAAGGCGTGCCAGGTCCTCAGCCGGCAGGCGAACACCGACTGCACCAACGCGTACTTCGGCGCCGTGCCACCGTGCTTCGGCGACAACGCCGCCTGCGCGAGCCAGTGCATCACGACGCGGAACGACTGCCTGACGGGACCGCGGGACCAGCAGACGGCGTGCGCCGCGACGTGCGACGATCACTCGAAGGGCTCGGTGACCTCGTGCCGCAACCGGGGCGGCGCGGCGCGGACCTGCTCGCTCACGTCGAAGCTCAAGTCGCTCAAGTGCAAGCAGAAGTGCGCGCGGGCGACGGCGATCCCGTTGCAGCGCTGTGCGCTCGACTTCGGGAGCTGCCTCAAGGGCTGCATCCCGGCGTCGTAGCGTCCGCCGCGCTCACCCGTCGACGCGACACACGGCTTCGATCTTGAAGCCGTCCGGATCGAGGACGAACGCGCCGTAGAACGGCTGCGTGTACTGAGGCCGCCGTCCCGGCGCGCCCGCGTCCGTCGCCCCGTGCCGGAGCGCCGTCGCGTGGAACGCGTCGACGCCGGCACGTGTGGGCGACAGGAAGCTCACGTGCACGCCCGGCCCGGGTTTCGCGGCATGAGCGGACCGGGCCAATATCCAGAACACCGGCGCCGCCCGGTGGTCGGGGCCGTACCCGATCGCGCCGTGACGTTCCTTCCGTCGGCGTAGTCCGATCTCCGCGAGCACGGCGTCGTAGAATCCCGCGGCGCGCCCCAAATCGGCGACGGGGATCGAGACGTGGTCGATCATCGGTCTCCGGCGGGACGCCGGCCGCGATGCCGAGACTGGGAAGGCGACCATCCCAGAATGGTCGCACCGACCGCGCTTGCGGGCCCGTCCGTCAGCGGGTGAACGTCGTCACCATGCTGCACGTGTTACACGAGCTGCATGCGCCGCAGCTGTCCGGCGTCGACACGGTGCCCGGGAACGATCGCTCCTGCCCACCGACCAACGTCTTCACCGTGAACGGTATGGTCGCCGGGCTGCCGCTGCCGCAGAACTTGAAGTAGTCGACCTTGACCGTGTACGTGCCCGCCGGCGCGGTGTTCGCCCAGAAGATGTTCTCGACCGGGTGCGGCTGCGGGGTGCCACAGCCGGCGTTGGAGTCGACGTCGAGCGCCCCACCGCTCGCCGAGTTGCGGTTGCCGTAATAGATCTCGGCGTTCGACGGATCGATGACGTGGAGGTCGAGGTCATCGGTCGTGTCCCAGATGAGCGTCACCCGGACGTCGCCGGTGCCGACGCACCGGCAGGCCTCGCACGTCTTCCCGGCTCCGCATCCGCCCGCGTTCGGCAGACCCGGATCGCACTCCTCGCCGGGGTCCTTCGTCCCGTTGCCGCAGAGGCCCATGGGCATCGTGGTGGTCGTCGTCCCGTGCATCATCTGGTGATCGTCTGGGAGGCAGACCTGCGGCACCTGCTGCCGACACGTGTCCTCGATGATGATGATCGTGATGGAGATGCTGATCGTCGTCTGGGTCGCCTCACCGCTGCAGGTGCAGAGCTTGGCGTGCGGCAGGTCGACCATCCCGTAGTTCGTTCGGGTGCTCGCCGCGGTGTGAGCGCTCCCCATGACGAGCATCTTGCCGTACGCGGGCACCCCGTTGCCGCACGTTCCTCCGCACGACGACAGGATCGTTATCCCGGTGATGGTTGCCGACGCCCGGAGCGTCGCGCCGCAGACCGCGTTCGCGGTGGCTTGAGCGTCGATCTTCGGCGACGATCCATGCCCGCCGCCGAACATCGTCGCACCGGCGGCCATGGCGGTCGTGGTCACTGCCCCCGCCCCGGTCACGAACTTGGCGACGCTCTGCGCGCTCGAGCCGCTGACACTCAGCAGGGTGTGCGCATAGGTCGCCTCGGCGGCCATCAGCGTGGCGTCGTTCCCGTCGCGTGCCCCCGACATTGCCTTCAGCCAGCTGCCCGAGGCCGCGGCGAACGACGGGTCGGCGACCTTCTGACCGGCTTTCAGGATCGCCGTCACGAGGCGGTCGGACTGCATCGCGGTCTTGAACAACGGATTCTTTCGACCGCTCTGGACGCTGAAGCCGGAAACGAGATCGCCGGTCTTCGCCTGGGCCGCGTCGACCTGTGAGAGGATCGACGAATTGACGAACGGCGCAGCTGCCGCACTCTGCAGCATCGGCTTCGCCAGGCCGTACAAATTCTGGTGACCCCGGAGCCAGCTCATCGTGACGAGGCCCGTGTGTCGGGAGGCGGGGCGCGGGAGCTGGCCGATCCGCACGCGAGCGAGACACTCGGTGCTCATCACGCCGTCGGTCACGAGGAAGACGTTCGCGCGGCCATGCGAGGCGTTCTGGAGCAAGAACGGCGGGACGACGACGGACAAGACCTGATCGTTGCTGTCTTCGACGACGATCGGCTCCTTCAGCGCGACCTGCTTCTTTCCCTTGCCGAGCACGAACGCGACGCTGAAGAGATGCTGCGCGTTGTCGAACGACGTCCCGGCCTCGCTGGCGGTGACCTGGAACGTGTCGAACGGGTTCGCCTTCGCCGACCGCTTGCACTTCCCGCCTCCGGCCTTGCTGGCGGCACGGGCGGGTCGGCCGGTCGCTCTCTGCGTACCGTCGGTCGCCACCGCGGTCTGAATCCCCGATGCGGCGCACGCGCCGCAGTTGTCTGGCGGGACGTCGACGCAGCAGAAGTTGGTGATCACGTCACCGGCCATGACGGACGCACAGCGATCGCCGGCCGGGCAGCAGTTGTCGTTGCCGCAGTCGACGGGTGCTTCGGCCGGACAGAGGAGGCTGATGCAGTTCGAACCGTCGGGCGTGCACGCGAAGTTCGCCGGGCAACACGTATTCTGGCACTGCACCGGGTGCTGGCTGTCACAACACAGCGTCGAGTTGAGCGCGTTGCACGTATCCGTCGCGCCGCAGCACGTCGTCGGACCACAGCGCTGTGGAGTCGAAGGATCGCACGACTGCCCGCACGCGCCGTTCGCATCACACGTCTGACCCTGCTGACAACAGGTGGTCGCACAAGGAACCGGGAACGCCGGTGTGCAGCAGAGGTTGGTATTCTGCGGATTACAGGTGTCGTTGGCGGGACAACAGACGGGCCCGCAGTCGACGGGAAAGCCGGGCGGACATTGCGATCCGGCGAGAAGCAACCGGGGAACGACGAGCGTCAGCGCCAGTACGAGCTTCTTCATCGGTGTCTCCTCGTCATGTGGTTCCGGTTCCGAACGCGCACGGCTACCCGTACACGAAGTTCGCGAGTCACCCCGGTCCCTGTTTTTTCAGTCATTTAGAGTGCACGGTGAGTCGGTGATGAACCTTCGTCATTCACCACCGCTTCGCCGGACTGGGGGGACATTCGCAGCGATTGCCCCGATTGGTCAAGACGCGGCCCGACCGGAGCGGGGCGGCGTGCTCTAGCGGCGTGCTCTAGCACCGTGCAAGCCGCGGCTTTCGCCCGTCAACGACGACCCTCACGCCGCGGCGACCGGGGTTACTCCCGCCGGCCCTCGCACGCCCGGCGCCCCGGCGGGCGACCGGAGCGCGGTTCCACTACGACTTTTCGGCGCTCCGGCAACCGGATCGACGCGGTACCGGTCCGGTCGTGCTTCATCAGGGCGCCTTCCGTGAGCGGGCGTCGCCGGCCCGGCACACCCCGCACGCATGGGAGCCTCGAGGGTCCTCAGACCGGATACGCGCTCGCCTCTGGCGCGTCTGCCATCGGCGTCGAGTCGCGCCGACGCGGCGAATCTCCGGCCGCTACGCGATCAGGTGGCGCGCGATCGTGAGCTCCTGGATCTCCGTCGTGCCGCCGCCGAGCTCCATGAGCTTCGCGTCGCGCGCGAGCCGCTCGACCTCGTACTCCTCCATGTAGCCGTTGCCGCCGAGGATGTGGATCGCCTCGATCGTGATCTGCGTCGCCGCCTCGCCGCAGAAGAGCTTCCCGGCACAGATGTCGGCCGTCGCCATGCGGACCCTCCGGCCGGCGAGGAAGTCCGCGAAGACGAAGCTCCGCATGTTGCAGAGGAGGCCGTACATGCGCGCGAGGCGGCGCTGCACGAGCTGGAAGTTGCAGATCGGCTGTCCGAACTGCTCGCGCTCCTTCGAGTACCTGAGGGCGACTTCGAAGGCGCGGTCGGCGAGCCCGAGGGAGAGCGTCGGGATGCCGGCGCGCTCGTCGGCGAGCCGGCCCTTCACGTGGTCGCGATCGCGGACGCCGCCGCCGAGGAGATTCGCGCGCGGCACGCGTACCTGGTCCAGGTACACGGCGCCGGTCGGCGACGCGTGCGTGCCCATCTTCCGGAACGGCTTCGAGGTGTCGAGGCCCGGCGTTCCGCGCTCGACGAGGAACGGCTGGATCACGCGCGAGCCGTTGTCCTCGAGCTTCGCGTAGATGATGAAGACGTCGGCGTAGGGCGCGTTTGTGATGAACGTCTTCTGCCCGTTCAGCACGTACGAGTCGCCGTCGGCGCGCGCGGTCGTGTGCATGGAGCCGAACGCGTCGGAGCCGGCGCCGGGCTCGGTGAGACCCCACGCGCCGACGACCTCGCCGCTCATGAGCCCCGGCACCCAGCGCTCCTGCTGCTCGGGCGTGCCCGACTTCCGGAGCGTGCCCGCGACCTGCCCGTAGCTCACGCCGTACGACACGAGGACGCCGGCGCAGACACGTGCGATCTCGATCGCGACGACGGCCGGGACGAAGAACTCGAGGTGATCCTCGGGCGCCGCCTCGGCGATCGCGGCCGTGAACTCGCCCTCCCCTGCCATCCCGAGCGCGCCGGCGAGATTCCGGATGCAGCGATACGGCGGCTCCTCGCCGTGCTCCAGCTTCTCGACGTGGGGTTTCAGCTCGCGCTCGACGACCTTGCGGGCGGTGTCGCGGATGAGACGGTGCGTCTCGTTCAGCTCGGGATAGCAGTCAGGCATGCGACTTCTCCATGGCGTGCTGCTTCGCCCAGGCGTAGTCCGGCTTGCCGCTCGGGCTCCGGACGATCTCGGGCGCCAGCACGAGGCCCTTCGGGATCTTGTAGTCGGCGAGGTGGCGCGCGCAGTGGCCGCGGAGCTCGTCCAGCGTGAGCGCGCCGCCGGGCGCGAGCGCGACGACGGCCGTCACCTGCTGTCCCCAGCGCGGGCTCGGAAGCCCGACGACGAGCGCGTCGTAGACGGCCGGGTGGCTCTTCACGACGCGCTCGACCTCCTCGGCGAACACCTTCTCGCCGCCCGTGTTGATGCACACCGCCTCGCGCCCGAGGAAGAGGAGGCGCCCGTCCTCGGCGTAGCGCGCGCGGTCGCCGCCGACGGAGTACCGGACGCCATCGATCACCGGGAACGTCTGGCGCGTCTTCTCCGGATCGCCGAGGTAGCCGAGCGGCAGGTGCCCCTTGGTCGCGATCCAGCCGATCTCGTCCGTGCCCGGCGCGAGGAACCGCGTTCGGTCGTCCGAGAGCACCGCGGAGTTCTCACGCAGCTGATACGCGGGGATGCCCTCCACGCCCGAGCCCGCGTCCCAGCTCATCGCCTGGAGCCCGGCCTCGGAGGCACCGACGCTCTCGACGAACATCGTCCCCTCCCGCATGAGCGCGGCGAGCTGCTGCTTGATCGCCGGCGACAGGACCGCCGCCGTGCTACTGATGACACGGATCCCCGAGGCGTCGTTGTCGCGCTCGCGGAGCGCGGCGAGAAGCGGCTGGGCGTGCGCGTCGCCGACGATCGACATCTGGTCGACGCGCTGCCGCGCGATCGTCTTCCACACGGAGTGCGCGTCCAGGCGACGCACCTCGTCGGCGAGGACGACCGTCCCGCCGCGGTGGAACGTGTTGAACGCGGCCCACTGTCCCGCGCCGTGCATGAACGGCGGCAGGACGAGGAACCGTCCGCCGAGGCCGCTCGTCACGTGGGCGGCGAGCTTCTCCTCGGTGTCGAGCCGCTCGAATCCGGGGACGTGGCCGCCGAGGCCGTTGAAGAACACGTCCTCGTGGCGCCAGAGGACACCCTTCGGCATCCCGGTCGTGCCGCCGGTGTAGAGCACGTAGAGGTCGTCGGCGGAGTACGGGAGATCGAGCGGCTCGTCGGTCTCGGCGGCGAGCCACGCCTCGTAGTCGACGGCGCCGGGGAGCAGCGGCTGTCCCGAATCGTCGGCGACCTGGATGAAGTGACGGAGCCCGGGCAGGTCCTTCCGCACCGCGGCGAGGAGCGGCGCGAAGGTCGCGTGGTAGACGATCGCGCGCGTGTCGGCGGTCTCGATGACGTAGCGCAGCTCGTCGGCGACGTAGCGATAGTTCACGTTCACGAACGCGGCGCGCGCCTTCCACGCACCATACATCGCCTCGACGAACTCGTTCCCGTTGTAACAATAGATGGCGACGTGATCGTGGCCCGACTCCCACGGCTGGAGCTCGGCCCGCTCGCGGCGGCAGCCGAGGCCGAGCCGTCGAAGCGCACGGCCGACGCGTCGTGTGCGCGACGTGAGCTGCGCGTACGTGAACGCGCGGTCCCGCCAGACGATCGCCTCGTGCTCCGGAATCTCGCGGGCGATGCGCTCCTGGAGGACGGCGAGGTTGGTCAGCATCGGTACGGCGTCCCGTCCGTGCAGAGCGCCGGGCGTCCGACCATGTCGCGCTCAGGAGCCCGTGAAGACGGGCTTCCGTTTCTCTTTGAACGCCTTCGTCCCCTCCTTGGCGTCCGCGGACATCGCGACGGGAATGCCGATCTCCATCTCGCGCTCGAGCGCGTCCGCGGTCGGGCGGCCGAGACCGGCGAGGACCGAGCGCTTCACCGCCTGCACGGCGAGCGGGCCGTTCTCGCGGATGATCGCCGCGTAGCGGCGCGCCTCGGGCATGACGTCGCTCGCGGGCACGACCTTGTTCACGAGCCCGAAGCGGAGCGCGTCCGCGGCGGAGAACTGCTCGCCGGTCAGCAGGATCTCCATCGCGTTGCAGTACGGAATCTGGCGCGGCAGGCGGACGGTCGAGCCGCCCATCGGAAAGAGGCTCCACTTCACCTCGGCGATCGCGAAGCGCGCGTCGTCCGCGGCGACGCGGATGTCGGTCGTCTGGAGGATCTCCGTCCCGCCCGCGACGCAGAAGCCCTTCACCGCGGCGACGATCGGCTTCACGACCTCGAAGTTCCGGAGGAGGCCCTTATAGATGAGCTGGTAGTCGGCGATGATCCGCTCGTCGAACTCCGTCTCGGGAGGACGGAGCCCCTGCATCATGCGGACGAGACGGTCGAGGTCGGCGCCGGCGCAGAACGCATCGTGGCCGGCGCCGGTCAGGATCGCGACGCGCACCGCCGGGTCGTCGTTCACGTCCTGCCAGGCGTCGGCGAGGCGACACAGCATCTCGGCGTTGAGCGCGTTCCGCACCGCCGGACGGTTCATCGTGAGCGTCGCGATGCCGTCGGCCTTCGCGTAGAGGAGCGCGGGCTCAGAGGACATTACTCACCAGCCACATCGCGAAGTACTGCGCGCCGCCGCCGTAGGCGTGGCCGAGCGCGTTCTTCACGCCGTCGACCTGGTGCGCGCCGGCCCGACCCATCACCTGGAGCGCGGCCTCGCCGAGACGGAGCATGCCGGACGCGCCGATCGGGTTCGTGCAGAGGACGCCCCCCGACGGGTTCACGGGGAGATGCGCGCCCATCTTCTGCTCGCCGCGATCGACGATCTTCCAGCCCTCGCCGACGTCGCAGAAGCCGAGGTTCTCGAGCCACATCGGCTCGAACCACGCGAACGGCACGTACATCTCGACGGTCTGGATCTCCTTCCACGGGTTCTTGATCCCCGCACCGTCGTAGACCGCCTTCGCGCAGATGCGACCCGCCTTCGGGCTCACCTGATCGCGCCCCGGGACCCACATCGCCTCGGCGTAGGAGTAGCCGGACTTGACCCACGCGGGCTTCCGCGGCCCCTTCTTCGCCTGCTCCTCCGACGCGACGACCAGCGCGACCGCGCCGTCGGAGGAGGGACAGGTCTCCAAGTAGCGGATGGGATCCCAGAGGACGGGCGAGTTCATCACGTCCTCGAGCGTCATCGGCTCGCGGAGGTGCGCGTACTCGTTCCGTCCGGCGTTCTCGCGCGCGTTGACGGCGACCATCGGGCCGATGTGCGGCGGACAACCGGTCTTCGCGATGTACGCGCGGCAATACGGAGCGAAGAACCCGCCCGCGCCGGCGACGAGCGGTGGCGTGAACGGCAGGTTCGGCGAGAGGGCCCACATCGCGTTGCCCTCGGACTGCTTTTCCCACGCGACCGTCAGCACGCGCTCGAAGAGCCCGGAGGCGACGTGCGTCACCGCGGTGAGCGCGGTCGACGCGCCGACGGAGCCGGCGGTGTGGACGCGGATCAGCGGCTTCAGGTGCGCGCCGAGGGCGCCGGCCAGGAACTGCTCCGGCTGCATGATGCCCTCGAGCTGGTCGGGCGCCTTGCCGATCACCACCGCGTCGATGTCGGTGTAGTCGAGGCCGGCGTCCTTGAGCGCGCGGTCGGCGGCCTCGCGGACGAGGCCGGGGATGCTGAGATCGGCGCGGCGCGAGGAGTGGTGCGTCTGGCCGACGCCGACGACCGCGACCGCCCGCTTCACGTCCACCTCCGCTCGGTCCCGAGGACGAAGAAGAGGTTCTGTTGGAGGCAGTGGCCGCTCGCCGCGTGGGCGATCGCCCGTCGCGCGTTCGGCACGGCGTGGTCGCCCGCACGGCCCGCGAGCTGACGGAACGCCTCGCCGAGCCGGATCGCGCCCGTCATCATCATCGGATGACCGCACAGGGGACCGCCGGACGGGTTCCGGACGGGCTTGTCGGCGCGCGGGTCGAGACCGAGCGCCTCGCAGAGGATCAGCTCCTCGACCGGCGTCAGCGCGGAGAGCTCCACGACGTCCGCTTCGGTGGCGCTTGGGAGACCCGCCATTGCGAGCGCCTTCTCCGCGGCGAGCTTCGCACCGGCGCTCCGCGACAGGTCGCGCGCGCCGATCGTCTGGAGCTCGATCCGCTGCTCGACGCCGTGGATCCACGCTGGCCGGTCGCACATCTTCTCGGCCTTGCCCTCGGCGGCGAGGACGAGACACGCCGCGCTGTCGCCGAAGCACGGGAGATAGCCCTGGCGCAGCGGCTCGACGCCCCAGGGCGTCTTCGCGAGCGCGTCGGCCGTCGCCGGCTCGCGCACGAGGACGTCGGGGTTCCGCGCGCCGGCGGCCCGGTTCCGCGCTGCGACCTCCGCCAGGTCGCGATCCGTCGCGCCGGTTCGCGCCATGTACGCGCTCGCCTGGAGCGCGGCGGTCGCCGTCGGCCCGAGGCCGAGGGGCGAGTGGAAGTACGGGTCGAGCTGGAGATTCATGACGCGCTCGGGCTCGCCCTCGGAGTTCTTCCCGTAGCCGCAGACGAGCGCCGTGTCGCAATCGCCCGCCTGCATGCGGACCCACGCGTAGTAGGCGGCGAACGCGGCGTCCATCTCGACGTGCAGGTCCTGCCGCGCCGGCCACGAGCCGGTCACGTCGAGCGCCGCCACGAAGCCGAACGGGCGGCCGTCGATGTAGTCTGTCGACCCGGCGACCTGGTAGTCGATGGCGTCCCGCTCGACACCGCACTGGGCGAGCACGCGACGGACCTCCGGGTAGAGGATCTCCGGCGCGATCCGGTGCTCGTCGCGCGCGACGATCGGCGCGTGCGAGAAGCCGACGACGGCGACGTTCCGGAGCTTCGTCACAGGCGGTCGATGTACGACTCGCGCGGCGCGTCGGGCTCGCCCGTCGGCCGGAAGTACTGGATGTCCTCGTGGTCACCCTGGCGCTCGCCGTCGGGCTTCCAGACCGCCTCGACGCGCATGCCCATCCGGACGTCCTCGGGCTTGCACTCCTGGATGAGCGCGTAGATCGAGATGGCGGCGTCGTCGAGCGCGACCGAGGCGGCGACGTACGGCAGCTCCACGTTCCGGCCGATCACGGGGATGTTCACGATGCAGAAGGTCGTGATGACGCCACGGCCCTGGAGCTCGACGAACTCGTCGCACGGCGCGAGGCTCTCGGGCGACGCGATGATCGGCGGGACGAAGACCTTCCCGGTCTTCGAGCACTTCGAGCCGAGGATCTTCTTGTCCTTCAGCGCGCGGAGGTAGCGCGCACGGTAGTCCCCCGCCACGTAGTGATACGGCAGGGTCACTTTGGCGTCGACGTACTTGACCGGCTCCTTCGGCGGCTCGTTCATCGGTCGATCACCCGGAAGCAGGCGATGTCGCGGATCGTCCCCTGCCGCTCGTTGTCCTCGGCCCAGACCGCCTCGACGCGCGCGCCGACCTTCACCCGTGGGAGATCGTCCTTGACGACGTGCGCGAGGGCCGTGTCCGCGCCGTCCAGCCGGACGAGGACGAAGGCGAACGGCTCGGCGAAGGGGTGGAGGCCCGTGATCGGCGCGTGCACGATCGCGGCCGCGGTGACGACGCCCGTCGACGCGACGGCGACCCACTCGCCACCCGCGGAGCCGTCCGCCTCCGAGTAGCCGAGCGGCGGAACGACGACCCCCAGACCGCGGACGCGCTGCCCCCAGATGCGCTTCTGCTCGCGCAGCCCGGCGAGGAAGCGTCCGATCGTCTCGCCGGTCGAGTGCTTGTAGGGAAACTCCGACGTGACGTCGAGCGGCATCGCGGGAACGGCGGCGGGCATGGCGACCCGGCGGGAGTAGCGAACCAAACGTTCGTTTGTCAAGCCGCAACCGAACGCCGGTGCGTCGCCGCTCGCGCGCCCGGCGTAGAGCGTCTCCTACTCGGCCGCGCGCTCGGCGGCGATCGGCGGCGCCCGCGGCCCGCGCGCGGCGCCTCGCGCGGCGCACGTCGTTCGCCGTGACGTCGCCCGTGGCCGACGCCGCCGCGAGCCGCCCGGTGATTGCATCCGCGCGCCTGCAGACCTGCACGGCTTGCATCGCCGCGGAGCGTCGCCGGGGACACTTCGAGGAAATTCGCGGCGTTCACGCGCGGAACACGCCTTGCTGAGCGGCTCCTTCGAAAGATGGATGGCACACGCTGTGTCGTCCACAGGAAAGCATGCTAGACGCCGGAGACCGCCGAGCCTCGACGACGAGGACCCGACCGGACCCCCGCGTCTGCTTGGACCGAGTACCGGGGTTTGGGGGAGCGCACATGCCGTTCGGGATCATCCGCCCGCGTCGGAGGCCGACTGGAATCGGCCGCAGCCGCGCCGTCTTCGCCATCGCACCGCTCGTCGTCTTCCTGTGGACGTCGAGCGCCGCGGCGGCGATCTCGCTCGTGAAGAACGTCGGGGTCACCGGGACCACGACCGCGGGTACGACCGTCGCGCTGACCGTCCCGGCCGCCGGCGTCGCCGCCGGGAACACGCTCGTCGTCACGGTCGCGACCGATCCCGTCTCGGGCACCGTCTCCTGCAGCGACGCGAAGGGAAACGCCTACACCAAAGACGCCGACGTCACGAACAACTGGTGCACCGCGTGGTGCGCGCGCGACTCCCACTGCGTCTGCACGCCGGCCACCAGCGGCGTCCGCACCCTCGTCTTCTCGACGCGCGTCGACAAGGCGCTCGTCGCCGGCGACAAGATCACGATCACGCATCCGTCACTCACGGCGCGGGTCGTGAACGTGACGGAGTTCGCCGGCTTCATGGCGCCGGGGACCGACCGCACCGCCAGCGCCGGCGGCATCAGCACCGCGCCGTCGTCGGGCAGCACGAGCACGACGACGTCGGCGTCCGAGCTCCTGATCGGCGCGATCGGCGTCGAGACGAGCATGCCGAAGATCGTGAGCGCCGGCTCCGGCTACACGCTCCTCACGGCGACGACCGCCGGGGCGTCCGGCTGGACGGTGTCGCTCGCTGCCGAGTACCGCATCGTCGCCTCGACGGGCTCGTACTCGGCGAGCGCGTCGCTCGATTCGACGCGCGCCTGGGCGACCGGGATCGTCACCTACAAGGAGACCTGCGGCAACGGGACCGTCGACGCGCACGAGCAGTGCGACGGCGGTGGGTGCTGCACGTCGAAGTGCGCGTTCGTCGCGACCGGCACCGTCTGTCGCGCGTCCGCCGGGGCGTGCGACCTCGCGGAGACGTGCAGCGGCTCGACGGCCGCCTGCCCCGCCGACGCGAAGGCGAGCGCCTCGACGGTCTGCCGCGCCGCCGCCGGCGCGTGCGACGCGGCCGAGACCTGCACCGGGACGACGAACGCGTGTCCTGCCGACACGTACAAGTCCTCCGGCACGGTCTGCCGCGCCGCCACGGGCGAGTGCGACGTCGCGGAGGTCTGCTCCGGCAGCAGCATCGCCTGTCCCGCGGACGCGAAGAAGGCGAGCGGCACGAGCTGCACCGACGACGGCAATCCCTGCACGGCCGACCGCTGCGACGGGACGAACGTCACCTGCCAGCACCCCGCCGGCAACGCCGGCGCCGTCTGCCGCGCCGCGGCCGGCGCCTGCGACGTCGCGGAGACGTGCACCGGCTCGAGCACGGCCTGCCCCGCCGACGCGTTCAAGTCGTCGGCGACCGTCTGTCGCGCGGCCACCGGCGAATGCGACGTGGCGGAGACGTGCCCCGGAAACGCCGCGGCGTGTCCCGCCGACGCGAAGAAGGCGAGCGGCACGAGCTGCACCGACGACGGCAATCCCTGCACGGCCGACCGCTGCGACGGGACGAACGTCACCTGCCAGCATCCTGCCGGCAACGCCGGCGCCGTCTGCCGCGCGTCGGCGGGCGCGTGCGACGTCGCGGAGACCTGCACCGGCTCGAGCACGGCGTGCCCTGCCGACGCGAAGCTCGGCACGTCGACGGTGTGCCGTGCCTCGGCCGGCGCGTGCGACGTCGCCGAGACCTGCAACGGCACGAGCAACACCTGTCCCGCCGACGCGCTCGCGCCCGCGGCGACCGTCTGCCGCGCCGCCGGCGGCGAGTGCGACGTCGCGGAGGTCTGCTCCGGAACGAGCGCCGCCTGCCCCACGGACGCGAAGAAGGCGAGCGGCACCGCCTGCACCGACGACGGC
>Ga0070741_10005596_pt1 | contig 27712 bp, 20 predicted proteins | sample Coa_R1_4_FD_66440 | JGI IMG/M metagenome (GOLD analysis project Ga0070741, IMG submission 66440) | Surface soil microbial communities from Centralia Pennsylvania, which are recovering from an underground coalmine fire - Coalmine... | ecosystem: Environmental > Terrestrial > Soil > Unclassified ...
GACGTTTTCTACCTGCATTCGCGATTACTCGAACGTGCGGCCAAGTACTCAGCCGAAAAAGGCGGCGGCAGTTTGACGGCATTGCCTGTAATTGAAACTCAGGCAGGCGACATTTCGGCGTATATTCCGACAAACGTGATTTCGATTACCGATGGACAGATCTTCCTCGAAGCCGACCTATTCAACTCCGGAATCCGTCCTGCTATTAATGTGGGTAACTCGGTCTCGCGAGTTGGAGGCTCAGCGCAGATCAAGGCAATGAAACAGGTCGCAGGAACGCTGCGATTGGATCTGGCTCAGTTCCGAGATCTGGCTGCGTTCGCTCAATTCGGTTCGGACCTGGATAAAGCAACGCAGGCTCAGCTCAATCGCGGTCAACGTCTGACTGAGTTGTTGAAACAGCCACAGTATCAGCCGATGGATGTGGAAAAGCAGGTCATCGCCATCTGGGCCGGTACAAACGGTCACGTAGATGATGTTCCTTTGCCGCAAGTGAAAAAGTTCGAAGCTGAGATGCTTCGATTCATCGAAAACAGCAAGGCCGGATTGCTGCAGAAACTCAGAGAGCGCAAAGCTCTGGATGATGAGATCAAGGGCGAACTGGCTACTGCAGTCAAGGAGTTCAAAGAGCGGTTCTCAAGTGAAGCCGGTGCGGGTGGTGCGGTGCAGGCAGCAGCAAGAGCATAAATCACAGGTCGAATAAACAATGGCGAATCTACAAGGGATCAGACGCCGCATACGCGCCGTCAAAAACATGCAGCAGATCACAAAAGCCATGAAGCTGGTTTCGGCCTCAAAACTGAAGCGCGCTCAGGATCGTGTTACTGCCGCCCGACCTTATGCGAAGAAGATGACGCAGGTCATCAATGATCTGGCGTCTAGGGTCTCGGAATATAAGCATCCTTTGCTGGAAAAACGCGGCGACGAAAACATTTTGCTGGTCCTGATCACGGCCGACAAAGGTTTGTGTGGAGCCTTCAATACTAACCTGATTAGAGCCGGTCAGAATTTCATAAAACACCATCCGGACCAGGACACAAAGCTCTTTGCGATCGGCCGTAAAGGCAGAGATTTCTTCCGTCGTCGCCACGTGACAATCGCCGCCGAGTATGTCAATCTTACTGCAAAGGTGGTTACGTTTACGCAGGCCGCTGCGGTTGCAAGAGAAATCATTGACTTGTTCACTGCAGAAGACTCGATCTACGACAAAGTCTATTTGATCTACAACGAATTTAAATCGGCCCTTCAGCAGAAAGTGGTCGTTCAACAAATACTGCCGATTGGCAATGAACAGGTAACGACAGAAGTTGCAAATACAAATGAGCCGATCGTATTAATCGATCCAATATTCGAACAATCTCCTGCCGAAATTTTAGGCGAGTTGTTGCCAAAACTGGTTGAAACGCAAATCTACCAGGCACTCCTTGAGTCAGTAGCGTCAGAGCACGGCGCGCGAATGACCGCGATGGATTCAGCGACACGCAATGCTGTCGATGTAATTGATCGTCTGACGCTGTACCTGAACCGAGTCAGACAGGCTTCGATCACGAACGAAATCATCGAAGTTGTGAGCGGCGCGGAAGCGCTCTAACGCAGAGTATAGCTCCAGTCACGAGTACAGATTTTTAAAATACACTCTGCAGTGCGGTTTTATGGTCTCTTTTCCGCGAGAACCGTTTCTAACAGCGCTTTCAAGGTTCTATTTTCAATGATGATTTAATAAGTGACCGATACCAACTCCGAGAGTCGATAACACTAAAAAAATTACAAAGGCGATGATCCCGAGAACTGTGTAGACGACAATAATTGCCGGGATCGATGCAAATGCCAACTTGATCAGAAATCTCACATGGACCAGAAAGGCATATTGACATCAGTTACAATAATCTCGTTAGCTCCGTTCATTAATCAATCTCCTTGGGGGTAGGTTTGAGCCGATTCTATCATCCACGTGTACAATTCTTACATTGCATTTGGGTATTTATGACGGCATTCTAGAAAAGTCCGAGCAAGGATTTTCCGATCATGATCGATGTTAAAATCGAGATCACAAACGGCAGATACCTCTCGTCAATTCAACGCGACGACAAGGAAGCTTTGATTGAGCACCTCAAGGCCAAAGAGATTTACGAGCGCACTGCACTGATCCCTTATCCGTATTCAGAAGCCGACGCCGACTGGTGGATCAACACCAGATTAGAAGCCAGGAAAAATCTTGAGAGAGAAGTTGTCTTCGGAATTCGGAATCCGGACGGCCATTTGATCGGAGCAATAGGCGCGCAACTGGAGGAGATAGGACTCCATCATAGAGCAGAATTCGGCTACTGGCTGGCCAAGCCGTACTGGGGACAAGGAATCACTACTGACGCTGTCCGAGTTTTTATCAGGTACGCATTCAGCGAGTTAAAGTTGTCGAAGCTCACGGCGGATGTCTTTGCATTCAACACCGCATCTGCTCGTGTATTAGAGAAAAACGGGTTTCAGAAAGAGGGCTATCTACGGCAACATTATTTCAAAGATGGAAAGTTTATTGACGCGATTGCTTACGGACTACTGAAACAAGATTTGCGCTCGTGAATTTCAACAATCACTTTGCCAGGACGGCCTAAAAACAGAGTTCACACCAATACGTCTGTTGCACTATAATAATCCCACCTCTGCATTCTATCCCTTTCAAAGGGTTCAGGCGTGACGATTTATCTGACGCGTGCAGTTATCATTATAACATTTCTGGCCTTTGTCGTTTCAGGACAGAATAATCAACAGTCGCAAAGCGAAAAGCCAAATACCGCGTCCATTTCAGGAAAAATAACAATCAATGGAGATCCCGCTGTGGGAGTGCAGGTTGTCCTGACATCCCAGGGCAGCAATGACCCTTCGACCAGATCGACAACAGATGCTGATGGTCGCTACAAAATGGAATCGTTGCCATCCGGCTACTATCACGTGGAGGTTATGTCGCCCGGCTATGTAGCGCAAGTACAGGGTCCAAGCCTGCAAGAGGAGATAAACCTTCAGGAAGGAAAGAAGCTTGAGGGAATAGATTTCGCACTTGTTAAAGGAGGCGTTATCACTGGTCGCATCTCTGACCCGGATGACAATCCGTTAACAGGGCTGGTTCCCGATGTAAGAAGGCTCGATGAAAAAGGTCAGCCAGTCCCATACTCTCTGCCATTAATAACGGAATTTGATACCGATGACCGGGGCATCTACAGAATCTACGGACTGCCGTCAGGACGTTACATCATCGGGTTCGGATTTGATAAAGCACCGACAACCAGGTTTGAACAAGCAGAACAGTCTGGTACGAGACACTACTCGTTAACGTTCTATCCCGGGGTAACAGACCAATCACAAGCAAAGGTCATTGAGATCACACCAGGAAGCGAAATCACCGGCATAGATCTTCGTTTCGGTGCGAAGGAGAACACATTTAAAATAGCGGGAATAATGGTGGACGCGAAGACGAGCGCCCCGTCGGCCAATGTTATCTTTGGTTATGGAAAATTATCCGGGGGAACGTACGAGTTCTTTGAAGTAACATCAAGAACCGACACAAAAGGCCGATTCAAAATTGAAGATTTGCGGCCGGGAAAATACTTCCTCAAGGTAATGGATGAGACTCGGCCTATTTTTAGTGATGCAGTCGAAGTTGATCTGACCAACGGCGACGTTGAAGGTCTGGAGGTAAAGGTCCACGCAGCATCGATTATTAGCGGCGTTGTCGTTTCTGATGGAGTTCCTGACGGAGATTTAAGCGCGGCCCTTCAAAAGATAACATTGTACACAACGGCTGATGATCAATCGGATCGGATGTTTAATTTCGCGGAGGCCGAATTCAGGAACGACCATTCGTTCGAAATGAAAGACGTTCGGCCGGGAAAAGAAATCTTCAACATCACCTCTTCGCAGAGCGGCAGCGCAAGTATGTGGATAGAGTATATAGAAATCCCGAACGTTGGCAGAATCTATTCCGCGAACGGGCCAAATTCTGAAAACGTAGGAGCAAGATCGACGGCAGGTCCGGTCGAAATTGCGGAAGGTCAAAATCTCTCAGGCGTACGTATTGTCGTGGGTATGGCCACGGCCGTCATACGTGGACAGGTAAAGTTCGAAGGCGGACAACTACCAGCAACCGGTCATGTAGAAACGCGCGCTGTCCTGGTCAAGACGAACAATCAATCGGAAAACGCATACGCTAGTGCGATCGTAGACCCGGACGGAAAATTCGTAATCACTGGTCTGACTTCCGGCGACTACCAATTGAACATATATGTTTTCAGTGGCGTCGAACAGCCATCCGGGCCTCGCACCAAGGAGTATGTCGGTCAGAATATCGGGCACGGCATACAGAATGTTTCAGTTCAGAATGGAACTACGACTCAGGTAACAGTCACTGTAAAGTTAACGACGCCTGGAAAACCTTAATGAAAATCCAACCTGCTGTAACGCGACCTGCAGTCCTAATCTTAATTATTGGCGTTGTCTTCAGCGTGCAGTTTGTTGGAGACAGGAAAGCAACCTCGGAGACTTTGGCTCAGGATTTATCAAGCTCGGCCACCAAGAGGACAAATGCATCTGACACAATAACCGGAATTGTACTGGACTCTTCAGGTCATCCTGTGTCGGGAATTACGGTGGACGCGATGCCACCGGGTTTGAGCGATGATTCCTTTCGATTTCGCCAGGAAACGAAGACGGACGTTGGCGGCAAGTTTTCTTTTGAAGGCCTTCCGGACAAGGCGTTCGTCCTATCGGTTCAGGCATTTAGTTTTTCAAACAATAGCGAAATTCACGTGCCCGGTGATTATGTCGTGTTTCACATAGAAAAAGGCGGGGTGATTACGGGCCGGGTAACGGACATCAATGGATATCCTGTTGTTCATGTGCGTGTCAGACTTGAGAAGGTAAAACGATCGGATGGAAAACCGCTCGGGCGCTTCGAACAAGAGTATACCTTCGGACTCCAACGCTCGACCGATGACCGTGGTATATACCGAATTTGGGATGTGCCGCCGGGCTCGTACCTGGTGGCTGCGGGTGGAAAGAACAATGACACCAGTCCTATGGTCACGCAGTATGATGAAGATGCTCCTACCTACTATCCTTCGGCGACTCTCGGTTCTGCAACTCCAGTAGCCGTGAACTCCGGCCAGGAAATACCAGGAATCGACATTCAATATAAGGGTGATTCGGGCCATTCAATTACCGGATTCGTAAAATCAACCACGCAATCATCTAAGAATTCGGATTTAGAGACAGGAGTGGACATTTTCAGCTCTAGTGGTCGATACGTTGGAAATGCCGACGTGGCCGACGATGAATCGAATAGCTTTGTGTTACCAAATCTCACGGATGGCGAATACAAAGTTGTAGGATATCGCACGACGAACGAAGACCTGTCTGCCATATCCGCGCCGATAACCGTAAAAATAAAAGGAAATGACGTTAACGGAATAGTATTGAATATCGTGCCCTTGGCGGTCATCTCGGCGCACGTGACATTGGACGCAAATCCGCAAACAGATTGTAAAAGCAGCCAAAAACGAAATCTGGAAGAAGTCGTGTTGTCATTCAAATCGGAAGCTTCAGACGACTTGATACTTTCAATCGCTTCGGGTTTGCTGGCGCCGAGCGTTAGTCCGTCGGTCAAAGGCGACGTCTCCGTTAAAAGACTCGGTGGAAACTATCATGTGACGGCCTGGCTGCCGAGCGATGACTGGTACATCGCCAGTATGACCACTCCGTCGTCGCCTCGACCAGTTGATATTTCTGCCGTTGGACTGTTGTTGAAATCGGGTCAAAAGTCGAATTTGAATATTGTGCTGAAAAATGGAGCAGCAAGCCTGAGCGGTAGGGTGATTCCGAAAACGGCTGGCAGCAGTATGCCTGAACGGTTACTCGTTTATTTGATCCCGATGGATGAAGCTCGAGTTGATGAGCGTCTTAGATTCACAGAGGCAGTTGTTCAGGGTGATGAAACATTCAGCTTGAAGAACATTGCTCCGGGAACGTACAGAATATTAGTTCGGGAAATCGCGGATGAAAGTCGCTCGCCCGTCGACACTCACGAAGGGCGCCTGGAGTTAATGGGAGAGGCAAAGTCAGCATCGACTATTGAACTTCATTCGTGCGAAAGACAAACTGGATTCAAAATCAAATACTAAACAATCTACAACTAGGGCCCTGATCGATACATCAGATCGGTTCTGAGAACATATTTCGTTCCTGATATTACTTCGCTACCTGTATGAATAATGGGATGCTGAAAGAACAGTGCCATTCCGGTGGAAGGTTTTATGACCTTTTCAGGTTCGACTAAGAAGACCGTTTCGCCGCCTTCAAAGCCATCATTAAGATAAACCATAAAGGTGTAGTAACTGCGCTCGCTCGGGTTGCGCTCGAAAAAGCCGTCCAGATGAGGAGCAAAATACTGCCCCTTGTTATATTCGTAACAGCGGAACCGCTCGTTGACTCCGACAAGGGTTGATCCGTGAATCTGTTCAGGAACATTTGCCGTAACGCGATCAAATAGAAGATCGGCGAGCTCCTGATGTTCAAAAATAACACGGCGATTATTTCTAATATCGGTTCTGACGGCAGTCCCACCAAGAGTGTTGATAGTTGCCACTTCAGGACCGACCTCTTTGGTTTTTCCAATCCAATCGTTACATTCGTCACGGGACAATATATTTGGCCTGATGAAAATCAAAGGCTGTTTGAAATCGAGTTGTTGACTCATTGATCACGAACCAGTGCTGCCATAATGACGAACACCGCGACTCCAGATAAGAGCCGCGATAGCGAAAGAAGCTGCCGCAATCAAAGGCACAAGATAGAAGTAGAGCTTGAAATCATCGTGACGCAGGAAACCGGTTGTCGGATAAAAGCTCGCGAATGCCAGCGGGATAATCCAGCTCAGGAAAAACTGAACGGCAGTATTATAGATTGTCATCGGGTAGCGGCCGAACGCGATCATATTAAACACCGGCGGCGATATGCCAATGCGATCCTCCATCCAGAAACTTACCGAAGTCAGCGCCAGGAAGATGGAAACATAAATCAATGCGCCGCTAAATGACATCACTAAGAGCAACAGCAGACCGACAACGCTCCAGCTTAATCCGAGTTTGTGGGACGCGAAGGCGAGTATTCCCAAACCAAGAAGAATCTCCTGCAACGATTCTAATCGAAATGCCTCGAAGATTACCTGAAAGAGCGCATTAATCGGTCGCAGCAGGACTCGGTCGAATTTGCCTTCGATTACATAGCTCTCCCCGAATTCGTAGAGGTTCAAACTGACGATATTGAACAGACCCAGCGGGATCAGCGAGAATGCGTAAATAAACAGGACTTCGTAAAACGTCCAGCCTTTCAACGAAGGTACGCGTTGAAACAGAACCAGAACGAATCCAAAACTGGCTGCAGTGGCAAAAAGCGAGCTCAGAAGCGAAATTATGAAGTCACCGCGATGAGCGATACGCGCCTTAAAATATTGCGCAAAATAGCCTGCAAGAATGGAGAGATATCTTCGCATGATTCTTTTTGAAGAACTTTTATGTCGCTTCTTTTGGATCCAGCTTAACCTTTATCTCGGCCCATTCAGGCACATCGTCCCAGAGCACAAAGAAATCCTCGAGATATATAAGCCCCAGTTTCCTCAGCCTGGATACGAATTCCTCTGCGCCTTCCTCACCAAAATGAGGACCGAAAGAGATCAGTGACGCGTCTTCATCATAAGGCTTGTCGCGATCCATTATCTGACAGATCGTGTCGTCATCGACTCCCTGACGCAGCAAAGCATCTTTGCGAATGATTATTCCGAAATATTTCGACAGCCTTACGCCGTTCATCTTACCCCTTAAGCTCTGCCCGATACTTCACCCGTCTGGGTGTTTACGCGGATAACATCGCCTTCTTTAATGAATAAGGGTACCCGCACGGTCAAGCCTGTCTCAAGTTTCGCGGGTTTTGTTGTGCCACCAGAGGCGGTATCACCTTTGACCCCTGGTTCTGTCTCAGTAACGGTCAATTCGACAAATTGCGGAAGCTGCAACGAGACTGGCGAGCCGTTGTATTTCAATAATTGAAGCGAGATGCCTTCCTTTAGATAGCCAGCATCGTCGCCCATTTGTTCGTTGCTGAATTGGAATTGCTCGTAACTGGACTCATCCATGAAATGATAGCCTTCGCCGTCCGAATAGAGATATGAAGCCGGAGTGAGCTCGACATCCGGTTCAGGAAATTTCTCGCTGGTCTTAAAACTCTTTTCCAGGACAGCGCCTGTAAGTAGATGACGCAGTTTCGTTCGGACCATGGTCGAGGCTCCCCGGGCTGAGGGCGAAGCGAAAAAAACTTCCATAACGGTGTAAGGATGGTTATCTACGGTAATAACCATTTTTCGCTTAAGTTCGTTTGCTCCAATCAATGCCATTACGATCTCCTGATAATGTTTATGAATAATATTTGTTGTGATGCTCTGGACAATCTACCGCCAAAGCAAGCATGAATTTATATCACTTTGGATGCGGGCTCGCAGAGGAAATTCGTCAAAACGAATAGGGAGTTATAACCGGTTTTCTTCGGAGGCTTGAAGCTCGCTGTCTGGGGGAAACTGTATTCTCGCGTAAATCTTTTTCAATGAAACAGAGCACTTTATCGACTGAAAATGGATCGTGTCTTCAAGGTTGGTGAATTCCTGAAATAGCCACGGACCGCTCGCCGGTCTGATGAATTGCGTGACGCGGCATTCCTGCTGAGAAGTCAAAATATATTCCTGCAACGAGTTAATAGTACGGTATGCCGAAAACTTTTTTGTCCGATCGTAAGCTTCTGTCGAAGGCGAAAGGACCTCTACAATCAAGGTCGGATTCAAAAGAGTATCAACCGATTGATCTTCAAATTTTGGAGGTCCGCAGACTACTGCTACATCAGGATACGTGTACAGTTTCGTGTCCGGTGTTCTTACCCTCATCTCAGTTGTGTAAACTTCGCAATCTCTGTTTTCCAGTTGAGTGTTCAAGTCACTTCCGAGGTTTACAACTATAAGAATGTGTTCCCGACTTGCGCCGGACATGGCAGATATTTCGCCGTTACAATATTCGTTTTTGTAGAGCGCTTTCCGCTCCAGCGCAATGTACTCTTCCGGTGTACAAAGATGTTTTGGATATGAAGCCATACATTCTTCTTAACTCGCTAATATAGCACAGCGAATGGCCATAAGCACAAAGGCCCTGCATTGATATTCTAGCGCCGCTATCCACTATCGCAATCAACGCCGGACCTGTAGTTTCGTGAGGCGGTCTGGAGCTATTTCCCGCCGCCTGTTAACACATATTCGACGACATACCGCCGAAGCTTGTCGCGATTTTGCTTCGCATAGGTCGCGTAATCCTGCGCTATACCCTGATCAGGTCGCGCGATTAGGATGTACGCCTCCAGCAGTCCTTCGTCGTTCAGTTTTTTCAGTTTTGTCAGCGAAGGGTTGAGGGTGGTGTTCTTGTCAGAGGTGGCTATCGATAAGACACTGCGCAACGCGTCGACTTCTTCCGCCAGGCTATGGCGGTACTCTTTCTCGGCAGGATATGTCTTTGCGAATTTTTCTTTGTGCCAGGTCGAGCGAGTTGTGCCGTACGCTATCCATGCGACAGACCCGTCATCTTTTCCGCTAAGCATCGAGCCTGCGTCTATGTTGATTTTTGCGTCTCCTTTTTCGTCGAACGTCAGGTCAGTCGGAATATCGATTTGGGGGTGCGCAAGTGTTGTCTTCGTAGCCTGAGCCCATTGAACCAGTCCGCTGACCGAGAACTTGCTGTATGGATCGCAAACATAGGCTTCAACATACCGATCTCTGGCCTTGTCTAATTTCCCCTGCTTCATTAAAGGCGTTGCGGAATAACGATAAGCAGTTTCCCTGGACGGATCGATGGTGATTGCTTTCTGATACCAGACCTCCGCTTGATCGAAATCGCCTTTTTGGGTGTAAACATCGCCAGCGAATAGCGCCGCCTCGTATATTTTTGGATCCAGCTCTAAAGCTTTTTTATAATTCCCGAGCGCTTCGTCCAGCTTTCCCTGAGAGAAAAACGATTCGGCATCCCGCATCAGCTCTTCTGCTTGCTCGTTTTTCGAGAACTTTGCCAATTCGGATCCGTCTGGCGGAATGCTCTGAATTAGCCCATCAAGCAGAGGCCGGTTCATGCCAAGCTCTTTCGCTTTTTTGAAAGCTGCAAGCGAGCGGACGCGAAGCGCCTTTCGTTCAGCTTTGTCCTTTATAGTGTTGGCTTGTCCAAGTAGCGCGAAGCCCAGGTAGAACTGAGTGTCTGAATTATCGGGTTCTGCCGCGGCCAGCTTTTCCAGCATTGGCAGAGCCTCTGTGAACCGTTGTTGCTTGATCAGGTCGCCTGCTTTTGCCTTTTGGTCATCGAGACTTTCCGTCGTCTGCGCGTAAGTCGGCGCACCCATCATCATACCGAAAATGAGAATGGCAAATACTGCCCATAATCTGCCGAGTTTTAAAAAAGACATAGTATCTCCTGTTGAGACGTTTCGATTGTGATGTAGAGTTCCGGGAGCAGCAGCGCCCGATAGTCGCCCGACGCTCTCCATCAGCCCTTATTAAGGACGGTTGACTGGATCACTGTGCCACCAGTACTGGTCTTCCAGTTTCTTTTGGACCGGCCACACTTCATCGAGTGTGTTCCCTTCATAGATTTCGCCGTTCTTCATCACATACTTAATTGTGTTCGTATTGTGAATATCCTTTGTGGGATCAGCATCAAGAACAAGAAGATCGGCGAGCTTGCCAACCTCGAGCGAGCCCAGATCCTGCTGCAAACCAATAGCCTCAGCGCCAAACAGCGTAGCGCAACGCAGAGCTTCCATCGGTGTCATCCCTCCGGATTGAAGGTTCCAGATCTCCCAATGATCCCCAAGCCCCTGCATCTGACCGTGACCGCCCAATTCAACCCTTCCACCTGCATGAACGACTGCGGCTGCTCCGCTTGCAATCCCTTTGTGACCATACTCCTCGGGCATAAACCACTGCGTGCGGCGTTTGACCATGGTGTCCAGCAGCTCGTGTGGAATGAAACGACGCAGTTTTTCGTTTCCGTGAACGTCGGTGGTTTCAAAGTACAAATTCTCGGTCCACGGTGCGCCGTAAGCGACAAGAATGGTCGGTGTGTAAAACGTTCCAGTCTTGGCGACGTATTGAACGACGTCTTTATAGAGCGGCTGGATAGGCAGTGCGTGCTCATTGCCGGAAAAACCGTCCGCCATTTGAGTCAGGTCCAGTTTCATATCCAGAGCGCCTTCGGTGGTGGACGTGATACCGAACTCCTTACACGCCATCGATACCCATTGCCGAACAATGCGGTCCCCGGTCGTGTAATTCTTCAAAGTCGTGGTGCGATAGGCTTCTTTGTATTTCTTAATGACGTTGCGCGTTGCGTCTTTGTCATCGAGTCCGGATTGAGCAAATACTCCTGGTCCCGTCGAGTAAATGCGCGGTCCAAGGATTTCGCCACTATCGACCAGATCCATGTAGGCAAACACGTCATTGGTTGAGCTTTGCGGATCGCGTGTTGTAGTTACGCCATAAGCGAGATTCGCCAGGTACTGCCATACTTGTGTTTGATGAACTCCGCGCGGAGGCCACATGTGCGAATGCACGTCAATGAATCCTGGAATAATTGTCTTGCCGGTGACGTCAATAACTTTCGCACCAGCGGGAATAGCGACTTTCCCTTTTGCTCCGACAGCAGCGATTCGATTGTCGGTGATCACAATGTCGCCGCGATCGATGACCTCGTCGCCCTTCATTGTGACGATCTTTGCTCCGCTCAACACTACTGTGCCTTTCGGTCGTGATCGTTGAGCTTCCACGGCGATGTCGGTCATTTCAGGTTTGTCAGCCGTGATATCCTGACGGAAGAATTTCGATCCCCACGCCCAGGTCACCCACTTGCCGTCGTTCGACCAGGCGATGTAATCACCACCATCGACGGACATCTTTTTGACAGGCATTGAGGATTGGCCGGCAATGCTGATGGTAACCGTCTCTTTTCCGGCCTTTGGAATAGTAACAAGGAAGTGTTTGTTCTGAACATCGACGAATGCGTGTTGACCGTCAGGTGATACTCGATATTCATTCGCGGCCGGCGGCGTGGGTCCGCCGATGCTTTGACCGGTTACACGAATGTGGGTTCTTCGATCCATTCCGTCGATCCGCAGCGAAATCAAACCCTGATTTCCGGAAAGATAAACGCGAGAAGAGTCGCTGCTGAAATGCGGATTGCGACCACCCTGTGTCGGTCCAATTAATGTTGACTCGCCGCCGCCTGCCGGTAGCCACCGCAAGTCGAGTCCAGTATTCCCTCCAATACCAGTGATCTCGCTCGGGTCCTTATCAATGTCTTCCTCGTATGGAGAGCCGGGACCCTGATCCCGCAGATCAGCGAATAGCTGATCGTCAACCGCGCCTGAAACGAAGACAAGCTTCTGACCATCGGGTGAATATGCCGGCGACGAATAGAATGCAGCGCGGCGAGAAAGCTCCTGTGGTTGCCCGGTGCCATCAGCATTCATTCGGTAGATGTGCCCGCCTTCGCGCGACCACGTTACGTATGCGATGTACTGACCGTCGGGTGACCACGTCGGCATGAACTCGCCGACCGTGGAACTGGTCAAACGCTTTGGCGCGCCCGAAGGCAGATCCATTATCCAGAGTTTGTTGAGTGAACTGAATACGACTCGCTTACCATCAGGCGACATTACTGGCCAACGAACGAGGCGCGCTTTGAGTGTAGGGCTGTCGTCGACTTTATTCTGGAAATAGACTCTGGGTGCAATCTCAGCTTCTACTTTTGCGGTGAATGGAATGGTCGTAGCTTTGCCAGTCTCGAAATCTACTCGTTTGATTTTTCCGTCAATCGGCACGATCAACGATTTTCCATCGGGCATGAATGCGTAACCAGGCATCGTATCTCGCGTGGCGCGGGATTCCTGATCATCGCGAGTGACAGGATAAATCAGCCAGCGTTCGGTGTTGTTCTCCAGGTCGCGAACCCTTAGCGCCGTGCCGGTCTCATATCGAGTGGCGTAAACCAGCTTCTTGCCATCCGGAGAAAGGACCGGTCGCATCGCGCTGCCCTGTGCATTGGTAATGTCGGAAATTTCGCTGGTGTCGCGATCAAATCTATATATTTGCCATATTGGAAACTTTGCATTGTAGTTGAATGCGCCAGTGCGCTGCGCGTAGTAAACAAATCGTCCGTCTGGTGATGCCGCCGCGCCCAACTTGTTTAGCTGCGGCGCCGCAGGTCCCTGCTGCCCCGGTTGTGCGGGAGGTGGCGGAGGCGGTCCGACCGAGACACCAGTGCCGCCGTCCTTGTGGTACATATACAGACTGTTTGTTCCAAGTCCCGCACCGGATTTCGAGGCAATGACGTATTGCCCGTCGGCCGTCCATATCGGCGAGATGAATCCCTGATTGCGACCGTGAGTCAACGCTTTTGGATTTGACCCGTCAGCATCGGTCATCCATAAATTCTCTGCACCACTGCGATCGCTGACAAAGACTATCTTTTTACCATCCGGCGAAAATTTCGGCTGACTTTCAAAAGAAAGGCCGCCAACGATCCTCTTTGCCTCACCGCCAGCAATCGGCAGCGTATAAATGTCGCCTAGGAGATCGAATACTATAGTTTGACCGTCAGACGAGACGTCCAGCGACATCCACGTGCCTTCGTCGGTTGTGAATTCGACTTTAGAGTCGGTTTTTAATGGCAATTCTTCGACTCTTCTCCTGTTGCTGTCCTGCCCCTCCTGCGGAAGATCCTGTAGATCATCAATAGCTACGGACGAGTTTTGCTTTCCCTGCTGATTCTTTTGCTGAGTTACGGCAGGTGTTGCGATTAATCCCAGAACGATCAGCAGAAGACCTAGATAGCTTGTAAATCTTTTCCAAAACCTGTTGTGGTGTGACATGGATTTCCTCCGGAATTCAGGGCGCAGAGCCTTTCTAATTGCGGCGTATCAACAGACAACCCGCGGTCAGGACGAGTCCGTGACGAAGATCGAAAACGCAATCAAAATCTTACAGAGAGTTACCAGCCTTTTAGGAAGGATGGAAGCAGCATTCTATGGCAAGTCGCGTCCCAGGAACAAGAAATCTCTTTTCCTGACGTACGGTTCTGATCTTTCCTCGGATAACTGTGCTTTGTTGCGTTTAATCTTTGATCTTTATGGTCATTGAGAAATTCGTGATCCCGTCCTTTGTTGAAACGGAACCCTCATCTGCGGCATTTATTAACTCCTCGAAAAACTTCTCGGCGTCTGATTCCGCCGCTTGATGGGCGAGCCGCTGTTCTTCTGTCAAAACCAGCCTTTTGAAGAACGACCAGTCTGGGAGTTGCTCGATGGTTGATTGCCACAAAGAGGACTCCTCTTCATTAAGAGTCTCCCCATTCCATATCTTTATTCGAATGGCGAATAGCCGCAGCACCAGATTATGGTCATCACCTTTGAACGCAAGAAATCGGAAACGTGGCAATTCATCTGACCAGAAGATGCCGCCCAGCGGTAACGTGCAGTAGATTATTTCTGCATTTGAATCATACGATAAGCCGTTGATGGTTTGGACCGCGTCATCAGATAATGTTTTGAGTGTTTCGCATCCCATTATTAACCAATTTTTCCGCGGTATAGTCTACGTTCCGAGTGCACCCAACAGCTTTTCGTGAATCCCGCCGAAACCGCCGTTCGACATGATTACGACCACATCATCAGATTTCAAAAGAGGCTTAAGATGAGCGATGATTGTCTCCGCTCCGTCGATCTCAAAGGCAGGTTTGCCGCGTTTTGCGATTGCAGCGACCAGTTCTGTAGTGTTGAGCCGGATCGATTCGTCAATCCTGAACGCTTCGAAAATTGGCGCAATCACAATGTAATCCGCCGGATCAAAAGCGCTTTCGAAATCATGCTGGAATGCCTTGTTGCGCGAAGCCCACGATCGCGGCTCGTACACGGCAATAATTCGCTTGCCTACGTACTTTTGTTTAATGCCTTCCAGGGTTTCTTTTACCGCAGTTGGGTGATGAGCAAAATCGTCAATTACGGTGACGCCGTTAACAACACCACGGACTTCCATTCTGCGTTTCACGCTCTTGAACGTTTTCAGTCCTTCTGCGATGGCATCTGTCTTAACGCCTAGCGAATGGCAGACTGCTATCACGGCCAAACAGTTCCTCACGTTAAAGCGGCCGGCCAGCGGAGTCTTGAAATTCCCGAATTCTTTGCCGTCATGAATTGCAGTGAACGCCGTCCCATCAGGTGAGTACGTAATGTCCGCCGCTTGCCATCGCGCTTCGCTATCGGTAGCAAAACTTTCAACCGGGCAAAAGGCCGCTGATAACATCTCTGTTACATTCGGAGAATCACTTCCCGCAACAAGAGTCCCATTTGACGGAATCAAGTTTATGAATCGACGAAAGGCCAGTTTGATCGCATCAAGGCTCGGGTAAATATCAGTATGATCGTATTCGACGTTATTTAAGATGGCAGTGTCCGGCATGTAATGCATGAACTTCGGACCTTTATCAAAATAGGCCGTATCATACTCGTCACCTTCGATCACAAAATACTTTGAGTCGGTAACACGAAAGCTCGAACCAAAATTCTCAGCAACTCCTCCGATCAGAAACGAAGGATTCAAACCTGCGGTTTCCATCGTCCATGCCAGCAGCGAAGTTGTCGATGTCTTGCCGTGCGTTCCTGCAACAACGATAGAATGTTTCCCGCGTATGAAGTGCTCTTTTATGACCTGCGGCATTGAGACATAGTTGAGCTTTGCGTTCAACATATACTCAACTTCAGGGTTGCCTCGCGATTGTGCATTGCCGACAACTACAACGTCAGGCGAAGGCTGAAGATTCTCGGCGCGAAAAGGCGTTTCGACAGGTATGCCTAGTCGTTCCAGTTCCAGTGACATCGGTGGATAGACATTTTTATCAGAGCCCGTGACTCGATGACCCTGACTCTTCAGCATGCCTGCCAGGCTGGCCATGGCTGTGCCGCATATTCCGATCAAATGAAAATGAATCTGCTTCAAGATGGATTTCCTAATTGGTGTTATTCCGCCCTGGTGGGCGATTTCAAGCGCCCAGTATAACCGAGCCTCTTGCATAACGTAAATCGGTCGTGATGGATGAAATATATAGCCATAGACGGACATTTACCTGGAATTGGTTAGCGTCCCGACTTCTTTTTGCATCATCTTTGCATAATAATAGTTTTATTATTTGAGTAGTTTATGAGCATCAAAATAAAAGCTACCGCGAAAAATCGAATGATCGATCATTCTCTGCGCGAATCGCCTCAAGAATGTTGTGGAGTTCTGGGCGGACACGGTGGAGTTATTTGTACGGTTTATCCCTTGCGGAATGTTGCCCTTACCCCTGAAACAAAATACGAAGCAGCGCCGGAAGACCTTTTCCAGGCTTCTCGATTAATGCGAGAGAAGGGAGAAGACCTTATTGGTGTTTACCACTCTCATCCGCGCAGCGAGGCTTTTCCATCCCCGACGGATGTGCAACTGGCGTTCTATCCCGACGCGGTTTATTTCATTGTTTCATTGGCTTCAGACAGAACTATTGTGAACGCTTTTCGTATTTGTGATGGGGTGACTAGCGCAGTAGAATATGAGACAGTAACAGAGCAAAGCGCCCAGATGTTATAGCAGTGTTTGGGTTTGTGCCGATAAGCATGGTGGTTGGCTGATATGTCGAAAAAGAAATACGATACAAATCCGCTGGATCACGACGTCAAAAAGGTTGCAGATCGCACAATGGCTGCGGTCGATGAAGAAAGCACTACCGCGGAATTGCCAAAGTCGGACGCACACCAGAATTCCGAATCCGCCACGGAAGCGGAAACGAATGCCCTGAACGCGCCAGCAGGTCCTCCGCGAGTGACAAGCTCTCCTGGCTTCGGGCAGCAGACTCGAGCGGCAAATCCAATGACAAACGCGGACTTGCATACACCGGGAACGGGACCAGCCTATCTTCCCCCCTACAGCGGTCCGGTGTCGTCCAGTTATCAGCCGAATCAGAGGAGCGCGGGTGTACCACCTCCGTATCAGGCTGCGCCTCCGCAGCCAAACTACAGTCCGCAGTATCCTCCGCCTTATGCGCCAGTTTCACCGGCGGGGTATGCTCAATCGCCGTACAGACAGCCGTTCGTTAATCGAGGATTGGGAATCGATCCGAACATTGAGGGTGCGCTGGGTTATACTCCATATCTTGGCTGGATAATGGGGATTTTGATTTTAGTCAAAGAGCCAAAGACGAACATGTTCGCGCGCTTTCACGCATTCCAATCGCTGCTGTTGCATGGAGGTATGTTCGTTCTTGGGCTTATATTCAGCGTTCTAACCCAGGCATTTGCCAGAATACCCTATGCCTCAATTCCATTCTTTGCTCTGTTGGCTATCATAAAAGTGCTGGCATTCGTCGGATTCATCTTCCTTGGAATAATGACTTTTCAAATGAAGACCATAAAGATTCCCTACGTCTCTGATCTGGTTGAAAAGTACAACGTCTGAGTGCTCCAGCGCCTGCGGTATCACTGATAAAAAGCTGGCACCTATTCTTTCCTTCGCATCATAGCTACAATCACGAACTATGGCGTACACGAAGTATTCAAGATGGGTCGGACTCGATCTGGACAGCCTCAATCTGGAAGAGTTAATGAACAAACTCACCGACTTCCTGCTCCAGAGCGGATTTCAGGGGTTTTATTCGCGCTACTATGGTGAAGATGATCGAACGCTGGATGCTCTGCGCGAGGCTATCAGGCAAGCGTTCCTTCAGGGCGAGTTCCTCAGCGAAGAAGAACTGGACGCACTTCGCGATGAAAGCGGTGAAATCCGCGACGAAGTTCTGGACGAGCTCGTCGACCGCCTGATCCAGCGAATGATCGAAGAAGGCTACATCAACATTCAAGGTGGCCAGGATGGCGAGCCCAGCATCGACGAGCCATTCGACAAATCGAAAGGTGCTCCGTTATCAGGTGAAGGAAAGGTTGAGGATTACAAACGTCCGGACATCAAGTTCGAGCTGACGCAGAAGGGGTTAGACTTTCTCGGTTATAAGACGTTAAAGGGTTTACTGGGATCATTCGGTCGCGCGAATTTTGGTCGCCACGATACGAATTATCTTGCCACGGGCGTTGAGGCAAGCCAGGCTTCGAAGCAATACGAATTCGGTGATACTTTGAACCTTGATGTCAACGCCACTCTTATGTCGGCGATCGCTCGCGAGGGACTCGGACTACCGTTGAATCTCGATTACAAAGACTTGATGGTCCACCAGTCAGAGTATCAAAGCTCTTGCGCGACCGTTCTGATGCTGGATTGCTCGCACTCGATGATTCTGTACGGAGAGGACCGCTTTACGCCGGCAAAGAAAGTTGCGCTGGCGCTTTCGCATTTGATTCGCACGCAATATCCGGGCGATTCCCTCAAGCTGGTTTTGTTTCACGATTCAGCCGAAGAACTACCATTAAGCCAGCTGGCGCGCGTTCAGGTTGGGCCGTATCACACAAACACGCGCGAGGGGTTAAAGCTTTCGCGTCGATTGCTTCAGGCTCAGCGCAAGGATATGCGACAGATCATTATGATCACCGACGGGAAACCGTCGGCGATGACGCTGGATGACGGCCGCATTTACAAGAATCCGTTCGGACTGGATCCGCGAATAATTGACGAGACTTTCAAGGAAGTTGCCGCCTGCCGGAAATCCGGAATACTCGTCAACACGTTTATGCTCGCGGACGATTATTACCTGGTCGATTTCGTGAAGAAGGTCACAGAGATTTGTCGCGGAAAGGCGTATTTCACCAGCACGATAAACCTGGGCCAATACATACTGATGGATTATATGAAGCGCAAGACAGAAAAGGTGAATTGACTGACCAGGATGGATTAACCACAGAGACACAGAGCAAAATTTAATCTCTGTGCCTCTGTGGTGAAAAACATTTCGCCTGTTCCATGTTGTTTGCAGTGATTTCGTGTTCAAACTTTGACCAAAAGTCTGCATCTTATATACTCCATTCCTCTCGTCATTTTTGAATAACTCGTGAGGTTACCTTGCAAAAAGTCTTTCGATTACTCACTGCAATGGCTCTCGGTTTGTCCGTTCTTGTCTCCAGCGGTCACTTGTTCGGCCAATCCGCTGGTGGTTCGTCGGTCAAACTGAATGTAGTTGAACATAAATTCAAAAACGGTCTGCGGCTCTTGATGGTCGAGCGCCATGACACTCCTGTCATATCTTCACATATCGTTTTCAACGTCGGCTCCGTCGACGAGCGCCCGGGTCTGACCGGGACATCGCACATCCTTGAGCACATGATGTTCAAAGGCACTACGACCATCCAGACCACGAATTACGAGGCAGAGATCCCGCTGATGCAGGAGATGGATGGCATTTATGCGCAGATAAGAGTACTGCTGGACAAACGGACCAATAGCACTTTTACCGAAGCCGACGCTGCAAAGGTCAAAGAACTTCGTGCGCAGATCGACGCCTTGCAGGAACAGGAAAAGAAATACACCGTTCAGAATGACCTGGATGTGATAACTGCCAAGCGTGGGTTTAACGGACTGAACGCTTCGACAGGAAATGATACGACGCAGTACGTTGAGACTTTTCCATCCAATCAATTGGAGGTCTGGGCCTATTTTGAATCAGAGCGCATCCATCACCCAGTCTTTCGCGAGTTTTATTCAGAAAAAGATGTGGTAATGGAAGAACGCCGCCTGTCGACCGATAATGTGCCTCAGGGTCGACTGCAAGAGGCTTTTGAAGCAACAGCATTCACCGCGCATCCTTATCACGAGCCAGTTGTCGGCTGGATGACCGATCTGGATACTGTGACGCGGCAGCAGGTGGCCGATTATTTCAAGACTTATTATGCACCTAACAATACGACGATAGTTCTGGTCGGCGATCTTAATCCTGACGAAGTTATTAAACTTATCGAGAAATATTTCGGATCAATTCCGTCGCAGACTCCGCCTGAAGGCGTTCACGTTGTAGAACCAGAACAGCATGGCGAACGTCGAGTCACAGTGAAATTCGATGCCAGTCCCAGCCTTTTGATAGGGTGGCATGTCCCGAACGTTCTTCATCCGGATGGGGCAACGCTCAGCGTAATCAGCTCGATTCTCACCAGCGGACGAACCGGTCGGCTGTTTAAAGGTTTAGTGCTGGATCAGCAGATTGCCTCAAACGTCGCAAGCAATTACGGAACAACAAAGTACCCGACGATGTTCCGCCTTTCCGGTGCGCCGCGAAACCAGAAGTCCTTGGAAGATCTCGAAAAAGCTCTGTTGGCTGAGATCGACAAGCTGAAAAAAGAACCGATCTCTGACGAGGAACTGCAAAAGGTTCGCAATCAGATCGACGCCAATTTCGCCCGAGGTCTTGAAAGCAATGCGGGTCTGGCCAGCGCTCTTGGCACCAGTGCCGTTGTTCTAGGCGACTGGCATCAAATACTGACGCTGAACGAACGCCGCAGAGCAGTCACTGCCGCCGACATTCAACGAGTGGCGCAGAAATATTTTACGACAGATAATTTGACTGTGGCATACCTTGTCAGAGAGTCAAATGGGCCTGCCAGACAAAATCGACGCGGCAATCCGGGACAGGGAATGGAGAAGAGCAAGTGAGAATATATAAATCATTATTGATATGCGCATTAATACTTTTGATCTTTGCTGCCGCAGTCGTAATGCCGCAGACCGGAAAGCAAGGATCTGACGCAAAAAAGAAATCGCTCGGCGAGGCTATTATTGAGAAGTTGCCTACGCCTCCGCTGCGCTGGTCGCCACCCGAAGTCGGCAAAGATGTTCAGCGAAAGACGCTGCCGAATGGAATAACTCTCTACCTCAAAGAAGACCACAGTCTGCCGCTGATAAATGTCGCCGGCAGATTCAGAGGCGGGCAGTTGTACGAGAGCCCTTCGCAGGAAGGTCTGGCTGGTTTGACTGCAACTTTGATGCGCACAGGTGGTACCAAAGAGATGCCTGCGCAAAAAGTCGACGAGTCTCTCGACTACATCTCTGCAAACATAGCGTCTTCCGCAGATCAGGAAACTCTCAGCATGGTCATGAATGCGACCTCAAAAGATTTTGGCGAAGCTCTTAAAATTTACGCCGACATCATTATGAATCCCGCGTTTCCCGATGACCGGCTGAATTTTGAAAAAGAGCAGATAAAGCAGGGAATCATTCGGCGAAATGATAACCCAACTCGTGTCGCCGCTCGTGAATTTACCAGGCTGATCTATGGAGAGCATCCCTACGGTCGAGATGCGGATTGGCAAAAGATCAAAACCCTGAAACGCGAAGACGTTGTCGCCTGGCACGACAAATACTATGTTCCAAACAATGCGTGGTTCGGAATAACTGGCGATTTCAATACTGATGAACTGATTGCTAACCTCGAAAAGGCCTTTGCCGGATGGGAGAAGAAACCGTTCGCCTTGCCGGTACCTCCGAAAGTCCAGACCGGCGCAAAACCCGGCATATACGTGGTGAATAAAGCTGGCAACCAATCAGCAATCGATTTTGGCCATCTCGGAGTAGATCGCAACAATCCTGATATATATGCCATCGCAGTGATGAACTATATTCTGGGCGGTGGTGGGTTCGCGTCTCACTATACACAGGAAGTGCGCGATAAGGCCGGGTTGGCCTACACGGTAAACAGTCAATTCGATACGTCGAGCCTGGAAGCCGGAGCATTCACGTCAGTTGTTCAGACCAAAACAGAAACGACGTATCAAGCTCTTGCATTGATGCTGAAACTGATCAATCAAATGCGCACGGAACCGTTATCTGAAGAAGAGTTTCAGAGCGCAAAGCAGTCCATTATGAGCGGCTATGTCCGCACATTCGGATCATTGGCAGGAACGGTCAATCTGCTGATGAATCTGGAAGTGATCGGACGAGATCCAAATTATTACAAGAACTATTTAACTAATATAAACAAAGTCACAAAGGCAGATGTCGAGCGAGTGGCGAAGACATATCTGAAGCCGGACCAACTTGTTTTCGTGGTCGTGGGCAACTCGGCCGCTTTCAACGATCAATTGAAAGCGATTGCTGAGGTCCAGTCGCTGGAATTAAGACCGTTCGTTGACTAGTCTAGTACTTTGTATGGTCCAGCTTTTGGAGTGCGGTGACCTGTCACCGCTTTGGCAGTCCGCTTTGAACGTGATCGTTTAATCGAACGTGTGCGGTAATAATCAGACTACCAGAGCGCCGGGTCGGCGTACTCCAAAAGCTGCACTGAAATCTCAATGAACAAAGAAGAGCAGCGACTGAAAGAGACGCGAGAGCGCCAGTCCAATTGGAAGCGCTGGGGCCCCTATATTTCTGAACGTCAATGGGGCACCGTTCGCGAAGATTATTCCGCCGACGGATCAGCCTGGGATTACTTTCCTCACGATCACGCCAGATCGCGAGTCTACCGCTGGGGCGAAGACGGCATTGCAGGAATCTGCGATCGTCATCAGCTTATCTGTTTTGCGATTGCGCTCTGGAATGGCAAAGATCCTATTCTGAAAGAGCGGATGTTTGGCCTTTCCGGCAACGAGGGAAATCACGGCGAAGACGTCAAAGAGTATTACTACTACCTTGATTCCACGCCGACACATTCCTACATGAAGTTTCTTTATAAATATCCTCAATCGGAATATCCATATGCGCATTTGGTTGCGGAAACACGAAGTCGAGGCCACAAAGATCCTGAATATGAATTAGTCGACACCGGCATTTTTGATCAAAACAGATACTTCGATGTTTTTGTCGAGTATGCGAAAGCCACGTGCGAAGATATCCTGATAAAGATCACCTGTTACAACCGCGGCCCGGAACAGGCCGAGTTACATTTGCTTCCAACCGCATGGTTTCGAAATACATGGTATTGGGGGGTTGATGATCGAAAGCCTCGCCTGCGTAAAGATGATCCCATCGGCAATGCCAGCGTAATCAGGCTTCGGCACGAATATTATGATTTGCGATGGTTACTTTGCGACGGCTCTCCGCAACTGCTCTTTACCGAAAACGAGACGAATAACGAACGAATCTTTAACGCAGAAAACGAAACGCCGTATGTTAAGGACGGAATCAACAACTATATCGTCAATGGCAAAACCGAAGCGGTCAATCCCGATCTGCTGGGGACAAAGGGTAGTGCTTACTATCGCCTGGTAATAGAACCCGGACAATCGCAAACAATAAAGCTGCGCCTCACAGACAAACCCAGCGCCGATCCGTTCGGAGCGGAATTCGACGACATCTTCTCCAAACGACTTCGCGAAGCCGACGAGTTTTATAACGGATTTGCAAGCGCTGATGTCTCTAATGATGCACGGGCAGTCCAGCGTCAGGCCTTTGCCGGAATGCTGTGGACCAAACAGTTCTATCATTACTACGTTAGACGCTGGCTCGTAGGTGATCCTGGCATGCCGCCGCCGCCGAGACAACGGCTAAACGGAAGAAATCACGAATGGACTCATCTCTACAACGAAGATGTCATCTCAATGCCCGACAAGTGGGAGTTTCCCTGGTATGCCTCGTGGGATCTGGCCTTTCATTGCGTCAATCTTTCAGTAATCGATCCCGATTTCGCCAAAGAGCAATTAATACTGCTGCTGCGCGAATGGTACATGCATCCGAATGGGCAGCTTCCCGCCTATGAATGGAATTTCAGCGATGTAAATCCTCCCGTGCATGCGTGGGCGGCATGGCGCGTCTATAAAATTGAGCAGAAACATCACGGGCGCACCGATCGCCGATTTTTAGAGCGCGTATTTCATAAACTTCTGCTCAATTTCACCTGGTGGGTAAATCGAAAGGACGCCGAAGGAAACAACATATTCGAAGGAGGATTTCTCGGGCTCGACAATATAGGTGTCTTTGATCGCAGCGCCACATTGCCAACCGGAGGTTTCATCGAACAATCCGATGGCACAAGCTGGATGGGTATGTACTGTCTGACGATGATGACAATAGCATTCGAACTGGCTCGCGACGACAATGCCTATGAAGATGTTGCGTCAAAATTCTTCGAGCATTTTGTTTACATAGCGCGTGCGATGAACGACCGCGGACGTCCGGGACTGGATCTATGGGATGAAAAGGACGGTTTTTATTACGATGTCCTTCATCTGCCAGATGGAAAACGTTTCCCATTGAAAATAAGGTCGCTGGTCGGCCTTATTCCGTTGTTCGCGGTTGACAGCATTACCTCAAAGGTGATTGACCGCCTCCCGGGGTTCAAACGTCGCATGCAGTGGTTCATCGACAATCGGCCGGACTTCGAAAATCATATTGATACCACATCTGATGACGGAGAGATCAGAAGGCTTCTGACGCTGGTGAATCCGGATCGAATTAAACGAGTGCTGAAAGTAATGCTGGACGAAAATGAATTTCTCTCACCTTATGGGATCAGAGCGCTTTCAAGATATCACAAGGACCATCCTTACACGTTGCGCGTTGATGGAACTGAGCATAGAGTCGAATACGAACCAGGAGAATCGAGCACGGGATTGTTTGGCGGCAATTCCAACTGGAGAGGACCGGTCTGGTTTCCGATGAACTTTCTGATCATTGAATCGCTGCAAAAATACTATCACTATTACGGTAACAATCTTAAAGTTGAATGCCCGACCGGTTCCGGAAACAAGATGAATCTATGGGAAGTTGCGGCGGAGATTGGTCGGCGATTGGAAAGAATTTTCATTCGAGACGAAGACGGTCGTCGCGCTGTTTTTGGCGGGCAGGAAAAGTTTCAAATCGATCCTTATTGGCGAGACCTTCTGCTCTTCCACGAGTATTTTAATGGTGATAACGGAGCAGGCCTCGGCGCCAGCCACCAAACCGGATGGACTGGTTTGGTTGCAAAGCTGATCCATCAGGTAGGCTCTTAACTTTGATAACACGCACTTACAGCCAGTCTGGTCTCCAGGCAAGGCCAAACGGGTAATGAACTAAAGTTCTGATTTGTGTTCCTGCGCGAATTTAAGAAGTGAGCGGCTGCCGCGCAGTTCCAGCTTCTGGCATATATTTGTCCGGTGGTTATCTACTGTTCTCGGATGGATGCAGAGGATGTCGGCGATCTCTTTGCTTGTTTTATAATCCGCAACCATTTTTAAGATGCGCCTTTCGGTCGGAGTCAGATCTTTGATGCCGGGAGTCTTTTCCACCAGAGAGGTCGCGCGCGTGCTGCGATCTAACAGAAACTCAGAAAGAATCGGACTGATGAACGGCTTGCCGGCGGCGACGGCCTTGATTGCGCCGACAACTTCAGTAACGGCGCTGTCCTTCAAAACGTAACCTTTGATACCCAGATCCATGGCGGCGTTGAACATATCTTCATCTTTATGCATTGTCAGAAAAATCACATTGACGGTCAGCCGCTGCTGTTGAATGCGGCGAACAACTTCGAAACCATTTGCTCCCGGCATATTCACATCCAGAACCGCAACATCCGGTCTGGATAGTTTGATTTTTTCCAGCGTCGATTCACCATCATCGGCTTCGTCGATCACTTTAAGCGCGGGGTCGCCTTCGATGACGGCGCGTAAACCGCGGCGAAAAATCGGATGATCGTCGGCGATAATGATTCGTATTTCGTCCTTCATCGGTTGCCGCTCTGCAATGGGATTACCAGGGAGATCTTCGCTCCTTGTCCATGCTCAGATTGCATTGTAACAACTCCGCCAAGCATCCGCGCGCGCTCCTTCATTCCCGTTAAGCCAAATCCTCGTCTTCCAGAGCGGGCGCTTGCCACGACTTCGCGGCTGAACCCCTGACCGTTGTCCTGGATCGCAAGAACCAATTCGCCGGGGGTTTTCTTTAAACTAATTTTAGCCGCAGTTGCTTTCGAATGTTTGACGATGTTGTTGATCGCCTCCTGAACAATACGGTATAGACTGATCTGCAATTCGGGCGATAACAAATCATCGATGCCACCGTCAATCTCAGTTGTAAATTCAATGCCCGATGACAATGCGATCCTGTTTACCATTGCCTTCAAGACCCTGGTGAGCCCAATGTCATCCAGCTGGTACGGTCGCAGGTTATGAGAGATTTCCCGGACTTCTTCAATCGATTGAGACGCGGTCGTTGAAATCTCGGTCAATTGATCTTTTAACCCAGCATCTCCCTCTGCCTTAGTCAACGCCAGCAACGCCCAATTCTTGATCACCAGCAGGTTTTGACCCAGGCTGTCGTGCAGTTCGGCCGCAATTCGCTTGCGTTCACCTTCCTGCGATTCGATCAACTGTCGCGAGAAAGCAGCCTGCGCCGCATGCTGCCGCTGGAGTTGTGAAACTCTTCGTTTATATGTCAGCGCAATGATCCCCATTACTGCTAAAGAACTTATTGCGATGAACGTCCAAGTTCTCCAAAATGGCGGGATGACGCTGATGTGAATTCTCGCTCCTGTTTCATTCCAGACACCGTCGCTGTTTGCTGCTTTAACAACGAAATCATATTCTCCCGGCGGCAAATGCGAGAAATAAACCGTTCGCCGCGGTCCCACATCATTCCAGTCGTTGTCCAGACCTTCCAGCTTGTACTTAAATCTTATTTGATCCGACTTAACCAAACTCAACGCGGTATACGTTATTTCCAGATTGCCTTTTGTCGGTGGAACTTGAATGGCTTGCGCCATCGACAGCGGCACGTGCTCGAGCGCGGAGCTTTCAATCAAAACTGGCGGCGCTTTTGAATTGACGGGAACAGCTTTCGGATCGATGACTGCTATTCCGCCCTGAGTTGGAAACCACAGTTTTCCATCGGGCATTTTCATTCCGGCCGGCTGTCGTCCGCCATTGCATTCTATGTTCAGCAATCCATCTTCTTTTCCAAAGTAGACAGAAGAGAATGCTTTGATTTTCCCATCGGCGAAATCATTGAGCTCCTGTTTTCTTGTTCTGTATATACCCCGATTACAACTTATCCAGAAATTTCCCTGGTCATCTTCCAGAATTTGGAAAACACCGTTGTTGTATAGACCATCTTCTGTTGTGTAGCGCGTGAATTTTCCATCTTTAAGTCGGGTCAATCCCGCGTCGTATGTCCCTATCCAGAACGTCCCATCGCTGTCTTCATAGAGCGACCGAACTCTGTTGCCGGCAAGCCCATCCTTTTCTGTGTACGAGATAAACTTCTCGCCGCTCATCCGCGCGATTCCGCCGTATGTTGCCAGCCACAGGTTGCCGTTTTTATCTTCATAAATCGATTTGATGTCGTTGTCGGGCAGGCCATCATTGGTAGTGAATATGCGTATCGCGCCGTCTTTGTATTTGACTAAACCTTTATCTGTTCCGAACCATAACGTGTTGGCGTGATCTTCGATGATGGCCCAAACGTTATAGGTATTAGGGGTAAAACCGAAAAGAGTGTTCAGCAGCGTGAATTTGCCGTTCTGAAAATAGCTCAGCCCGCCAACTGAACCGACCCACAATCGACCTTCGTGATCCTCAAGCAGAGACATCACCCCGTAATATCTCAACCCGTTTTTCTCTCCATAGCTGATGAATCTGCCGTTGCTCAATTTATTAAGTCCGTCGGCGCCCGCCCAAACTGTGCCTTCGTGATCTCTGTAGATCGGATAAACATTATCGCCGGCCA
>Ga0070741_10005597_pt1 | contig 27711 bp, 27 predicted proteins | sample Coa_R1_4_FD_66440 | JGI IMG/M metagenome (GOLD analysis project Ga0070741, IMG submission 66440) | Surface soil microbial communities from Centralia Pennsylvania, which are recovering from an underground coalmine fire - Coalmine... | ecosystem: Environmental > Terrestrial > Soil > Unclassified ...
GAGCGGCTTCTCTCCGGGCAGAATGCTGATGTTGGTCATGCGAACAAGAGGAATCCGATTCCATCCTTCGGCGCGCATCGCGCCATTGGAGCGGTTCTCACCGATGGCATGCGCGGTTTCCCGCGACGAAATATATCCGGTGAAAAGACCGTTAGTGATAATCGGCGTGCATTGAGCCTGGACACCTTCATCGTCATAGGCAAAAGTCCCCAGTCCGGGGCCGTGCTGCTCGGTGGCATCAGCCACCACGTTCACAATGTCACTGCCATAGCGAAGCATGCGCAGCTTTTCCAGAGTCAGGAATGACATGCCGGCAAAATTCGCTTCATAGCCCAACACGCGATCCAGTTCAATCGGGTGCCCAATCGACTCATGAATCTGCAACCCAAGCTGTGAAGAATCAAGCACCAGGTTCATCTTGCCTTCAGGACAGCGCTCGGCCTTGTGCAGCGCTACGGCCTCTTCTCCAATGCGTCGCGCATTCTCCAGCAGCTTAAGCTCGTCAACCAGTTCATATCCTTTATTCTGGAACTGGCCACCAAAAGAATTAGGATACGAACGCTTCATGATCTCCGTGCCCTGGAAAGCCAGTGCACTGAATCCTGCTCCGGTAATCACGCGCGTCTGATGAATATCTGAACCATCAGTGTTGTAGAACCATTGTTCGTACCGGCCCAGGCTCATGCTGCTCTCCGCCAACGTCACGCCCTTCACCGACAGCAATTCGGCATCAATGCGCGTTAGCAGATCGAGATTTTGGTCCACCGAAGTCGTAAATGGATCAATCTTGCAAGGCGTCGACCACTCAATCTTTACTGCCGGCTCGGGCGCCAGGCGCACCGGCTCCTCTTTCACATGCGATGAAGCCCTGGCGATCTCCAGCGCCTGCGCAGCGCATTTTTCTACGGCGTTGCGGCTTAGATCGTCAGTGGAAGAAAAGCCCCAGGCATCATTCACCAGCACGCGGATGCCAATGCCCAACGTTTCTGAGCTGCCAGCATGGCCAATCTTGCCATTTTTGGTGGCCAGCGTGCGTTCCCGATGGTCAACAATGCGAACGTCGGCATAACCTGCTCCCCGCTGCGTAACAGTGTTCAGCGCCCAATCAGCAATCTGTTTCATGCTCATAACAAAAGCTCGCCTCTGCAGAATATTCAATATTAAATGATGTGGAGTAATGCCAGCCTGATGGCCATCACAAGCTTTTGGTCTTTGATGCTTCGATGCGCTCAAGCGCCGCAAATCCGTGCCATCAGTGCTCATCAGTGGTAAGGTTTTGCTTATGTCGCGCAAACCTGCGGCCATCAAGCTCATCAATCTCGAAGAGGGCTTGCCGAAAGTTGAGGGGGCACGGCTGCGCATGCAGCATGAGTTGCACACCGCCCGCCAGCAGGGATACGCGGCCGTGAAACTAATCCACGGATACGGTTCCAGCGGCGTAGGCGGAGCGTTGCGAATTGAGTTACAAAAAGAATTGCGTCGCCTGGCAGATGCGGGCAAGATCAGCGCTTTCATCGCTGGCGAAGATTGGCGAATTTCAAACGAAGTTACATGGACGCTGCTCAAACGTTATCCAGAATGGAAGCAAGATGCCGACCTTGGCAAAGGCAACAAAGGAATAACAATTGTTCTGTTTTAAAAAACGTGTGTAATTGATCCCATCAAGCCTGCCTGCAACAGTTCCTGAAACGCGCTTTATCTCAAAAAAGCGGACGGAATATTCAAGCGCAAATTAAGGTTGATCTTCTTACCTCTTCCAGCAGGTCTGCATCTAAGCAGAGTGCGCCAGCAGTTCTGAATGATGGTGAAAAAAGGACCATGCCAAAGTCCATCCTGGGATTTTTAGCCGCTCTGCTGCTCATCTGTGGGACCAGCCCGGCCTGCCGTGGGTATTCCATCCTGACCCATGAAGAGATTGTTGACCTGCTTTGGGCGGGAGAGATCAAGCCACTTCTAATGGCGAAATATCCCCACGCAACCGAAGAAGATCTGCGCAAGGCCCATGCCTATGCTTATGGAGGGTGCCTGATACAGGACATGGGCTACTATCCGTTTGGCAACAAAGTTTTTAGTGACCTGGTGCACTACGTTCGCAGCGGAGACTTTGTGCAGGCGCTGCTGGATGAGTCAACCGACATCAATGAATATGCTTTTGCTCTTGGCTCGCTGGCGCATTACGTTTCTGATACCGTAGGCCATCCTGTGGTAAATACCGCGGTAGCGCGCGAATTTCCCAAACTCAGGGCCAAGTACGGGCCGTCAGTGACTTACGCGGAGGACCACAAGGCCCACATTCGCACCGAATTTGGCTTTGATGTTGTACAGGTAGCCAAGCAGCGCTATACGTCAGACTCTTATCACGACTTTATAGGCTTTGAAATTGCCAAGCCGGTGCTGCAACGAGCGTTTCTTAAAACCTACGGGGTCAAGCTGGAAGATGTTTTCACCAATCTTGATTTGTCGATTGGCAGCTTTCGCTGGGCTGTGAGCCGAGCCATTCCGGAAATGACCAAGGCCGCCCTACTAACCAAAAAGGATGAGTTGGTCAGAGAAAATCCCAGCTTCCAGAAAAAGAAATTTCTTTATAACCTTAAGCGCTCAGATTATGAAAGAGAATGGGGCAAAAACTATCACAGGCCGGGGTTCGGCGCAAAGTTGCTGGCCGTAATTTTCAAAATCATTCCTAAAATCGGGCCTTTTAAAACCATCGATTTCAAAATGCCCTACCCGGACACGGAAACGCTCTACCTGAAGAGCGTGAATGACACAGTGGACCGCTACAAGGCTTGCCTGCGTGCTCTGGACAGCAAAGACAATCTTGCTTTGGTGAATCGAGACTTTGACACCGGCAAGATCACCCAGTCCGGCGAATACAGCCTGGCCGATGAGACCTATGGCAAGCTGTTGGACAAGCTTGCAGATACAAAATTTGTTGCGGTCTCCCCGAGTTTGCGGAAAAACATTCTTTCTTTTTACCAGGACCCCAATGCGCCCAACACCACCAAGAAGAAACACGATCGCTGGAACAAAACCATGGCTGAGATAGAACAGCTAAAAGCTACGCAGGTAGCGGCCATTCCTCTGGATTGAAAGATTTCTCCAGCCTTGTCTTCGAAGGCCGGCGATCAATTTTGTGGAATCACCGGTGCAACCGTCCCAGCGGAGCTATCGCCTAACATGCCAAGCGCCTGGACTGGCGCATTGCCTGATGTTACTGTCATCTTCACTTTAGCGGCGTCGGCAGGCACAGTTCCTCCAAACCAGTCCTTTATCACGTCGCGAGCAATCTTATTTCCTGCAGGAAGAATGAATGAAAACGTTGCGGGTGAAGCCAGCGAAGCGCCGTTCGCATCCAGCAACTCCACTTTAATTCCATCATCGGTTCCTGAGGTGTTTTGCAATGCAAGTCCGGTAAACTGCGTTCCGGAGTTGACCAACGGGATGGTAGCTGCCAAATAGGTCTGGCGAGAGAACATAGGATGCACCTCCGCGACCAGCGTGTTTCCGCTGGAGCCCGGTGCATCGTCGGCACGAGAGTAGGTGTAATACTCAAGCACAAAATTCGTGTTCTGGTCTTTTACACGCACACGCTCACCATCAAGTTGGAAGGTAGCGCCGGTATTCGGACAGGTAGCAGCCCCGTCCGCCACCGTGCCATTGCAGATTTTTACGTCAATCTCACCGGAATTCACAAAAGTAGAGTCGGCGGGCACAATCGTGGTGCCCTCAATGGAAATACGCGTGTTCGCGTTAAAATTCGCGCCAAGAATGCGAATCGCCGTGCGGTCCGGCAGCAATCCTCCGCCCGGAATCACATCGCTGATGTACGGGCTTCCGTTGGGAGCAATAGTCAATGTTCCCGGAGCAAATAGCAGCGTGTACTTAGTGTTGGCGTCCTGAAACATGCTGGTATTTGAGGTATCAATGCCGATGGTAGATGTTGTCCCTGGCGTAAGGCTGGCGCTCAAGGGCATGGACAGGGTCACAACTGGATAGTCGAGACTGGTTCCGAACAAATTGTCCGGCGATGTGACCTGAATGCCTGTACCCGAGGGAGCAACCACTGCTATTCCGGCGGCCTGTCCTGCGGGATCATTGATCGCCACTCCGCGCACTGGGCCTGGCGGCAATTGAGGCCGTGTGCTGCCATGTCCAATGGGTTTAGGCTCAGTGGTAGAAAGCTGCCACTGGAAAATGCCTCCGGGAGGAACACTGGTATCAAGCACTTTCATCTCAAGAGTTCCAGCCGGCGCCGGCGTAGGCGTGGCCGGCGGGGGAGTGGGTGTAGGAGTAGGCGTAGGACCAGACGCAGAAACACCACCGCCGCCACAACCTACCGATCCAACCAGAGCGATAGCAAATAAAATGATGCACAGCCTTCCCAGTGGGGAACGCCTTTGACTCCCAAAATTTCGCATAACTTACTCCTACCGGAACCCGCTGAAGGGGTTATACCTGAATGGCATCTGGGATGGTCCAGGACACCAATGACCAGCAATGATTTACCAATTCACGCGCCTATAAACCTAATCTGAAAATTTTATTAAAACGTTTCATCTAGATCAACCTGGGCTGCCTACTATATAAGTGCCTGCGAACCACGAAAAAAATTGAGAAGGGCCACGGCTTCCGGGTCCATGACCCTTCTTTAGCAGTCGACGGATGAGCCTGCTATTGACTGAGACAACCGGAACATGTTCTCCGGAACAGAAATTTTTTTAAATTTTAGTGCCCTTGGTAACGATTCTCAGGAAAATAGCTAACCTCTTGATTTCTCAACACGTCCTATACTTATTGAGGATCTCCGGGAGGCCCAATGAACGTTCGCGCTAAGGTTGGATTGTCTGTATTAGCCGTCTTTTGCGCGTTCGTTGTGCTGGCGGTTACCACCACAACCTCAACTACGCCGGGGCAATTGGTTCCCGCAGGAAATACAAACGTAGCCCGGTTTTCCCACACGGCTACCCTGTTGCGGAATGGCAAAGTTTTGATCGCCGGAGGCATGACGCGCAATGGCGTCTGGCTGGATTCAGCCGAGATTTACGATCCAGCGAATGGACAGTTCATCCTAACAAACAGGTTGCACTCTCCACGGGCTGGAGCAACAGCTACGTTGCTGCCCAACGGCAAAGTTCTCATCGCCGGCGGCACTGATGGCTCAGGCAAGAGCCTGGCTTCCGCCGAGCTTTACGATCCAGATACAAGCACATTCTCCGAAACCGGAAGCATGAACACGCCACGAGGCCACGCGATCGCCGTTTTGCTGAAGACGGGCCGGGTTCTCATCGCTGGCGGCAACGCTTCCGGAGACAACGACCAGCTAACCACGGCTGAGGTTTATGATCCTGCCACCGGCCTGTTTACCCCCACGGGAAGCATGCACACCCGGCGCAGCGCTTTTACGGCCATCATGCTAAAAGACGGGCGCGTTCTGGTAGCAGGCGGGCTCAGCGGCGGCCAATATCCTTATCATATGGTGGAAGCCACGGCTGAAATTTACGATCCGGAAACCGGACGCTTCTCTGAAACCGGCAGCATGGAGTTTCCGCGTTATAAGCAAGGCGCCGCACTGCTCCCAGATGGCAAAGTCCTGATCGCCGGCGGTTCCAATGAGATTGGCCGGCAGATCACCTATTCCAGCACGGAAATCTTCGATCCCCAGTTGGGGAAATTCTCGCCGGGGCCGCGCATGAGGTTCCCGCGATACAAGCTTCTCTCTGGCGTTGTCACCCTTAATGACGGACGCATTATGTTGGCGGGCGGAGCCGAGCGGCCGGAAATCTACGATCCAGCCCGCGATGCCTTCACCCAGCCCAATGGCGAACCGCTCGACGGCTTTTTATTTTCCACCGCAACCCTTCTCCGCGATGGACGCGTTTTGCTGGTGGATGGTTACGGCCACCACCCAACCGACGGTGCCGTAAATCAGGCATTGATCTGGAAGCCTTGATCGCTAAGCGCCGCCTCACTGCTGGTTCGGCTCTGCCACCCAGTAGCTGCGGCGGGCAATGATGGTCATATCCTTTCCCTGTCTCAGCTTTACTTTCACCTGATGCAATCCGGGCCGCGGGTTCCTGGGCTGGAAGCGTAGGAGATACCGGCTATGCAGGTGGTTGGCAAACTCCGTCATAAATCGCTCAAAACTTTTTTGCGAAGTAAACAGATCGTACTCGCCGCCGGTCATGACGGCCACGCTCTTCGGAGCATTTTTTCGCATGGCCTCGCGGGCCATCTTCATCAGCCGCAGAATATCAAGATTGCCGCCAGCGGGATCAGTGCGTGCATCCCACTCGCCGCGTAAGGTATCCAGCGCGGTTGAGCCGACAGGAGAAAATGCCAGCGAGTAGATCACTGTATTGCTGTCACCGATGGCGGCAATGGCATCATCCAGCTTCACTGCATGGCTGCCATGGTCGCGGGTTTCACTGATCAGCAGGAGAATACGGCGGCTATCTTCCGGCTGCTTTTTCAGCAACTCTACTGAAATAGCGGACTGCATCATAGATCGCGGCACCGCTCCGGTCTTCCGCGTCTCCCATATCGCGCAGAGGGCCCGCCATCATCTTCTTGAGATAAGTTTCCGTCTGTGCCGACTCAAAAGTGAAATCCTGCAGCAGGTTGATCTCGTTATCGAACGTAACAATAGCGATCTGCACCTGCGGCTGGCCTACCACCTGGTCCAGCATACTGCTGATGGTCTTCATGCGCTGAAATTCAGCTAATGCCATGCGGCCCGTCTGGATCGCGATAACCAGCGAGACCGGCTCCTCCGGCTCAGCTTCATCCATGTTGATCTGCTGAGGAACGCCATCATCTTCAATAATGAAGTCGCTGGCTTTCAGGCCGAAGACAAGCTTGCCATGTTTGTCTGTAACCAGCGTCGGCACAAACACCACGTTTGATTGGTGCGCAGCGTGGGGACGTTTTGCCTGCCGGTATCTTGTGCCGCGCAAACGCCTGAAATAAGACATAGCAGGATGTCCAGCACCAAGACGAACAAGCGCGGCTTGGTGATTGCCCTTTTGATCATGATGGCTGCATCTCGCCGACTTCCATTTGTTCAGGCCAAAAATTTGCTTCCGCCGCCTTCAGCGCAACATCCAACCAAATGCTATGAAGACTACTGATCCTCTTCGCCAGCACATCGCTAATCTGCTCACCAAAGCTGAAGCCCATGTTGATCTTGCCAGCTCGCTCAAAGATTTTCCGCGCGAGCTTCGCGGCAAAAAGCCTGAAGGCTCGCCGCACACGCCCTGGCAACTGCTGGAGCACATGCGCATTGCACAATGGGACATTCTTGAATTCAGCAAGGATGCCCGGCATAAATCCCCCAAGTGGCCAGACGACTACTGGCCCAAAACTGAAGCGCCGCCCGATGATAAAGCGTGGGACAGAAGCGTGCTGCAGGTCATGGCTGATCTGAAAGCAATGACGGCTCTGGTCAGCGATCCTAAGCGCGACCTGCTTGCGCCAATCCCTCACAGCGACGGGCAGACACTACTGCGCGAAGCTTTGCTCATGGCCGACCACAATGCCTACCATTTGGGACAGCTTGTACTGGTCCGCCGTATATTGGAACGAAAATAGAGGCAGATTTTGCGCCTGGAGCAATTCGACTTTCCTTACGGAAAATCTGTCAAATACCTTGGGTTGGGAACTGTTGCAAATGTTTCTCAGAGAGTCCGGTAAAGATTCCGCGGTATTGATCGATTGACTTAGGACGGATGGGATAGTCAACAATGGCCCAGATCACGATCCCGGTAAGAATAGCCGCAATCACAATCAATATAACCCATCCGTCGCTGACACCAAACCTGGGCAATATAAACGCGTCTGCAACACCAATAAGCGGAATCACCCAGGCCATGTTAACCGCCAGGCTGCGCTGTTGGGCGTGATGCACGCAAAGCGGCACGGTTAGGCGGATGCTCTTGCGCACGATCACCGCAACAATCACATAAATCAGCACCGCAGCCAATGCCACCAGATAGAGGGCAGGATGATGCCAGGAAAAAGTCTTGGTTACCGCTTTCCATTGGCCGGCGCACCGCACTTGACGCATGGAGGAGGCAGAGGAATGGTCACCCCCGGCATAGCGGCAGGAACAATGAGTTTTTTGCCATCCCGGGTAATGGGATTGCTGATCGGTGCGGGAGCATATGCCGACATGAAACCTCTTTCTATTTTTCTGTTGGGGGAAAACAGATAGTACACCGGTTCAGCTTGAACGCTAAAAATAAAAGGCGGCGGCTTTCACTCAAAAGTAGCATCTGCCACTGCGACTGCCGGATTGTAAAGCGTTGTGGGACACCAATCCTTAAACTTGCGATCGCGAGCCCCGGTAAGAGCATCCCTTGCTTGCATTCAGAGGGTAGGCGGGAACTGTTGCAGGTAAGCTTCGCAAAAACCGGAAAAAATTCCCTGGTCTCCGTCAATAAATCTAGGACGGATAGGATAGTTCACCCCCCCCATATCATGGCTCCAGTCACAACCAGAAGTATCCCGATGACCGCCGCCAATCCGCCATCAACATCGAAAGAGGCCATGACGCCCGAGCCTACCATCCCAACCAGGGGGCAAACCCAAGCCAAAGTAAGTGCAAGGCGGCGTCTTTGGGCATGTCTAGCGCAAAGAGGCACGGTCAGCCGCATTCTTTTGCGCACGATTAGAGCAACAAGAATGTAAAACAGCCCGCCGGGGAGCAATAACAAATAATATGCAGGGTGGTGCCAGAAGAAAGTTTTGTTCACGGGCTTGCCGGTTGCGGCATCTCCACACTTAATACAAGGCGGCGGCAGCGCAATGCTCTCTCCATGCATGGCCGCCGGAATCACCAGTTTTTGGCCATTGCGCAGGATTGGGTATGAGATCGGCGCAGGAGTGTAAGAAGCCATAAAAGCTCTTTCTATGCTGAGGTGGGCAGATAATACATCGACTGCTCTGCTCAGTGAAAGCCTTATTGTGGCGATCGTTTAAAACAAGTCTGTACATTCGGTAAGCAGGATAAAAATCTTGCTAAGTAGAGATCTTTCGGGCCGAGATGTACAGCAGGCAGGAAGATTCTTCCGATGCAACCTCTCGTATGCTCCTTGTATTCACCTTCAGCATTTTTGCATCGAGCACACGAAAACCAGCATGCCGCAACCGCACAACAATCTCCGCCATCCCGATTTTCTTGTAAAAGGAATCGGATTCCATATGGGGAGGATAAGCGGTAATAACCGTGCGCCCCTGCCTCTTCAGCACCCTATGGGCTTCCCGCAAAGCCCCTAGGATATCGAGATACCCGATAGATTCAGGAAAAAGCACCACATCAAAATAACGTGCACAAAAAGGGAGATTACCGGCATCGGCTTGAATCGCATTTTTAAACCCGCGCTTGCGGCCAAGCGCCAACATGCGGTATGCATGATCGATGCCTATGACACAGTGGTTGGATTTTGCCAGTAGCCGTTCCAGTTCTCCGCTTCCACATCCAACAGAGAGTACGTTTCTTTCACGCGAAGAAATCTGCGATGCAAGCCATTTCCGCAGGCGCGGATAACCCCATGAGAAAGTGAAAAAGTGACTTCTTTTCCAGCCTTTCACGGCCAATTGACTGAAGAACTCTGCTGAATGGGATACTTTTTTGCTCACACGAATTTTCTGGTAATTTGAGACCGATACATCCTAATCCATCTTATTGCCTGTTTTGCGGCTTCCGTTCCGGTGTGGAAGTAGATTTCATCTTTTCGCCTCATTTCAAAAAGCTCAAGGCGAACTGATCGCACCCGCTCTCTAGGCATAATCCGTCATGATTGTATTCGGCACATTCACATTGACGCTCACAACAGATTTCTGCGGGATGATCGGGACGCAATCGCACTCAGCTTATTCATTGGTATCTTCTGGACTTTTCGCGTCGGCGTGGATGCCTTCTACTTTTCCCGTAAAGACTGGCCGCAGGGAAAACAGTTTGTGATTGGGCACATTATGTTGACGTCGCTCTTTGTATCGTTTGCAGTCAGCTATCTTGGGTTGTTTTTCTCGCGGGTGTGGCCCAAGATTTAACAAAATAGGCTTCGTCATCGCTCATGAAGAAGCGGCCCTCTTCTATTTTGTTAAGCGCTTTCCAGAAAAAAGAGCGGTTACGCCGTTCAGCGCAACCGCTTTGCACCACCTCCGAATACAGCCGCCGGGCAAGGAGTTTAGGTTTGTACGACGGCCATATTCGAGGTCCCACCTAGGAGAACATCCCTCAGAGATAGATCGATGTCGCCGGAAGTTCTTGCAGCAATTCTTAATTTTTTTGTAGTGCGATTCGTCCCACTAGCATGCAGTGAGATAAAGCGTACGCTGTCCGGCTACGGAGATGAACATGCTTAACACCGCCAAGATAGTTGCTTTTGTGCCGATTCGCGACTCTAAGCGCTCCCGGTCTTTCTATGAAGGCGTACTAGGACTGAGCTTTTTGAGTGATGATCCTTTTGCCCTGGTGATGAACTCAAACGGAGTAATGGTGCGTCTGGCCAAGGGAGCAAACTTCACTCCAGCAGGATTCACCGTGTTGGGATGGGAAGTGACTGAGATTGAGAAGGCCGTGAACGCGCTCAAGGAGAAGGGCGTGAATTTTGAGCGGTTTTTCGGCATGGATCAGGATGAACTCGGTATCTGGGCGGCTCCCGGGGGCGCGAAAGTAGCCTGGTTCAAAGACCCTGACGGAAATATTCTCTCGGTTTCACAGCACGACTAGACCTGGATCGACCGGGGTACGCCTTGTGTTTGAACCACGCTTTCATAAAGGTGCAGGTAAGCGGCGGCCATGGCGGCGCTGCTGAAAGCGGCGCGAGCATGTTGCAGACATGCCGCTGGATTAAGGCTGACAATACGCTGGCAGGCTGCACTCGCGTCAACTGCATTGTCTGCAAGAAAACCTGTAACGCCGTCTCTAATGACTTCTGGGAGCGCACCGTGACGAAATGCAATCACGGGTGTACCAGAAGCCGCGGCTTCCATCGCTACAAGAGAACTGGTTTCATCAGCCATGCTGGTGATCAACAGCGCCTCTGCCTCGCGCAATAACTTGCGCTTCTGTTCGAACGTAGGTGAAGTGATGAAAGTGGCATTCGGCATCTGCTGCAGGCGGGGAGCAACTTCCCTTTTGAAATACTGCTGATGGTATGAGAAAGGATAAATCTGTCCAGCCAGAGTGATTGGCAATCCTGCGCAGGCGGCGATCTCCAGCGCCAGGTGCGGGGCCTTCTCTTCACAGATACGCCCCAGCCAGAGCAAACCTTGTTGGCGAGAGGAATTTCCATTGTCGTTTGCGTGATGTTCCGGCCCAAAACGATCCAGCACAATCCCGTTGGGCACAACTCCGACCAGCCCCTCCAGATCAGAGAAGCTACGGGCCTGCGAGTGAGAAACGCAATTGAAGCTAAGGTTGGCAGGGATTTCTTGAAAGTATTGTGGGAGATAAAAGCTGCGCGGCAGGTGCAGCGTTGCCAGTACAGGCGCATCCAGTTCGGCGGCGCGGCTCCAGAAGCTGCCGGACATATCATGCACAAGATCGAATGCATTCCCGGCGTGAGCCTGTCGGCGCACAAAGGCAATGACTGCTTCCTGATGCTCCTGGTTTCGCCGCTCATAATCGTCAGGCTGAGTACAGGGATCGCCCGTGGCAAACAGCTCACCTGCAATGCGTGATCCAGCCGAGGCCGCGACCGTGGTGTGAACGCCGCGCTGTGCCAGTTCATGCTCCAGCGCCCACAACACCTGCTCAGCGCCACCGGCAGACTCGTCAGAGACGGTAAGCAGGGGATACGCGATATAGAGGGTGTGGAGAGGAGGCATTTTTATAATTTCGCAATTTGGTGCGTCATATCCTTCGCTCAGGATTTCGCTTGCGGGCTCCCGCTTTGCTCACGCCTGCAATACAGCTCAAATTACCAATTTACCCAATTACCAAATAGGTAAGATGCGGGTTTGCTGCCATCAAGGTCCGCGTTTATACTCCGCACTTGCGCTGGCTAAAATGACGGCAACTTCCGGCAACGGCGCTTAAACCTTATATGCACAGATTACAGGCTGAAATTGAACGGCTTTACGCCGCTGGATCATTGCCCACTGAAGCAGCAGGCCCGGCGCGACAGGTATTTCAGGAATTTCGCCAGGCCCTGGCGCAGGGTGAAATTCGCGCGGCGAAGAAGCAGGAGGGGCAATGGCATGTGAATGCCTGGGTGAAGCAGGGCATCCTGCTGGGCTTTCGTTTGGGTGAGTTAGAAGAGACCACAAGCGGCGCGCTTTCCTTCGTCGATAAAGACACCTTTCCTGCCCGCCGCTTCAGTACCACTGAGCGGATTCGCGTGGTGCCGGGAGGATCTTCTATCCGCCAGGGAGCTTACATCGCTCCAGGCGTAATCTGCATGCCGCCAATGTATGTAAATGTTGGCGCATACGTTGACGAAGGCACGCTGATCGATTCTCATGCGCTGGTAGGCTCATGCGCGCAGGTAGGCAAGCGCGTGCACCTGAGTGCTGCGGCCCAGATTGGCGGCGTACTGGAGCCGGTAAACGCCTCGCCTGTGATCGTTGAAGACGACGTGCTGGTGGGCGGCAACTGCGGCATCTATGAAGGTACGCAGGTACGTAGCGGCGCGGTGCTGGGCGCAGGGGTCATTCTTACTAGGGCGACGCCGGTGTATGACATTGTGCGCGAACAGGTGTATCGTTCCACAGCGGATGCGCCGCTGGTGATTCCGGAAAGCGCCGTTGTGGTGCCGGGGTCGCGCGCCATCAGCAAAGGCAAGGCAGCCGAGTGGGGGCTGGCGCTGTACACGCCGGTGATCGTGAAATATCGCGATGCCAAGACGCAAAGCTCAATTGAGCTGGAGGACCTGCTGAGGTGAAAACTCTCCCGCAGGCGATCCACCCTGCGCTTCGAAAGTCACTTTCGAGTGTCGCGCTTTTGTTGGTTTTCCTTCTATGCGTTTGCTGTCGTTCTCAACTTGGCATTTTCAGACGCCTTGAGATTGATTCCTCCACCCTGAAAGCAGAGTGGTCAGGGAAAGTGTGGAATCTCCAACGCGATGGCAAAGTTTTCTATCAAGTATGGCCCGTCCAGCGGGGCCGGTATTCCATTGACGAATTGGTATTGCCGGTGGGCTCTGAACAACAGTTCCGTTACAACGCATTTGACGTTGACAGCGCAAAGAGACTTATTACACGTTCAAAATATCAGGAACTGCTAACCGGACCTTATGGAACGGTATATGCGGAGACCACCTACCATTACGGCGACAATTACAAAGGGGACAATTGGGCCACAAGTTTTGAAGCTGCCCCATATACGGCAGGGGTGCCTCATGAACCCTCTCGCGTAGTCGATGCTCTTCCATTGGGCCTGGAACTCAGCGCAATCAGCGTGGTAAGGGTCTTCAAGAACGGTGCGGAGTTTGTGATTGCCAGTGCAAACTACGCGCATGATGGTCATTTTGAGAGCATCAACGTAAGCGGATCAAGAAACGGCGAATGGCTGGGCAATCGTTTCGTTATTCCAGGCGTTGAGGGCATAGGGCATGGGATGTCCTCCTATAGCGGGTTCAAGCCGCGACAAGCATTTGGGCTGCCCAGAGTATTTCCCGTAGCGCTATATATGGCCCATCCAACGCCGATATTCGGCGCAGCCATTCTGACCAGCACTCTTGATGTGGTTAATTTCCACTACAGCAGGAACCGATGGGTGCGGCAGGATGTTTATGCCAATGGAGCGGTAAAAACAAAGTTTTTGGAATTTCAGTTCACCCCAGCAGACAAGGCACTGGAAACGATTGACCGCCAGCGATTGTTTGGAGAACATACCTACACTCGAGATCCGAACTGGGAAAAGGAACATTCAAATTAAATGACAAGGATCGGGCGCCGATGCTATTAGGGTAATGGTGACCTGAATTGAATCGAGGGAGCGAATGGAAAACCATCGCACGCAAAAAACATCCTTAGCTGCCTTCCTGGGGCTCGCCGGAATCGCCTGCGTGCTCTGGGCGATCAATCACTACACCGGCGCAGCGATTAACCCGCATCTCCTGGCCGTCACGCGCTGGATCGCGATTGCCGCCTTTTGCGCTTACGCGTGGGTTCGGCGCTCACTCACAACGTGGATCATGGTCGGAATTCTTCTGGGTGCAGAGGTGGGCCACGACTTCCCTGCCCTGGCCAAAAACCTTCAGGTATTGGGTGCGATCTTCCTGCGCCTGATCCGCACCATCATCGCGCCTTTGATTTTTGCAACGCTTGTGGTTGGAATTGCGGGCCATTCAAACCTGAAGCAGGTGGGGCGCATGGGCATCAAGGCGCTCATCTATTTTGAATTGGTCACGACGGTTGCGCTGTTCATTGGGCTCGGCGCTATCAATTTATCGCGTGCCGGCGTTGGCGTTCGCCAACCTGCGAACGCGCCAACAGCAGCCGCTGTGCAAAAGCAGACCGCGTCTGATTTGATCCTGCATGTGTTTCCGGAAAACATCGCCAAGTCAGTGGCAGAAAATCAGGTCTTGCAGGTAGTGGTCTTCAGCATCATTTTCGGCATTGCTCTGGCGCTGGTGGATGAAAAGCGCCGCCGGCCCCTGCTGGAGTTCTCAGAAAGTTTTTCTGAGACCATGTTTAAGTTTACCAACATCGTAATGTTGTTTGCGCCTATCGGTGTGGGAGGCGCTATTGCATTCACGGTAAGCACCATGGGCTTTGATGTGATGTGGAACCTTATCAAGCTGGTGCTGACGCTGTATGCGGCATTGGTGGTCTTTGTTAGCTGCGTTCTGGTGCCTGTGGCGCTGATGGCCCGTCTCGATCTGCGGCGGCTGTTTAAAGCCATTGCTGAGCCGGCATCAATCGCTTTTGCTACCGCCAGCTCAGAGGCGGCGCTGCCACGCGCCATGGAAAACATGGAAGCCTTCGGCGTTCCCCGGCAGATGGTGGCTTTCATTATTCCAACCGGCTATAGCTTTAACCTGGATGGCAGCACGCTTTATCTTTCACTGGCATCGGTCTTTGTTGCGCAGGCCGCAGGCATTCATTTGAGCTTTGGTGAGCAACTGATGATGGTCCTGACCTTGATGCTCACCAGCAAAGGCGTGGCGGGCGTGCCGCGCGCTGCTTTTGTGATTATGCTGGCTACGGCGGATTCCTTTCATCTACCTGCCTGGCCCATCTATGCGATTTTTGGTGTGGACCAGCTCATGGACATGGCGCGCACCTCAATCAACGTAATAGGCAATTGCCTGGCCAGTGCTGTGGTTGCGCGCTGGGAAGGCGAACTGGGTACAGGAACAACATCGCCCACAGCGGCAGACGCTATGGCACAATGATGTTCTCATGGCGATGATTCGAGAATTGGCCGGCCACCAACTTGTTCCACCGGAGAAGCACTTCCGCTGGCGCGGCGGCGAGATCACCCGTTTGGAAGGCTTCACGGACGCGGTCTTCGCCTTTGCCGTTACCCTGCTGGTGGTTTCGCTCGAAGTGCCGCACACTTTTGCCGAGCTGGTTCAGGCCATGAAGGGTTTTGCCGCCTTCGCCATCTGCTTCGCTATGCTGGTGCAGGTCTGGTATTACCACTACATCTATTCGCGGCGCTATGGTCTGCAAACCACCTATACGGTGTTGCTGAACTCGATTCTGCTCTTTGTAGTGCTGTTCTATGTTTATCCGCTGAAATTCCTCTTTACGCTGGTGGTTGGGGGGCTGACCGGGGGCTTCACTGTGCCTCGAGAGCAACTCAATCACATGTTCAGCTCTGAGCGGCAGATTCCTGAGCTGATGGTGATTTACAGCCTTGGATATATAGCAGTGTGCGCGATCTTCGCGTTGCTTTATCACTATGCTTACCGGAAGCGGACGGAGCTGGAGTTGAACGAATACGAGTCGCTGCGCACGCTTTCCGCCGTGATCTTTCAACTTGGTTTTGCTGCCGTGGGAGCGCTGGTGATTGTGGCGGCGCTGTTGCTGCCGGTCCAGATAGCAGGTTACTCGGGGCTGCTTTACACGCTAAATAGCGTGATTGGCTTTGGTCTTGGCGCAACCCTGGGTAAACGGGAGCGTCTGGTGCTGGCCCGCATGGAAACCAATGCCTCCGCTCGCGCTGCAAAATGACCGCTGCTGCGGCCTGGTGGGCATGAACACCGTAGGAACGCATCTAACCTGCGGTTCTCTGATAGCATCACCTGTAGACCATGCCTTTGCAAAAACTCCATTTAATTCCCCTTGGCGGCCTGGGCGAGTTCGGTATGAACTGCATGGCCATCCGCTGGGGAGACGACATTATTGTGATTGACGCCGGCCTCATGTTCCCGGAATCAGAGCTGCTGGGCGTGGACATTGTGGTTCCCGATATCACCTATTTGATCCAAAACCGCGAAAAAGTCCGCGGCATTGTGCTCACGCACGGGCATGAGGACCACATCGGCGCGCTGCCCTGGGTGCTTTCAGAATTGCAAGTCCCGGTCTTTGGCACTGAATTCACGCTGGCGCTGGTGGAAAACAAGCTGGACGAACACCAACTGCTGGAAGACGCCGACCTGCGCGAGATCCGCGCCGGAACTCGCTTTAACCTGGGGCCATTCACCATCAATCCCATTCAGGTAACGCACAGCCTGGTGGATTGCGTGGCGCTGGCGATCCATACGCCTCTCGGCGTGATTATCCATACCGGCGATTTCAAGGTTGATCCCACGCCTACGGATAATCGCCTTTTTGACCTGCACACCTTTGCCGAATACGGCAAAGAAGGCAACGTGCTGGCGCTGCTGCAAGATTCGACCAATGCCGAGCGACGCGGCTACACCCCCAGTGAGCGAGCTGTTCGCGGCAAGTTTGACGAGATCTTTGCTCGCGCCGAACGCCGGCTGTTTATCTCTTGTTTTTCTTCTTCCATTCATCGCATTAAGCTGGCCATGGAAATGGCGCGCGAGTACAAGCGCAAAGTCGCGCTCGTGGGACGATCAATGACAGAAGCGGCAGAGATCGCGCTTGACCTGGGCTATTTTGAAGTGCCAGAAGGCCTGCTGATTCATCCCGGAAAAATTAAAGATTATGCGCCGCAGCAGGTCTGTGTAATGATCAGCGGAACCCAGGGCGAACCTATGTCCGCGCTTTCACGCGCGGCGGTGGATAACCACAAGCACGCCCGGATTGAGCGTGGTGATACGGTCGTGCTCTCCTCGCGCATTATTCCCGGCAATGAAAAAAGCATTTACCGGATGATCGACCACCTCTTCCGCCGCGAGGCCGATGTGATCTATGAAGACGGATCAAATCCCCCTGTGCACGTGAGCGGGCACGCCAGCCAGGAAGAGCAAAAGCTGATCATGAACCTGGTGAAGCCGAAATATTTTATTCCGATTCACGGCGAATATCGCCAGCTCAGGATTCACGCTGACATGGCGCGCTCCATGCACGGAACCGTGGGACAGGTGCTGATGCTGGAAAGCGGCGATGTGCTTGAATTCGACGAGTTGGGCGCACGCAAGATTGATAAAGTCACCGTGGGGCGCATCTGCATTGATTCCGGCTCGCGCACTGACGTGGTGGAAGATTTAGTAATCAAAGATCGCCGCCACCTGAGCGAAGATGGTTTTGTGCTTCCGATCATCGCTATTAACAAGCTGAAAGGAACCGTGGAGTCGATTCCGGAGATCGTGATGCGCGGCTTTGCCGCCGGATCAGAGAACGGCTTTGTTCAGGAAGCTAGGCGCATTGTGGCGGCCACGCTTGACGGCTCCACGCCGGAAGAAAAGGCCGACTATGGCGTGATCAAAGAAAAAATCCGCGCAGACCTGAAGCGGTTTATCGTAAAGACCACCTCGCGCCGGCCCCTGATTATGCCGGTGATCCTGGAGATCTAGTGGCAAGGTTCACGCGCAAGCAGAAAATTTTCATCTTTCTCTTTGTGATGGTTGCGTCTTTTGGGTTGATTGGCGCGGTCCTGCTGCATCCGCTGGGCCCGCACCTGCGCGCAACTTCTCTCATGCTGCGCTTTGCGGACCCAAAAGCCGGCGGAATTGCCGCCAGCTTTGCCAACCATCCACTTAAGGAAGAAGATGGCACAGCGCAAACGCCGCATGGGACGCTACGCTATCGGCTTTACATCCCCCAAGACGTAAAGAACCCCGCAGGTGTTGTGCTGCTGCACGGAGTTCATCATCTTGGGATTGAAGATCCGCGCCTTTGGAACCTGGCGCGCGCAATGGCTGGAGCAGGCGTGCTGGTAATGACGCCGGAGTTGCAAGACCTGGCAGACTATCACGTGACCGCGCGGACCATTGACGTGATTGGCGACTCCAGCGTGATACTGAGCACGCGATTGCACCAGAGCATAGGGCTGATTGGGCTGAGCTTTGCCGGAGGGCTGGCGCTGCTGGCTGCAGACCGAAAAGATTATGCGCAGAATATTGGGTTTGTAGTGGCAATTGGCGCGCATGATGATATGGAGCGTGTTGCCCGCTTCTTTACCACCAATACGATTACCTTGCCAAATGGCACAGAGTCATCGCTCACGGCGCACGAATATGGCGTGCTGGTGCTGGCGTACTCTCATCTGGAAGATTTTTTCTCGCCAAAGGACGTGCCCGCCGCGCGCGAGGCGTTGCGGCAACACCTTTGGGACCTGCCTACAGCGGAAAAGGCCGCAGCCGCTTTGAGCCCCGAAGGGCAGAAAGAGCTAGAGGAGCTACTGCATCATCGTGATTTGCTACGCGACGATTTTCGCAAGGAGATCACGCTGCACAAAGGCGAACTGGATGCTGTCTCGCCACACGGGCACCTCGCGGATCTACGCGTGCCAGTCTTTCTTCTGCATGGCGCCGGTGACACAGTGATACCCGCATCGGAAACGCTATGGCTGGAAAAAGACGTTCCTCCAGAAGACCTAAAATCGGTGCTGGTAAGCCAGGCACTGGTGCACGTAAACATGGATGCCAAAGTCACGTGGCAGGAGGAATGGCAACTGGTGGAATTTATGTCGCAAGTGCTGAGTGCAGCCGATAACCCGCATCGGTTAGAACAGGCTTCAACCACATTTCATTGATGGGAGGTCCCTAATGATCAATCTTTTGTCTGATAAGCGCTTTCTTGCCATCTATTCATGCTGCTCCACTGCCGCTCTGGCATTGACTGCTCTCTGTGGCTTCTCTCCCGCAAAGCGTACAACAACATTTGATGAGATCACGGCACACCGCATCAACATCGTAGAACCCGATGGAACGATTCGCCTGGTCCTCACGGACAAAAACAGCGCGCCGGGTATTTACATCAAGAACAAGGAGTATCCGCACGCAACGCGCCAGTCTGCAGGCCTGCTCTTCTTCGACGATGAAGGCACTGAGGATGGCGGCTTGATTTATGGCGTAAAGACCGACTCCAGCGGTCATGTGATCGGCAGCAACGGCCATCTCAGCTTTGACAAGTACATGCAGGACCAGATTTTCACCATTGAGGCCGGAAGCGAGGACCATGAAGACTATTCATTTCTGAATATTCAGGACCGCGGGAATTACCCGGTCACGGACGCTATTGAAGCCAACCAGCGAATCTCAAAGCTGCCCAAAGAGCAGCAGGGGGCGGAGTGGAAAAAGTTTATTGCCACGCATCCGGGCGACCATGTGCGGTAATGCTGGGCCGGGTCCCTGACGGTAGCGCTGTTTTGCGGTTGAAGGACAAAGAGGAACATGACCGCATTGTCTTGCGGGTTGCGCCGGATGGAACTCCAAAGCTGCAAATGCTTGATGCAAACGGAAAGGTGTTGAGTGAACTGCCACCGGCTGCGCCAGACCATCAATAAGGCCTATTAGGCATTCGCGGAGGAAAGCGCCTGCTTCGGCGTAAATGTGCTCTTGGCATATAGCCTTGAGTCTGAGCCCTCAAAAAATCGTTCAACAACATTTCTAGTAAGCTATCCAAGTGAGTGCTGTTCCTACAGAACCCTACCCGAACAACGTAATACAGCGATTTATCGCACGCTGGATTTCGCCTTCTTCAGATCGGCGTGAAGAACAAATCTTTCTGGTCCTAACGCTGCTGATCGGTGCGCTCGTGGGACTGGTCGTGGTCGCTTTCATTGTTCTTACGGAGCGGCTGGGCATGCGGCTTTATCCTCCGGGCAGCGCGGCATGGCGGCGCGTGCTGATCCCTGTGACAGGATCGCTGGCCATGGGCTATCTGCTCTACCGATATTTTCCTAATGCCCGCGGCAGCGGCGTACCGCAGACCAAAGCTGCTCTCTTCGCACGTGAAGGGTTCATCTCACTGCGTACTGTCTTAGGCAAATTCGGCTGCACTGCGGCTACGCTTGCCAGCGGCATTCCGCTGGGACGTGAAGGGCCTTCTGTGCAGGTGGGAGCGGGAATCGCGTCTGTGCTTGGACGCGCCGTAGGCTTGCGCCAGGAAAAAGTAAAAGCGCTGTTGCCAGTAGGAGCATCCGCCGCCATTGCTGCTGCCTTCAACACGCCCATGGCTGCTGTGCTGTTTTCCCTGGAAGAGGTAATGGGAGACCTGCACGCGCCGGTGCTGGGATCGGTGGTGATTGCTTCTGCCGCCTCATGGATAGTTTTGCGGCTGATCTTGGGGAATAACCCGTTATTCCATGTGCCGCAATATGAGCTGGTGCATCCTCTGGAATTTGGCATTTATGCGGTGCTGGGCATTGCCGGCGGGTTCCTATCAGTCGCCTTCACCAAGCTGTTGCTGGGAATGCGGCAGCGATTCCTGCTCATGCCCAAAAAGACGTTCTGGTGGCATCCAGTGGTAGGCGGCGTGATGGTGGGGCTGATGGGCTGGGTTGTGCCCCAAACTCTGGGCGTGGGATACAGTTTTGTTGGCCAGGCCCTGAATGGAAACATGGCATTCAAGCTGATGGCCGTGCTGGTGGTGCTGAAACTCTTTGCCATCACCACCAGTTATGCTTCCGGCAACGCCGGTGGAATCTTTGGTCCAAGCCTGTTTCTTGGCGCAATGCTTGGAGGCACCGTGGGCAGCATTGCTCATCACTTCCTGCCCGGCTATACCGCAACGCCGGGGGCTTATGCACTGGTGGGAATGGGTGCGCTGTTCGCTGGAATTGTGCGCGCACCCATGACCTCTGTCCTGATGATCTTTGAGATGACTCGCGATTATTCGGTCATCGTGCCCCTGATGATTGCCAACCTAGCCAGCCTTTTTATCTCTTCGCGGTTCCAAAAGCAGCCGATCTATGAAGCGCTGGCGCATCAAGATGGCATCCACTTGCCCAACATAAAGGAACGCAGTGAATTGGAACAGCGCAGGGTGTCACGGATCATGCGCAGCGCCATGGAGACGCTGACCGCACAAATGAGCGTGCGAGAAGCGGCAGAACAGATTCGCTTAAGCGCATTCCGTGCCTGGCTGCTTGTGGATGAAGACGGCGTGGTTGGCGTCTTGAGCCGGACGATGTTGGAGAACGCGTTGGCGAATGGAAAAGCAGAACAGAGCCTGCTGAGCCTGCTTGACTCGCTCGATTTTCCTCACGTCCACGCAGACCAGGCGTTGCATCTGGCGCTGGAGCGCATGAGCAGCGCCCATGTTGATATTTTGCCCGTGGTCAACCGGGCCAACGTGCACAAGTTAGAGGGCGTTGTGACTTTGAAAGATGTTCTGGATTCTTACGGAGTTTGATCCGCGGTAGTTTGTTTACTGGTTCTGAAGAAAGCATGGATTCCTTCGCGGTGCGGACTTCGGCAGCCCGTCATAATTGCTCAATGCGATCCCTCCTCTCCGCCAGCCGAGCCTCAGCGATACCTACAAACACGCAGCATAATGCAATGTGCTCAAACAAAATTCTTTAATCGGGATCCTTTGGGAATATCTGTAGAGAAGGTAAGGGTACAATCGCGTGCATGATTCCGCAGCCCGACCTACAATTCAGCCTGCTCTCTGCCTGGCGCACGAATAACCGCGTCACCATGCAGTTGATCGCGAGCCTGCCTGCAGCGCTTTTGGATGTGCCGATTCCGAATGTGCCGCGACGCACCGTCCGCGTGATCGCGGCGCATCTGCACAACTCCAGGTGTTCATGGCTGAAGACACTGGGCAGTGAGCACGGCCTTGCGGTGCCGGATCGCGTCGATCGAGCTCGTGTGACGCCCCGACAACTGGTTGCGGCCCTCAAGCGGAGTGGCGCCGGAATGGAAGCGCTTCTCAAGCTGGGTTTGGCTTCAGAGGGTAGCGTTCCGCCGTCAAAGCGATACGTATGGCGCAACCTGTCTCTCGATGTCTGCCATGTGCTCACCTATTTTGTGGGCCATGAGGCATATCACCGCGGACAGATCGTGATGCTGGCGCGGCAGACCGGGCATCCGCTGCCACGCAAAGCCGTGGACGGACTATGGTGGTGGAAAATGGAGAAACTGTAGCTTTCGGCGACTTGTATTCTGGCCGGTTTTTGATCCGCGATCATCCGCATAGATCCGCGGTAAAGTTTGTTTTATTTGCTTCTCCGTGCTTTCGCGTCTCCGTGGTGAGATTGTAGAAGAGCGTAGGGATTCCTCGCTGCGCTCGGAACTTCGGAAAGCGGGATGTCATAATCGCTCAATGCAATTTCTCCTCTCCGCCGGCGAAGCCTCAGGCGACACCTACGGCGCGCAGCTTGCTGAAGCGCTTGGCCTGCTTGCGCCTGGATCACGCTTCTTTGGCATGGGCGGAGAAAAGATGCACGCCGCTGGATGCGAACTGCTGGTCCACGCTAATGAGGTCGCAGTCGTTGGTTTGGTGGAGGTGCTCACGCACCTACCAGGAATTCGGCAGCGCTTCAAACATCTTGTGGCGGAGGCAGCGCGACGCAAGCCTGATGCCGCCGTGCTCATCGACTTCCCTGACTTCAACCTGCGCCTTGCTCGCGAACTGCATCGGCTCGGCATTCCGGTCTTCTATTTCGTGAGCCCGCAAATCTGGGCCTGGCGCACCGGACGGATCCAGCAGATCAAAAAATATGTTCGCAAGATGATCGTGATCTTCCCTTTTGAGCAGGAGTTTTACCGGCAGCACGGTGTTGAGGTTAGTTATGTAGGACATCCGCTGGCCTATGTTCCGCCGCCGCAGATCACGCGTGAAGAGTTTGCCGCGCAACATGGGCTTGATCCGCAGAAGCAATGGATTGCCCTGCTTCCTGGAAGCCGGCGGAAGGAAGTCCGGCTAAATCTGCCTGCGATGTTGCAGGCAGCAGAACTTTTACAGCAACAAGGCGACTATGAATTCATTTTGTCCGTGGCATCCACGCTGAATGCGGAATGGTTAAAAGAGCAGATAGCCCAGGCACAAGGTGGCCGCTCTTCCACCATCCACCTTACCGATAACGCACGAGCCACGCTTATGCACGCCCGCGCGTCGGTGGTCGCCAGCGGCACTGCAACGGTAGAAGCTGCGCTTTCCGGCACGCCGTTTGTAGTGGTTTACCGCCTTGCGCCGCTGACCTGGCTTCTGGGCCGCCGCCTGGTCAAGCTGGATACATTTGCCATGGCCAACCTGATCGCTGGAGAGAAAGTTGTTCCTGAGCTGATCCAAAAGGACTTTACCGCGTCCAACGTCGTCCGCGAGCTTCAAAAATTGCTTCCAAACGGCCCTGATCGCCAGAAAATGCAAGCTGCCCTGAAAATGGTGCAACAAAGGCTGCATGACAGCCAAAATGCCGATCCACCGGCCCTGCGCGCCGCTCATGAAGTGCTGGCTTCGCTCAGGTAACACGCATAGGCCCCCGCTCCTGTATGCTTGCAAGTGGCAGGAAAGCAGCTTTTTTGGCAAAATTTACATCTAATCCCAAGACTACTCAGCAGCTTTGGAGAACTTCAATGCATCTTGCACGACGGCCTCTGCGACGTGCCTTGCTTTTTGTTGGCCTTTGCGTCTCTTTGTGTTTGCCCGCTTTGGCGGCTGATCGGCCGCGTGTAAAGGCTGAGGACTACGTCATAGATGCGGAGATGGTTCCCAAGACGCACCGCCTCACCGCCCGCGCCAAGGTGAAGTTTACCGCGCTTGAAGACACCAATTTCGCCAGCTTTGAGCTGAACAATGGCCTGCGCGTTACCAAAGTGCTCGATGAAAAAGGCAAGCCGCTGACCGCAGAGCGCGTCACCCAGGACAATGCCGTCCGCATCAGCTTTCCCACAACGCTGAGCAAGGGCAGCTCTTCCACGCTCACCTTTGACTATGAAGGCCCGCTGGCCAACGCTGATGACAGCCCGGTAGAAGGCCTGCAGCTTGCCTATATCGGCGAGGATACGGCTTATCTTCTTTATCCCGCGCGATGGTTTCCCGTTACCAACTTTGGAATTGACCGCTTTACCGCCACCATCAACATTACTGCGCCAAATAATTTTCTAGTCATCGGCAGCGGCGCTACCGGCCCAGCAAAGCCCGGCACGATGGGCAAGAACATCACCACCTTTAGCTGGCAGAAGCCGAGCTTCCCAGGAAGTATTTTTGCCGGGCCATTCCAGGAAAGCGCCTTTGGCGGCGTAAAGATTTACTTCAGTGCAGCTAAAAAACAGTTTGCTTCTGCCTATGCCGATTCCGCCAATAAAGAGCTGGAATATTTCTCCAGTCTGTTTGGCCCCTCTCCCGCGGGCGGAACGCTGCAGGTCGTCGAACTGCCGGACAACACTGTGCCCATGTGGTGGGCCCCTGAGATTGCGGCTATTGCTACGCACAACATTAGTGAAAAGGTGAACTACCGCGTGCTGGCTGACTCCATTGCACACCAGTGGTGGGGAGGCAATGTAAGCCCGGCCAGCAAAGACGATTGGTGGCTTATGGATGGCGGCGCACGCGACGCTGAAATGCGCTACGTGCAAAACGCCGCCGGCGAGCAGGCGTTTGAAGACGCTTCACGCGACATGGCCGTGGGCGCTCTTGCCTATGACACCACGCCGCTCTCAAGCGCTGGCAAGCTGGATACCTTCTCGCCGGAGTTCCAGTCCCTGGTCACAGACAAAGGCGGCATGATCTTCCACATGCTGCGTTGGGTGATTGGTGACGCCGCATTTGACAAGACCATGAAAGATTTCATGACTGAATTTGCCGGCAAATCCGTATCGATCAATGATTTTCAGTCGGTCGCGGAAAAAAATCATGGTGACAAGCTGACCGCTTTCTTCTCCCAGTGGGTGGATGGCACCGGCGCGCCGGAATTCAAGATGAAGTACACGGTCTATCGCGTGAAGAAGGGATTCCGCGTGGTGGGAGAAATCAACCAGGATCTCGATCTCTTCCGTATGCCGCTGGAATTGAAAGTTGATACAGACGGCCAGACCGAGATGAAGCGCATTGAAGTTTCCGGCACCGATTCGGCATTTTCAGTTGACACCTTCGGCAAGCCGCGTCGTCTGGTTCTCGATCCTAACAACTGGGTGCTTAAGAACTCGCCAGACCTGCGAGTGCGTGTCGCTATCCGCCGCGGCCAGGAGTTGACCACCGAGGGCAATCTTTCCCAGGCGCTTACCGAGCTCAACAAAGCGCTGGAAGTGAATCACAGCAGCTCTCTGGCTCACTATCGCATTGCGGACATATTTTTTATGCAGCGCAATTACCAGTCCGCTGCCAATGAATTTCGTGAGTCCTTGAATGGCGATGGTGACCCACGCTGGACCGAAGTCTGGAGCCACATCATGCTGGGCAAGATCTTTGACATTACCGGCCAGCGTGAGCGTGCGGTAAATGAATATCGCCAAGCCATTCAAACTCAGGACCCGACCTCTGGCGCGCTGGACGAAGCCCGCCGCTATCTGGAAAAACCATACGAGCGGGAACGTCAGCCCAATGGTAGCGGAAGCAGCGGCAGCAACTGAAAAAGTTTTTATTGTAGGCTCTTCAAGTAGCTCACAATCTGCCAGCGTTCCTGCTCCGGCAAGCGCGACCACGACGGCATTCCATTCTTCATGCTGCCGTTCTTCAACAGCCATTCCAACTCACCGGGCGTAGAGTTGCGAATGCGATCTGAGTGCAGATTAGGCTTTTTCGACGTTCCCATGGCTTCTTTGCCGTGGCATGATGCGCAATTCTGATGGAAGAGCTTGGCACCAGCCGCGATCGCATCGGCTTGGCTGTCATACGGGTTTTCGCGAGCGCGATCTTTGTCGGGCACGCGGGTTTTCCATGCACCATCGCCTACTGGGGCAGCAAACAGAAACGCAGCCGAAAGCAGGAACACAGCCATCAGCAGCCAGCTTTTTTGCGCCATCATCTTTTCCCCCTGAGCCGTGAGACAAACTGGTCTATTTCATATGAGACGCCAAACCGCAGCAAAAACCCGTGGCTGTTTTTGTTCAGGCCGACACTGGGAGAAAGGCTGAATGTTGGCCCGTTGGGCAGGCGGAAAGCCATAGTGGGCGCCAGATAATGCGACGTATCGTGCAGGCCAAAAGTGTAGCGATCGCCCAATCCACCGTACATTTCCGCGCCCAACGTAAAGTTTTCCCGGCACAACTTGCACTCCTTGGGACTGGCTACCAGCGCGAGTGGCCGGCTCGCAGCCATGGCGTAACCAAATTCCCAAGGCTCGGCCGCAAGATTTTTTCCGCAATGATATTTTCTGAAACATTCCAGCCTTTAAAGTTGCTGCCCAAAATCAGCTTGAGCTCCAGTTCGCGCTCTTTTTCGCTGCGATCATTGCGCTCCAGAAAGTCCGCAATACCATCATGGCCCACCACTTCCAGCAGCGCTTTGTCAGCGCTATTGATATTTTCAAATTCAACATAGAGCACCGGGTTGATCCAATGCTCTTGCAGCAGCGGACGGAAACGATTCTCGAAGCGGAAGCCGGTAAAAAGGCTGCTCTCATTGGCCGTGGTTTGCGAATCAAGATAAAGCTCTGAAGTCCACCAGGTTTTTACGCCATATTCCAACTCCACTGCGTTGCCCAGAAACGCATTGCCAGCCCGCGGAAATCCAGTGACCGATTTGGTGGAAAACTCCAGGCTCCCCGGCTCTTCCATGTGCTGTGTGTAGGTGACAAAGTAATTTTCCTGGGCGTGCAATTGCGCTGGCAAAGCCAGCAATGTGAACAGGCCCAGCAGCATCAAGCCATTTTTGAAACGCCAACGAAGCACAGTTAATTTCTCCCGAATCGTCTGTTTCCATTTTGAAAATGAAATTGAATTTCATTTTCAAAATCGAATAGTCAGTCTAATCGACCTTCGGTTTTGTGGTCAATGAATCTGGGTGATAAAAGACAAAAAACTTACAATGCAATATGAGGATGGATTCAGTCGGTTGATCGGCTGCTCTAAGTTGCTGTTTTTAAAGCTGTGAAGTCTTCGACCCAACGATGCTCGATAGTACTATCTGCCTGAACAGTCGCTGCTCGCTTGCGGATATCTCAGGCGCGCGAGCAGTGATTACAATCTTCACTGTGACAAAAACCGCGAAGACTAAGTCGCAAATGTCTGCTGCTCGCATCCGCGAGGCCATTATGGGAATTCCGCGCGGCAAAGTTTCAAGCTATGGCGCTGTGGCCCGTGCAGCCGGGATTCCACGCGGAGCGCGCGTGGTGGTCCGCGTGCTCAATCAATCACATGGGCTTCCCTGGCATCGCGTGGTAGCTGCTGGTGGACGCATCGCCATACCCGGCGAAGAAGGATTGGACCAGCGCTTTCGCCTGGAAATGGAAGGCGTAAAATTCAGCGGCAGGAAAGTGCGAATGAAAGAATTTGAGTTTAAGTTTGTACGAAAGCC
>Ga0070741_10005598_pt1 | contig 27707 bp, 23 predicted proteins | sample Coa_R1_4_FD_66440 | JGI IMG/M metagenome (GOLD analysis project Ga0070741, IMG submission 66440) | Surface soil microbial communities from Centralia Pennsylvania, which are recovering from an underground coalmine fire - Coalmine... | ecosystem: Environmental > Terrestrial > Soil > Unclassified ...
CCAAAGCTTTCCCATCACAGCGTCATAAGCGGGCGTGTTTGAAATCTCAAATCCACCATAGGCGGTCAGCACCGTTGGATTGGCTCCGTCGTATTTCATGTTCTTCGGCCTCACCACGAAATAGGGAACTTTGGTTCCGTCCTTCGACACAGCTTGAAACTGCTCAACAGTGTCGCGCGATGTATCGAATTGCGGCGGCAAGAATTTCGCTGGCTTTAGAGTGTTTGAAGATGCGTCGCCCAGCAGCAGCGAGGACGGGGTCAAGAATCCGGAGACGGAAAGAAAAAAGCGATCGTCGGACCAGTTTGCAGTTTGGATATTCACAGTTCGATTGTCGGGGACACTGAATCTGTGACAGTTCCAACCGCCGTGCGCATTCGGAGCGTAGCTATAGACCCGTCCTTGAACGTTTTGGAGCGTTGTCACCAAAAGATAGTTTTTGGTCACGGCGGCGTCTTGAGCGAATTCCGTTGAAGTGGGCGCAAACACGACGTCCGGCCTTAAGTGCATTGGGTCGTGTTTGATTGCTTCGGTGTCCAAAACAACAATCGAACCTTGTGCAACCTGCGTCGACGATTTCTCTGGTGTCCAGTTCTCTCTGAGTCTTACGATGAGTTGGCCGCTCACCATTCCGACGAGGTCAGCCTTTCGCGGTAACGCAGCTTTTATCACTCCTTGCGGCAAAAGCAAAAAGAGTTCTGCTTCAAAGAAGTTCAGTCTGCGGATGACAAACGTTAACTGATGACCATTTGCATCGTGCATGACCATAGGCCCGGCATCCATGTCCGTTGCCATGCCTCGATAGATTTCTTTAGCAGTGTTGAGCGGCTGCCCCCGTCTCCAAAGCTTCACCACGAATGGATATCCGGACTTGGTCATGGTTCCTGGACCCCAATCGCGAGCTACCAACAAGGAGTCTTTGTCTATCCAATCGATGGCCTGCTTCGAACGAGGAAGCACAAATCCGTTTTGCACAAATCTGCCGCTCTCAAGATTGAACTCGCGCAACGTGGCTGCGTCTTCACCTCCGGCCGAAAGCTCCATCATGCAGAGGTCATTGCCGGGATAGAGGCATGTGCGGCCATGCTGGACCCATTTCTGACTATCCTGCTTAGAAAGCGCGTCATAATCCAGCACGGTTTGCCAATGCGGGTCGGCGGTGAGATAGTAGCTAACTGAAGTTCGGCGCAGAATCCCTTGCATGTGATTTGAATCCTGCCAAGTGTTGTAAATGTTTGGACCGTTCAGGTCAGGATCGGGCAAGCGTTGCGGCGATTCCAGCACTTTTAGCGCCGCGGCCTGTAATTGTGCATAGAGCGGATCAGCCTTCAGCGTTTTGTCGGTTCGTGCGTTCTCCGCTTTCACCCACGCCAGCGAACGTTCGCTCGTGACGTCTTCGAGCCACTTATATTTATCGGTCGTTTCAACCAGCGTTTGTGCGCCTGCCCAAATACAAGCTCCCGCAATTGCAGTTGCGATGAGCAGTACTGCCCGTCGACTTCTTCGAAGCAGCATGGGATCCTCCGTGACGTTGACGTTCAGAAAGGTGTTTCGTCAGTGTAGCGCAGCTCGGAAAATCGACAGACTTTACTTGCTCGGCTGATTCGGAAATGCGCGCGCGTATTGTATTGGCAACGCTGTGGCAGTGCCCAACGCGTGCGCGGCCTTGATGGGCCAATACGGCTCACGCAGAAACTCACGGGCAAGAAAGACAAGATCCGCCGAACCGTCGCACAGAATGTTGTCGGCTTGTTCGGGATCAGTGATCAATCCGACGGCGCCGGTCAGAATGCCCGCTTCTTTTCGAATCCGCTCCGCGAAGGGGACTTGATATCCGGGCCGCAGCGGGATCACGGCATCCGGCGACGATCCTCCTGAGGAGCAATCGATCAGATCTATACCCAACGGCTGAACGGTGCGCGCGAGTTCAACAGATTCGTCAATTGTCCATCCACCTTCGGCCCAGTCTGTTGCGGAGATGCGGAGAAACAGCGGCGTTCCTTCCGGCAGCGCCTTGCGTACTGCTTCGACCACGTTGAGTGGAAAACGGATGCGATTTCTAAACGAACCGCCATAGTCATCTGTTCGCTTATTTGATAACGGCGACAGAAACTCATGCATAAGGTAGCCGTGTGCACCGTGTAGTTCGATTACTTCGAATCCCGCCTGAACGGCGCGCTTCGCGGCTTCGACAAATGCGTTTGTAATCGCGTGAATCTCAGAAACGCTGAGCTCCGATGGAATTAGTGACGCGCTATCGAACGCCACCGCGCTTGGGCCAACCGGCTCCCATCCTCCCGCTTTTGGATCGACTGCTCTTCTGCCACGCCATGGCGCTTCCGTGCTCGCCTTCCGCCCTGCATGCGCAAGTTGAATACCCGTTACAGATCCGCGTTGCTTAATAAAACGCACGATGTGCGCAAGCGGTTCGATGTGCTCGTTTTTCCAAATACCTAGATCCCACGGCGAAATGCGCCCCCGCGCCTCTACCGCGGTTGCTTCGCAAAAGACAAGGCCGGCGCCTCCGACAGCCCTGCTCCCCAGATGCACCAGGTGCCAATCGTTCGCGAACCCGTCTTCGCAGGAATACTGGCACATCGGGGAAACCACGATCCGATTTGGGAACCGGACACCGCGAATCTGAATCGGCGAAAAAAGATGCGCTTCCGCGCCTTCCGGCTGCGCAGCGTCCCGATGCGGCGACTCAAGAGTGCTCATGCTGTTCTATTCTGACAGTCAGCAGCGGCAATTAATGATCAGAGATCTTCTCTTCGCGGCACGTCAACTGCGCCGTTCACCAGCATTTGCGATTGGCATCATTTTGACGCTGGCAATTGCCATCGGCGCAAATACCGCGATGTTCTCAGTCGTCCGGGCCGTATTGCTGCAGCCTCTTCCTTATAGAGATCCGGGCCGCCTGCTTTGTGTGTGGCACAGCGACGACCCCGGCTACACCTGGTACACCTTTTCTTACCCTCGATTTCTGTATGTTCAGGAGCATCTGAACGACCTTGCTGAAACAGCCGCATACGACGACGAAATTGTGACGCTTACCTATCGCGGCGAGCCTATTCGCTTAGAAGGCGGACGCGTATCGGCGAATTTCTTCTCTTTGCTCGGAGTAAAACCTGCAATCGGCCGCACGTTTTTGCCGGCTGAAGACCGGCACGGCGCCACTCCCGTGGCGCTACTCAGCGACTCGCTTTGGCGTACACGGTATGGAGCAGATCCAAAAATTGTCGGACGAACAATCTCAATCGATTCAGAAGACTTCACCGTGATCGGCGTAATGCCGCACGATTTTCAATTCCTTGGCGTGCCCGTCGATGTGTGGCGTAGCCGCATCGTGGACACGCGAACGTTTGCGCCTGCAAGCGTACGATCGGGCGCGAGCTATCTTACCGTAATCGCCAGATTGAATTCCGGCGTGATGCTGGCCCAAGTTCAAGCCAAACTGAACGTACTTGCCAATCAATACGTGCGTGAGAATCCCGGAAACAGCGATATTAGCGAAGCCGTCCATGCCGCACCGCTTCGACAAAAGATTTTTGCCAATATCCACACCACGCTTTTGCTTTTGTGGGCGGCAGTTGCCTGTCTCCTCGTGATTGCGTGCGCCAATGTCACAAATCTTGTATTGGCGCGTTCGACCGGTCGTTACCGCGAAATCAGCGTTCGCTTTGCGCTTGGAGCGAGCCGATTTCACATTGCTCGTCAACTCGTGATTGAAAACGTAGTTCTTTCGTTTTGTAGTATCGCGCTTTCCCTGCCGCTCGCCCTCTGGGGGATGGATTCGCTGGTTTCGGCTTTCCGCCGCACCACAGCCGCTGTGCCCGATGTTCATTTAGATTGGGCTGTCATGTTATTCACCTTCGGCATGGCTGCAGCGATTGGCGTAATTGTCGGCTTGATGCCGCTTTGGCTGCTACGGCGTGGCAATGCCCAAACTGGGATTCGCAGCCAGGAGCGTGGCTTTTCCAGTTCGAAGTGGAGCACGCGATTCCGGAACAATGTCGTCGCCATTCAGATCGCCTTATGTCTGGTGTTGCTCTCCGCCGCTGGCCTTTTGCTCGAAAGCTTTGTCCGGATGAATGGTATGAGCACTGGTGTGCACTCGGATCATGTTCTACTCTTCCCACTGGATCTCATGCCCGACAAATACGCTTCCTCGCAACGGAGAGTGAACTTTTACGATGACGTGTTGCGCCGCGCACGGGGAGTTCCTGGAGTCGGCGAAGCGGCAATTGCATCGCGAGTGGATCTTGTAGGCAGCGGCCTAAACTACTTGGTACAAGCGGAAGGACAGCCAGACCTCGGCCCTCGAAATCCTAGCGCGCGCGGCCGCAGCGTCAGCCCGGATTACTTCCGCGTCCTGGGAATCCCGCTTGTCAGTGGACGCATCTTCGACCAGCACGACACCGCGCAGTCTGCGCGTGTGGTGATTATCAACGAAGCTTTTGCGAAGAGATTCTTCCCCGGGGTTGATCCGATTGGCAGACATATCACCTATTCCACCGATCGCATTACTTGTGAGATCGTAGGCGTTGTCGGAAATGTGAGGGTGAGCGTCCAGGGTATGGGCACCGACCAACAAATCTATTTGCCTTTGAGTCAGCGGCCCTGGCTTGTTGCAACTCTTCTGCTGCGTGCGCCGAATGTCAAAGGAGTGCCGGCGGTGATTGGGGAACGCGTGCGAATGGCGGACCCGGAACAGGCTACAGGCAATATTATTCCAATGGATCAGATTCTGGCCAATCGGCGTGGTAGGCCGCGCACGACCATGATGTTCGTCGCGATGTTCGCATTTTCCGCGCTGTTCCTTGCGGCGGTCGGCATCTATGGCGTCATTGCGTATTCAGTGGCGCAGCGGCGTAAAGAGATAGGAATCCGGATCGCTTTGGGTGCTGACGCCTTTTGCGTGCGAAGTATGGTTTTCCGTCAAACCTTCGGCATTCTCGGTTTGGGATTGTTAGTCGGCCTACCGGCATCGGCCATACTGAGCCGTCTCTACGCGAGCTTGTTGTTTGATGTGAAGCCCGGTGATCCCCGCGCGCTCGCGGCGACCAGCGCCATCCTGATTGCGGTTGCGTTCGCTGCCAGCTATGTACCGGCCGCTCGTGCCGCCCGGGTAGATCCAATCGCTGTGCTTCACGCCGACTGATCCAGCGTCCTGTTGCCGTCACTGCCTCACCAAAACCAGTAGAAACTATATATACTTTCCCCATGCCCAACGTCGATAAACACTCTCCAGGTTCGTTTTGCTGGTTTGAGTTAGCTACAACCGATCAATCAGCCGCCAAGAACTTTTACACATCGCTGTTCGGCTGGACTGTAGAGGATTCACCTATGGGCACCAACGGCTATTATTCGATGTTTAGCCTGGATGGACGGCATGTTGGGGCGGCGTACACGTTACAAGCGGATCAACAAGCGCAAGGTGTTCCACCGAATTGGGGATTGTATGTCGCCGTAGAAAATGCCAACGCTGCTGCCCAGCGGGCCACCGAACTAGGTGGTCAGCTTTTCTGTCCGCCTTTCGATGTCGCCGAACATGGGCGGATGGCGGTCATTGCAGATCCCACGAAAGCAATCTTTTCAATTTGGCAGCCGAAACAGCATTCAGGAGTTGGCGTGACTGGCGTAGACGGAACTGTGTGCTGGGCCGACTTGAGCACTTCGAATACCGGCGCGGCAAAAGACTTTTACAGTAGTTTATTTGGCTGGCAGATCAAACCGGGTGAGCACGATTCGTCCGGTTATCTCCATATCTTCAACGGCGACACAGGGATCGGCGGCATCACCCCAGCGCAAATGCGCGATCCTCAAGCACCGCCTCATTGGATGCTCTACTTCCTTGTTTCAGACTGCGGCGCAGCATTCGAAAAAGCGAAAAGTCTAGGCGCGAACGTAATAATGCCCACTTCCCAGATTCCGAATGTCGGCTCAATGGCGATATTGAAAGATCCGCAGGGTGCCGTGTTCGCTCTCTTTCAGCCGTCAACCAGTTCCAGAGCTTGATCCCGCAATTGGGTGTGCAGTTGCAAAGAAGAGCCGGGGAAGAACGAATACCGTCCTTCTACAAAGGGCAAGAATACGGCGTTCGACCCACAAAGGAGTTATTATGTCTGCACCTGCAGTTCCGATTTCATCGGCTCAGGCCACACCCACGGCGCAATTGAGCCAAGCCAATGCAATTGAATACAAAGCGTACGTCCGTAAGTTTTTCGACACGGGGGACGGGACGCTCTTTGTAATTGCGTCCTGCTACTACGACAACGGCGGGATGACTATCTTTTTTAATGAAACGAACCCTGGACAATTATCTTTAATGGAGCAGCCGCCAACCGGAGCGTTCACAAATATCGTGAGCGCCTATGTGGCAAGTTGGACCAGCAAGTTCAATGCAGATAAAAACCCCCCTCATCTGACTATCACCGATGGCCACGGCCAGCATCGCGTCCCCGTGCGTTCTTGGAATCAATAGGCAGATTGTTTGTGCAAGGAGGGCAACCATCAGAGCTGCCCTCCAAACCAGCCGAAGCCGAGTCGTCCACTTAGGGAGTCCAGGTTGCGATTTGCTGCCAAGACCCTTCTACGTAGGAGTTGTTCACGAAATTTGCGTAAACGTTCTTTGGTCCATTGAACGTAGGCGCAAAACTAATGGTCACGGTGATAAAAACCGAATTGCCGGAAGCCGTTACCGATATAGCGGAGGCAGGCAAACTGCACTGACCACCGATTAGTGTTCCGGTGCCGCCCGGTGTTACCGCCTGACTTACTGCCGTTCCCTGATCGTTGGCAATGTAGAAGTTATTCGACGGTCGATCATAGATGAAATAACACGCCCCGAATCCTGTCAGGGAGCTATTGAATAGCATGTGTTCTTGTACCTGATTCGAACTTAGATAATTAAAGGTAAATGTCTGTGGAGTACCTTTACCCGAAGACGGAGTAACAGTAACTGAGTTGTCGACAGACGCCGCCGCCCAAGTACCGATCTGCTGCCAATTTCCTTCCACGTAAGAAGTGTTCGCAATGTTTGCATAGACGTTCTTAGAACCGGCAAATGAAGCGGCAAAGGCAATCGTTGCCGTGACGCTGACTGTGCTGGCGGATCTGGAAATAGAAACGCTGGAAGCCGGCACACTGCATTGGCTGCTCGACAAAGTGCCCAAACCACCTGGCGTTACCGCTTGGGCCACGGCGTTTCCTTGATCGTTGGCGATATAGAGCGTATTAGTGGGGTCGTCATAAATCAGATAACATGCGCCATATCCAGTCAGCGAGCCATTAATTAGTAAGTGCTGCTGAGCTTGATCACTGGTGGTAAAGCTCGCTGTAAAAGTCAGTGTAGAGCCACTGCCGGACGCCGGCATGATGGCCATGCTTGGCCCACCGCCACCGCTATTTGGACTTGCGACCTGACCTGATGTCGGCGAGATCTCGAGACTACTCTCATCCACAGCTTCAAAGGCGGACCCAGGAATTTGAGTGAGTGAGTGTAAGTCTGCATCGCTAAATCGCGAGTCAGGCACGCCCTGCAAATGCCATGAGGCGCCATTATCTGTGAGGATAGCTCCGTAAAGCTTCAATGCTTGCGCGACAACTTTGGCTTGTGGAGTGAGTCCGGAGATATCATAACTCGCCTTCAGGCGAAATCTTGTGCCCATAGGAGGCGCAGCGTTAGTGGACGATGCAAAATGACTCGCCGGCCACACATAGCTTGCGCCGGTTGGAGTACCGGTCATGGAAATGGCGTGGTTGATTTGACCGGCGGCTACCTCGTCGTAACGCACAAGCAGTGGCAGTTGCGCCGTCCCGGCTGCATTGGAACTGGACCAGTCGGCCGGTTTCAACGCGTCGGAACGAAGATCGAACTTTGAAATTGCGTCAACGGTCCATGAACCATCTCCGTTCTTGTTGGTATCGAACGCCTCATAAAGCACGCAATTGTCAACATCAAGAACAATGAGGTGCGCATCAGAACCTGCGCCAATCACTGCAATGGAAGGAATCGGAAACGGCCCGGTATCGCTAGTGAATGGCCAGTTAATGTGTACGGTTGCAGGCGCAACCGAGTTACCGTTGACGATGTTGAGCGGAAAGCCACCCGGTACATCTTGGCCCCAATCCGGATGAGCGGGTCCAGGGCCTAACTCCGCTAAGTACGCGCCAGAATTTGGGTGCACAGGCAGATTATCTATTCGAGTGTTGAAGACATGATCTGCGGGGAAAACGGGACAACCATCAATCGATGGCGATGCGCCTTGCGCGTTGACAACGAACAAGGCGCTTAACCCAATAACTGACACTAGTGATCCATTGAAGAGGAAAGGCCTCTTAGGAGTTGCAAAAAACATATAGAAGTCGATAACTAACGTGCGGAATTGTTTCAGAAAAAATACCAGCCAGAACGTAACAACAATTTACATACGAATGTGTAGCTATCCGTTACGGGTTGTGGTAGCGAGGCGATGTCGATACGATAACGAGATCGGATAAAAACGCGATGGCCTTGTTCTCCAATCAGTGGCTTGAAGTGTGGAATAACTTTGTACATATTGCTGTAACCTACGCACTCACAGCCAGCATAGGTTGGGAAAGTGAACGCGAGGCACATGGCGCAGGCGTGCGAACGTTTCCCATCGTGGGCATCGCAAGCTGTGGATATCTGCTCGTTCTCGGCAACCAGCCAGATATTGCGGCTCAATCAAGATTGTTGCAAGGATTGATAACCGGAATCGGCTTTATAGGAGGTGGCGCAATTCTAAAAGAAGGCGCCACGGTCCGGGGCACGGCTACAGCAGCCAGTGTTTGGAATGCCGGCGTAATCGGAGCGGCGGTCGCAATGAATCATTATGGCATCGCGGTGACGTTAGCGCTACTCAATGTGTTTACTTTGCGCGCATTGCTGCCACTAAAAAAGTGGCTTGATCGCAAAGCGGATGGAGCTTCTGAGCAGTCGCCGCACATTTAAACGATCTTCAGTTTCGCTGAAAACCCAATTTACATTTCTTATAGTTCAGCAACGACTGGCAGACACGACTTACAACGCGCACAGCCGAGGCGCTGGGTATCTGGCAAACTGGGTGCGTGGAATGGACGCCGGGCGGCATCAGTAACGACATCGAAGATCGCCGTGATGATAGCGAAGGTGGCGGCGGTTTTCGGTTTGGCGGCTTTCATGTCGGTTGTGGTGGTCTCATACTTCTTGGCATTCTCAGTTTGTTATTCCACAGAAATCTATTTACTCTATTGAGCAATCAGCCCGGCGCAGTGTCCGTGCAATCGCGTCCGGATTACGCGCAAGATCAGCGGGAGCAGCCCGAGGTGCAATTTGTCTCATTCGTTCTCGACGACGTACAGAATAATTGGGCCCGCTTATTACCAGAGGCCGGCAAGGTCCCCTACCACCATGCAAAGCTAGTGCTGTTTCGGGATGCTTATCCGTCGGGTTGTGGTCTCGCGCAGGATGCGATTGGTCCTTTTTACTGTTCCGAAGATCAGAAGGTCTATCTCGATTTGTCTTTTTTCGATGAGCTGCGAAGTCGCTTTCGCGCGCCAGGTGAATTCGCGGAGGCTTATGTGATTGCGCACGAACTCGGACATCACGTTCAGGATTTGCTCGGCACGTTACCCAAGGTGCACCGCCTGGAACAATCCCGGCCCGATGACGACGGAAGTTACCTGATAGGCACTTCGAAGACGGTGAATCTCCAGCTTCGCGATGGCACGCTGGCGAAAACGGATCCCTCTGTCACTTTGCATTTTGACTTTCACGTGAAGCGTGGAACCTATTTGATACGGCTCGTAGTTCGCGACACGCAAAGCGGCGCGATGAGCACGTTCACACGGCCGGAAAAGATTACTTGATCGTTAATCATTGACCGGAAGTGCTCCGGCCTCATCCGCAGCCGAGCCAGCCAAAGTTACTCTGCGGCTCGTTTCGCTCCAGCGCACAAGTGCAACTCCAGCGAAAATAATGAGCGTCGCGATCGTCTCACGATAACCAAACGGCTCCTTAGCAAGCAACCAACCCAAAAGAACCGCGACAACAGTGTTGACAAACGTGTAAATGGAAACCAGAGCAACCGGCAGCCGCGCCAGCGAATAGATGTAGCTGCTGAATCCGATAATAGATCCGAATACGATCAAGTAGCCCAGGGCCAACTCCGATCTAAGAGAAACCACATGCGGCGCTCTCTCGAAAATAAGTGCAGGCACGCCTACGGCGAGACCCGCCGCGAACTGCTGTACGGCTCCGCTGATGAAGGGCGCGGCTTCGGTTCGCACGCGCTTCTGTAACAACGACCCCAGCATCCATCCGATGGCGCTGACCTGCAGTAGCAGAAAACCCGCAACCGTGCGGCCGGTAATTCCCTCACCGCATATGGCGGGCAGCACAAGATACGCAACTCCGCATACGCCGATGATCAAGCCGCAGATCGTTATTCGATGCGGTCTTTTGCCATCCGGTAGCAGCGCTTCGATTCCAACCATCCAGAATGGCGCCGTCGTATAGAAGAGCGCAGCCAGACCGCTCGGTATCCATTGTTCGACGATTGCGAGAAAGCCGTTCCCGATTCCGATTGACATAATGCCGCAGGTCGCAATCAAGAACAACTCGCGTCCGCGCGGCAGCTTGGCTCCGCTTACAAGCACTACGGTTAACAGAATCGATCCGGCCAAAATATAGCGGATCGAAATCATATACAGCGGCGGTATTGTCTCAACGGCAATGCGAATGCCTAAATACGTCGTGCCCCAGAAAAAACAGACTGCGGCGAGCGCCGCATAGGCAAGACGCTGATGGTGGGCTTGAATGGCCGAAACTCCGTAAACAAGATGGTAGCTTTTGCTCCAGCCCGGAACATCTCGGCGAAAGTCGACAATCTATTCGTAACGCAACGCGAGGATCGGATCAATCCGGCTCGCCCGGCCCGCCGGAATCAGTCCCGCAGCGCACGCAACCACAATCATCCCGGCCATGCTGAAGGTGGCAACCCAGGGATCACTGGGTTTAATTCCATAAAGCTGCGCTGCCACAAGTCTGCCGAGCCCGATTGCCGCTGGCACACCAATCGCCAAACCAATCGTGAGTAGCACCAGAACCTCGCGCATAACCAGCCAAATCACCGACGCCGCATTGGCGCCCAATGCCATCCGTACGCCCATCTCCTTCGTGCGCCGGGTGACGACGAAAGCCATGACGCCATACAAACCAATTGCCGCCAGCAGTGTTGCCAGTAATCCGAAGCCAGCAGAGAGCAGCGCAACCAAACGTTCCGTGAGCAATGTCTCATCTAGTTGCTTGCCCAGTGTCTTCATGTCATATACCGGCATCGCTGCATCCAGCTTTTTCACCTGCTGCTTCACTGCCGCGTACAGAGAGTTGGCGCCAATCGCCGCCCGCACATAAAACGCTACGCCGTTATTGCCCCAGTTTGGAAGAAATACCTGCCGGTGTACGCCTTCGCGGGGCCCTTCGTAGAGCGAATCGCCCACCACGCCTACAATCTCTATATCCAACTTCGTGTTTGGACCGCCTCCTCTTCCAATGTGTCGTCCGACAGCGATGCCGTTACCGAAGAAATGTCGTGCGAAATGTTCGTTCACAATCGCAACTTTGGACTTGTCTTTGATGTCCCTCCTATCGAAATCGCGACCGGCTATCAGCGGAACGCCCATGGTTTCGAAGTAGCCCGGCGAAATGGCGTTCATAAACGCCTGCATATCTTCGCCGTCTTTTGCTTTGTGCCCTTCCACCGAAGTTGTGCTGTCCCATTCATCACCGCTCAAGACGGGATCGGAAGCTAAAGCCGCTGCTTTTACGCCAGGGATTGCGCGAATATTCGCCAGAAGCTGGTCGTAAAAGTACACGGTCTTAGGGGCATCGTACCCATTCAGGGCGGGCGAAAGTTGGAATGTGATCAGGTTGTCGGGATCGTGAAAACCCGTAGGAGTCTCCTTTAGGTTCTGGAGGCTTTTAACAAATAAGCCCGCGCCGAACAAAAGAAGGAAACTCAGCGCCACTTGCGTCGCAACAAGTCCCTTCCGCAAAAATAGGGATCCGCCGGTGCCCGCGATCGACCCGGCCGCGTCTTTCAAGGTGCCCCAAAGATCGGGCCGGCTGGCTCGCAGTGCAGGAACCAAACCGAAAATCAGGCTGGTAAGTAGAGTCAACGCCAGCGTGAATAGCAGAATACGCAGATCGGGGGTGGGCTGGATCAACAACGGATTTTCTTCCGCCGGAATCAGCGCAAGCAGTCCTTTTGTCATCGCGACCGCAATGCCAACGCCCGCTACTCCGCCCGCAAATGAGAGTACCAAGCTTTCTACCAGGAGTTGCCGGATTAACTGACTTCGTGATGCCCCAATGGAAAGCCGTACGGCGATTTCCTTCTGCCTTGCAAACGCGCGTGCGATGAGTAGATTGGCAACATTGGCGCACGCGATCAAAAGCACCAACCCTACCATGCACATCAACACGATCAGTGCCGTGGAAAAGCTGTTTCGAAGCTGCGAATACCCCTCTGCCGCCTTCTGCAAACGAATCGTGCCGGTCAAGAACTGCTGTCTGTTAAAGCGTGACCAATCTTTCGCCGAGGGAAGCGTAATTTCGTATTCCCTGATTTGATGAAACAAGACCTGTAGGCTCGCCTGTGCCGACTCCACCGTGTATCCCGGCTTCAGACGCCCGAACACCTGCACCCATCGCGTTCGCCGATCGTCCATCTGGAACCAGAACCACTCGGGCATCACCAAAGGCTCCATCAAAATCGGCACCCACACTTGCGGAGCAATGGCCGGATCGAGTCCCACAAATCCCCGGGCAGACACACCGACAACGGTCATCGGATAATTGTTAATGAGAATCTTCCTGCCGACGATATTCGGATCTCGCGCAAATCGGTTGACCCAATAGTCATAATTCAGCACGGCTGCGGGTTGCCCTTTATACACGCGATCGTCCATCTGCGAGTTGAAAACTCGCCCTATCGCAGGCTGAACCCCGAGCATAGTGAAATAGTTTCCCGAAACCAGCTCGGCTTCCACGCGCTCGGTCTGATTATTCACGCTGACCGATGCGTTCACCAACCGTCGGCATAAAACTTCGGAAAGCGGCGTCGCTTTCTTCTGAAAATCCTGGTAAATCGGATAAGAGTTCATCCGCTCGCCCATGTTGTTCCCGTTATGCGGCCCGCGCTGGTACAACATCACGAGTTGATCGGGATTCTTCACTGGTAACTGCCGGAGCATCAGCTGATCTATCAGGGTGAAAATCGCAGTGTTCGCCCCTATTCCGAGTGCCAGCGATAAGATCGCTATCGACGCGAATAGAGGACTCCGGCGCACCGCGCGCAGCGAGTATCGCAGGTTTAGCAGGAAACTCGTCATATAGTGCTTATACTGACTTTTCGCTCTTTGGTTACCTGATTTTTTTCTCAATCAACTGTAATCGCCGTGCCCAAAACCGTCACGCGCATTCACTTCGATTTGCGCGAAGTGTTACTTTCTCAGATCTGCAGCGAACTCGCCCAACTCTGCTGCGTTCAAGTCCGATACCGCCCAGTAATTCATATGCGCTTGGGTCCAGTGCACTACGTTATAGCCTCTAGCCGTTTCCGTGCCAGGACGCGAATCTGAATCCGGCGAGGGCCAGAGGAACAGATTAATTGTGTGCTGGCGGCGTTTATACACAAGCGCGGCTACTGGTCGATCCGCCAAATAATCGAGTCGACCTCCGGCTAGAGGGAATCCTTGAGAAGCTAAGTCCTTAACCACTGGCGCAAAATCGAGTTTGCCGTTGAACCAAGGCTTGACGGTGTGCTGATCCGAGGAAATCACATCACTCAAGTGATTTGCCATCAGCGACCGAATGTGGCTCGAAACTACCTGCTCGGCCAACATCTCGGATTGCCTGGAGCGCTTGAGCGTCTGAAAGAGTACCGTGCCGATCAATATGACCGCTACAATGCTCGCGGCAATCGCCCAAGCTCGCCAGTGCGGAAACCATTCTCTTCGAGCGTCGCTGCCATCGCTACGAAGAGCCGCGCGAACCTTGCGCTGCAATCGGTCCGAAGCTTCGAAGTAGGAAAGTTGCGCTTGCACCGAATCATGTAGATCCTTATATTGCTCGTATATGGTTCGGCACCCGCTGCATTCTTTCAGGTGATCTTCGAACTCGAGCGTCGTCGCGAGGTCGAGTTCCCTGTCAATATACGCGTCTAGAAACTGGTGCACTTGCTGACAGCTCATCGGCGATTTTCTCCGGCCAAGCTGCCCAGCCGCGCGTAAAGCTCCCGGCGGGCTCGAGATAATCTCGACATCACTGTCCCTAGAGGAACTTCCGCAATTTGCGCTATTTCCTTGTAAGACAGTTCTTCCAATTCTCGCAAGATCAGTATCTCGCGATATTCAAATGGCAATCCTTCTAATGCCTCGCGTATAAGTTGTGAGTTTGCGTTTTTGATCAACGCTGCTTCAGGATCTGACCACGTGTCCAAAGGGGCCGCCGCGTCGTCATCTAGCTGCGTAGCGGTTTCATGCGGGCGGTTCCGCCGCAGCCATGTTCTACACGAATTGCGAACGATAGCCAGCAGCCAGGCCCGCGCATCGCGCCCGGGAATAAACGTGTCAAAGGATTTGAATGCGCGCAGGAATGCCTCTTGAACGATATCCTCGGCGTCGTGCTCATTGCGGGTAAGCCAGCGCGCCAGGTTGTAGGCGGAATTAATGTAAGGCAGAACTGTCCTTTCGAACACATCGGGCTTACCTTTCTGTACTCGTTTCTCCGCCAATTTATTCCACTTTCCCTCGTCGATAGTTCGATCGCGCCATTTTGTGCGCGGATTCCAATAAAATTCGCTCGCTTCGGAATATTTCGTCACTAGAGTGAGTACTGCTCATTGACGAAACATGGAGGAGAAATACTTGTCCCGTCAAATTAGAAACAACATACATGACGATGGAATAGACAGACGCGGGTTTCTGGAATGCATGGCTTGGGCCGGCACAGGGATGATTTGGACCATTAGCGGCGGTGTATTGAGTTCAAAAGCCTTCGGCCAAGGGGCACAAGCCAACATGCGGGCGGCGTTTAGCTTCGTTCAGATCAGTGACAGCCACATCGGTTTCAACAAAGAAGCGAATCGCGACGTTACGGCAACATTACAGGAAGCTGTAAATAAAATCAATGCGCTGGAACACCGCCCGGACTTTCTGATTCACACTGGTGATCTGACTCATCTTTCCAAACCGTCGGAATTCGACACGCTGGATCAGATCTTGCGCTCCGCCAAAGTTGGACAGACGTTCTTTGTGCCCGGTGAACATGACATGCTCACCGATAACGGCCGGCAGTATCGTGAACGTTACGGCAAGGGAACAAAAAGCGGTGGCTGGTACAGCTTCGACCATAAAGGAGTCCATTTTGTCGGTTTGGTCAACGTGATTGATCTGAAAGCGGGCGGCCTGGGAACACTCGGCACGGAACAACTTGAGTGGCTGAAGAAAGACTTGGCGGGCTGCGCGAGTGACATTCCTATTGTTGTATTCGCGCACATTCCACTTTGGGCCGTGTATCCGGAATGGGGTTGGGGTACTGATGACGGGTTGGAAGCCTTGTCTTACATGAAGCGCTTCAGCTCGGTTACTGTATTAAACGGTCACATTCATCAAACCATGCAAAAGATGGAAGGGAACATTTTCTATCACACAGCCATGTCCACCGCGTTTCCGCAGCCTAAGCCAGGAACTGCGCCTTCGCCCGGGCCCATGAAAGTTCCCGCCGAACAATTGCGCGAGGTTTTGGGAACAACGAGTGTCAACTATGTGCCCGGCAACCATGCGCTCGCGGTTGTCGATTTCGCCCTGGCCGCTAGTTCTAGTCCGGAAGCAGCCCTCGAAAGAGCAGGCGATGCGGCGCAGGTCCAAATCGATAATTTCTCATTTGCTCCCAAATCACTGACTGTGGCGCCGGGAACTACGGTCACTTGGACGAATCATGACGACATTCCACACAACGTCGTGAGTACAGAAAAAAGATTTTCATCTCCGGTGCTGGATACCGACCAAACTTTTTCATTTCAGTTTCGGAAGCCTGGTTCCTATCGTTACTTTTGCCAGCTTCATCCCATGATGACCGGCGCAATTGTTGTCGAAGATACGTCTCGGACGCCATGAAACAAGTGCGAACGATTGATCGCTCTAAACCGCGCCCACAAGCTTCTTCGTGTATGCGAGGCTCTCTTCCAATGCCTCGCGTTCACGTTGCGCCTCATCTACGCCTTGGCTGGAATCGTTTTTATACGGCTTTCCGCTTTCGACAATCTTGAGAAAACGCTCAAACTCCCAGGCTCGTGCATCTCGATAGGCATCCCAAAAACTAGGCTCGCGATACGGAAAAATTCTTGGACCTAACAAGATCGATTCAAGCGACAGTGCTCTGCCTGGACAAAGTTCAATGTATTTTCTGACATAACCGTCGATATCGACATTGCCACGGCCCATTTGCACCCATGTTACAGCGGCGCCTTCCGGAACGTTCCATACTGCGCTGTCCCGAATGTGGCTGGTCAGTGCATATGGATGGAGGACCTCCAACGTCAAATGCGGATCTTCAAGCGTCCACAGCGGATTGCCGGAATCGAGACAAACGCCCACAAAATCCGGTCCGGCTTTCTCAATAAGCGTCTTTAATTCGCGCGCCTGCATGTCGCCGGCATGATTTTCGATGGCTATTTTGATACCTTCGCCCATAGCCTTCGGACGAATGTTGTGCAAGACTCTAACGACATCGTCCATGTGAGTGCCGATCGGTCCTGGTTTGCGATCGTCCGCGCTTCCGAGCACCGCCCGCACAATTGGCGAATCGATCGTCTTCGCGGCGTCGATCATCCGCGTTAGCTGTTGCTCGGCCGTGCCCAAAGACGCATCAAACATCTTTGAGCTCGGGCAGATGGATCTCATTCCAATTTCTAGTTGCAGACCAAGCTCCCGTGCGTGCTGCCGAACGTCAAGAAGATGCGATCGTTCGAGACTACCCAGAAATCGGGTTTCGGAGAAATGGACGACCTGGACATTGCGGGCGGCGCAATAATCCAAATACTGAAACGGCGTCCACTTCTGTGAACGAAGGCTGAAAAGATCGATCCCCAACTTCACGTTCAAATTAGCTTTTGACATAGCTGCAATAGGAGCCGCGGCGAGCGCAACGAATTCACGGCGATTCATAATCCAACAGAATCGTAGCAAGGAAACTCGGCCATACACTATAACGAAATAGGAGTTGCATGCCTCCAAAATCCGACGGAATCCTCGAATCTTCTTTGTACGTTGACGATGTCGCCGGTTCTGCCCGGTTCTACGAGAAGATCTTCGGATTTCGCATCATTAGCGATTTCGGAGAACGTGGATGCGCAATGGAGGCCGGCGAGCGTCAGGTTCTGCTGCTATTCAAAAAGGGCGCATCACACACAATCCAGTCCCCGCACGATGGTGATGGCGAGCTTCACATTGCCTTCGCAATTTCCGCTTCCGAACTTGCAAAGTGGGAAGCATGGCTCGCTCAGAACGGAATTCCGATAGAAGAGAAGCGCACTTGGGATTTAGGCGGCCAGAGTATCTATTTTCGTGATCCTGACCGCCATCTCTTAGAACTCGCTACTCCCGGCGTCTGGTCGATTTACTAATGCGGCTGAAATTCCGCATTACGCCACTTCCGCCTCGATCACACTAAACGGCGATTCTGTAGGAATGATCCGCGATAGGCGGAATCCTGCGCCCGCAAATAGGGTGCGCCATTCCTGCTCCATGCGTTCACGGCCGCCGGGGAAGAATAGCATCTCTATATCAATAAGTTTCGAGGGATGCGGCTGGTTTCCAGGCGGCACGACGAATTCGAGCAGGACAACTTTCCCAGGCGCGTTTCCGTTTCGTGCGCTGTCCAACGCACGTCGGCAATTCCTCAGAATTGTCGTCGCCTGCTCGTCGGTCCAATCATGCAGTATGTGCTTCATAAAGTAAAGGTCGCCGCCTTCTGGCACCGATTGGAAAAAATCACCGTGTGCGGTGCGGCAGCGCCCTTGCAGACCGAACTCGCAAATACACTCGTCCGCGCCGGGAACAATGTCCTTCAGATCGAAAAGCACGCCGTTGAGATGGGGGTATTTCTGCAAAATCGAACAAATTGCAAAACCATGTCCGCCGCCGATATCGACGATTGTTTTGAACGGTGAGAAATCATACGTCTTCAGCGCGGCCCCGACGGCCAGTGCACTCAAGTTCGTCATCGCGCGATGAAAGCGATCGAATTCTACCTGGTTTGACGAAAAGTACTCGAATGCCGGCTTACCAGTGACGTGCTCCACAGTTGGTTGCCCGGTTTGCACCGAGTGCAGCAACTCGGCGGCGATGTTGAAGTGGAACGGGTCAGCGAGCCATAGAACGGTGTCCCGCGCAGATTGAGGATGATCTGAGCGCAGCAACTCGGCAGCGAGTGTCAACGAAAAATGTCGAGGCTCAGTCTCGGTGAAAATGCCCAACATGGCAAGTAATCGCAGCACGCGAAAAAGCGCATCTTCATGGGTGTCCGTTCGGCGCGCAAGCTCGGCAACAGGCGTGGAACCGCTTCCGATCAAGTCGGCAATTTTGAGTTCCGCTGCAACCCACAATGCTGCGCAAGGAACGTAGCCAGTAGCGAACTGCAACAAAAGTTGCGATGGATCGGGCGACTCTGTCGATAGTGTTGATCTTTTACTCTCCACAAGGGAGGAAGAATCTGCCATTAATTGGTCTCCTGGACGGTTTTGGAAATGAATGGGTAAGCGGCTCAGTTAAAGAGAGCCAATTACACTATACGAAACATACTAGATAAAGCCCCGTTCAGGCTTTGGCCCGCTTCGAGTTGGCGACCGGCTTGACTGATTTCGTCTGAGCCGACCAGCGACCTAACTGATAACTGCGCGAGTAACCGGCAGTTTGGTTTGCGATAGTGACTCGAATTGCGCCGCCGGAATCGCACTCGTATTGTTCTTCAATTCGCTGCGCAGCGGCGCGATACACGTGTTCGACGGGCACGGACCCTAAATCGGCTACCTCAATCAGCTTAGGATCGAACGGAAAACGTATTTCGTCCCAGAAGGTGACTTCGCCCGTGGGCGAGCCGTCCGCCGCGCGATGACTACACTCTAAGAATCGGAAATGTCCAATGTTGTGGGCAGGCGAATAGTCGCGCCCGATAGTTAAGCTCGGCTCGCCGGGCGAGGGAAGCGTTCTTCCTTTTTCCAGAATGGGATCAAAGACGATGCGCGAACCTCTATCGGCCTCGCGCCACACGCCAAAGAATCTTTGCAGGCGCTCGTTTAGCCGATATGTCTCCGGCTGGTCGGCCTGAATCGCCAGTCCGATCGCAGTCGCCGATCGCGTATAGGCCGATCTCCGTACACGGCGACCAAAACGCTCCCGCAGCACGCGTGCCACCAGCGGTAATTCGCTTGCGCCTCCGGTAAGATACAGCGCCTCGAATTGCAAATCTTCATGACGCGCGAGCAGATCTTCAGCCGTATGAATCGTTTCTTCCACCAGCAGACGCGCGGCATCATAAAAATCGGCGACAGGCACAGTTACCGACGGCCATTCGGGATTCGCGTGTTCGAGCTCGATGACCAACCGGCGCGAATTCGGATGCAGCGACTCCTTCTTCCTGCGGCATTCCTCCAACAATCGGAACCAAGCCGGCGCGGCAAGTTCCTCTCTGGCGACCTTATCGATTTCTCCAGCGTCGAGGGCAAGCTCCGCCAGAATCTGATCGAAATCGTCGCCGCCAATCGTGGGTATGCCTTCCGACATCAACACGTGATGAACTTTGTCATCAAGCGTCACCAATGAAGCATCGAAAGTGCCGCCCCCCAAGTCATAGACAAGAATGGTTTCCGCTGCGCTCGCCGATTGTTTCTGTCGATGGCCGAATTCGATACTGGCAGCGCTCGGCTCGTTCAACACGCCTAAAACATGAAAGCCGGCGCTGCGGAATGCGTCCACAGTCAAAAAGCGTTGATTGGAATTCGCGTGGGCGGGCACTCCCAAAACAGCTTCCAATTTTTCCGCGGGACGCAAGCGAAGATTGGAACTCTCACGCAAGGTTGCGTGTAGCGCCGAGGTCAGGCCGGTCAATAAATCCATTAACCCGACGTGCTGATCTCCTACCTCTAGTAATGTCCGCGGTCCCGCATCTTCCAATAAACGTTTGATGGATCGAACTAACGTCCAAGAAGGGTCTGTTTGCGTCTCCCAGGCTTCCCAGCCGTAGCGACGCTCTGATCCGTGAAGTGCTACAAGCGAAGGAAACCAATCCGGCGTAGTACCGTAGGGCGCCTCGAACGAGACCAGCGGGTAATTTCCGCGATCGGCCGCCGCTGCTACAGTGCGGTTCGTTCCGAAGTCGATACCGAGCTTCACTCTGTCAGTTTATCGGCCAGTCCGAGAAGACGTTCTACACTACAAACGGAGATCACAGTATGGCTGGCGAATCCAACAGTTGGATTGATGTTTCAGTTCCATTAACCAGCGGCATGGCGCATTGGCCTGGTGAGCCTGCGCCAAACTTTGAGTTGATCTCGGATAAAGAGCACGGCGCAGACGCAAATGTGACCATGTGCCGCATGGTCGCTCACACTGGGACCCACATGGATGCACCGCATCATTTCCTACAAGAAGGAAAGGGCATCGATACGTTTCCGCTTGAATTCGGCGTTGGGCCGGCGCGCGTAATTGAAGCGCTGGACGTCGATATCGTGACTCACAAGGAACTGGAGAGTAAGGGCATTCAGCGCGGCGACCGAGTCCTCGTTAAGACGCGGAATTCGCAGCTCCAATGGACGGCACTCGACTTTCAAGAGAATTATGTTGGCATCGATTCATCTGCGGCAACGTTTCTAGTGGAGGTAGGCGCGGTGATGGTGGGAGTCGATTATCTTTCAGTGGGCGTCTATCATGGCGATAATCCGGAGACGCACAGAATCTTGCTTAGTGGCGGCGTCTGGATTGTGGAGGGCCTCGCGCTTGGCCACGTTAGCGCAGGCACCTACGAGATGATTTGTCTCCCGTTGCGCATAGTCGGCTGTGATGGATCGCCAGTTCGAGCGATTTTGCGGGCCGCGTGAACTTTAGGTGACGTGATAACGTCTGAACCTACAGCACTTTCTGGCTAACTATAACGACACAGTTGGGAGGATCTTGCTCGAATGGGCTTCGTCTTTTCGGTAGGCAACGGATCTCTCCGCGGAGCCAACTTGGCCAAAATGCTGCTGAGACATTTTGGCGTTCCGGCTCGGGAGATTGCAACAGCAGGAAGGCAGTTTCCGATCACCGCCCGCCTCGACGTGCAACACGCGATTGAAACGCTGCTGCGAAATTACGATGGTGCGCGGCTTCTGGGAATTGTTTCGCCAAATCATCATGAGGCGCCGACGATAGCGCAGCTTACCGGGGATCGGCATTTCCCGATTGACGCAGGCCCGCTCCAATATGATGAGATCGACATCGGCGAGGCCGAACCGGCGCGCTGTCTGAAAAATGGCTTATGGTTGTGCCGGCAAGGCGGTCTTCCGTTCGCGATTTTGATGGCGCCAGGTGGACGATTTGGGTTGGCGATGGGAGTGCACGTCGAGATTGGCGTCCCTGTGGGCGAAAGGGGATCCGAGTTTTCGCAGGAATTATTTAGAGAACTGGAGCTTCTGGTCAGCAAGGGAAAGACGTATCGAGGGCGCGTCATTTCGCTCGAGACGCATATTCACATGATGGGCGGAGGCAGCATGGTGAAGGTACACCGGCTTGCCCACGTAAGGCGGGAAGACGTCATTCTGCCGCAGAAGACTCTAGCAACGCTGGATCACAATGTGGCGGGATTTCTCGGAGTTCGGGAACAGCTAAAGTCGCTACAGTTTCAGGCGCGGAAGGGACTTCTTTTTTATGGGCCGCCCGGTACCGGCAAAACGTATACGATTCACTATTTGGCTTCGCAACTGCCAAATCATACAACCTTGCTAGTGACTGCAGAGCAGGTCGGGCTACTCGGCGAGTATTTCCGGCTGGCGCGTTTTTTGCAGCCTTCGATGATGGTCATCGAAGACGTGGATCTGATTGCCCGCGAGCGTACGCAGATGAAGGATCCCAGCGAAGAAGTTCTATTGAACAAATTGCTAAACGAAATGGACGGGCTGCGTGAAGATGCCGACGTGTTGTTTATCTTAACGACGAATCGGCCTGATCAACTGGAACCGGCGCTGGCGTCGCGGCCAGGTCGTATCGATCAGGCAATTGAATTCCCGCTACCGGACGAAGAGGGCCGCGCAAAGCTAACAGATTTGTATGCGCGAGGACTACATGTTTCGGCTGAGCTGAAGGACCTGATTGTCAGCCGTACGAAGGGTGTTAGCGCGGCATTTATCAAAGAGCTGATGCGTAGGTGCGCTCAGTTTCAGATTGAGCTCTCAGGTGAGAAGGTGCTGGCACAGCAAGCTGTCGACGCGGCAATTGAAGAGATGTTGTTTGCCGGTGGAACGCTAAACCGGCGTCTGTTGGGTGGCGGAGGAGTTGAACAAAAGGCTACTGGACCGCTCGGGCTCGTAAGCTCTATTGCACGGGTTTAACGATCAGGAAGGGATTCTCCGTAAATGAAGAAAAAACGAGTAGAAGAATTTGGAACGACGAGGCGCAATAGCATTGCCGAGTGGGTAGTCATGCTTGTGATGCTGTTGTTCGGGACGACAACGCTTTGCCAAGGGTTTGTTATTCCCACTGGGTCGATGGAAGATACGCTTCTGGTAGGCGATCACCTTTGGGTCGACAAACTGGCTTATGCGCCGTCAGCGACGCTCGGCAGACATCTGCTGCCCTACCAAGAACCGAAACACGGTGACATTATCGTGTTTCAATACCCGCCAGACATCAACCAAACTCTCGTCAAACGGCTGATCGGAGTTCCAGGAGACCGGATCCGTATTACAAACGGCGTTGTTTACCGGAACGGAGTGCGATTGAACGAACCGTACGTGTATCACAAATATACGTACAATCCAGCGCTCGACAATTTTCCCTGGCCATGCTGCCGCCCGGTGAAGGAACAGTTGGCGCTGGAAGCACAGCGGAAGATGCTGGCGCTAAATATTGTGGATGGTGAGGTTGTGGTCCCTGCCGATCATTACTTTGCCATGGGCGATAACCGGGATAACTCATCCGACAGCCGGTATTGGGGATTCGTTCCGCGCGACAACGTTGTAGGCAAGCCGTTCCTTATTTATTGGTCGTATCGGGCATCTACCGAAGAGCTGCTAGGCGATTCAGCCGGATCGATGATTTCGCATTTTGTCGATTTAGGGGAGCACTTCTTCACGCGAACACGGTGGGAACGGACTCTAAAACCGGTACGCGGCTTCCCGGATTCCGAAATGCCCCAAGAGCCCCTGCCAATCAATCCAGGCAATCCGAATCCTTAGAAACTCGACAGACGCGGCGATACCCGCAACGCTACCCCTTGTGATTCGACCGGAGTCCTGTTAAACTCGAGTCGAATGACGACTAGTGACCAAAGCCCTCAGCTTGAGCTGCTGCAAGGAACTCTCGACCTTCTGATTCTGCAGACGCTGCTACGCGGTCCCGCACACGGGCATGCCATTGCCAAATCCATCGAAAGCCGGTCGGAAGAAGTGCTACAGGTGGGCCACGGGTCGCTTTACCCGGCATTGCAGCGGCTTCTCAAGCAAAGGCTAATAATGGCTGGCGACGGCGTGTCAGAGAACAATCGGAAAGCGCGTTTTTACAGGCTTACGGCAGCGGGGCGGAAGAAGCTTTTTGCCGAGACCTCCAAATGGCAAAGATTTTCAGAAGCAATTGCGCGCGTTCTGAGCCCGCTACCAGAACACGGGAAATGACGAAAGGAGGCCGGCGATGAACTGGTGGAAGAGACGCAGTGAGCAACTCGATGACGAGATGCGCAAACACATTGAGTTTGAGACACAACAAAATATCGAAGCCGGCATGCCTCCGCATGAGGCTCACTATGCGGCACTACGCAAATTCGGAAATCTCTCGTCGGTGAAAGAAGAATCGCGCGAAGTCTGGGGATGGATTTGGATGGAACGGCTGTGGCAAGACGTACGCTATGCGGTACGTGGGTTGCTGAAGAGTCCAGGCTTCACATCAGTGGCTCTTTTGTCGCTGCTGATGGGAATTGGTGTGACGACAGCATTATTTAGCGTGGTGTATGGGGTGCTGATTGCGCCTTATCCGTATGCCAAGCCGGACGAAATATGGGCTCTTGGGGTCCTCGGGCCTAAGGATAGACCACCCGGCTGGCATTCTTACTCTCGCCGCGAATTTTTCGAGATTCAGAAGCTGCCGGCTTTCGCCGACGCTATGGCGACTTCTTTTGAGCCGGTACTGCTGACCGGGGGAACGAATCCCCAGAGCTTTTATGGCATTCTCCTCACTGGCAACGCTTTCCACTTCATCGGCGTGCCTGCGCTACTTGGGCGGACGATTCAACCGTTCGATATCAAAGGAGACGGTGAGCCAGCTCCTGTAGTGGTGTTGACTTACCGGTTTTGGCAACAGAATTTCAATGGCGACCCCGGCGCAATCGGGAAAACACTCGTGCTGAACGATGTGCGGCACACGATCATCGGCGTAATGCCGCCGCGTTTCGGCTGGTACACAAATGACTCTTTCTGGCTGCCTATGCGCATGAACTTGACCGATGAAACGCCAACGAACGTCATTGTACGGCTGAGGCCAGGAGTGTCGAAGGAAGCTGCGGAACAGCAACTGCAAAATTTGAATGTACGATTCGCTGCCGAGAAGCCGCGAAATTTTCCGAAAGACGGATTTCGCACTCAACTTATGAATTACATGGACATTACAGTGGCCAGTGGCGAAATGGCTTCGAGCCTGCATCTGTTGTCGCTTGCAGTAGGATTTCTGTTGCTGATTTCATGCGTGAATGTAGCCAATTTGCAACTGGCGCGCACCACCACGCGAAGACGCGAGATTGCGGTGCGGTTGTCGATAGGCGCCGGAAGAGCCCGGCTGGTCCGGCAGTTGCTAACAGAGAGCGTGCTGCTCTCGCTGTTCGGCGGTGCTCTTGGAATCGCGTTCGCGCTTGGTGTTACGCGTGTTATCGCGATGCTGATTCCGGCGGATTATATTCCGAACGAGGCGCGCATCACGATGAACGGCTACGTTCTTTTGTTTTCCTTCGCGGTATCCGTGCTGACTGGAATCCTTTTCGGGCTTACCCCGGCAATTCGCTGCTCGCGCCCCGATCTTGTGGACGCACTGAAAGACGGGGGCCGCGGGACGGGAGCCAGCGTGAAAGGGCAGGCGATACGTACTTGGCTGGTGATAGCTGAAGTTGCCCTTTCGGTGATGTTGCTGGCCGGCGCTGTGTTAGCTATTCGGGGCTTTAGCCATCTGCTGAATGTCAACCCGGGATTTCAGCCCGAGAAAACATTGATGGTGGATATTCCGCTTAATCCGAAACGGTATCCAACAATTGAGCAGCGCAACAGATTCGATCGAGAATTGCTGGAGAATATAGCGAATCTTCCTGGCGTCAGGTCGGCAGCCATCGGAAATGGGGGCTTACCGTTTGGCGGTGCGCGTTCCTCCTATTCAATAGAAGGGCAACCAGAGGCCCCAGACAAACGCATCGTGACAAGCTTGATCAGCAACGATTATTTGCGGACGCTGGGCATTCCCTTGAAGCGCGGCAGGCAGATGACACTGCAGGAAGTCACAACCGGCGATCATCTGGCGATTATCAATGAGACCGCCGCGAAACTGTGGCCTGCGGGAGAAGATCCGATCGGCAGGCGCATCAAAATCGACGCATTGACGGACCTGGGGTCTCCGCAAATACTGATTCCAGCTGGCAGTAGTGCGGAAGTGACAGTGGTTGGCATAGCCGCCGATACGAGGAATCAGGGATTGCGCGACGTCACTCTTCCTGGGGCATATGTTCCCTATACCTTGGTTGCTCCGCCAAACCGGCGGCTGGCAATTCGCACCGTAGCAGACCCATTGAAGATTTTGAATGCGGTTCGCGAGCGAGTACACGAAATGGATAAGGATCTCCCACTCGGGCGTCCGGTTACCCTCCAGGAAATTCTGGGCTTCGAGACAGTTGAGCCGCGCTTCAACATGGCGTTATTCAGTTGCTTTGCAGGACTGGGGTTAGCACTCGCGGCAGCCGGCATCTACAGCGTTATTTCCTACGATGTGACCCAGAGGGCTCACGAAATCGGAGTACGTTTCGCACTGGGCGCTAAACGACGCGATGTTCTAGTTCTGGTGTTGCGCATGGTGGTTAAGGTGTCAGCTTTAGGGCTGATTGTCGGGCTATGTCTGAGCGTGGTGCTGGAGCGCGTAGTACGATTCCAGGTTTTTGCCGCGACTTCATTCGATGCGATTTCGGCAATTGGAATTATCGGGGTGCTTTTCCTGATTTCCGTCATGGCCGCGGTGCTGCCCGCGGTTAAGGCAGGGCGCGTCGACCCCGTGATTGCGCTACGGCACGAAGCGTAGGCAACACACAGCGGTCCGCGCAATATTTGGGTAGCCAAAAAATGAAGGACTTCAGCATCTAGTGCTGGTGTGAAGAATGGCCGCGTTATACCGGATTGCATGATTCCTTTCGTAGTGCTGGTAGTTGCCTTCTGCATTTGTGCTCTTACAGGCAAACTCGGGAACGCGTATCTTGCGGACTATCATCACGCTCTCCGGCCGGCTTTAGCGGTTATGTTTTTGCTGACCGCTTCGGCGCATTGGGGAGCAAAGCGCGCCGACTTGGTGCGAATGGTGCCGTCCGCGTTTGGCCGCACCGAGGCTTGGGTAACGCTCACCGGGCTACTTGAAATCGCGGGCGCGATTGGGCTTTTGATACCGGTGACCGCGCCAGCGGCTGCGATTGGGCTCGCGCTGCTCTTGCTAGCGATGTTCCCGGCGAATGTTCGCGCTGCACGTCTTCATCTGACGATCGGTGGAAAACAGGTGCCGAAAATTGGTATTCGAGCTGTGATTCAAGTGATCTTCTTGACGTGCGCAGTTCTCGCCACTGGATTGTGAAATGCCCGGAGAGTGTCCTTCATTCTTTGCGCAGCGCGTTCAACGGATTGAGCGATGCAGCTTTATTTGCGGATACTAGGCTCGCGAGCAGCGTCGGGATCAGAATTAGTAGGGCGGAGCCCAGGAACGTGAGCGGATGGTCGGGCTCTACCCCATATAATTGGCTGCTTAACAGCTTCGTAAGAAACAACGCCGCCGTTCCCCCTATAGCTAATCCAATCAATGCCGCAGACAATGTGCGCCGTACAAAAAGATAGGAAATCTGCTTGCGAGTAGCACCGAGGGCCATGCGAATGCCCACCTCAGCCGAGCGCTGCACCGCCGAATAGGAAACCACACCGTAGATTCCTACGCAAGCTAGCATCATGGCCGCCGCGGCGAACCCAGCAAGCAGACCCATGTTGAATCGGGGCTGCGCGACGGATTCATCCAGGCGCTCACTTAGTGTCGCGACCATGCGTATCGTCTGCGTGCTATCGAGCCGGTGTATTTGCTCGCGAATTGTTCGGGCAAGCTGATCTGAGGGCACGGAGGAGCGCACAGCAAAAAACGTCCAGCCTCATAGCCATCAGCGAGATAATAAA
>Ga0070741_10005599_pt1 | contig 27707 bp, 23 predicted proteins | sample Coa_R1_4_FD_66440 | JGI IMG/M metagenome (GOLD analysis project Ga0070741, IMG submission 66440) | Surface soil microbial communities from Centralia Pennsylvania, which are recovering from an underground coalmine fire - Coalmine... | ecosystem: Environmental > Terrestrial > Soil > Unclassified ...
CCGGTTAGGCCGATGGCGATGTATTGGAAAATCGCCGAAGGACGATTAATTTGAAGTTCGGTAGGGAGATTTGTCCAAACTCGAGAGCCCCTATTTCTAATAGGGGCGACGATTCGATCGTCTAATCGTGGGGGGCTTTCGCTTCGGTCCTAAACCAAATTTTTAATCGCGTTGGGCATAAGAGGTTTTCTGAGTTCGTCATCATAAAACCTTTAAGACTAGAGCTTTATGACAATATTGCCTTTTCTAAGAGAAATTTTTCTCTAGTTCTTTCTTTTTTAATATCTTAAGTAATTAAAAGAAAATTTGCGTAATATTATTTAATTTTTTTGATTATTCGTGATAAAATAGAAATTGTAATAATAAAAAAGGTGTTAAAAATGAATGTTTCTAAGCCGAATAGTCAAGTCAATCCATCACAAATCTCTAGGAATGATAAAACTGTTAGAGGAAAAACCGATTCAAAAGTTCATGAAGTGTTTAAAAATAATAAGGACGCAATCCTTCTATTTGCAATAGCGACCTTTCCCATTTTTTTTATTGCGTGGCCATTGGCTGCGTTGGTCGGGTTGGTCTATGAAGAAGCCCTTTTAGCGGAAGAAAAAGGCGAAATTGCTGATAAAAGAATGAACTTTATCAATTTGCTTTATATAGAACTCACAAAAAAAGAAAATAAAAACAAGCCCCTCGAAACAATCTTCGAAGAATTCCAAAAAGAATGTAGGCTCAATTTCAAAGAGGTTTTTCCTGAAAATACAAAGGAGACTCATGTGATTCAACTCGCCCTGATTTTTGGAAACAACAAGAGAGCATTACAAAAACATAACAATGAAGCCATCTTGCAATGGAAGAAGCTGATCAAAGTAGCAGAAAGGATTAAAAATAATCCTTTGTACCAAAAAATGGGGGATGTAGAAGAATTTTCCAAATTTTCACCTAAAGAAAACCGCGACCTAGAAATTAGTCTTAGAATAGATAGTTTGAGTGGGGAAGAAGTCAAGAAAAAACTCACACAAGAGCATCGAATACCCCTTGACATGCTCCAAAAGTTCATAGAGCCCCTCATGAGTTCGAGCAAGGAAACTGGACATCGAGAAAGAGAAGAACGCCTAGAGCTGTATCGAGAAATTTTAGAGACATTGGAAGTATGTAAAACAACTGCGGGGCTACAACAAGAGTTGAAATTACGCCAATCTACCGATCCTAAACCAGGTATTTTAAAAGCATTAGGCGAATGTAAAGAGAAGGGAAATCTCAAGACCCTTGCTTGGCGGACTAAAATTCACCGCGAGGAGCCAACCAGTTCGCCAAGTGAGCATCGAGGAAGTATTTATCAAAGAATTAATGTTTTGGTAAGGGAATTGAATGAATCCTACGGTAAAATACATAACTTTCAGTTAAAGATCGCAGAGATATTTAAAGAATGTAAAACAGCTAAGGATATAGAACAAAGGCTTGATGATTTTTGCGCAAACGAGTTCACTGCATTCTGCGATGGATTAACTGATTATAAAATTGAAATATTGAAGATGCTTTTATACCGAAAATGATTCAAGAATCGGTTTTGGCTGCGCCTGCATCCCAGACTTTTGATCTGCAAAAAATGCCCCCTATTTCTAATAGGAGGCACTTTTTGCATCGGCTGCGCCTGATCAAAATTCTGAGCGCATGCTTTGCCAAAAGCCGATTCTTGAATCATTTTCGGTATAGCCGCAAAAAATGGAACCTCTTAAGGCGTTATCCCGAACCAAATTTTCAGCCACGTTGGGTATAAACCCAACTTGTCTTCTACCCTTCCTTATCCGCGTGCTGCGACAGGCGATCTACTGCGATTTGCTCCTTCCCCAGGTCTAAAGACCTGCGATTCGTCGCAAATCTTGCATATCACCTATCTCGCGACGCGCCAAAAGAAGAGTAGGGGACAAGTTGGGTTATAAGTTAAAACTTTCGATGAGAGCGGCCGCGACGAGTTTTTCTAGCTCGTCCGGCTTTTTTGTTTTCGGAAGAGGCAGCGTTTTTTTCACGAGCGTTTTGCCGCTTTGTTTTTCTGCCGTAAAGGTGATGTTTTCAAATTTGATCAGAGTGAAATGGTGCGAGGAAGCGAAAAGGCGCAGACGCGTGAGATGGTAGAGCCAGAGGACTTGTGGAGGATAGGGGCCGAAGCGGTCTTTAAGCTCGGCGAGAATAGTATCGATCTCGCTAGGATGGGAAGCTTCTCCTAGGCGGTGATAAATCTCCATGCGCAAAGAGGTTTCGTTGATGTAGGTTTCCGGCAGGGAAGCGTCGAAAGAAAACTCCATTTTTACTTCCGTAAAAGAAGGCGCTGTCTTGTGCTTAAGCGCATCGATCGCTTTCTTCAGAAGTTTGCAATAGAGATGGAAGCCGATTGAGGAGATTTGTCCCGATTGCTGCGTACCGAGAAGGTCTCCAGCGCCGCGAATTTCGAGATCGCGCATCGCAAGCTTCATTCCTGCTCCAAATCCAGAGGCTTCAGCAATGGCATGCAGGCGGCGGCGTGTGAGATCGGGAAGCTCCCGCGAAGGGGGAATGAGAAAATAGGCGTAAGCGGGTCGATTCCATCTTCCGACGCGGCCGCGCATCTGATAGAGATCCGCAAGTCCAAATGTATCGGCGCGATCGATCAGAATGGTATTTGCATTGGGGATGTCGATCCCATTTTCAATGATTGTAGTAGCGACGAGAATATCGGCTTGTCCGCTTTTAAAAGAGTGAAAGACAGTGTCGAGCTCATCAGCGGACATTTGGCCGTGGCCAGTCACAATTCTTGCTTCGGGGAGAAGTTTTTGAATTTCCTCGGTGACGCGGAAAATGGATTCGACGCGGTTATGAATGAAGTAAGCTTGTCCATCGCGCGAAAGCTCGCGCAGGAGAGCGTTCTTGATGAGTTGCAGATCGCGCTGGGCAATAATGGATTTGATGGGAAGCCGGTCTTGCGGCGGGGTGTTGATGACGGAAATCTCTTTGGCACCGACAAGAGACATGTAGAGCGTGCGGGGAATAGGCGTGGCGGAGAGCGTAATGCAATCAACACCGATTTTGATACGTTTGAGATGCTCTTTAGCGCGCACTCCAAAGCGTTGCTCTTCATCGATAATCAGAAGTCCAAGATCTTTAAAAATAACATCTTTACTGATGATGCGATGCGTGCCGATCAGGATGTCGAGCTTTCCTTCGGCGGCTTTTTTTAGCGTTTCTTTGATCTCTTTTTGCGAGCGGAAACGGGAAAGCACCCCGATGTTAATGGGAAAGTTGGCCATGCGCGCGCAGAAAGTCTCGTAGTGCTGCATGGCGAGAACGGTTGTGGGAACTAAGACGGCGACTTGTTTTTTCCCATCGACGACTGCTTTAAAAGCAGCGCGCATCGCCACTTCCGTTTTCCCATAGCCAACATCGCCGCAGATAAGCCTGTCCATGGCTTTAGCCGATTGCATATCTTCGCGGATAGCGGAAATGGCACTGAGCTGGTCTTCTGTTTCGACAAACGGGAAATCGGACTCAAAGAGATGCATATCGTGAGAATCCGGGAGGAAAGAAAAACCTCCGTGCACTTCGCGCTCTGCATGCATTCGGATGAGTTGGTCGGCATAACCAATGATCGCCACTTGTGCGGCATTTCGCGTCTTCAACCACCGATTTGATCCCAGTTGACTTAGTGTAGGCGTTTCTTCTTTCGTTCCGATGTACCTGCTCACTAGGTGAGATTGGGGGACAGGGACGAATTGTTTGCTCCCTTCGGCAAATTCAAGAACCATGAATTCGGTTTGGGTGCCCACGTGGTTGGGGTGTTTTTCAATGCCGAGGAATTTAGAGATTCCGTTATGGAAGTGCACGACGACATCGCCTGGGACAAGTTCGTGAAAATCGGAAGCGGGTGTGTGATAGGTGTTGCGCCATTTTTGACGCCTCGGTTTTAAACGGTGATTCAGTTCAGCCATAGGGACAAGCGCGATTTGCGCATCGTCGAGAACAAAACCACTGGAGAGATAGCCGAGATGATATTGCGTATTTTTGGGAAGATGGATGTGATCGTTTTTCACTTTTTCGGCAAAAGCGTTCTGTTCCGCTTCTGTCGAACAGAGAAAATGCACTTCGAGGGGAGACGTGGAAAAGCGATTCATCGCCAGCAGAATTTCATCTTGCGTCGCTGCGCTTTTATTTTCAGAGAGAGAAAAAAAGTCGGAGACAGGAATAAAGGGGTGCAGCCAGCGCTGCGCGTGGAAAGTATGATCTAAAATATGGAAAGACAGGGGTTGCAAAGGCGTTTTACCGCTGTAGAACGCGCGGCCGATTTTCTTTTCTATTTGTACGTCGGAAAGCGTCTCCATTTTTTCCTGAGTCCAAAAATGGCGAGTAAAAGAGTGCGTGCTTTTTAGAAAAGCGTCAAACGAGGAGAAAAGAGGGTTTTTTGAGCTGGGCAGATTTTTTAAAGAAACCCACTTGTCTTCGATCGCAAGGAGATCGTTGAAAACGATGATCGTATTTGTGCCAAGGTAATCCACAAGAGTGCTGAGCTCTTGCCCTTTTTCGAGGAGTGCCATTTCGGAAGCGGGAGGAAGAAAAAATGCGTCGATCTTGTGCGTCGATTTTTGAGAGACCGGATCGAAGGTGCGGATTTCATCGATCTCATCGCCAAAGAATTCAATGCGGTAAGGGTCGGGGGAGGAGAGGGGAAAGATGTCAATAATACCGCCGCGAACCGCATATTCTCCTTTGTCAGAGACGACCGGGCCCCTACGATAACCCAGATCAGCGAGTTTTTTAGGCAGCGATTCAAAAGGGATGAAGGCGCCTTTTTTCCATGTCTGGGTGAGTGGCTTTAACGTTTTTTGCGCAGGAAGTTTTTGCAGGACGGCTTGTAGGGGGGCAAGGATCACGTGTGGCGAGGTGCCATTCATGATCGCATCGAGAACCTGGAGCCGTTTTCCCACGAGATCGGGGCTGGGAGCGATCTCTTCGCCGGGCAGGGTTTCCCAGGAGGGGAAATCGACGGCGTTCACTGGAAAATAGCTTACATCGTCAAAGAGGCGGTCGTCTGCAGTTGCAGAAATCACAAGGACGTGTTTTTTCGTCGCCTCTGCAATCAGCCAGATAAGGGCAGCCTTGGAACCTTCCCAGAGTTCCTCTACTAAAAGAGAGGACTCTTTTTGGACAATTTCTGAGAACGCCTTAAGGCTTGCACTGTTCTCAAGCGATTGGATCAATTCTTTGTGGCTAGCCATTGTTTTGCCTTACTCATGGCTTCTTGTAACCCTTCTGGGTTTTTTCCACCAGCTTGTGCCGATTCCGCTTTTCCTCCACCGCTTCCTCCGATGGCAGGGGCGATCTCTTTAATGAGCTGCACAGCCTGGATGCCATTTTGAGTCAGATCCGTGGACACCCGTGCGATTAACTGACAGCGTTCCGCTGTTTTGGTCCCCAAAACGATGACGCCTGACTTCAATGCGGCGATTAAGTTTTCCACAAGTTCAGGCAAAAGATCGGCATCAATGGAAACGGTCTCTCCGATGAAGGAAATATGCCCTGCTTTTTGCTGTTTCGAGAGAAGTTCTTTGGAAAGAGACTTCAGCGATTCTTTTTTAAATTGCTTTAGCTCTTGAGCGAGCTGCTTATTTTCTTCGAGAAGCGCTGTTGTGCGCTCAAGCAGTTTTGCTGTAGGAACTTTTAATAAATCTGCTGCTTTATCTGCGATGTCTTCATTTGCGTAGGTGAACTCTATCGCCTCTTTTCCCGTCACTGCTTCGATGCGACGCACGCCGGAAGCGACGCTTCCTTCTTTGGTGATGCGGAAAAAGCAGATCGAAGAAACTCTCTGGGTATGAGTTCCTCCGCAGAGTTCTTTGGAATAGTCGATATCGATCACACGCACTTTAGAGCCATATTTTTCTCCGAAGAATTGCTTGATGTCAGGGTGTTTTTGTGCTTCTTCGTAGTCGAGTTCATAGGATTGCACTTGGGTGCCTTCTTGGATCTTTTCGTTGACAAGCATTTCGATCTGACGGATTTCCTCTTTTGTCACTGCCTTATGATGGCTGAAATCGAAGCGGAGGCGTCGCGATTCAACGAGAGATCCCGCTTGGCGAATGTGGGGGCCTAAAACTTTTTGAAGAGCCCAGTGTAAAAGATGGGTCGCCGTGTGATTGTTTTCAATCTTTTGGCGCCTTTGCACATCGAGCTGGGCAGAGACGGGCTCACCGATGATCAGACTGCCTTTTTCCAGTTTTCCAATATGGACGATCACGCCGGAGTAGGGCGCATGACAATCAGTAACTCGAAAGTGTGCCCCGTGATGCGTGAGCATTCCCGTATCGCCGGTCTGCCCGCCTTTCTCTGCGTAGAAAACAGTGCGATCGAGAATCACCATGCCTTCATCGCCTTCATTCATCGCGTCGACAAATTTTCCATCGACGACAAGGCCCATGACCGTCCCTTCGCATGCATTGTTTTCAAAACCAAGGAATTCGCAAGCGCCATGTTTTTCCATGTAATTTTTAAAAAGGCTCTCCTCCACTTCCTGGCTATGGATAGTGTGTGCACTGCGCGAGCGCTCTTTAGCTTCATTCTCGAGAAGCTGGTAAGTGTCGAGATTCACTGTTAAGCCGGTGTCTTTAGCGATCAGCAAAATTTCCTCAAGGGGGAACCCATAAGTGTCTTTGAGCTTAAACGCTTCTTCTCCCGTAATCTCTTTGCTCGTTGTCTTTTGCGCGTGTTCAATCACGGTGTTTAAGATATTGCCGCCGCGCTTGAGTGTGCGGAGGAACGATTCCTCTTCTAGAGTTAAGACTTCTGCGATGCGCGCTTCAGATGCCTTCAGTTCGGGGTAATCATCTCCCATCGTGTCAATGAGACGAGGAAGGATCTGCGCGAGGAAAGGCTCCTGCATTCCGAGTATGCGGCCGTAGCGCACAGCTCTGCGCAGCAATTTGCGGAGGATGTAGCCTCTTTCGACATTGCTCGGTTGCGCGCCGTCAGCCATTGCAAATGCCAACGAGCGGATGTGATCCGAGATCACGTGAAACGCCGGCGCGAAGTGGGAATCTTGGGGATTGTAGACTTTTTTGCTCGTATTTTCAATTTGGGCGATGATGCTGCGAAGAACATCGGTGGCGAAAAGAGTGTCGACGCCCATTTTTAATGCGGCGACGCGCTCTAAGCCAGATCCTGTATCGATCGACTGTTTGGGCAGATCGGCCATTTTTCCGCTTTTATCGCGATTAAACTGCATGAACACAAGGTTCCAAAATTCGAGGTAGCGAGTACCTTCAATGTCTTCTTTAGGAGATCTAGCTGCGCCATATTTTTCTCCTCTGTCGAAGTAGAGCTCAGAACAAGGACCACAAGGACCGGTATCGCCCATCGACCAAAAGTTATCCTTTTCATCCATGCGGACGATTTTATTTTCAGGGATGATCGATCTCCAGAGTTCAAAAGCTTCATCGTCTTCGCGGAAAATAGAGATCCAAATATCTTTAGGATCGAATTCAAAAACTTTTGTCGAAACTTCCCAGGCGTAAGCGATCGCTTCTTTCTTAAAATAGTCTCCAAAGGAAAAATTGCCCAGCATTTCAAAAAACGTCAAATGACGCGCTGTATGTCCTACGTTATCGAGATCGTTATGTTTGCCGCCCACGCGAATGCATTTTTGCGAGGTAGCCGCCCGCGTGTAATCTCGCTTGCTCTTTCCCAGGAACACATCTTTAAATTGGTTCATTCCCGCATTGATGAAAAGTAGCGTTGGATCGTCGTGGGGAACAACGGGCGAGGATGCGACGATTGTGTGGCCATGATCTTTAAAATATTTGAGAAAATTGCGGCGAATCTCTTGTGAAACCATAATCTGTTCCTGAAATTGGGAAGAATTAAGTGTTGAAAAACTAGCATACTGGAAATGAGATGTCAAATGCCTTTTTTATTTAGGGAGGTAATTGCAAGAGACTAATTATTATAATTGATTTTAAATATGCATTTTGATAAAATAATCCTTAATTATATTAAATTATTTAACCCAAGGCAAAGACATTATTTTATGAGTTCTCCAATTCCCGAAAAATCGATCGATAGAATGATAAGGCTCACGCTTACAGGTAATTATAATTCAGCCTGCCAACTGCTTAATCAATGCGAGATCTCACATCGCTTATTTGAAAAAGTTCAAGAGATTTTAAGCAATCCTATTGGGGTTTCGGCCCAGGAAAAACACACTGACATGAAGGGTAGAATTGTTGCCGTGCTAAACTCCCCAGCCACTGTCCCTCTCGAACTAGCGGGTGTTGAAAAACCTCTATCTGATCCAACGCATTTTTGCATGGCACCTCCTGAAGCAGATTTTTTTTCCAATGCGTGCGTCCCTTCAGAAATTATCAGGGTTATTTTCTTAAATGGTTTGAAAATTGGTGTTCATCAACAAATGCTTTGTTTAAATAGAAAATGGAATGAATGTCAAACCTCTTTCAAAATCCGCTATCAAGACCTAATAAAAACGGGTGTTCTCACAATTATCGATGCTAAGATGATGGGCTTTACAGTCGATGATGAGCCGCGTATTGACCAAGTAATGGTAGCTTTTCATTGTGATCGGCTTACGTCATCTGTGATGAATAAAGCTGGCTTTTCTGTAGTGACAATTCCACAGAGAGTAAGCATACATGATTATGTAATGATCGCCAGGGAACAAGATTTATACTATGGTGGAACGGGTTTGCTAGAATTTAATAAAGATGCAAATTTATATACAACGAGTGTTCCAAAGACCTATCGTGCTCTCATGCCAAACCATGTTTTTGAACAAACTTTATCAATTTCTCAATTCGAAAACATGCAAGCTTGCATCAACAACTTAAATTGCGAAGTTCCTAAAGTTCACGAGTATTTTTTTCAGCTAACTTCTATAAGATTATTATTTAACAGGTCTGCTTACGCCGACTTTCATGCCTGTTGTTCAACCAAATCTAATGAGAAACACGGGCATGCGATTGATATGCAAAGACTAGATCCAAACGTATGTTTAAATGTGTGTGGGATTCCTGTGTCTTCACTTCCTGCTCAAACGGGTGCAGGAGGCGTGATCCGATTTGAAGGAAAGCCTGATAAAAAATAAAAGCTATTGCAGGCTCGTCTCATAAAAAGACGAGCCTTGGTTATATATTGCCGCCTTCAGTGTTGGCAAATTCTCAAGCTTTCGCTTCGGTCTTAAATCCAAATTTTCAATCACGTTGGGTATATTTGTGGTTGTTCATTTTAAAATAATTCTTTGCAAAATGTTTCCAAGTTTTCCTGCTTTCTAAATATTGCCTTTCTGAAAAATGTTACTAAATTATTAATTATTATTATCTTACTTAATTTTCTTGTTTATATTGATTTGTTTTGGTAATCTAATATAAACTTATTAAACTTTTTAAAAAAATAAAAGAGGTATTTATGAGTTCTCCAGTTTCTGAAAAATCTATAGATAGAATGATAAGGCTTACGCTTACAGGTAATTATCAGTCAGCCTGCGAATTGCTTATCAAATGCGGGATTCCCCATAGTTTATTTGAAAAAATCCAAGAGATTTTAAACAATCCTATTGGGGTTTCGACCCAGGAAAAACACACTGACATGAAGGGAAAGATTGTTGCTGTACTTAACTCGCCAGTCACTGTCCCTCTCGAGCTAGCGGTTGTTGAAAAACCTCTATCTGATCCAACGCATTTTTGCATGGCACCTCCTGAAGCAGATTTTTTTTCCGATGTGTTCGTCCCCTCAGAAATTATCAGGATTATTTTCTTAAATAGTTGGAAGATTGGTGCTGACCGAACAATGCATTGTTTAAATAGAAGGTGGTATGAATGCCAAACCCCTTATCAAGACCTAATAAAAACAGGAGCTCTCACAATCATCGATGCTGCGAAGATGGGCTTTAAAGTCGATGATGAGCCGAGCATTGACGAAGTACGGGTGGTTTTTCATTGTGATCGGCTTGCATCCTCTGTGATGGACAATGCTGGCTTCTCTTTAGTAACAATCCCCAGTGGGCAAAGCATAGAAAGCTATGAAAAAATTGCGGAGCAGACAAAATTCGTCTTTGAAGGATTGGGCTTCCTTGGCAAGTCTTGGAATGAAGAGCCCTATAATGACGTTGCAAAGCACTCATCGCGTGTTTTAATGCCCAATCATGTTTTCAAGCAGACAGTTCCATTTTCCACATTGGACGAAATCGAATCTTGCATTAACGGTTTCGATTGTGAATTGCCACAGCCACGGGATTGTTTTTTTCAATTAGTTTCAACGAAGTTAATATTTGATCGTTGTGCTTACATGGACTTTAAGATGTGCTCTTCATGTGTTGTTAGTGTTAATGGTAATAAATCTGTACATGTGATTTCTGTCAAAAAAGGAGATGAGCGTTGCTTAAGTGTAGAATTACACCCCTGTGACGGCCCTAGTTCAAATCTAGGAGCAGGAGGCGTGATCCGCTTTGAAGGAAAGCCCGATAAAAAATAAAAGCTTGCAGGCTCGTCTCTAAAAAAGGCGGGCCTTTGGTACATTTCTGACCTCCAATTTCACATTCTTCTTTCAATGCAAAAAATTATCTTCAGCTTTCTCCTCATGAAGATAGGTTTCCTGCTTCCTAAATATTCTCTTTTCTCGGTATGATCATTGTTTTTAAATCAGAGAGAGAACTGTCAGGAGTTTTTTACATGGACGCAGAGTTAAAGAAACAGCTAGGTAAAATAGCCAACACCATTCGCGAGCTTTCTATGGAGGCTGTTCAGAAGGCCAATTCTGGCCATCCAGGACTCCCCATGGGATGTGCGGAGTTTGGCGCCTTTCTTTACGGTGTTTTGCTGCGCCATAACCCTAAAAGCCCTAAATGGCTCAATCGCGACAGGTTTGTGCTTTCCGCTGGCCATGGCTCCATGTTTCTTTATTCCCTTTTGCATCTGGCTGGATTCGGCCTTTCCATGGATGAAATCAAGCGGTTCCGCCAGCTGCATTCCAAAACCCCGGGTCACCCTGAATATCACATTACAGTCGGCGTCGAAGCGACGACAGGTCCTCTTGGCCAAGGCGTAGGCAATGCAGTGGGACAAGCGCTCGGCTTGAAGCTTCTAGGGGCGCGCTTCAATTCGAAGGAGTATCCGCTTTTTAATAATAAAGTTTACTGCTTGGCCGGGGACGGTTGCATGATGGAAGGAATTTCTTCGGAAGCTTCTTCGTTGGCAGGGCACTTGAACCTCGACAACCTCATTCTCATTTACGACGCCAATAAAGTGACGCTCGATGGGTTTCTTGCAGAATCGGGTTCGGAAAACACCAAGATGCGGTATGAAGCTTACGGTTGGGAAGTGCACGAACTTGATGGCTACGATTTCGATGCGATGGAAAAAATCTTTTTCCATCTGCGCGACCATCAGACTAAACCGGCTCTTGTGATCATGCACACGGTGATCGGAAAAGGCTCTCCTAACAAAGCGGGAACGCATAAAGTACATGGGTCTCCTCTCGGAGCGGAAGAAGTAGAAGCCACGAAAAAAGCTCTCGGCCTTCCCGAAGAAGAATTCTATGTGCCTCAGTCGGTTTACACATTCTTTGAGCAAAAGTTTTCCAAAGATGCAGCTTTGGAACAGAAGTGGAAAGAGATGTATCGCCGTTTTTCTGAAAATAAACCGGATCTCGCTAAGAAATTCATGCAAATGGTAGAGAAGCGGTTACCGGATGATCTTGAAGCAGAACTTCGCAAGATTGAAATCAAGAGCCCGATGGCGACCCGTAGCTCGTCTAACGCTGTACTCAACGTCTTAGGCGATCTTTTACCTCAGCTGATCGGAGGATCGGCAGATCTTTCGGGTTCTGATATGACGATGATGAAAAAATTCCCGCTGATCTCTAAAGACGACTTTACGGGGAGAAATATTAAATACGGCATTCGGGAATTTGGAATGGCAGCCATCGCCACAGGCCTTTCCCAAACCGACATGATCGTGCCTTACATCGGCACTTTTTTAACGTTTTCTGACTACATGCGCAACGCCATTCGCCTCGCTTCTCTATCTAAAATACAGGTGATTTATCAGCTAACACATGATTCCATTTTCTTAGGCGAAGATGGTCCGACTCACCAGCCCGTTGAGCATTGCGCCGCTCTGCGCGCCATCCCCAATCTGCACGTCATCCGTCCCGCAGATAGCAATGAGATCAAGATGGCATGGCTCGCAGCCTTGCGCTACCGCGGTCCAACGGCTCTTATTCTCTCTCGCCAAAACCTACCTGCCTTAGATGTGTGCAATGTCCCTTATGAACAGGGCATGGGAAAGGGCGCTTATATCATCAAAAAAGAATCCTCAAAACCCGATTTCACGTTAATTGCCACAGGATCGGAAGTCAGCCTCGCACTTGACGTCGCTATGGCTTTAGAGAAGATTGGCAAATCGGTGCGGGTCATCTCCATGCCTTGCTGGTCGCTGTTTGAAGAGCAAAGCGATGAATATAAGAATAGCGTTGTAGGAGGCGATTTAGGGCGCAGAGTCAGTATTGAAGCGGGAGTCAGTTTTGGCTGGTCGAAATGGATTGGTCCCCAAGGGATTTCCATCAGCATTGATACCTTTGGAGAATCCGCTCCGATGAGTGATCTGGCTGAAGAGTTTGGTTTCACCGTCCATTCTATCCTGGATAGATTGTTGGCGTAAATGTCTTCTTTCGAGCGCTTTTTGGCCCAGTCAAAAGGCGCGCTCAAGGAACATACAAATGGCGATAGGAATATTTACGAGACTCACAGGCGATGCCCATCGCCTTATCTTGAATCAAATGGAAGAGCCCGCGCTCATCGTCTTGAGTCAGGTCTCCAAGGATGCGCAAAAGGCTTTAAATAATACTTTTTTTCGAGCGCGCTTCTTTGCGCAGCATTTCCATTTAAAAAAATATGAAGAAAGGCTGTTTCCAAGTCTGCAGCGCGACCACCTCGACTGCTGTTGGAAAATTGCCTGTGTTTTTTTCTCCGAGCAAAGACGCGCATTACACGATGCAGTGCCGATAAAAATCACATTTCCATTTTTTGTAAAAGCAATTCCTTCTCTCTGCATTTTGTTACAGTCTCAGAAAGTTTACTACATTTCAATTCTTGAAAAATTGAGTAAAACGGAGGGTTCCGGCAGAAAGATCCAGGCTTTCTGGAAAAAGGAGTTCAAGTTGCTAAGTGAGCAAAATCAATATCAGTTCTATTGGAAATACTCTTCTGAGGGGTTTAAAAGCTTGCTTCAAGATAAGATACAAGGAATTTCCAAAGATCACCGCATTCTTGCGTCAGCTTTTTTACCGGAACCTCGGGAAATTGTGGAACTCATGGAAAAATTTCCGGATTACCATCACTATTTTCAGAGAAAAAAGCCAAAGAGTAAGGAATTACATTGTTTAAACCCTCCTTTGAGGGAGAATCATGATGAGTTTTCGATATACCGATGCTATTTGACGCTCTTTGAGCGCTATCAAGAAAAGGTGCGGAATGAGCTTTCCGAAGTGATTCGCTTAGAAAAAAGCGTTTTTCGAAATCTTGATTTGAAACACTGTTTGAAGCTAATCGACGCGGCAAGGGCAAGTCCGAGCGGTGGCATTCTCCAGGAGATTTTGCAGAAAATTCATGCTCTCAGTCCAGAAAGTCAAGAAGAGATTTACACGCAGCTTTTTTCTCAGGTACCTTCGGAAGAGCGGGAAAATTGGTGCAGGGAACACCTTGCTGAATTTTACCAAAATCTAGAAGAAAAAATGATGAACGATGACTATGTCCTTCCATCGCCTTTTCACCGTTGGTTTGAAGAGAACTTTTCGCAGCACTTAGCGCAACTTAAAAAAGTGCTTAAAAATTGCTGTCACAAAGAAAAAATAAGGAGATTGTCATGAACGATTTACTCTTGCGCGCCCTGCGCTGTGAACCCGTTCCTCGCCCTCCGATTTGGATCATGCGGCAAGCGGGGCGCTATATGCCTCAATACCGCGCTTTGAGAGAAAAACATTCTCTTTGGGAGATGTTTCACCAACCGGAACTCGCCGCTGCCGTCACGAGGCAGCCTATTGACCATTTAGGTGTCGATGCGGCTATTTTATTCTCCGATATTCTTGTCATCGCAGAGGCGCTTGGATTAAGCGTCACATTTCCAAGTCAGGGTGGACCTCGCGTAGAACCTCCCATTCATACTGCAGCCCAAGTGGATGCGCTGCCCTTGATCCCTGTGCAAAAGGCGCTCTCGTATGTGTTTGAAACCATTCACTTGTTAAAACCTACCCTCGATGTGCCGCTTATCGGCTTTAGCGGTGCGCCCTTTACTGTCGCCAGCTACTTTATCGATTCATCGAGTCACAGCGCATTTGAACGGACGCAACGCTGGATGCAAGAAGACCCCGCTTCTTTTCATCGCTTGCTGGAAAAAATCGCGCAAGCAACGATTGTCTATCTTAGCGAACAGATCCGTGCTGGTGTTGACGCTTTGCAAGTGTTCGATTCGTGGGCAAGTATTCTTAATGACGCACAGTTCGCCGAATTTTCTCTCCCTTATCTTAAACAAATTGTCGATGCCATTGCGCCTAGTGGAATTCCCGTGATTCTTTTTTGCCGAAGTTCATCATTGCGCGCAGAAGCGCTCTCCAGCATCAATCCTACAGGAATCAGTTTTGACTGGCATCTCCCCATGAAAGAGTTAAGACAAATGGTTCCGGCGCATATTGCCGTGCAAGGAAATCTTAATCCAGAATTTCTCAAGCGGTCCGTCCAAGAAAGAGAAGAAGAGTTAGAAAAATTCCTGTCCTCTATGCGCAATGAACGCGGCTTCATCGTCAATTTAGGGCATGGAGTCACACCGGACATCCCCTTTGAAAATGTCTATCATTTTGTCAACAGAGTGTGTCGAGAATAAAGTAGATGTTGAAAAGTGTTTATACCCAACGTGACTGAAAATTTGGTTTAGGACCGAGCGAAAGCTCCCGGGGCTTTGGCTCGGTCTTAAATCCAAATTTTCAATCACGTTGGGTATAGAAATCAAAGCGCTATTCAGCTTATACTGGCGACGTTTCAAGAGGCTATAGAATTTCAAAAGGAGGTTGTTGTTATGAGATTGCTATCGATAGTGAGCGCTGTTCTTTTCATGCCTTTAAACGCTGTGATTGCTCAACCCAGTTCTTCTTATGTGGCACAGCAAGATGCGGAGTATTACAATGTGGTGTATTATCAGCCCCTTTCTAATGCTTCGGCTCTTTATAAAATGATCTGCTTAGGGACCGGAACAACAGATGAAATTTTCCACAGTTTTAATCAACTATCTCACAAAGATAAGTGCTTGGTTTATGAGGCTGTTTATCTGGAATCTGGAGTCGTAACGCGGGATCTGCATTGGGGAGAGCATCACTTTTTTGATGATCCCTATCTATTTTGTTTAGCGTATCCAAAGGCGTTTCGCATGAAATTTGATCGCTTGTCTAATGAAGAAAAAAACAAGGTTTATAAAATCATCTACGATCTTTCTGGAGTGAAAACCGATGATACGCGATGGGGTGAGCGTCATGTTTTCGACAATTTTCCTCTCCTCATTGATGCGATGGATATAGCATTTAGATAGTACCCTTCAAAAGCCACATGAGGATTCCTTTCTCATGTGGATCAATGCTTCTTCAAAGGCGCCATGTCGATCACGAAGCGGTATTTTACGTCGTTTTTGAGCATCCTTTCAAACGCTTCGTTGATCCTGTCAGGAGGGATTTGTTCGATTTGAGCCAGGATCCCCATATCGGCGCAAAAATCGAGCAACTCTTGAGTTTCTTTAATACCGCCGATTAAGGAGCCGGCAAGCCTCCTCCGCTTGCCGATGAGCGCATCTGCCCGTAAAGCAGGATGGGGGGAAGCCGGCAATCCGACGAGGCATAAGGTGGCATCGAGCTTTAAAAGATCGAGAAAAGGATTCAGGTCGTACGGTGCAGCGACCGTGCTCAAGATAAAGTCAAAGCTGTTGTTATGTTTTTTCATTGCTTCAGAGTCTTTGGAAAGGACGATTTCATCGGCGCCTAGCTTTTTGGCATCTTCCGCTTTGTTGAGAGACGTCGTGAATAATACGACATGGGCACCCATCGCATGAGCAAGTTGGATCGCCATATGCCCAAGGCCTCCGAGTCCCACAATGCCCACTTTGCTATCCTTGCCCACTTTCCAATTTTTGAGAGGGGAGTAGACGGTGATCCCCGCGCAAAGAAGTGGAGCAACCGCGGGCAGGTCGCGTTTTTGGAACTTTTTAGGGACGTGTAGGACGAATTGATCTTCTATGACAATTTGATTGGAAAAACCACCATAGTTGACGGCATTTGTTTGCCGGTCGCGAGCATTGAAAACAAGAGTGAATTCTTTTTCACAATACTGTTCGAGATGATCTCTGCAGCTGGGACAAGTGCGGCAGGAATCTGAAATGCATCCCACGGCAACGAGATCGCCTTCTTTGAATGCGGTCACTTCATTTCCCATTTTGCTGACTTTACCTAGAATTTCGTGGCCGGGAACAATCGGGTAAACCGTGTTTTTCCACTCGTTCCGCGCCATGTGCAGATCGCTATGGCATATGCCACAGTAAAGAATGTCGATAAGGACATCGTGCGGCCTGAGGTCGCGTCTTTCAAACTCGAAGGGTTTTAGGGAAGATGTGGCTGAATCCGCTGCGTAGCCTGTCGTCTTTAACATAGAAACCTCATAAAGTGTTTTCTTTAAATTAAGGAATTAGCGCTTTAAAAGGAATCACCACTTTGCAAGCGGAGGCATCGAGCAAAGAATTGCTTCGGGATTTCCTCCAGAAAGGAAACCAAATTTAGTGCCGCGGTCATACAGGAGGTTAAACTCGACATAATGTGCACGCCATTGAAGCTGTTTTTCTCTGTCAGCAGGGGAAAAAGAAGCAGGAATGCGCCTTCGGTAGATGGGAAGAATTGTATCTAAAAATGTGTCGCCCACATGTTTCCATAAGGCAAAATCCTTTTCGAAGTTCCCTGTGTTAAAATGATCGAAAAAGATGCCGCCCACCCCCCGCTCTTTTTTACGGTGAGGGATGTAGAAGTACTCTTTTGCGTTTTGTGAAAAGAGACTGTAGAGGTCAGCGCCAAAGCGGTCGAGAGCCTCTTTAGCGATCCGATGAAAATGCTCCGTATCTTCCTCATAAGGAAATCCCATAGGCGTGAGATCATAGCCTCCTCCGAACCAGCTTTTTTCTTCTGTTTCAATATAGCGGATATTGAAGTGGACGGTTGGGGCATGCGGATTCTGCATATGGGTGATTAAGCTAACCCCAGTCGCAAAAAAGGCGCCAGCAGAGTCGCTCATGGGAAATTGCTCTCCTGAAACGCCTGACCAATTGACAGCAGCTTTTTCGAAAAGGTCCCCCCTTAAGACGGCCATCTCTCCACCCCCTGCACCTTTGGGGTAATCCCATGGAGTCCGGTGAAACCGTTTTGAGGGTTCAAGGGTTTCAAAGGCGCTAATGATTTTTTCTCGGAGGGTTTTGAGGTAGTACACGATTTCTTCACGACGCCCTCCGAGAGGATGTTGAGGGGGACTGGGAATTGGGTTTGCGGCTATATTGTTTCCAGCTGAAGTGCCCTCTTCGCATTCTACCCGCCTAGGTTCTAGTTTCCTCATAATAGGGTCGAATTCACAATTATCGCCTTTAGTGTTGGCAAATTCTCCAGCTTTCAGGTGTCGGCAGTATATTTTATTCTTCGGATCCATTACACTCTCCCTTAAAAACTTTGGCTACGGGTTTTATGCAAAAAAAACGGGTCATTATTTTAGGCGCAGGCATCTCGGGACTGACAACAGCTTGGAATTTGCACAGAACCGGATTGCCTCTAGATATTATCCTTTTGGAAAAGAACGCTCGCGCCGGCGGCTGGCTGCACACTGATCATACGACAGGATTTCATTTTGAAAAAGGGCCGCGCACTTTCAAAGTGGATAAATGTCCCTCCACGATGCGACTCATTGCCGATCTAGGGATGCAAAAAGAGGTGATTTGGTCGGAAGCTAAACCGCATCATCGCTATCTTTGGCACGAAGGGGAGTTGCACCGCTTTCCTACCAATCCTATCTCTTTCTTTTTATCTCCGCTGACAAAAGGCTTTATCCGTGCTCTTCTCTCAGAGTGGAAACAACCCATAAAAAATGGAGATGAAACTGTCTGGGAATTTGTTGTTAGGAGATTTAACTACGATGTCGCTCGTCTTTTTTTTGATCCGATGGTTGTGGGGATTTTTGGAGGAGATGTCAGGCAGATTTCTATCCGCTCCTGTTTTCCCAAACTTAAAGCCTGGGAAGAAAAATACGGGTCGGTAACGAAAGGCTTTTACATGCGGATGAAAGAAAAAAAGAGGGAGTCGAGGTTCTCTAAAGATGTAGAAGGAATTCCGACGAGCGCTATTTTCTCTTTTCGCGAGGGAATGGAACAGCTTCCTCAAGCCATTATCAGTCAAATCCCCCCCTGTATCTTGTACAATCACAATGTGAACGCTGTAGCGTTCAAAGAGAATCAGGTTCTCGTTAAAACAGATAAAGAGCAATTTTCTGCGGATTACTTATTTTGCGCTTTGCCCGTCAAAGAAACAGGTATTTTATTCGAGAATCATGTTCCGGATATTGCAAAGGAATTAGTCAGAATCCCTTCAGCAAGTATCGCTGTCGTGAATTTTGGTTATGATAACGATGTCCTTCCTGTACAGGGTTTTGGGTATTTGACACCGACTTATGCGCATGAAGATATTCTCGGAGTAGTTTTTGATTCTTCCGTTTTCTCTGAACATAACCGCAAGGAGCGAGAAACGCGACTTACGATTAAGCTGGAAGAAAAGGGGTATACCGAAGAAAAATACATCGACGCCTCCCTTCGTGGAATTCGGCGACATTTAGGGATCTCCCAATTGCCCAAATCAATCTCATTCAAAAACGCGGTTCGTGCCATTCCTCAATACGGAGTAGGGCATTTAGAAAAAATGACCGAGCTGAAAAGTCTTTTTAGCGCAAAGCTTCCGAGATGTCATCTCGTAGGCAACTACCTACAGGGGGTCAGCGTCGATTTTTGCATTGCCAGCGCGAATGAAGCCGTTGCGGAATGGCAAGCTGCTTTATACCGAAAATAATATCAATTTATAACCCTCTTTTATTTTTAATTAACCGTTGAAATGTAATAAAAATAATTGGATAATAAAGGAACAGGGGCAATTTTAATTTAATGGAGGGGTTATGAACGACGATCTATTCTCAGGTAAGTGGCATAAAGTTAAGGGAAAAATTAAGGAGAAATGGGGTAAGTTAACTGACGACGACCTCATGAGAATTAATGGGAAACGAGAACAGATGCTTGGGGCTTTAAAAGAGCGCTATGGTTGGGAAAAGGATCGCGCAGAAGATGAACTTAAGCGGTTTGAAGACCATTGCAGAGAATGCTGCGCTAAAGGGGATCATAGCAGCTGCTGCCACGGTGAACACAAGGGAAGCTGCGAGCATAAACATTCTATGAAAGACCCCAAAAGCTGCTGCGGCAAAGACACCGACTGGGACGACAAATCGAAAAAAAGAAAAATTGGCTAAGGGTTTCCCGATGAAAGGTTTGCATGAGCTATTTGTTCAGGAGCTGCATTTACTCTATGATGGGGAGAAGCAAATTGTGGAAATGCTTCCCGGGATCATTGATGCAGCTTCTTCGAAAAGGCTCAAAGAGGCTCTCGGAGAGCATCTCGAAGAAACAAAAAAACAGGTGCGACGGCTCGAGGTGATTTTCAAAGAACTTCACCAAAGCTTCTCAGAGATGCGCTCGCAGGTGATGGAAAGCCTTTTAAAGGAAGCAGGTAAAGTGATCCAATCCGATTATGAAGCGAGTGTGAAAGATGTCGCATTGATCAATTGTATCCAGCATATCGAGCACTTTGAAATTGCCTCCTATGGTATTTTAAAGTCTCTTGCTAAAGATTTTAACTACGACAACATTTATAACCTGCTCGATGAAAGCTCGGACGAAGAGGGTCTTGCCAATAAGACCCTCACTAAAATCGCTGAGGGAAATCTGTTATGCAAGGGAGTCAATACGAAAGCATCCGAAACGGAAGAGCTCTCTAACACCCCAACTTGTCCCCCTAACTGCTCTTAAGCGTCATGTTCTTAATCATCTTGGGTATAAATTCTCCTTTAGATTATTTTCTTTCCTAAGAAAAATATCTCGGAGGAAAGATGAACGTCTCCGGAGTTCTAGCCAGTTCACGCATAGCTGTTTCAGCACAAACGTACACTTTAGAGGGAATGCGGAATAAGATAGCAGGCTATGCATTTCAGGCGGCTTCCTATGCTTCTGATCCTCTATGTTATGCGCATCAATCTTTTCGAGAGATATGCGTCGTCGATTCAGTCAATCCGCATTCCAGTTTCGTTACCAACTTGGCAAAAAAAGTCGCTCTTTTCATCGGAATCACGGGATGGATCTCTTTAGCTTTTTTTACATCTCTGCCAGGGGTCGCACTCCGTTTTTTAGGCAAACAGCTTCAAACGGTTCCCTATCTGTACGAGCAAACATGCAAGGTCAGCAAGGTACTTCCCTCCGACCGCTCCTTTTCTCTTCTTTCGTGGAATATTTGTGGGATTCCAGGCGGCCTTTCAATCAGCGATGGGGGGGTGTTGAATTGGAAGTACCGTCTCGATGCTATCGTCGCTAAGATCATAGAAAAAGACGCAGATGTGAATTGCCTTTATGAAGTATTCGACACGCAAATGGCGTTCTACATCTGCGAAGCTTTGAAAAAGAGAGGCTACACCGACTTTTATTTTAATATGCACCCGAGAGAGGTGGGCCTTTCAGCGGGCATTTTTGTCGCGAGTAAATATGCCGTAAAAAACCCTCAGTTTACGCTATTCCCTCAAGACTCTTTAGTGGGAAGAACCAAGCTTGCTGCAAAAGGGGTTTTCCAGGCTGACCTCGAAAGTCAAGGCGCAGTTTTTGCCTCCGTTTTCGCAACACATCTACAGCACTCAGAAGAGCCTAAGTTTCCTTCAGCGGAAGAGATTTCAGCGAGAAGCAAGCAAATGCAGATCATCGTAGATAAGATTAATCAGGTAAGAGATCGCTGCGTCGCCGTTGCAGGAGATTGGAATCTGGATGATAGAGAGTATGCCGCAGCGCCCTGGCGTCCTCTTTTCCAAAAAGGGGATATCGGCATTATAGAAAAGACGTGGGGAGGAGATGAGTTCTGTGCAAAATTGGCCGGAAGGCGCCCTTCAAGTCCCTTAAATCTGGATTATACGGTCTTTTTACGAGGGACAGCCCGGTCTATCGTCACCTCTCTCGTGAAAACGGGTTTCGATCCCACTGTCTTTAAGAAAGAAGCCCTATCCGATCATGCAGGCCAATTCAGCCGCATTCAACTTCTTCCATAACCTCATTTTCAGAAAAAAGGCGATTTTTTAAAAAAAAGCAACATTACGCAAGAAGACCTATTCAATGCTTCTGAATCATAATCCGTGGGTCATTGGTTCAAATCCGACTACCGTTATCCATCCAATTTCCTTGATTCCAATAACTTACTCAACCATCTTAGCTTTTTTGATTTGCGTTCTTTTTATGCTTACTTCTGAATCAAGATGGGATGCTTGGAGTCATTCAGGAATTCGTTAAAGACATAGCCTTGCATTTTCACATCCATCGCTCGGGGATCACGCGTGCCTGCAGAAAACATCGTTTTCTTTCCTGAATATCCAATAATGAGCATTTTTAAGTCGGGAAGGGAGAAAATCTCCGGCCAGGGAATGGGAAGAGAGGGAGAAATGAAGAGACCATTTCCGGCATTGATTGGCAAGGGGAAAGAGGAGAGAGGTTTTAGCAAATCGTCAAGAAGAAGAATCAACGCGCCTGCAAGGGGGGTCAAACAAGAGGACTCTTGGAGTGTGGTGGCTTCAGGAAAAGGAGAGGTCGAGATTTGCGCTGTAGAGAAGTATTGATCGAAGGCGCAGCGGAGGGGAAGCGTTTGAAATAGCTCAGAGGCGAGAAGAGCGAATTCTTTTTTCTGCACTGCTTTTTTTACAGAGGCGTTATCGCGCCAGAGATCATATCCCGCATGAAAGGCGGCTTTGGAGGGGGAATAACCTGGCTTGGATGCGCTGATTTTGATGCGAGAGGCGAGCGTTTCATCCGCACTTTTTCTTAAGTCGGCTAACTGTCCAGCCGAGAGCAGTTCTTCGAACTCAATGTAGTTGTTTTTGAGAAAAAATTCTTTGTGGTCAGGAGAGATAGCAAGTCGCATCATTTATATTAGGGTTAAGCGTTCGAGGGCTAGGTTTGTTTTGTGGGGAGTGGTAAACGCAGAGAAGCGCACGAATCCTTCGCCATGCGCACCAAAACCTCTTCCAGGGATGCAGATCAAATGGGAACGGTTGAGAAGAAGATCAAAAAATCCCCAAGAGGTCATATTTTCGGGTGTTTTCACCCAAATGTAGGGGGAATCAACACCGCCGTAACACAAATAGCCAAGCTGAGAAAGGCCGTCCTTCAAGCGTTTGGCTTGAGCGAGGTAAAGATTGATTTGAGCTCGGGTTTCCTGTTGGCCCTCTTTGGAATAGACTGCTTCAGCTCCTTTTTGGATAGGATAGGCGACGCCATTAAATTTTGTTGCTTGGCGGCGATCCCAAAAACTGTGGAGAGGAAGCATTTTTCTTCCCAATTTCGCTTTGACCGTTTTGGGGAGGATCGTATAAGCGCAGCGAAGGCCTGTGAATCCTGCAGATTTCGAAAAGCTGCGAAATTCAATCGCGCACTCTCTGGCCCCTGGAATTTCAAAAATACTTCTTGGCACATCGGAAGAGGTGATGAAAGCTTCGTAGGCATTATCGATTAGCAGGAGAGCTTTCTCTCGGAGCGCGTAATCCACCCAAGCTTGGAGGTGATCTCTGTTCATCGCAACCCCTGTGGGATTGTTAGGGGAGCATAGATAAATGATATCGCAATGTTCTTGAGGAGGAAGGGGAGCGAAATTGTTCTCTTCAAGGCACGGAAAAAGAAGGATTTTTTTGTGTCCTTGAAGGATTGACACGTCGAGATAAGCTGGGTAGGTGGGATCAGTGATACCAATGATATTGGATTTTCCAAAAATTTCGAGGATATTGACGGTATCGCTGTTCGCACCGTCAGAGATAAAAATCTCATCAGTGGAAATCCCTAATTCGGAAAACTCATGAGAGACAATGACGCTCCGGAGGAAAGCATATCCACTGCTAGGTCCATACCCTTTCATCCCTGTTTCAGTTGCCATTGTATAAACGCTGTCAGCGATCGCTTTAGCAATCGAAGGAGCTAAGGGCAGCGCGATATCGCCGATGCCAAAGTTAAGGATTTCGACATTGGGAAAATCTTTTTTTAAATCGGAGAGTTTTTGTTCGATGATCGGAAAAATGTATTCCCGTTTCAATCGCTTAAAATGAGGATTGAGATTTGCCATAGAAGGTCAAGTATGAATCTATACGAGAATATTGTATACCGAAAATATACCCAACGTGACTGAAAATTTGGTTTAGGACCGAAGCGAAAGCTCCCGCGATAGGCGCGATCGAATCGTCGCCCCTATTAGAAATAGGGGGTAGATTCGATCGTCCAATCCCGGGGCTTTGGCTCGGTCTTAAATCCAAATTTTCAATCACGTTGGGTATAATTTTTACTTCTGAAATCTTGATTATCTTTTGTCTCTCAGAGATAATCCTATTTTTTAGAAAAAAATGGCCATACCTATGAATCAGATCGAAGACCTCCTTTCCAAAGTTCCAGAGATCGAACAAAAGCTCAACTATTGCTTTTCAAATAAGCATTTGCTCGTTCTCGCCTTTGTCCATCGCTCTTTTTTTAATGAACACCGAGGACTGGTAGAGCAGCACAACGAAAGGATTGAGTTTCTCGGCGATTCTGTCTTAGGTCTTATCATCTCCGATTATTTATATGCGCATCTTCCCAATGAACCGGAAGGCTATCTTTCCCATTTGCGCTCGCACATCGTTGAAGCGGGAAGCTGCGCTCATTTTTTAAATCAGTTGGGGATCGCAGAGTACGTCCTGCTCGGGAAAGGGGAAAGGATGAACGACGGGAGGGGCAGAGAAACGATTCTGGCAGACCTTTTTGAAGCGCTGATCGGTGCGGTTTACCTCGATAGTGGAATGGTGGCTGCAAAAGAATTTTTCTTTATGCATTTTTCAGAAAAGCTTAAAGAGCATTTGAGCAAGCCCTTGCGCAATTGGAAAGCAGAGCTTCAGGATTATTCTCAAAAGAAGCACCAAAAGCCGCCCTTTTATAAAATCCAGAAAGAAACGGGTCCTGACCATAGCAAGATTTTTCATGTGATCGCAGCGGTGGATGATGTCGATATTGGGGAGGGAACGGGTTCCTCCAAAAAAGAAGCAGAGCAAGCAGCGGCGGAAGATGCGCTTAAAAAATTAGGGGTGATCAGTGGCCACTAAAATCAAACAAAAAGTGCTTTGGAGCTGCACAGATTGCGGCCATCGTCAAACGAAATGGACGGGAAGCTGTTCTGTTTGTCAAAAATGGAACACGTTTGAGCAAGAAGTCGAAGATAAAGGAAAACGGTTTGAGTCAGTCAGCTCTGAAAGTGCCAAGCCATTGCGCGTGAAAGAAATCACAATGACCGAATTTCGCAGAATATCGACGAAGTTATCGGAATTCGACCGCCTTCTCGGCGGAGGGATTGTCAACGGATCTTTAACGTTGATTGGAGGAGATCCCGGCATTGGAAAATCGACATTGATGCTTCAATTGGCGCAAAACCTCGCCGAACAGGGTTTGACTGTGCTCTACATTTGCGGCGAAGAATCCGTTGAACAAACCTCGCTCAGAGCAAGTCGCCTAGGTGCTGCGGATGAAAATCTATATCTGCTGAGTGAGACCCTGTTCTCGAATATCAAGGCTCAGGTAGAAAAACTCAAACCCGATGCGATGATCGTGGATTCGATCCAGATTCTGTACAAAAGCGAATTGCCTTCTGCGCCCGGTTCTGTGAGTCAGGTAAGAGAGCTCGCGATGGAATTCATGCATATCGCGAAAGGAATGGGAATTGCAACTTACCTCATTGGGCATGTGACGAAATCAGGAGAGATCGCCGGTCCGCGTGTTCTGGAGCATATTGTCGATACCGTTCTTGATTTCGAAGGCGACAAACAGCATGGCTATCGTCTTTTAAGGTCAGTGAAAAACCGATTTGGTCCTACAGAGGATATCGTGCTCTTTCAAATGGGAGGCAAAGGCCTATCCCAAGTGAGCAATCCTTCCGTGATCTTCTTGGAAGAGAGACAGAGAGAAGTCCCGGGCTCGGTGATCATTCCTACGGTGGAAGGATCGCGGGCCCTTCTGATTGAAGTGCAAGCGCTTGTCGCTGCCTCTGCTTTTTCGACGTCGACGCGTAAATCGACAGGACTCGATCAAAACCGTATGGCGCTGCTTCTCGCGGTTTTAGAGAAGAAAATGGGCTATCAGATGTACAATCGCGATGTGTTTGTCTCCATCGCTGGCGGATTGAAAATAGTGGAGCCTGCGATTGACCTCGGTGTTCTGCTTGCGATTGGATCTTCATTTTGCAACCGTCCGATCGATCCAGAAACCGTCGTTCTCGGCGAAGTTGGCCTTGGGGGAGAAGTGCGTGGAGTCCCGCGGATTGAAACCCGCATTCGCGAAGCGATCCACATGGGATTCAAACGCTGCTTGCTCCCGAAGCGCAATCTCAAAGGACTCGATCCCGATTTTCGCCAAAAAATTTCTCTGACCGGCGTGGATAGCGTCGAGGAGGCGATCCGTGAGTTGCTCCACTAAAAAAAAAATTATTGTGGGCGCGCGCGGATCCCCTCTTTCCCGCGTGCAAATGGATGAGGTATTGCAGGAGCTTTTACAGTTTCATCCCGACGTAGAATTTGAGCCGATTTGGATCACCACTACAGGGGATAGAGATCTTAAAACTTCGTTGCGTTCTTTAGAAAAAACCGATTTTTTCACCAAAGAAATCGACGCTCTTCAATTGAGCGAAGGCTGCCGACTAAGCGTGCACTCAGCGAAGGATCTTCCTAATCCTTTGCCTAAAGGTCTCGTTATTGCAGCTCTGACCAAAGGCGTCGACCCTTCTGATTCTATTGTGCTTCGCAGCGGAGAAACTTTGGAAACCCTGCCTCTAGGCGCAAAAATTGGGACATCCAGCGAGAGGCGGGAGAAAAATATTCGCGATCTTCGAAGCGATCTCGTCTGTGTCGACATCCGCGGGAACATCCAAGCGCGACTTGCTCTTCTCGACGCAGGAGTCGTCGATGGAGTGGTGATGGCAGAAGCGGCTCTGATCCGCTTAAAGCTCACCCATCGCACGCGTATTCCGCTTCCGGGAGAGCGCGCAGAGCATCAAGGCCAGCTAGCTGTTTTAGCCCTTGAAGACGATGAAGAAATGCTCAAACTTTTTAAAGCGATCGACACACGATGAAGACAATTTTATATCTGGGAACAGATCCGACACAGTTTGAAAGCTCCGAACATCTCATCCATTATCCCGTGATTAGAATTGTGCCAAGACAGCTCGAGCAGCCCGATATCAAGCAAGCTTTTGATGATATCGACGCGTACACGCATTTCATCTTTACCAGCAAAAATGCGGTGAAAATTTTTTTCAGCCATCTTGTTTCCTTGAACAAATCCATCGATACACTGAAAGCGAAACGCATCATTGCAATTGGTTCTGTGACGGCAGCTCATCTTTTTATACAAGGATGTCCGGCGACTGACATTTCTACAGAAGAAACTCAAGAAGGGGTAGTGAAGCTGCTCGGCACCATGGATCTCGACGATGCCTATCTCTTTTTGCCACGCTCATCCCTATCGCGTCCCATCCTTGCAAATTTTTTCAAGGAAAGAGAGCTGCGCCATCAAGCGTGCGATCTTTACGATACAGTCTCGCATTGCCAACAGCCCATACCCGATTTAGACCGTATCGATGAGATTGTCTTCACCAGTCCTTCCACCGTTCAAGCTTTCCTAGATATTTTTGGCGCTTTGCCCAAGGGAAAAAAATGCCTGGCTATCGGGCCTATCACCGAGCAGGCGCTGCTCGCTGCAGGCAGAGAAGAATGAATGTGCAAAGGCAAATTAAAGTGAGTCCCAAAATGAGAGTTGTATCAGTTAGAAAAGCCAAAATGGCTGAGATTCCGCTGACCAGAAGCATTTGCATGGCGCTAAACATAGCGCTTGCTTTGGCAGGAATATGAGGATACTTTTGTAGTGCTGAAGCAATAGTATTAGAAAAAATTAAAGCTTGGCCATAGGTAGCAACAGCCATAGGAATGAGCGGAACGAATTTCTGAGTGAATAAAATGATTACTCCTGAAACGCCGATAAGAATCGCTCCACACAAGAAAATTTTTCTTAAATGAAATCGATGAACCAAGGATCGGTTGAAATAGGCTGCAAGATAGTAGGCGGTGGCAATAAGAAGTGACATCCATCCATACATAGCGGGAGAATATCCAAAGTCATGTTGTATCATAAAGGGAGTCAGAACACTCCAGGAGATATACCGAAAAAAACTGAAGAATCGGGAAAAAGCATTTTTCAACCACCCGCGAACAAGGTTCGCTAGAGATCACAGAGCTCACAGAGGGGGATTAAATTTTAAATCGACGTATTCCT
>Ga0070741_10005600_pt1 | contig 27706 bp, 25 predicted proteins | sample Coa_R1_4_FD_66440 | JGI IMG/M metagenome (GOLD analysis project Ga0070741, IMG submission 66440) | Surface soil microbial communities from Centralia Pennsylvania, which are recovering from an underground coalmine fire - Coalmine... | ecosystem: Environmental > Terrestrial > Soil > Unclassified ...
CGTGGACGCTGCCGCGCTCGCTCGTCGCCCTCGCGGTCGCGACCGGCTTCACGGCGGTCGTCAGCGAGACGCTCGTGCACTCGATCGACGCGTTCGCCAAGGCGATCGGCGCGAGCGAGTTCTTCATCGCCGCCGTGATCGTGGCCGTCGTCGGCAATGCGGCCGAGCACGGCGGCGCGATCGTGATCGCGCGCGCCGGGAAGATGAAGCTCGCGAGCGAGATCGCCATCTCGTCGAGCGCCCAGGTGGCCCTCTTCGTCACGCCCGTCGTGATGCTCGGCTCCCTCCTCTTCGCGCATGCCCTGCCGTTCACATTTCGCTGGGAGGAGATCGCCGCGATGGCGGGTGCCGTGCTGCTGACGCTCGGCTCGGCGGCGAGCGGGCGTTCTCGCACGCTGAACGGCGCTTTTCTGGTCGCGGCCTACGTCGCGGTCGCCATCGGCTTCGCCGTCGCGGGCAACCGCTAGCCTGGGCGGCATGGCGGTAGTCACAGAGGGCGTGCCGGCGCCCGCACAACAGGGCACGGTCGTCCACGCGACCGATGTCACACGTCGCTACGGCGAAGGCGAGACCGCGGTCGACGCGCTGCGCGGCGTGTCGCTCGCCGTCGACGCCGGCCAGCTCGTGGCGGTCATGGGCCCGTCCGGCTCCGGCAAATCGACGCTGATGCACATCCTCGCCGGTCTCGACAAGCCGACCACGGGCACGGTCGAGATCGCCGGCACCGAGATCACGACGCTGCACGACGCCGGCATGACGCGCCTCCGGCGTCAGCACATCGGCTTCGTGTTCCAGTTCTTCAACCTCCTGCCGATGCTCACCGCGGAGGAGAACGTCGTCCTGCCTCTCTCGATCGCAGGCGAGAAGCCGGACTCGCGCTGGCTCGGCGATCTGCTCGAGCAGACCGGCCTCGCCGACCGGCGCACGCACCGGCCGTCGGAGCTCTCCGGCGGGCAGCAGCAGCGCGTCGCGATCGCCCGCGCGCTGATCACGCGGCCGACGATCCTCTTCGCCGACGAGCCGACGGGCAACCTCGACTCGAAGACCGGCGGCGAGATCCTCGAGCTGCTGCGGCACTCGGTCGACTCGTACGGGCAGACGATCGTGATGGTCACCCACGAGGCCCGTGCAGCCGTGATCGCCGACCGCATCCTCTTCATCGCCGACGGCCTGATCGAGCGTGAGCTCCGCAGCGCGACCGCGCAGCAGGTGCTCGACGTGATGGCCGGCCTCAGCTCGTGATCGGCGTCGCCATCAAGGGCCTGCTCGGGCGCAAGCTCCGGGCCGTCCTGACCGCGGTCGCGATCGTGCTCGGCGTGGCGATGATCAGCGGGACGTACGTCCTCACGGACACGATCAAGGCCGCCTTCTCGACGGTCTTCACGCAGGTCTACAAGAACGCCGACGCCGTCATCACCGGCAAGAGCGCGATCGGCGGAAACGCCAACAACGGCGACCAGGTGCCGTCGCTGCCGGAGTCGCTCCTGGCGCGCGTTCGCGCGCTCCCGGGGGTCGCCGAGGCAGAGGGCGGCATCGCCGACCAGGCGAAGCTCGTCAACCGCTCGGGCAAGGTGATCTCGCGCGGCGGCGCGCCGAACCTCGCGTTCAGCGTCAACCCGCACGGCAACCAGCGCTTCAACCCGCTGGAGCTCACGGCGGGGCGCTGGCCGACGACGGCCCACGAGATCGCGATCGACGAGAAGACGGCGAACGCCAGCCACTACGCGGTCGGCGACGAGATCGGCGTGCTCGCGCAGGGCCCGGAAGAGCACTACCGCGTCGTCGGCATCGCGCGCTTCGGCGGCGTCAGCTCGCTCGGCGGCGCGACGATCGCCATCTTCGACCTGCCGACGGCGCAGACGATCTTCCACAAGGAGGGCAAGCTCGACTCGATCGAGCTGGCGGGGAAGTCGAACGTCTCCGCCTCGAAGCTCGTCTCGGAGATCCGGCCGATCCTGCCCGGCACCGCGCAGGTTCGCACAGGCCAGGCGGAGGCGCAGCAGGCGGCGAAGGACACGAACGACTTCCTCTCGATCCTGGAGGACTTCCTGCTCGCGTTCGGCTTCGTCGCGCTCTTCGTCGGCATCTTCGTGATCGCGAACACGCTCGGGATCACGATCGCCCAGCGCATGCGCGAGCTCGCGACCCTCCGCACACTCGGCGCGACGCGTCGCCAGGTCTACTGGTCGGTCGTGCTCGAGGCATTCGTGATCGGCGTGCTCGCGTCGGTCGCCGGCCTCTTCCTCGGCCTCGGGCTCGCGAAGCTGCTGAACGCGCTCTTCGTCCACTTCGGTATCGACCTGCCGCAGGTCGGGACGGTCTTCAAGACGCGCACGATCGTCGTCGCGCTGCTCGTCGGGATCATCACGACGATGATCGCCGCCGTACGGCCGGCGTTGCGCGCGACACGCGTGCAGCCGATCGCCGCGGTGCGCGAGGGGGCAGTGCTGCCGCCGTCGCGGTGGTACACGCGCTTCGGTCCGTACGTGGCGCTCGTCGTGATCGCCGCCTCGCTTGCGCTGATGCTCGTCGGGCTCTTCGTCGGCGGCCTCTCGACCAAGCCGAGGCTCCTCCTGCTCGGCGTCGGTGCGCTCGGCGTCTTCATCGGCGTCTCGATGCTCGCGCCGACGCTCGTGCCGCCGGTCGCGCGCGTGCTCGGCTGGCCGGCGACGCGCATCGGCGGCGCGGCCGGGATGCTCGCCCGCGGCAACTCGATCCGCAACCCGTCGCGCACCGCGTCGACGGCGTCGGCGCTGATGATCGGGATGACGCTCGTGACGCTCGTCGCCGTCCTCGCCGCCGGCCTGAAGACGACCTTCGGCAAGGCCGTGAGCGATCTCTTCTCGGCCGACTACGCGCTGACCTCGGTGAACGGCTTCACGCCGACGTCGATCTCCTCGGAGGAGGCGCTGCGCAAGGTGCCGATCGTCACGGCGATCAGCGGCGTCCGCGCCGGCGAGGGACGCGCCTTCGGCTCGAAGATCGACGTCACCGCGGTCGAGCCGGGCATCGACAGGGTGATCGACGTCAAGTGGATCGCCGGCACCCCGCAGACCCAGAACCATCTCGGCAGCAACGGTGCCTTCGTCGCGAAGAAGTACGCCGAGGATCAGGATCTGACGGTCGGCTCGCCGATCGACGTCGAGACGCCGACCGGCTCGGTCCTGCACCTGACGCTGCGCGCGATCTTCGATCCGCCCAAGGGCGGCTCCCCCTACGGCGACGTGACGATCTCGGCCGCGCGCTTCGACCGCGCCTATCCAAACCCGCAGAACCTCTTCGCGTTCGTGGAGACGCGCGGCGGCGTCTCGACGGCCAACACGGACACGCTGAAGAAGGCGCTCGCCGCGTTCCCTGACGCGAAGATCCAGACGAAGTCGCAGTTCATCAAGCTGCAGGAGGGCGGGATCAACCTCCTGCTCAAGCTCCTCTACGTGCTCCTCTCGCTCTCGATCGTGATCAGCCTCTTCGGCATCGTGAACACGCTGGTGCTCACCGTGTTCGAGCGCACGCGCGAGATCGGCATGCTGCGTGCGGTCGGCATGACGCGCAGGCAGGTGCGCGTGATGATCCGCCACGAGTCGATCATCACGGCGCTGCTCGGAGCGGCGCTCGGCATCCCGGTCGGCATCGCGCTCGCGCTCATGGTCGGCAAGGCGATCGACTATCCCGCCTTCACGATCCCGTGGGGGACGCTCGTCGTCTTCGTCGTCGCAGCGATCATCGCCGGGCTCGTCGCCGCGATCTTCCCGGCGCTGCGCGCGAGCAGGCTGAACGTGCTGCAGGCGCTGCAGTACGAGTAGCCTCGCGCCGTGGCGAGCGTCTATCTCGTCGCCGGCCCCGCCCGGGCAACGATCGCACGGCGGCTCGCCGAGCGGCTCGCGGGCGTCCATGTCGAGGCGGCGGCCGGGGCCGACATCGACGCCCTCTGGCGCACCGGAGCCTCCGTCGTCGTCGAGTACGAGGGCGCGCTCGCGCTGCTCGGCGAGTACCGCACGTGGCTGCGGAGCCGTCCCTGTCACGTCGTCGTCGTGCATCCCCCGGACGCGCCGTGCGACGACGCGGCGCCGCGCGTCGGGCTCTGGCTCGAGACGGACGCGCACACGGCCGAGGAGACCGTCGACGCGATCCTCGGCGCGACGCTGACGCCGCGCTCGCCGACGCTCGTCGTCGACTACGACCCCGCCTGGCCCGCGCAGTTCGACGAGCTCGCGAGACCGATCCGCGCGGCGCTCGCTGCGCTCGAGCCCGAGGTCGAGCACGTCGGCAGCACCTCGGTGCCTGGCCTCGCCGCGAAGCCGATCGTCGACGTCGACGTCGTCGTGCGGACGAAGGAGGACGTCCCGGCGGCGATCGAGGGCCTGCGCACGCTCGGCTACGTCTACCAGGGCGACAAGGGGATCCCCGGGCGCGAGGCGTTCCTCTGGCCGCCGCACGCGGCGCCCCATCACGTCTACGTCGTCGTCGCGGGCAGCAAGCCGCACGTCGACCATCTCGCGTTCCGCGACCACCTGCGCGCGCATCCCGAGGTCGCCGCAGCCTATGCGGAGCTCAAGCGCGGGCTTGCGGAACGGTTCGGCGACGACCGCTTCGGCTACACCGACGCGAAGACGTCGTTCATCGCGGGCGTGCTCGCGTCCTAGACCCAGGTCGTCGGCGCGCGCGTCACGGGGTAGCCCGCGAGCACCATCCGCTCCGGCTCGACGCGCAGCACCTCGCCGTGCTCCCAGCCCGAGACGATGCGCCAGCGGTCGGGCCCGAGCCGCTCGAAGACGGCGGGCGCCTCCCAGTCGGCGGCGTCCGCGAACTGCGCCTCGAGGGTTCCGTTCCGCCAACGGAAGACGAGCTCGTCGCCCTCCATGAACCAGATGCCGAGCAGCGCGACGGCGTCCTCGGGTGGTTCGTCCTCGACCCGCCACGGCTCGGGCGGAAGCGGCCAGCGCTCGACCGTCGTCGCCACGAGCTTCTGCAGCAGGACGGAGAGCCGCGCGCCGCTCGCGTTGGTGAGCCCGGCGACGCCGACCTTGTCGGCCGGCGAGACGTACACGCCGGCGATGAAGCCGGGCATCGAGCCGCCGTGGCCGGCGAGGATGCGCTCGCCGTCGCGGACGAGCCCCAGCCCGAGCCCGTAGCCGCTCGTCCAGCGCACGTGGTCGTCGAGCGACTGCACGGTCCGCATCTCCTCGACGGTCGAGCGCCGCAGAACCGACTCGTCCGGATCGGCGAGGAACGTCGCCCAGCGCGCCAGGTCGCGCACCGTTCCCCAGAGCTGTCCGGCGGCGATCCACGCACCCGTCTCGACCGGCGCGGTCGGCCAGACGCCCTCGACCCACGGCTGCACGAGATAGCCGGTCGCCGCGTCGCCCTGGGGCACGAAGCTCGTGCGCGTGAGCCCGAGCGGCTCGAGCAGGCGCGAGCGCACGTAGTCGGCGTACGGGATCCCCGAGACGCGCTCGACGACGACGCCGAGCAGCGCGAAGGCGAGGTTCGAGTAGTGGAAGCGGGCGCCGGGCGGCAGCACGCCCTCGGCCTCGTGCAGCGTGTCGAGCAGCTCGTCGACGCTCGCGAAGCGGGCATGGAGCCACGCGTCGTCCTGCGTCTCGCGCTGCAGGCCGGATGTGTGCGAGAGGAGACGGCGAAGCGTCGGCGCGTGCTTCGCGCCGTCGACATGGCGGTCGAGCGGGTCCTCGAGGTCGAGCCTGCCTGCGTCGCGCAGCTGCATGATCGCCGCTGCGGTGAACGTCTTCGTGATCGAGCCGAGGCGGTACTGCGTGTCGGGCGTTGCCTCGCGACCGGCCTCGATGTCGGCCGCGCCGACCGCGGTCTCCCAGATCGTCTCGCCGCCGCGCACGACGGTCGCGGCGATGCTCGGCAGGCGCTTGTCCTTCTGCTCCTTGCGGACGAGCCGGTCGAGCTCGGCCGTGAGCGTCTCAGGCGTGGACACCGACCGCCTCTGCGATTGCCTCCGACGCCCGGTCGACGTCCTCGTCGGTGACGTCCATGTGCGTCACCGCCCGCACCCAGCCGGGCCGGAGGTCGCCGAGCAGGACGCCGCGGGCGCGGGCGCGCTCGGTCGTCTCGCCGTCCGGGTCGGGGATCGCGACGAAGTTCGTCTCGGACTCGAGCCCGAGCGCGTCGGCGAGCCGCGCCGCGCGCGCGTGGTCCTCGGCGAGGCGCTCGACGTTGTGGTCGAGCGCGTACAGCATCGCCGCGGCGACGACGCCCGACTGGCGCAGCGCGCCGCCGAAGAGGTACTTGCCCTCCCACGCGCGCTCGATCAGCTCCGCCGGACCCGCGAGCACCGCGCCGAGCGGGCAGCCGAGCCCCTTCGAGAAGCAGACGGTCACGGAGTCGGCACGCCGGGCCCATTCGGCGGGCGGGAGCCCGGCCGCGACGGCGGCGTTGAAGAGCCGCGCGCCGTCGAGGTGCACCTTGAGCCCGCGTTCGCGCGCTGCGTCGATCGTCGCCTGGAGCTCGTCGACCGGATAGAGGCGGCCGCCGCTCGAGCGGTGCGTGTTCTCGAGCACGACGATGCCGCCCGGGCCGAGCCTGTGCGGCTCCTCCGCCGCGATGTGCTCCGGCGTGACGCGTCCGTTCTCGGACTCGACGCCGCGCATCACGAGCCCCGCGTGCACCGCGGGTCCGCCCCATTCCCACACGAGCACGTGCGTGTGCTCCTCGGCGAGGAGCATCGAGCCCGGCGTCGTCTGGGCGCGCAGCGCGATCTGGTTCGCCATCGTCGCCGTCGGCAGGAAGAGCGCCGCCTCCTGCCCGAGCAGCGCTGCGGCGCGGCGCTGGAGCTCGTTCACGGTCGGGTCCTCGAGGTACTGCTCGTCGCCGACCTCGGCGGCCGCCATCGCGGCGAGCATCTCGCGCGAGGGCTTCGTCACGGTGTCCGAGCGCAGGTCGATCACGAGGCGCACGCTACCGTGAGCGCGTGCATCGTGCCCTGCTCGAACAGACGCTTGCAAGCCGCGGCGAGCCGTCGTACCGCGCCCGCCAGGTGTGGGAATGGACCGCGCGCGGCGCGCCGGGCTACGACGCGATGACGAACCTGCCCCGCGAGCTCCGGGAGGTGCTCGCCGCGGAGGTGCCGTTCTCGACCCTTGCGGTCGAGACGCAGCGGGAGTCGCGCGACGGGACGGTGAAGACGCTCTTCCGCACCACCGACGGCCATCCGGTCGAAGCGGTGCTCATGCGCTACCGCGACGGCCGGCGCTCGCTCTGCCTGTCGTCGCAGTCCGGCTGCCCGCTGACGTGCACGTTCTGCGCGACCGGAGCGATGGCGTTCGGGCGCAACCTCACCGCATCGGAGATCCTCGATCAGGCGCTGCACTTCCGGCGCCTCGAGCCCGTCGACCACGCCGTGTTCATGGGCATGGGCGAGCCGATGCTGAACCTCGACGAGGTGCTCGCGGCGGCGCGATTGCTGCCGGATCTCGGCATCACGCATCGCCGCACCACGATCTCGACCGTGGGCTGGCTGCCGGGGCTGCGGCGATTCGTCGAAGAGGTCGACGAGCCGATCCGGCTCGCACTGTCGCTGCACGCGCCGGACGACGAGCTGCGGTCCCGGATCATGCCCGTCAACGACCGCTATACGGTCGCGGACGTCCTCGCGGAGTGCCGCCGTCACGCAGCGCGCGTCAACCGGCGCGTCTTCGTCGAGTATGTGATGCTCGCCGGCGTGAACGACTCCGTCGGGCAGGCCGCGGCGCTTGCGGAGCTGCTCGGCGCCGACGACTTCAAGGTCAACCTGATCCCGTACAACCCGACGGGCGCCTACGACGGCTCGTCGCGTGCGCGGATCGCCGCGTTCAAGGCAGAGCTCGACGCCCGGCACGTGCCGGCGACGGTTCGGCTCACACGCGGCCGCGACATCGAGGCTGCGTGCGGGCAGCTCGCGAGCGCGCCACGCGTGCGCGCCCGCTCCGCCGCGCCTGCGTGACCGTTCGGGGGGTGCGGCCCGGGCGCCGGCCTGCCGATGCGTGGCCGGTGCGCCGGCTCGTCTTCCTCGCGCTCCTTGTCGCCGCAGCGCTCGGCGCTGCGGCGGCACACAGCTCCGGTCCCGGCTATGCGACGACGCCCGCGTCCGCCGGCCCGGTGAATCCCCACGCGATCCCGCTCGGCGACGGCTACGTCTCGCGCACGCCGCGAGTCGGGTACGTCGACTCGTGCCAGACGACGTTCGGCGGCGGCGGTGCGCGCGCCGCCGGCCCCTGGATCGACACGGCGAAGCGAAGCTGGGACGAGACGACGAAGCTCGCCGTCAGCGGCTCCGTCTCCTGGCCGGCAGCGTCCTTCGTCGTGCGGACTGTCGGCGGGTCGCGCGTCCTCACCTTCGACGACCTGCCGACGAATCACACGACCGGCGTGTTCCCGATCGCGTCCGACGATCCGGCGCACGCCTACGACGCAAACCCGAATCGCATCGCAGCGCAGCACGTGTCGTGGACGGTTCCACAATCCCCGCGCGCCGCCGCTCGACCGTCGTGCGTGAACATGGGTCCGATCGGAGTCCTCACCGACGGCGTCTACCTGTACGACGCGCTCGACGCTGCCGGCCGCGACGCCGCGGCCTACGAGGTCCTCGATGCCTGCGGCGGTCATCCGGACCAGTCGAGCAGCTACCACCATCACGACGTGCCGCCGTGTCTGCTGGCACGCGCGCGGAACGGCGCTGCGACGCTCGTCGGCTACGCGCTCGACGGCTACGGCATCTACGTCGTCAAGGATGCGTCCGGCACGCTGCCGACGAACACGAGCCTCGACGCCTGCCACGGCACGACGAGCGTCGTGCCCTGGAACGGAAGGCGGCAGCGGGTCTATCACTACGTCGCGACGCTCGAGTACCCATACACGGTCGGCTGCTTCCACGGCACCCCGATCGCCTCGGGCGCGCGTGCCGGTGGGCCGCCGCCGCCTCCCGCCGGCCCCTAGACGGGCTCGCGCAGCCGCGCGCGCTGCGTCCACGCGTGGCCGAGCGCGCCGCCGACGAGGACCACGTCGCCGACCGCGATCGCGACGTCCGCGACGTTGAAGGCGAGGTCGCCGCGCACGAGCGGATCCGGCACGCCTCCGCGCCAGGCGAGCCCCGTCACGAGGGTCGCGAGCGCTCCGCCGGCCGCGACGCCGGCGCCGAGCGCGACGACGTGCGAGCGCAGGCGCGGCGCGAGCGCGAGCAGCAGCGCGGCGAGGATCCCGGCGCCGGCGAGCACCGGCGCCGGGCGCTCGTGTGCGAAGCGGACGCGCACGAGCACGTCGTCGGCGAGCGTTCCGGCGAGGACGAGCGCCGCCGCTGCGAGCGCAAGCCGGTACACGCGTCAGGCGCCTTTGGGCGCCTCGACCGTGACCGGCAGCCGCCCGGCGGCGAGGTCGGGATGCTCCCCGAAGCCGTAGGTGACGATCGGCTGCTTCGCGGCGCGCACCTCGTCGAGCCGTTGCACCGGCCGGTCATGCGGCGCGCTCTTCAGCAGCTCCGGCTCCGCCGCTGCCTCGCGCGCGATCGCGAGCATCGCGTCGCAGAACGCGTCGAGCGTCTGCTTCGTCTCCGACTCGGTCGGCTCGATCATCAGCGCCTCGGGCACGACGAGCGGGAAGTAGATCGTCGGCGGGTGGAAGCCGTAGTCCATCAGCCGCTTCGCGACGTCGGTCGCGGTGATCCCGTGGTCGCGCTTCAGGTTCCGGGCCGAGAGCACGAACTCGTGCATGCAGAGACGGTCGAACGGCAGGTCGTAGGCGTCCTTCAGCCTGGCGAGGACGTAGTTCGCGTTGAGCACGGCGGCCTCCGACATCTCGCGCAGCCGTGGTCCGTACATGCGGATGAAGGCGTACGAGCGCACGAAGACACCGAAGGGCCCGGTGTAGCCTCGCACCTTGCCGATCGTCTTCGGGCGATCGAACTCGAGCGCGAACCGGTCGTCGTCGCGTCGCACGACGACCGGCACCGGAAGATAGGGCTCGAGGATGTCGCGCACCGCGACCGGCCCGCCGCCGGGGCCGCCGCCGCCGTGCGGCTGCGAGAACGTCTTGTGCAGGTTGATGTGCACGATGTCGAAGCCCATGTCGCCCGGCCGCGAGATGCCGCACACCGCATTCAGGTTCGCGCCGTCGTAGTACATGAGCGCGCCCGCGCCGTGGAAGATCTCGGCGATCTGCTCGATGTTCTCGTCGAACAGACCGAGGGTCGAGGGATTCGTCAGCATGAGCGCGGCGGTGTGCTCGTCGACGCGCTCGCGCAGGTCGTCCACGTCGATGTTGCCGCGGGGATCCGTCTTGACGTGCGTGACCTCGTAGCCCGCCATCGTCACCGACGCCGGATTCGTCCCGTGCGCCGTGTCCGGGATCACGACCTTGCGGCGCTGCTCCGACTCGCCGCGATCCTCGAAGTACGCGCGGACGAGCATCAGCCCCGTCAGCTCGCCCTGCGAGCCCGCGGCCGGCTGCAGCGACACGGCGTGCAGGCCCGTCACCTCGGCGAGGATCTCCTGCAGCCGCCACTCGAGCTCGAGCGCACCCTGCGCGCCGCTCTCGTCCTGCAGCGGGTGCAGGTTCGCGAACCCGGGCAGCGCGACGAGACGCTCGTTGATCCGCGGGTTGTACTTCATCGTGCACGACCCGAGCGGATAGAAGCCCGTGTCGACGCCGAAGTTGCGCGTCGAGAGCTCGGTGAAGTGGCGGACGAGCTCGAACTCGGGCACCTCCGGCAGTCGCGGCGGCTCCCTGCGCCGCAGCTCCTCCGGGAGCTCCGGCGCCGGCAGGCCGTCGTGCCGCGGGATCAGCGACGCGCGGCGGCCCGACTGCGACTTCTCGTAGATGAGCTTCACGCGGCCACCTCGGCGAGGACGTCCGCGAGCCGGTCGATCTCCTCGGGCGTGCGCTTCTCGGTCACGGCGACGAGCAGGACGTCATCCATTCCGGCGTAGTCGCGTCCGAGCGCGTAGCCCGGATGCACGCCGCGCTCGCGCGCCGCGGCGACGACCTCGCGGGCGTTCCGTCCGACGCGCACCGCAAACTCCTTGAACGTTGTCCGATCTGAGAACACGAGCTCCAGCTTCGCCCGCTCCACGAGCTGCTCCTTCGCATACGCGGCGAGCGACAGGCAGGTCTCCCCCAGCTCGCGCAGTCCCTGTGGACCGAGCCAGGTCAGGTAGACGAGGCCTCCGAGCGCCAGGAGCGTCTGGTTCGTCGTGATGTTCGACGTCGCCTTCTCGCGCCTGATGTGCTGCTCGCGCGTCTGCAGGGTGAGGACATAGCCGCGCTCGCCCGCGGCGTCTACCGTCTCGCCGACGATGCGGCCGGGCATCCGCCGGATGAAGTCGCGGCGCGCAGCGAGGAAGCCGTAGTGCGGGCCGCCGTACGCGGGGAAGTTGCCGGCCGCCTGGCCCTCCCCGAGCGCGATCGCGCAGCCGTAGCGGCCGGGGGCCTCCAGCACGCCGAGCGACAGCGGGTCGACGTGCGCGACCGCCAGCGCGCCGGCGTCGTTCGCGACGGCGGCGAGCTCCGGCGCCGGCTCGAGGCAGCCGAAGACGTTCGGCTGCTGGAAGATGACGGCGGCCGCGTCCTCCGCGGCCGCGCGCAGCTCCTCGGCGTCCGTCGTTCCCGCGCGGTGGGGCACCTCGACGACCTCGAGGCCGAAGCCCGGCGCGTAGGTCTTCACGACCTGGCGGACCTGCGGGTTCGTCGCCTCGGTGACGACGACGCGCGTCCGGCCGGTCGCATGCTTCGCGATGAAGCACGCGTCCGCGGCGACCGTCGTGCCGTCGTAGCCCGACGCATTCGAGACGTCCATGCCCGTGAGCTCGCAGATCGCGGTCTGGTACTCGAAGATCGCCTGCAGGACGCCCTGGCTCATCTCGGGCTGATACGGCGTGTAGGCCGTCAGGAGCTCGCCGCGCTGGAGCACGGTGTCGACGACCGCCGGCACGTAGTGGTCGTAGATGCCCGCGCCGAGGAAGGAGAGCTCGCGCGTCGTGTCGGTGTTGCGCGCGGCGAGCGCACCGAGGTGCGCGGCCAGCTCGTGCTCGTTCAGCGGCGGCTCGAGGTCGAGCGGACGTCCGAGCCGGACGCCGGCGGGGAGCTCGCGAAAGAGCTCGTCGACCGAGCCGACGCCGATCGTCTCGAGCATCGCCTGCCGGTCCTCGTCGGTGAGAGCGAGGTAGGGGTGGCTCACTGCTCGGCCAGGACCTGCCGGTACGCCGCGACGTCGAGGAGCTCGTCGACCTCGCTCGGGTTCTCCAGGCGGATGCGGACGAGCCAGCCCGCGCCGTAGGGGTCCTCGTTCACGGTCTCGGGTGCGTCGACGACCGATTGATTCACCTCGAGCACCTCGCCCGAGAGCGGCGCGATCACGTCGGAGACGGCCTTCACCGACTCGACCTCGCCGTAGGCGGAGTCCCTCGCGACGTGCGATCCCTGCGTCGGCGCCTCGAAGTGCACGAGCTCGCCGAGCGCGTCCTGCGCGAACCACGTGATGCCGAGCAGCGCCTCGTCGCCGTCGATGCGCGCCCAGTCGTGCTCGCGGTGGTACTTGAGATCCTCGGGGTACGACTCGGCGGCGGCCACTATTCCCCTTTCGCGTTCGTGGACGTGTAGATCGGTCGCTTGACGACGCGCGCGCGGCGCGGGCGACCGCGGACGTCGATCGTCAGCTCGGTCTCCGGCTTTCCCTGCGCGGCCGGCACGTAGCCCATCCCGATGCCGACGTCGAGCATCGGCGAATGCGTCCCGGACGTCACCTCGCCGCCGCCCTCGATCGGCATGCCCTGCCGCGGGACCGCCTTCTCGGTCATCACGAAGGAGACGAGCTTCCGCTCGGGCCCCTCCTCCTTGACGTGCCGCAGCACGTCGGCGCCGGTGAAGTCCTTGGCGGCGAGCGCGCACGTCCACCCGAGGCCGGCCGAGATCGCGTCGGTGTCCGGGCCGATGTCGTTGCCGTGGAGCGGGAGCGATGCCTCGAGCCGCAGCGTGTCGCGCGCGCCGAGGCCGCACGGCGCGACACCGCGCGCGAGCACGGCGTCCCAGAGCTGCACGGCGTCCTCGGCCATGCAGAGGATCTCGCACCCGTCCTCGCCCGTGTAGCCGGTGCGATTGACCATGCACTCGACGCCGTCGATCGACTCCTCGGCGAACGTGAACGCCTTCGCAGGCGCGAGCCCGAGCTTCTCGATCGCGTGCGGCCCCTGCACCGCGAGGAGCGCGTACTCGTCGGAGACGTCGCGGACGTCGGAGCCGCTGAGCTCGCACTCCTTCAGCCAGGCGAAGTCGCGCTCGCGGTTCGCCGCGTTCACGACGAGCAGGTAGCGAAACTCGCCGAGCCGGTAGACGATCAGGTCGTCGACGATCCCGCCGCGCTCGTTCGTGAGCAGGGTGTACTGCGCATCGCCCGGCCGGAGGCGGTCGAGGTCGTTCGAGAGCCGTCCCTGCAGGAGCTCGTGCGCACGGGGCCCCTCGACGTCGAGCTCGCCCATGTGCGAGACGTCGAAGACGCCGGCGTCGCGGCGCACGGCCCGGTGCTCCTCGATCACGCCGGCGTACTGGACCGGCATCTCCCACCCCGCGAACGGCACCATCCGCGCCCCGAGCTCGACGTGGCGGTCGTGAAGCGGCGTGCGCAGGAGCGTCTGGGCCATGCCGCTGACGATCCTAGTGGCGCCCGCGGGTCGGACGACTCGTGCAACGGCCCTTTAACGGGGCCGCCCCGGCTGCATCCTGCGATGGGCCGGGGCGGCGGACCGGGTCGTGGGGTTGACGCTGAACGGTCAACCCATTTGAGGGCATCGCTCCTCTACCCGTTCCGGGGCGAGGACGAAACCTCAGGATCGGCAGTCACTCGTCCCGGAGGAACGAGGGCACGTCGAGGGCTTCGTCCGGGACCTCGAACGTGCTGCCGCCCGGAAGCGGCGGCGTCGGAACCGGCGCGTCGACGCCGGCGGCGCCGCCGCGACGCCGGCGCCGACCGCCGCCGAAGCCGGTGGCGATGACGGTGACCCGCACGGAGTCGCGGGCGGCGTCGTCGATGACGGCGCCGAAGATGACGTTCGCGTTCTGGTCGGCCGCGCTCGTCACGACCTCGGCCGCCTCGTTCACCTCGAAGAGCCCGATGTCGGGTCCGCCCGTGATGTTGAGCAGGATCCCGGTCGCCCCCTCGATCGAGGTCTCGAGCAGCGGCGAGGAGACGGCCGAGCGGGCGGCTTCGGCGGCCCGGTTCTCGCCGGAGGCCTCGCCGATGCCCATGAGGGCGGAGCCGGCCTCGCGCATGATCGTGCGCACGTCCGCGAAGTCGAGGTTGACGAGGCCCGGGACGGTGATCAGGTCGGTGATCCCCTGCACGCCCTGGCGGAGGATGTCGTCCGCCATGCGGAAGGCGTCGACGACCGAGGTCTTCTTCTCGACGACCTGCAGCAGGCGGTCGTTCTCGATCACGATCAGCGTGTCGACGCGGTCGCGCAGGGTGTCGATGCCGTGCTCGGCCTGCTGCGCGCGCCTGCGGCCCTCGAAGCCGAACGGCTTCGTGACGACCCCGACCGTGAGCGCTCCGAGCTCACGTGCGAGCTCTGCGACGACGGGCGCTCCGCCCGTCCCCGTCCCGCCGCCCTCGCCCGCCGTGACGAAGACCATGTCGGCGCCCTTCAGGGCCTCCTTCAGCTCGTCGCGGCTCTCCTGCGCCGCCGCGTGCCCCACGGCCGGGTCGGCGCCCGCGCCGAGGCCGCGCGTCGCGGCCGAGCCGATGTGGAGCTTCGAGTCGGCGTCGCTCATCATGAGCGCCTGCGCGTCCGTGTTCACGGCGATGAACTCGACGCCGGTCAGACGCGCGTCGACCATCCGGTTGACGGCGTTCGTGCCGCCGCCGCCGACGCCGACGACCTTGATCACCGCGAGGTAGTTGCCTTGAGCGCTCATGGGGCCGAAACCTGAAGCTTCCGTTGAGGATCGGGGCCGAAACTCGAGAGTCGCGGCCGAGGGTAGATGGCCCGAAACTCGCTGTCAATCGGAGGTGGAGCCTTCATAGGGTCAACCTCCACTTGAGAGTTGAGGGTTCGCCGACCCGGCAACGGGCCGGGTCGGCAGGGCGAGGTCGAGGTACTCGGTGCCCGCCGGGAGCGCTCCGAGCGCGCGCCGCGCGATCGCGAGCTTCAGGCGGACGTCGGTCGGCGCGCCGAGACGGAGCTCGAGGCCGGAGCGGAGGCGGAGGTCGAGCTGACCGTGCGCGAGCGTCGCCGTCGCGATCCGCGCCGGGAACCGCCGGGCGAGCGCGAGGGCCCGTGCGGGCTCGAGCCCCTCCCCGCTCCCGAGCACGCTGCCGACGCGCACCGCGGCCCGACGGGGGATCCAGATGCGTGGCAGCGCCGGCTGCGAGCCGGGCCTAACCGGCGCGACGACCCGGCCGCGCGCCGAGACGAGCCAGGTGCGCGTGCCGCGGTGGAGGACCGCGACGACGGTCTCGGGCACGACGCGCAGGCGGAGCGTGTGCGGAAAGGCGCGGTCGTAGGACGCAGACTCCACCGCGGGCAGCGCCTCGACGCGGGCGACGACCGCGTCGCCGTCGAGTGCGAGCAGGCTGCGCCCCCGGTACGAGGCGAGCGCGTGCCGCACCTGGGCGCGCAGCTCCGGTGGGCCGCCTGTGACCGTGACGTGCCGGATCGCGAAGGCGGAGCTCTCGCGCAGGACGGCGTAGCCGCCGGCGGCGAGCGCGGCGAGGGCGACCCCGAGGAGCACGGAGCGGCCGGAGGGCGCGAACCGCCCCAGGCGGAGCGGCACGCGCGCAGGCGGGGCCGTCGCCGCGCGCGTGCGCGGCGGACGTGCCTGCACGCGTCGCGGGCTTGCCACGGTCGGTGCTTCGCCGCCGGAGCGCCTGCTCCTACTCCGGCAGCTCGAGCTCCCCGAGCAGCTCCACCTCGTGGCGGAGCTGGACGCCGTACTGCTCGAAGGCGCGGCGCCGAGCCTCGGCCATCAGGGCGATCGCGTCGGCGGTGCGGGCCCCGCCCGCGTTCTCGATGAAGTTCGCGTGCTTGGGCGAGATCTGCGCGCCGCCGATCCGGTGGCCCTTGAGCCCGCAGGCCTCGAGCAGCCGCCCGGCGGTCAGCTCGTGGTCAGGGTTCTTGAAGACGCTGCCGAAGGTTCGCCGGTTCGTCGGCTGCGCCGCCTTGCGCCGCGCGTTCAGGTCGCGGACCTCCTGCTTGATCGCAGCCGGGTCGCGCGGGCGCAGCTCGAGCTCGGCGGCGACGACGACCTCGCCGTGCCGGAGGTCGGAGTGCCGGTACGAGAGCCCGAGCTCGGCGGGCGTCCGCCAGGCCGTCCCCTCCGCGCTCGCGACGAGCGCCCGCGCGAGCACACCGGCGAAGTCGCCGCCGTAGGCGCCGCCGTTCATCCAGACGCCGCCGCCGACGGTGCCCGGGATCGCGCACGCGAACTCGAAGCCGCCGAGGCCGGCATCCCGCGCCTGGTGGAGGACGACCGCGTTCGTCGCGCCGCCGCCGGCGAGCACGCGCGTGCCCTCCGACGAGACCGACGCGAGCTCGCCGCCCAGGCGGAGCACGAGCGCGTCCACGCCCTCGTCGGCGACGAGGAGGTTCGAGCCGAGGCCGATCGTCGCGACGGCCAGGTCGCGCTTCGCGGCCCACGCGAGCAACTGCTCGACCTCGTCCACCGATCCCGGCCGCGCGAACGCGCGGGCGGGTCCGCCGGTACCGAGCGTCGTGAAGCGCGAGAGGTCGACGTGCTCTTCGACCTTCACGCGAGCCGCTCCAACACGAGCGCTGCGGCCCGGTCGACGTCCCCGGCACCGAGCGTCAGCACCGTGTCGCCGGCCCGCGCCCAGCCGGCGACGAGCGCAGCCGCGTCCTCGAGCCGCGGAGCCCAGCCGATGCGCATGCCGGGGCGGATCTCCGCGAGCGCGTCGACGATCAGCCGTCCGGTCACACCGGGCACGGGCGCCTCCCGGGCCGCGTACACGTCCGTCACGCAGGCGGCGTCGGCGTCCGCCAGCGCGCGACCGAAGTCGCGCGCGAGATGCGCGGTGCGTGAGAAGAGATGCGGCTGGAAGAGCACGAGCACGCGGCCGCCGTCGCGCACGGCTGCGAGGTCGGCGGCGATCTCCGCCGGGTGGTGCGCATAGCTGTCGAGGACGGCGACGCCCCCGGCCTCGCCCTTCCGCTCGAGCCGCCGGCCGGCTCCGGCGAACTCGACGATCACGCGCTCGGCGTCGCGCCGGTCGACGCCGACGAGCTCGAGCGCCGCGACCGCCGCGGCGGCGTTTCTGCGGTTGTGCTCGCCCGGGACTGCAAGCTCGAGCGCGAGCGGTTCGAGCTGCTCCGCGCGGACGACGTGCGGCACCTGCGCGAGCCACTCCTCGAAGAGCTCGGCGACGGCGGCGCGCGACCCGAAGGTCGCGTGGTGGTCGAGGTCGACGTTGAGGAGCACGGCGACCTCCGGCCGGAGCGCGGCGAGCGAGCGGTCGGACTCGTCGCCCTCCACGACGAGCACGCCGGTGCCCGCGCCGGCGTTGCCCCCGAGCTGGGGAATCTCGCCGCCGATCAGGAAGGCGGGATCGTGGCCGAGCCGCTCGAGGCAGAACGCGATCATCCCGCTCGTCGTCGTCTTGCCGTGCGCACCGGCGACGACGATCGAGCGCCGCAGCGAGACGAGCTCGGCCAGCAGCTCCGCCCGCGGCCGTCCCTCGACACGTTCGGCGAACGCGCTCGAGACGTAGACCTCGTAGTCCGGCGGCGGCGCCGGCGGCTCGTCGGCGATCGTCACGTCGATGCCGTCGAGGTGCGCGAGGTAGGGCGTCTCGACCCGATCCCAGCCCGCGACCTCGGCGCCCCATGCGTGGGCGAGCAGGCCGTATGCGCTCATGCCGGCACCGCCGATGCCGGCGATCCAGATGCGCCTACCGGCGAGCGGCTGCAAGGGCGACGAGCTCATCGGCAATCGTGTCGGCCGCGTCCGGCTTCGCCGCCGCGCGCATCGCGTCGCCCATGCGGGCTCGGCGCTCCGGATCGGCGAGCAGCTCGGCGACGAGTCCCGGGACGAGGCGTGCGGCGTCGCGGTCGTCCACGACCAATGCGCCTCCGGCGTCGGCGAAGTACTCGGCGTTGCGGCGCTGGTGGTCGGCGGTCGCGTGCGGATAGGGGACGAGGATCGCGGGCTTGCCCGCTGCCGCGATCTCCCAGACGGAGCCGCCTGCGCGCGAGACCACGACGTCGGCGGCGCCGAGCGCGGCGCCGAAGTCGTCGACGAACGGACGCACGACGTAGGCGTCCCGCGCGACGCGCGCGCGCAGCGCGTCGTAGTCGCGCTCGCCGCTCAGGTGCAGGACGGCGGGACCATGGTCGCCCCACGCGTCGACGGCGAGCTCGTTCAGCGTCTGCGCGCCCTGGCTGCCGCCGAAGACGAGCACGAGCGGCCCATCGGGCAGCTCGAGGCTCCGGCGCGCCTCGACCTCGTCGCGGGCGCGCGACGTCGAGGGGATCGGCCGGCCGACGACGGTCGCCTTCGAGCCGTTCGCGCCGGAGTTCGGGTAGGCGAGGAAGATGCGCGCGACGAACGGCGACGCGAGCCGGTTCGCGAGGCCGAGGTGCGCGTCGGCCTCCGTGAGCGCCGCCGGGATCCGCCGGAGCCAGGCAGCGAAGATCATCGGGCCCGCGACGAAGCCGCCCCCTCCGAGCACGACGTCGGGCTGCCGTCGCGCGAGGATCCGGAGACACGCGGCAGGCGCCGCGGCCGCGAGCCCGAGCGCGCGCAGCAGCTGCGCTCCCGGCCGCCTCGGGAAGCCCGCGACGCGGAAGGCGTCGAACGCGTAGCCGCGCTCAGGAACGAGCCGCGCCTCGACGCGATCCGGCGACCCGGCGAACGTCACTTCCACCCCGCGCGCGCGGAGCGCTTCCGCCACCGCGAGCGACGGGGCGACGTGTCCCACCGTGCCTCCGGCCGCGATCAGGCACCGGAGCTGCCTCTGCTCTCCCATGACCACGGGCGATGTTAAGGAGGATGCCGACCGACAGGAGCGCGACCACGAGGCTGGAGCCGCCGTAGGAGACGAACGGCAGCGGAATCCCGGTCAACGGCGCGAGCCCGACGACGGCCGCGAGGTTGATCGCCGCCTGTCCGGTGATGAGTGCGGTGATCCCGGCGGCGAGCCGCTTGCCGAAGGGGTCCTTGCAGGTGAGCGCCAGCCGGAGCCCGGCGTAGGCGAGCGCGCAGTACGCGACGATCACGAGCGAGATCCCGATCAGGCCGAGCTCCTCGCCGATCACGGCGAAGATCATGTCGGTGTGCGCCTCGGGCAGGTACCGGTCCTTGATCACGCCCTGCCCGAGGCCGCGGCCGAAGATGCCGCCCGAGCCGAGGCTGATCAGCGCCTGCACGTTCTGCAGGCCGTTGTTCGTCGGGTCCTTCCACGGGTTCAGGAAGACGAGCAGCCGGGCGCGACGGTACGGCGACGCCCACGAGGCGATCGCGGCCAGCCCGAACACGAGGCCGTACGCGGCGGAGAGCGTCGGGAGCGGCGTGCCGGCGACGAGCAGCATCGCGCCGACCATCACGACGATCGTGATCACCGTGCCGAGGTCCGGCTCGACGAGCACGAGCAGGCAGAAGACGCCGACGAGCAGGCCGACGGGACGCCCGATGTCCCTGAGCGTGCGCGGCGGCGGCTTCCGCGCGAGGTAGGCGGCGCACCAGACGAGCACGGCGAGCTTCGCGAGCTCGGACGGCTGGAACTGGAGGGGGCCTGCTCCGATCCAGCGGCGGGCACCGTTCACGCGCTCCCCGATGCCGAGCACGGCGAGGCAGAGGATGAGCGCGGTCAGCACGAGCCCGGGCGCCAGCGCGCGGAGCTTGCGGAAGTCGCTGCGTGCGGCGGCGATCATCAGGCCGAAGCCGATCACGGCGTAGATCGCCTGGCGCTCGAGATAGGCCGTCGGGTTGCCGCCGCCGAGCGCGGCCGGCGCGGAGGTCGCGCTGTACACCATCACGAGGCCGAACGCCGTCAGCCCGAGCGTGACGAGGACGAGCAGCTGCCGCTCGAGCCCGTGCTGCTTCGAGCGGGAGCTCACCCGAGCCTCGCGACGAGCTCGCGGAAGACGTCGCCGCGATGCTCGAAGTCGTAGAACTGGTCGAAGCTCGCGGTCGCGGGCGAGAGCAGCACGATGTCGCCCGGCTCGGCGTCGGCGCGCGCATGCGCAAGCGCGCGCGCGAGGTCGCCGTCGCGCCCGTACGCGCGGCCGGCCGCGTCGAGGGCGGCCGCGAGCTGCTCGGCGGCCTCTCCGATCAGATAGATCGAGCGGACGTTCGACGGCAGGTCGCGCGCGAACTCGGTGAAGTCCTCTCCCTTGAGCGAGCCGCCGAGGATGAGCCGCAGCGGTGCGTCGTACGCAGCGACCGCGCGGCGGGCGGCAGCGGTGTTCGTCGCCTTCGAGTCGTTGACGTAGCGCACCCCGTCGAGCTCGCCGACGAGCTCGAGCCGGTGCGGCACGCCCGAGAAGGTCTGCAGCGCACGTGCGATGGCGTCGTCGTCGACACCTGCCGCGCGTGCCGCGGCGGTCGCGGCCGCGGCGTTCTCGCGGTTGTGCAGTCCGGGGATGAGCGGCTCCGCGGGCAGCGGGTCGGTGGCCGAGAACTCGATGCCGTCGATGCCGAAGCCGCGCGGCACGACCTTCACGCGCGCCCGCTCGAAGATGCGGAGCTTCGCGTCCCGGTACGCCTCGAAGGTTCCGTGGCGGTCGAGATGGTCGGGCTCGAGGTTGAGCAGGACGGCGACGTCGAGCGCGAGCTCGTGCACGTCCTCCAGCTGGAAGCTCGAGAGCTCGCAGACGATCGTCGCGCCGGGACCGGTCGCTTCCGCGACGTCCGTGAGCGGCCGCCCGACGTTGCCCGCCACCTCGACGTCGCGGCCGGCGGCGCGGAAGATCGCCCCGAGGAGCTCGGTCGTCGTCGTCTTCCCGTTCGTGCCGGTCACGCCGACGAGCGGGTTGCCGTGGAGGAGGCGGTAGCCGAGCTCGACCTCGCTCCAGATCGGCAGGCCGCGCGCACGCGCCGCCGCGGCGAGCGGCGACTCGGCCGGCACGCCGGGGCTCTTGACGACGAGCTCGACACCCTCCAGCAGCGCTTCCTCCTCCGATCCGGCACGAACTTCGACGCCGGCCGCCTCGAGCCTCCCCGCGTCGAGCTCGACCGCGCGGTCGGCGCCGACCACCGCCGCGCCGCGCCGCGCGAGCGCGAGCGCCGCCGCCTGCCCGGAACGCGCGAGCCCGAGCACGAGCACGCGCCGCGGCAGCCACGCCGGCGTCTCCTCTGGACACGTCCCGCTCATGCGCGGGCACACCCCCGGGGGGAGCTTTGAGGGCCCCTGCAGTGACGATACGGCGCGAGCTCGGACACGTGTGTGCCGAGTTCTTCGCGGATGGCCGACTTCCTCAGCCGCGGACGGCGCTCAGGTAGAGCTGCGGCGGCTCGCCGTCCTCGGCAGGCGGCGCCACGTCCCGGAAGCCCGCCGCCGCGAGCCGGCGGACGAGCGCGTCTGCGCCGAGCCGTTCGCGGCCGGCGGCGCCGTCGAGCGGCTCGCAGAGCGAGAGCCGGCCGCCCGGACGGAGCACGCGCGCGAGCTCGGCGACGGCGGCGTCGAGGTCGCCGGCGTGCGCGAGCACCGAGCGGAGCACGACGACGTCGACGGAGGCGTTCGGGAGCGGCAGCACCTCGATGTCGCCGACGAGGTACATGATCCCGTTCGCCTCGGCCTCGTGCGCGAGGCGCAGCAGCTGCTCGAGCGCCGACACGGACGGGTCGACGGCGATCACCCAGCCGTCGCCGATCCGCTCGTGGGCGGCGATCGTGGCGGCGCCGAGACCGGCGCCGAGCTCCAGCACGGTGTCGCCCGCGCGCGGCTGCGCCGCGTCGAGCACGCGCTCCGGGCCGGAGTCGCTCATTGCCGGAAGTAGTAGCGGTAGTAGAGCGCGAACCCGGCGGCGCAGAGGATCCCGGCGACGATCCAGAAGCGCACCATGATCTTCGTATCCGACCACGCTTTCATCTCGAAGTGGTGGTGGATCGGCGCCATCAGGAAGACGCGCTTGCCGAGGTACTTGAACGCGAAGACCTGGATCATCACCGAGAGCGCCTCGATCAGGAAGATGCCGGCGATCAGGATGAGCAGCAACTCCGTGTGCCGGCGCGTCATGATCGCGAGGCCCGCGAGCGCACCGCCGAACGCCATCGAGCCGGTGTCGCCCATGAAGACCTCGGCGGGCGACGCGTTGTACCAGAGGAAGCCGATCGCGGCCCCGACGAGCGCGGCGCCGATGATCGCGAGGTCGAGGTCCGTGAGGTTTCGGTGCCCGGCCGTGCCGGAGCGGACGTACGACACGACGTTCATCGCCGTGAAGGTGAAGATCGCGATGATCCCGGTTCCCGCGGCGAGGCCGTCGACGCCGTCAGCGAGATTCGTCCCATTCGACGTGCCCGCGATCACGAGGAAGAGGAACGGATACCACGCGTACGAGAGCGGGATGTTGACGTTCGCGATCGGCAGGTACACGTTGTGCGGGATCTGCAGGTGGTTCGCGACGATCGCGACGACCGCCGTGATGCCGGCGAGCAGCAGGAGCTTCCAGCGCCCGGAGAGGCCGAGCGACCGCCGGTGCGTGAGCTTCACGAAGTCGTCGAGGAAGCCGATCGCGCCGCACCCGAGCGTGGCGAAGAGCACCGTCAGCCCCTGCAGCGTGTAGCGCGAGACCGCGAGGAAGCCGATCGTCGCCGCGAGCAGGATCAGCAGGCCGCCCATCGTCGGCGTGCCGGCCTTCGAGAAGTGGTGCTCCGGGCCTTCTTCGCGGATGTGCTGGCCGAACTCGTTGCGCCGCAGGAACGCGATGAAGCGCGGACCGATGAGGATCGACGCGATCAGCGCGATCAGCGCCGCGATCAGGACGCGCGTCACCGAGCCGGCACTCCGGCAAGCGCGTCCGCGACGAGCTCGAGGCCGACCGACCGCGAGCCCTTGACGAGCACGGCGTCGCCCGGCCGCACGACCTCGCGTGCGCACACGAGCGCCTCCGCCGCGTCGGCCGCCCAGCAGTCGGGTTCGTAGAGACGGGCGAGGGGGCCGACGCCGATCACGATCTCCACCGTTTGCGCCGCGCGGCCGATCTCCTCGTGGAAGCGCGGCGCGTCCGCCCCGAGCTCCGCCATCTCGCCGAGGATCGCGACGGTCCGCCTGCCGTCTGCCCGCTCGACGAGATGCCGCAGTGCCGCAGCCATCGCAACCGGATTTGCGTTCCACGCGTCGTTGATCAGCAACCCGCCGCCGGGCAGCTGCCGCTCCTCCGAGCGCCAGCGCGAGAACCGCACCTCGACCGGTTCCGACGGATAGGGGAGCCCGAGCGCGTCGAGCACCGCGAGCGCCGCCGCCGCATTCGCGGCCTGGTGGCGCGCCGAGAACGCGAAGACGACCTCGCGTCCGCCGGCCCGCACGTGTGCGCGACCGTCCCGGATCTCCACCTCGGGAGCCGCGAAGCGGCGGACGTCGAGGCCGGCCGGGATGAAGGGCTCGAGCTCGGGTGCGTCCGCCGGCACGACCGCGATCCCGCCGGCGGGCAGCGCATCGAGCAGCTCCGCCTTCGCCCGGGCGATCGCCTCGATCGAGCCGAGCAGCTCGAGGTGAACCGGCGCGATCGCGGTGATCACGCCGACGTCCGGCCGGGCGATCTCCGCGAGCGCGCGGATCTGCCCCGGGCCCCGCATCCCCATCTCCGCGACGACGACCTCCGTGTCGGGCTCGATGCGGCAGAGCGTGAGCGGCAGCCCGACCTCGTTGTTGAAGCCGGCCTCTGCCGCGACGAGGCGGAGGTGCGGCTCGAGCAGCGCCGCGAGGATGTCCTTCGTCGAGGTCTTCCCGACGGAGCCGGTGATCGCGATCACGCGCGCGCCGCTCCGCTCTCGCACCGACCGGCCGATCGCGGCGAGCGCCGCGAACGCATCGTCGGGAACGAGGGTCGCCGAGGCGCCGGCGGCGCGCGCCTCGTCCACGAAGTCGACACCGCGACCGACCGCGACGAAGAGGTCGCCGGGGCCGACGAGGCGCGAGTCGACCTCGACGCCCGTCACCGCCGGTGCATCGCCTTCGAGCACGCCGAGGCCGCGCAGCTCGTCGAGAGGCAGCGGGATCAGGTGCGCGCTCCCAGCGCGCGCAGCGCCTCGCGGGCGGCGTCGCGGTCGTCGAACGGGATCGTCCGGTCGGCGAACTCCTGACCCTGCTCCGCTCCCTTGCCGGCGATCAAGACGACGTCTCCCTCCTCGGCGAGCTCGACGGCGCGGGCGATGGCGCGTCCGCGATCGGGCTCGACCTCGACCTCGCGAACCGCGCCGGCGACGATCGCGTCGAGGATCTCGTCCGGGTCCTCGCCGCGCGGGTTGTCGTTCGTCACGATCACGATGTCGGCGAGCTCGGAGGCGATGCGGCCCATCTGCGGGCGCTTCTCTCGATCGCGCTCGCCGCCGCAGCCGAAGACGCAGATGACGCGGCCGCTCCCGAGATCGCGCACGGCGCGGAGCAGCGTCTCGAGCGCGAGCGGCTTGTGCGCGTAGTCGACGACCACCTCGAACGGCTGCCCTTCGTCGATCGACTCGAAGCGTCCGGGCACGCCGCGCACCGATTCGAGCCCGCGCACGATCGCGGCCTCCTCGATCCCGAGCAGACGTGCAGCGGCGAGCGCGCCGAGCGCGTTCTGGACGTTGAAGCGCCCACGCAGCTTCAGCGCCACATCACGGAGTGCGGCCGGCCCGACGTCAGCATCCTCCGCGAAGCCGAACGTCGTCGCGCCGTCGAGCTCGGCCGCGAGCCGCCGGCCGTACTCGTCGTCGACGCAGACGGCGGCGGGCGGCTCGCCCGCGAAGAAGAGCCGCCGCTTCGCCTGGAAGTAGTCCTCCATGTCGGCGTGGAAGTCGAGGTGCTCGTGGCTCAGGTTCGTGAACACGAGCACGGAGAAGCGCACGCAGTCGAGCCGGTGCAGCGCCGACGCATGTGAGGACGCCTCGATCGCGACGGAGCGGTCGTCCGCGTCGAGCATCTCGCGGAACAGACGCTGCAGGTCGATCGCCTCCGGCGTCGTGTGCGCGACCCCGCGGCGCTCGCCGCCGACGCGCGCCTCGATCGTCCCGACGAGCCCGGGCCGCCGCCCCGCGGCGGCGAGGATCGCGTACAGGAGAAAGGTCGTCGTCGTCTTGCCGTTCGTCCCCGTCACGCCGGCGACCTCGAGCTCCTGCGTCGGCCGCCCGAAGAAGAGGTCGGCGGCAGGCGCCATCGCCGCGCGCGTGTCGGGGACGACGAGCTGAGGCACCGGCAGGTCGAGCGGCCGCTCGACGGCGAGCGCGACGGCGCCGCGCGCGACCGCGTCCGGCGCGAGATCGTGGCCGTCGACGCGGGCGCCCGGAACGCAGAAGAAGAGCGCGCCGGGAGCGACCGCCTGCGTCGCATACGCGAGATCCTCGATCCGGACCGCAGCGCGCCCGATCACGTCGACCGCCCCGGTCGCGGCGACGAGGCGCTCGAGCTCCATCATCCCGCGGCGAGTCTAGCGGCGGCCGCCGCGCAGCACCCGCAGCTGCGCACGCCGCGCCGTGCGCGCCGCGCCGCCTCCCGGCAACACGCGCAAGGGCGCGCGAACGAGCGTCAGACGCCGCTCGAACACGTCCTCGTAGAGGCGCACGTAGCCGCTGTCGCGCGAGGACTGCATCAGTGCACCGTTAGATCGGGTGGAACCTCGAGATACTGAAGATCGAATGACGCGATCTGCGCGAATGCCGGGGCCGCGACGATGCCGCCGAAGATCTCGGTGCGCGGCTCGTCGACGGAGACGAGCACGACGAGCCGGGGGTTGCTCGCCGGCACCATCCCGACGAAGGTCGCGACGTATTCGCCCGGCATGTAGCCGTGCGGCCCCGGCTTCTGCGCCGTGCCGGTCTTGCCCGCGACGCTGTACCCGGGGATCGAGGCCGCCTCGGCGGTGCCGGTGTCCGAGACGACGCCCTTCAGCATCTGCAGAAGCGTCTTGTCGACCGTCGGCGAGAGAATCCGGCGCGTGCGCGGCGCGGCCGGCTTCTCGCCCTGCACGTGGTCGACGAGGTGCGGCTGCTCCCAGACGCCGCCGTTCGCGATCGCGCCGTACACCGAGGCGAGCTGGATCGCGGTCACCGAGATGCCCTGCCCGATCGGCACGTTGCCGATCGTCGAGCCGGACCAGTACGACGGCAGCAGGCCGGGGCTCTCGCCGGGGAAGTCGATCCCGGTCTTGCGGCCGAACCCGAACTGCGCGATCCAGCGCTTGAGGCGGGTCTCACCGAGCAGGTTGCGCGCGATCGTCACCGTGCCGACGTTCGACGACTGCGCGAGGATCTGCGCCACCGTCATCGTCTCCGTCGGGCGCAGCTCGGCGTCGTGGATGACGCGGTCGGCGACGCGGATCGAGTAGGGCAGCGTGAACCTCGTCTGCGGCGTGACGAGGTGGTCCGACAGCGCGCCGGCGATCGTGACGACCTTGAACACCGAGCCGGGCTCGAACACGTCGGTGATCGCCCGGTTCGTCTGCAGGCCCTTCGTCGCCGACAGGTTCGCGTCGTAGTCGGGCGCCTGCGCCATCGCGAGCACGGCCCCGGTCTTCGGGTCGAGGACGATGGCGGTCGCGTGCTTCGCGCCGAACTCCGAGACCGTCGCCCGCAATACCTGCTCCGCGTTCGCCTGGATCTTGTGGTCGATCGTGAGGAACACCGACCGCCCCGGCCTCGCGGGGCGCTCGCTCGAGATCGAGATCGGGCGGCCGAGCGGGTCGCGGACGAGCGTCTCCTCGCCCGGCGTGCCGGTCAGCTGCGAGTTGAGCTCGAGCTCGAGCCCGGAGAGGCCGTTGTCGTCGATGCCGGCGAACCCGAGCACCGGCGCCGCCACCGACCGCTGCGGGTACGACCGCCGCTCCTCCGCGCGGAACGCGAAGCCGGGCAGCTTCAGCTTCGCGAGCCGCGTCGCGAGCGCGGGCTCGATCTCGCGGTCGACGTAGACGAACTGCGTCGTCCGGTTCGCGAGCTGCTTCGCGAGCGGCCCCGCCTTCAGATGCAGGACGCGCGCCGCGGCGCGCGCTTCGGCGCGCGGCCGGCGGACGAGCAGCGGGTCGGCGAAGACCGTGGTCGCGGGCTCTCCCAGCGCGAGCGGCGTGCCGACGGCGTCGAAGATCGTGCCGCGCCCCGCGGGAAGGACGATCGTCGCCTTCGTCTGCTGCTGCGCGAGCTTCGAGAGCGACGCTGCGCGGACGGTGGCGAGCCACGTCGCGCGCGTCAGCAGCACCGCGAAGACGGCGAAGATGCAGAGCAGGAGGAGGCGGATGCGCGAGTTGACGACGCGCGCCACGACTCAGCGCCCGAGGTCGAGGTAGCTCGTGTCGGCTGCGGGCGCCGGCACGAGCCCGAGCCGGTGCGCGGTCTGCTCGATCAGAAGCGACGAGTTCGCGCTCGACACCTGCGAGGCGAGGTCCTGGTTCTCGTTCTGGAGCTGCAGCTGCTTGTGGTTCAGGTCGTTCAGCGTCATGTTCACGCGGAGCACGGCGACGTTCAGCGCCACGACCCCCGCCAGCAGCGCCGCGAAGGCCGAGATCCAGGCGATCCCGCCGGTCAGCCGGCGACCCTGCTGGCGGCGGCGGGGAGCCGCCGTGCGCTCGCGGCGGCGCGG
>Ga0070741_10005601_pt1 | contig 27703 bp, 23 predicted proteins | sample Coa_R1_4_FD_66440 | JGI IMG/M metagenome (GOLD analysis project Ga0070741, IMG submission 66440) | Surface soil microbial communities from Centralia Pennsylvania, which are recovering from an underground coalmine fire - Coalmine... | ecosystem: Environmental > Terrestrial > Soil > Unclassified ...
GACAAGATGAGCGAGGAAAAGATTCGGCTGCTGCGCGCGTTTGGCGCGCGGGTGGTGATTACACCGACGGCGGTTGAGCCGGCCGACCCCCGTTCGTACTATTCCATTTCCAAGCGCCTTGCCGAAGAATCGTCGAATACGATTCTGGCGGGGCAGTATTGGAATCCGGCGAATCCCGAAGCGCATTACAAAACGACGGGTCCGGAAATTTGGGAACAGACGCGGGGCAAAATTGATGTGCTGGTCTGTGGAATGGGTACGGGCGGTACGATTACGGGAACGGGCAAGTATCTCAAGGAACAGAATCCGAATGTCAAGGTGATTGGCGTGGACCCGGAAGGTTCGCTGTTGTATGAAACATTCAAGGCGGGTGGCAAAGTTCCGCCGGGCGCGTTCCCCAAGGTCTATAAAATCGAGGGCATTGGCGAAGATTTTCTGCCCGGTGCGCTGGATTTTCGTTACGTGGATGATGTGGTGCAGGTCGGTGACCGTGAATCGTTTTTGATGACGCGCCGATTGGTGCGCGAAGAAGGGTTGTTTTGCGGCGGGTCAAGCGGGAGCGCGGTACACGCCGCGTTAGAAGTGGCGAAAGGATTGGATGAGGACAAAACGGTTGTGGTGATTCTGCCGGATTCCGGCTCGCGGTATCTTTCCAAAATTTTCAACGACGATTGGATGCGCGAAAATCGGTTTTTGGATTATCCGCTCGCCGAAGGACGGGTCGAGGATATTTTGGAGCATCGGAAGATGCCAGTGATTACTGCAAAAAAGACAGATCTCAAAACTGATGTGATTGCGCGCATGAAGCAGTACAATATTTCGCAGCTCCCGGTGGTGGATAACGGCGGCTGCTATGGGGGCATGGTGACGGAAGTGGATTTGCTGAACCACCTGCTTTCGACGGAACACAAGCATCGCGTGGACGAGACGATTGAGGATATTATTGACCGCGATTCTGCCGAAGTGATTGCGCCGGAAACGTCGCTCTCGGTTCTCTCGGAAGTTTTTCGGCATGGCAAAGTCGCGGTGGTCTGCAAAGATGAGGAGGTGACGGGAATTGTGAGCAAGATTGATTTGATTGAATATTTGGCGGGAAGGGTGCTGTAGCGTATCAAGTTTTTTATGATTTGAAAACCCTACAATTTATGCTATGCTCCAATGCAGAGGAAGGAGGTGCTTGTGAATCATTCCCAACCGAATCAGGTTACGTTGGCAGATTATCAAGCATTGGTCAGACGTGTTGAGAATTTGGAACGAATTGTACGCGAACAACTGCCGTCTGGGGGTGAAGCGGAATACGAAAAAAAGGAAGTATCGTCCAAAAATGTAACCGACACCCAATCCCTTATTCAGGAGTTACAGGATGAGTACACCAAGTACCCTTCCTTCACCCACGCCCTCCTCGCCGAACGAGCCGCCGAGCGGGAGCGAGAAGAAACCAAACTACGTTCTCGACGCGTTCGCACTGTTCGCGCTCCTTCAAAAAGAAAAGGGAGCAGCAACCGTCACCGCGCTACTCATGCGCGCAGAACGTGAACAAGTTGCACTGCATTTGAGTTTAATCAACTGGGGCGAAGTTCTTTACTCCATTGAACGCGAACAAGGTGCAGAGCGTTTTGGTACATGGAAAGCGAAAATCGCACGCTTGCCAATTCAATTGGCACACGTTAATCAAGAGCGAGTCGAAAGGGCAGCCCATATCAAGAGCCAGCACCGCGTTTCATATGCGGATGCCTTCGCCATTGGGTTAGCACAAGAACTTGAGGCGGCGATAGTTACTGGCGATCCTGAATTCAAGAGCATCGAGAATCTCATCTCTATTGTTTGGCTGTAACATGACCGCCATTCGCCTAACGGGTGGCGGTTTTTGATTACTCGTGTAGAGAACAAGTTCGATAGAATGACTCCCGACCAATTTCTCACTGCCCTCAAGTCTGAAAAAGGCTATGCGGAGCAAATTGTACATTTGGAACACCTTGCGCCGCGTTCGGCGAAATATGCGCGCCTCGACAAGCCGCTGCCGCGCGCGCTAGAAGACGCGCTCAAAGCCATTCACATTGAAAAATTCTTTTCACATCAGGCGCACGCGATCAATGCGGCGCGCGAGGGCTATGATGTCGTCGTTGCGACCAGCACATCGTCTGGAAAGACGCTTTGCTATAACATCCCCGTACTGGAAGCGATTCTCGAAGAGCCGCATTCACGCGCGCTTTATTTGTTCCCAACGAAAGCGTTGGCGCAAGACCAACTGCGCGCGCTGAACGAATTGACGGATGTTTTGGAGACGAATAAACAAATCGTCTTTGATACGTACGATGGCGATACGAAACGCGAAGTGCGGACGAAACTCCGCAAGCGCGGGAATATTATTCTGACAAATCCTGACATGCTGTCGGTCGGGATTCTGCCGAATCATTCGCTGTGGGCGGATTTTATAGCCAACCTGCGTTACGTGGTGATTGACGAAGCGCATATTTATCGCGGCGTGTTTGGTTCGCAGGTCGCGTGTGTGCTGCGGCGCTTGCGGCGGCTGTGCGAGTATTACAGCGCCGACCCGCAGTTTATTTTTTGTTCCGCGACGATTGCGAATCCGGGCGAGCATGTGCATCGCTTGTCGGGACGACGCGCCAAGGTGATTAATGAGGATGGCGCGCCGCGCGGGGCGCGCGAGTTTGCTTTATGGAATCCGCCGTTTATGGACAAGGCGCGCACGACGCGGCGCAGCGCAAACTCGGAGGCGGCACATTTGTTCGCTGCGCTTGTGCGGGCGGGGATGCGAAATATCACATTCGTCCGAGCGCGAAAATTGGCGGAACTGGTTTTGTTGTATGCGCGGGATACCCTGAAGCGTACCGACCCCGAACTGGTGGATACGGTGAAATCGTATCGGGCGGGGTATTTGGCGGATGAGCGACGCGCGATTGAGCGCGATTTGTTCAATGGCAATTTGCGCGGGGTGACGGCGACGAACGCGTTGGAGTTGGGGATTGACGTGGGGCATCTGGATGCGACAGTCGTGGTCGGTTTTCCCGGCACAATTGCCTCGCTGTGGCAGCAGGTGGGACGTTCGGGGCGCGGGACGCGTGATGCGTTGTCTATTCTTGTCGGGATGGATGACCCGCTGAATCAATTTTTTATGCGGCATCCCGAAGTGCTGTTTGCGAAACCTGTGGAACATGCGTTGATCTATCCTGATAATCCGTACATTTTGGAGAAACATTTGCCGTGCGCGGCGTATGAATTGCCGTTGACGAATGCGGATGAAGATTTGTTTGGGCCGGGATTTGTGGAGGCGATGATTCGGCTGGAGCGCAACGGTACGCTCGAATTTCGCAACGACCAGTGGTATTTTCGCGGGTTGGGGTATCCTGCCGAAAACGTCAATATTCGCTCGGTGTCAGACCAGATTGTTTCCATTGTGGATGTGAAACACGATTTCAAGACGATTGAAGAAATTGAAGCGACGACGGCAATGCAACGGTGCTATGAAGGCGCGATTTATTTGCATCAAGGCGAATCGTATCTTGTGACGAGATTGGATTTGGAAGAAGGCGTGGCGTATGTGAAACCAGTGGATGTGGACTATTACACGGAGGTGCGCGAGAACGGCGAGACGCGCATTTTGAAATCGCTGCGGCAGCGCGAGGTGGGAACGACGACTGCGTATTACGGCGATGTGCGCGTCGCAGAACAAATCGTGGGCTATCGGCGCAAGCGGCAGTTCACAGAGGAAGTATTGGCGACGGTGGATTTGGATTATCCGCCGCAATTGTTTGATACGAAGGCGTTGTGGTGGGATATTCCCGAAGATTTGATTCGGAAGCTGTCGCGCGAGGGCTGTGACCTCGCGGGTTCGCTGCACGCGACGGAACACGCGTGCATTGGATTGCTGCCACTGTTTGCGATGTGTGACCGGTGGGATATTGGTGGGCTGTCCATCGTGATTCACCCGGATACGGGCAAGCCGCAGATTTTTATTTATGATGGATTTCCGGGCGGGATTGGCATTACGGAAAAAGGATTTGCGCTGCTGGAATCGCTGTGGACGGCGACATTGGAAACAATTGAACAGTGTCCTTGCGAATTTGGTTGCCCATCGTGCGTGCAGTCGCCGAAATGTGGGAATAATAATGAGCCGTTGGATAAGCGGGGAGCGATTGTGTTGTTGAGGGGATTGTTTACTGTGACCATTCGGTAGGGGTGCGCTCCCAGCGGTGTTTTTTTAGTTCTGTCATTAGGTCGTGGGGTAAATAGTTGCCGTCGCTGGTGGCGATGTTGGCGCGGACATTTTTTTCGCGGCGCATTCCGGGAATGACGGTGCTGACGGTTTGGTTTGCGAGAATCCAGCGCAGCGCCAATTCGGGCATGGTCATGCCTTTGGGGACGAGGGGTTTGAGGGCGTCGGCGTGTTCGACGGACGCGTGGAGATTTTCGGGGACGAAATAGCCGTTGCGCCAATCGCCCGCGGGCCATTTGGAATGTTTGGTGAGCGTGCCGGTGAGCGAACCTTCGTCAAAGGGAACGCGCGCAATGACCGCGATATTGAGTTTGTCGCAGACGGGAAATAGTTCATCTTCGGGATTTTGGTCAAAGATGTTGTAAATGACCTGCACGGCGTCAATGTGTCCGGTGCGGAGCGAACGAATCGCGTTCCATGGCTCCCAACGATTGATGCTGATACCTGCTGCGCGAATTTTGCCCTCGCGTTTTAAATCTTCGAGCGCGCGCTGCCAGCGTTCATCCTCTGCCCAGTCATCCTCCCAAACATGAAACTGCTGCAAATCAAGCTGCTCTAATCCGAGATTGCGTAAGCTCTCCTCCGTCATCTTGCGAATGTGGTCGGCGGGAAAGGTATCTTCGAGTTTGAACCCGCGTCGTGAGGGCCATTTGCGATTTTTGGGCGGAATCTTGGTGGCGACATACAGTTTTTTCACTGGATAGTCGCGCACTAATTCGCCAAGCAAGCGTTCGCTTTTGCCCTCACCGTACGCGTGGGCGGTGTCAAAGAAATTGCAGCCGAGCTCCGCCGCGAGCCGCAGGGAACGCCGCGACTCGGCATCGTCGGATTCAGTCCAGCCGCCCATGCCCCACATGCCATAGCCAATCTCGCTGACTTGCCAGCCGGTGCGACCAAAGGTGCGATAGAGCATATTGTGAAAAGGACGCACGCGCCTCGCATTTCGAGAAATGCGAGGCGCGTGCGTCTTGAATGGAATCAGATTAGACCTAATGCGGCTTGCCTGCCGATTTCGGCAATTTCCATGTCTTCGCTTTCGGGGAGTCCGCTGATAGCTACTGCGCCGACGACTTGGGTTTCGACGGTGACGGGCAAGCCGCCGCCCCACGTGGTGTAGCGCAGTTCGCCAAAGTTCGTCATGGGAAAGCCGCGCTGCGGATCACGGGCGCGCTGTCCGACATCGTAGGACGGTTTGCGCTCGCGCGCGGCGGTGTACGCTTTGTTCATCGCAATCTGAATGGAGGAAAGCGGCGCACCGTCCATACGCAAGAGCGCAATGAGTTCGCCGTGCGCGTCGGTGACGACGATGACGCCTGCTTTGCCGCGTCGTTCGGCTTCGGCGCGCATTGCGTCAATCGCGCGCTGGGCGTCTTCGTGACCGAGAGACAGGAATTGTTGCATTGTTCGTCCTCGAGGAAAAGGTGCACAAATTATATGTGGAGTGAATATCGAACGTCAAATGGAAAACGCGGGTCACGGCGATGCGCTAGGTGGAGCGTACAAGTACGCATTCAAATCGAGTGTGCTTGGACGCTCCGCGATTTGTTTATAGTTCAGCAAGCCGACACGGGATAGATTGTTGTTGTTCGGCGGGCGCGGTTTATTGGAGACGAACAGAACATACAGCGGACGCGTCCCGCGCTGCGCTTGAAAATACTGGATCGTAAAATCGTCGAACTCGGCAACTTCGCGGTCGGCGTACCATGCCAGCGCATTTTGCATTCCAATAGAGGCGTCGCCGCGCCGAATCAGTACAAGCGCGTTATCGGGACTAGTCTCGCGCACGAGGCTTGCCATCTGGCGGTATTCGTCATCCAATGGCTGCCCGGTGTGAACCGTTTGCAAAATCGCGTACCAACTGGGAATTGCCAGGACGATCGTAAAAAGCGCAATCCCGAACAGCGGATTTATGCGGAATTGCAAACGATTGCGCGTGAGGTCGGTAACCCGCAGCAAAAATTCAGAGATAAAAATGAGGACAATCGGCAAAAAGCCGTAGAGATGACGCCAGCGCAAGTGGGTCATTGAACCGACCAATAGCGCGCTCGCAATGCACAAATAAATCGTCCAACGAAATAGACGTTGGCGCGTCGTCTCATTGGGGCGCGGGATGATAACCGTCAAGAGTAAAAGGACAATTTCAATCGCATCTACAAGCGTTGGCTCTGGCAACAAGCCCCCCCGCCATAAATCATCAAAGGTTTGCGCCAATTGATAATTCATCTTGCTCCACAATTGGTCAGGATGGGTGAGAATATATTGTACGGGTTCTACATCTATCCCGGCAAGCGATACAAAATCCTTGTTCTTGCCCTCGAACACGTTTGTATAAAATACAAGTGAGTACTTGCTGGATACGTTATAGAGTGGATTGCCCAGAGTTGCATAGTTCCGCCAGAAGGTCGGAGATAGAACGAGAAGCGAGCCGATGAGGAACAACCCTATACGAGTGAGAATGGCGCGGCGCGCTGTCCACAAATCGGACAGCGGGCGGCGAGCGGACACGAAGCTTCCATTCGCCGTTGGTGGAGCGATGATGAGAAAAAGCAAAACAAAGGGCAGCGCGCTCAAGACGTTAGAACGTAAAACCCACAACCACCCGAACAGCGCGCCGGAAATGAGAATATCCAGCCGCGTCTTTTGACGATAGAGCGCGAACCAGAACAGCGTGATAAAGAACGCGAACGGGACTTCGGAAAGTCCGGTGGTACTGAAACCCACGAGCTGGACATTGATGAGCGCGAGCAGCGCGGCGAACAAGCCGACGTACTTGTTATAGAGTTTCCATCCAAATAAAAACGTGAGGGGAATTATCAGAATATAAAAAATCCCGCCCGTCCACGCTACGGCGGTGTTATTTGCGCCGAGCAGCGCGAGGACCGCCGCCATCAGAAGCGGCAAACCAATGTCGTGATGCACATAGGGCAGAGGCAAAGAGAACTGCCGCAGCAAATAGGTGTCTAACACATAGTGCGCCGTTACCGTCAGTCCGCGACCTTGCGCCACATTCCGCGCGACGACGGCATATTCGTAGGCGTCGGGCCACCACGTTGGAGTGGCTTGATTGAGGACGACAAAATAAATCAGGAACATGGTGAGCGCGCCAACGGTCAAGCCTGCCGCGACGACCCACCCAGAACGAACCAGCGCCCGCGCATCGGAACGCGCCAGCGGCGCTAGGTACTCACTCGTTTGCATAATTCAATCAATTGGGCTGCGATAACGGGAGAAGAAAATTGATGCGCCCAGACCGCGCCCCGCTCGCCCAATTCTGCCCGGCGCGCAGGATGATTCAGGAGCGCGCCAATAGTGGCGGCGAGGGCGCGCGCATCGTTCGGCTCGACAATTGCGCCGACCTCTGCTTTTTCCATCAAATCCGCAATACCTGATGTGCGCGTCACCACCGCAGGCGTGCCGACGGCGGCGGCTTCCACTGCGATTTTGTTCATGCCTTCTAACACGCTTGGGACTGCGACCAGATCGGCGGCGGCGAGGAGGGTGCGCATGTCGTGATGGGGGATTGCTCCGGTAAACGTTATTTTGTCGCGCACACCGCATTCGGCGGCGAGATTCGCTAAATAGTTTTGATAATCTCCATACGGCGTATCCGCGCGATTCGGTCCGATGAGCAGGAGATGCGTATCGCCCGCGATGGATTCAATCGTGGGCAATGCTCTCACGAGTGTATCAAAGCCCTTGATCGGCAACAGGCGTCCGACGCCGAGCAGAATATGCGCATGGTGGATTCCGTAACGCCTCGTGAATTCTTGGCAGCTCGCTTGGCGCCAAGCGGGAAGGAGAGTATCCGGCGGAGGAAAGCAGTACGATGCGATGTTGCGCGGGATGAGCGTGATTTGTTCAGGCCTTGCGCCGAGCGCGAGCACGCGGTCACGCACGAGCGGCGTCGTCACGCGCACGGCGGAGGCGCGTTGAAAAGCATAACGCATGAGGCGGCGCGCTGTGCGAAAGCGTCCATAGCCGTATTGGGTTTCGTAGCTGTCAATGAAATCTCCACCGGCGGCAGTCACAATCAAGCGCATCTGGTGGGGAGCTGCCAGCGCGCAGAGCGCACCGAATGGATAGGCGCTTTCGACGAGAATGACATCGTAAGATGGACGCGCGGCGAAAAAATGGCGAACTTCCCACCATGCAGCTGCAAAGCGGTCATAATGCAGCAGTGGTTTGGTCAAAGTATTGATCGCATCGGTTTGAAATGTACCGGCGGCGGGCGCGCGATAGACCCGAATATTTTCTTCGACGCTTGGTGTAAATTGTCCCTGTAGTTCCCGCGCCGACGCGAACGCCAGTACCTCGAACGGATGCCCGCGCTGTTGAAACGCGTGACCGAGTTCCTGATGGATTAGATTCCCCGAATAGTCTGCGCCGTACTTGGCGATTACATAAAGAATGTTCAAGCAGGCTTGCATTTTACCGCAGATGGGGAGAGGTGAAAAAAAGCGCGACCAGTATAGAGGGCGCGCGGGCGGAATCGCTTCAGGCGCAATCGCAACGCAATTGCGCGTGGAAATGACGCAACAATAACGCTAGGTTTGTTTGCGTAAGCGAAAAATTACGCCAAACGGCTCGCTGTGACGCAGAAATAGTTCTTCCAGTGGATACACAATCCACGTCAGCAGCAAATCTTTCAGGATAAAACGCGTCCAGTAGCGATTCCAACGGGTTTCGTGATAGTGGTCGTTCAAGAGTGCGCGACCGAAAAAACTTTTGCGTTCGATTTGGGCGCGCATCGGTTGAGCAAAATGGGAATCGAGATCGGCGTCCGTGTAAAAACGGACGAGGTTGCCGCGCCCGGCCTGCACAAACTCGTTCGGTGCGATTTGCTCAAACGATTTCAGACCGCGAAAAAACCCTTTTCGTTCTTTAAAGGTGTACGGCACACTCAATGCCGCGATGCCGCCGGGCATGAGAACACGCCCCATTTCGACGCCCACTTCACGGTCATTGGGAATGTGCTCTATCGCCGAGACCGATGTGATGCGGGTGAACGTATTGCTGGCAAAGGGCAGCGCGCGCCCATCGCCGACGACGGGGAGGACATTGAGATGCAGCTGCCGCGCTTTGGTTTGTTGCCATTCGGCGCGCGCTAGTTCCAATTCGAGCGCAATGACTGTTATGCCGCGCTGCGCCAACATTAAGGGATATGATGAGGTGCCAGAGCCGATGTCCAGGACGCGTGTGCCCGGTTCGGCTTCTAAAATGCGTGTGACGCCCGGGTATTCAATCAGCCGCCACAAGCTAAAGTCATTGACGGTCTTGCGGAGAATGTTCCAACCATTGATTTGAATTTCAGAGATCAATGCTCCTAAACTGGAAAGCTGGATGGGCATGGCTCCGTCGAATTGCGCGCAGGGGGTAAATCGGAGAATAGAATCGAGGGTGCACAGTGTCTCTGTAGATGGCGCACCCTCGATTGAAAGACTTTAGAGGATCAAGGGAAAATCACTAGCAGATCGAGGCTAATGTTTCCGCCTGACTTGGGACGAATCTGGATGGTATGCTGCTTACGCGGTAGGAGAGGTGAACTCCAAAACTTGCATTTCGCATCAGTGTCCCGCTCATTCACAGTGCCCACGACCTGTCCATCAATTAGGACTTGGGCGGTTCCGAATGTGTTATAGGCGAGATACCAGTACTTGACCTTGATGCCCGTAAAGGTGTACGTGGCGGTCTTGCCGGGACCAGAGGCATAGTGGAAACCGCCGCCAAACAAACACGAGGGTCCACCGTTTTGCTTGGACCACCCTCCTTGTGGCGCATACGTGATGGCAGCGTTCTTGTCATCTATCCGTTGCTTGGTCGTGCTCGGTGGCGTCAGAGTTGGCGTGGCGGAGGGTGGTGGAGGACCATTGGTTGCTGTTGCAGTCGTTGTGGGTGTATTGGTTGGCTGTGGCTGTCCACCGCCGGGTCCGATACAGGTGCTGTCGGCTTGCCAGGCATAAGCGGCTTTGCCGTTGGCGTCTCTGAATAGGAGATGTACTGCACCCGCTGCTATATCACTTGCGTTATATGTACCGTTCGTCAATTTTTTGGGGCTTCCAAGATTTGTCGAAGTATAGATGGCGTTGCTACCTGTGTCCTTGTCATAAAAGGAAACATAAGGTCCGCTGCCGCACGAAGTTACATCTACCGCTGCTACGTTCGTGCTGGTGGTCGCAAGCTTCTGTTGCGCTCCACAACTAGTCGCTCCGTTGTTGCAGTGACGATAGTAGGGTTCGTACGGGGAGCTGGGATTGGGGCGACCCTGCCATGCAATGTCCACCTGATCATTGATGTCTACGGAGATGTCTGGGAAGATGGAATGACCTCCCGTGTTGGCAATATCTTTCTCCGCCTCGACGGTGCCATCCGCTTTGATGCGTCGGTAATGGATGTCGTTATGGTCCGGTGAGCCAGCCATAAAGACAACATGGGCATTGCCCCCCGAATCTACCGCCACTTCGGGTTCGGCATCGCCAAAGCTGGTCAATTTCTTTGTACCGCCTAACAACAATTGATTATTCGCACCGTACTTGCGATAGAAACCGCCGGGGGCGTTGCCAGTTCGATACCAAACAATATGTACGTTGTTGTTGTTATCTAGCGCAATCCCGCCCACATACCCATTGGTCGTAACAGTAACGGGATTACCAAAGCTATTAGCCCCAGCGGGTTTTCTCTGGAAAAATACGTTACATGGGCAGCCCCCTGCTTCACGATACGTAATGACTACATCGCCCGACGGGGATACTGCGATCTTGGGGTCGAACGCTTCAATTGGACCTTCGGGGCTGATGGGGGGAGGCGATTCCTCGGAGCTGCTCTTGTCAACATCCGCCTGACTTGCTACAGCGATTTCACCCGCATTTGGAACTGTAGTCTTGCTGCAACTGCCGGATTGAAATTTGACGACGGTGATGTGATTATCGGGGGAAGCGATGATTGCGTAGAGTGTTCCGTTAGGGGCGGCCGCGATGTCTCCAACTAACATCGTATTGCCAAGCGTACACTGGTTCCAGGCGAAAATGTCGCCCGGTAACAGGAGAACAGTGCCCAGCATCCCGATAACGCCGATCATGGCAAGGATAGGCAGGGCCAGCTTGCGATTTTTCATTCACGAACCTCCTACTTGCGATTTGACCTCACGCGGCGAGAACGCCAAGACGATTCAGCACAGCGCGTTCAACACGTGAAAACGATTGACCAGAATCGAAACCTTTGGAGCGGAGCTGCCGTTGAGCGGCTTGGGTTCCAAGGTCGAGGTCAAATCCGAGCCATTATATGGAAAAAGCCAATGCACGCAAGAAATGAGAAGACGTTCCCGACGGGTAACAGAATGTAACGTGGGGCAAATTTATCACGACGTATTTCGTCGCAATTTGCCCTTACGGTACTCGACGATACAGCATAAAGCGGTCTTGCTGGGCAATCAACTGCCAATTGGTACTCTTTTTCAGTTGAGCGAACGTTGGGTCTCCACGATCAGTACCGGTGTCCACAAGAACATATTGTGCGCGATTTAACGCTTGATCGGTATAAAACTCGTTGCGCGGCGGAAAAAAATACAAGCCTTCGCGTCGCGAGACGTGTGGGCCAATCAAATTACTGGCGGCCAGCGGCGCATCGGAGGGCACTTGATTAATCAATGCGTTTGCCGCCTGCGCGGACTCTGGAACATTACGTTTGAGCCAGCTCCACACGGGCGAACCAATCCAGAGCTGCGCCGAAAGACTGCACACGACGACCAAGCCAACCAAACTGCCAATGATGGATTGCGATGAAATGCGTGCGGTGAGCCATTTCCACTGCGCCAACAGCGCAATCGCGTACACCGTACCGACAAAGCTCAAGGCATAGAGAAACGAACCGTACTGGTAATGAATATCCCACTGAATCCGCTGCAAGGAAAGCAAGCTCAAGGCAAAGGTCGGCAAGCCAACGAACAATATATCGGGGCGTAATAAGGGAAGGAACGCAACCTCTCCAAAAATTTGAAATAAAAAATTTAGCTTGGGCAGCGTGATTACGTTTTGGATGATATACAGGGGGCGTGTCACCAATGTTGTGAGCATCGCGCCCGGCGAATTGCCGAGCCAGCTGTACCATTCCAAGTATTGCAGTTTGCCGCTGCTATTAAAGTGCGGGACGATCACGAACGCCGCGAGCGCGAACCAACCGATGCCCAGACCCAGCGCGGAAAAAGTAAAGGCGCGCGGCTTGTGATGCAACCACGCGAATACGCCAATCATGGCGAGCGATAGCGCGAGGTCGGTACGGGTGGTTAAAAGGGCGAGCGCGGTCAGAACAAAGCCGCGTAGGTTCCGTGTGTCGAGAAAATAAAAGAGCAGAAAGACAAGACCAAGCGCAAAGGCACGCGGTTGAAATTCATAGAGATTCAAATAATGGAGCGGAACATAGACGAGATACGCGAACGCAATCCCTAGCGCGGCGAGCGGACCAAGATGCCGCCTTGCCAACAAATAGAGTGGAATTGCGCCGAGCGCGACCGCCAACGTTTGTAAAAAAAGCAAGGTGTAGGTGGATGGCGCGAGCGCGTAGGGTAGGGCAATCCACGCTTCCATCAAAATCACGTCCGCGCCGAGGTGCGAATTGGTGTACTTGAAATTGGAGGTGGCGAACCAACGCCCGTGCGCGGTGTTCCAAATGACCTGCTCGTACACGCCGAGGTCAAAGCCCATGCCATATGAATCGTACTTGTTAAACTGCGCGCGGGTCATTAGGACCAGATACGCTGTCATACACGCGCCCAGCACAAGCCAGTATTTGCCCTCGGCGCGCAGCCATATGACGAACCGCTCCCGCATCGCTAATTTACGCGTTTTCAGCGCGATTCTCCTTGAGCGGACGAATCACGCGGGCAGGCACACCGGCGACCAGAGACCAGGGCGGCGTATCCGTTGTTAAGACGCTCCCAGCAGCCACAAAAGTTCCCTCGCCGACGGTCACGCCGGGCAGCACCGTCGCATTGACGCCAATAAACGCGCCGCGCTGCAAGATGACAGGTTTCGTAAAGGGGGGGAAATACGCTTGCAGGGGATGATCATTATAGCCGACATTCGTGTGGGTCAAAATCGTCACACGTTCCGCCAGCGTCACGTGGTCTTGCATCACAATCCGATCTGCGAGGTCGAGCAAGCAATCATCGCCAATAAAACATTTATTGCCCAGTTCGAGTCCCTGAAAGCCAAGACGGTAGGCGTTGAAAAAGCGCGAGCCGTGAATTATGCAATCCTTGCCAATCTTGGCTCCCGCCAAGCGCAGCGCCCACACTCGAAGGGGGGGAAAAATCAGCCAGCCATAGACAATTAAAAATAGGGTACTGAAAAAAAAGCGCAGCGCCGGACGCACGCCAATTTCGCGCACCGCGTTCATGTCCGCTTTTCGCCTCGCAGCTGTGCCACGGTCGCGCGAAATGCCCACAAGCGTTTCATATAGTCGAGTGTATCTTGAAAGGCTTTGACGGACGATTGTTTTTCATAGTTCCGCAAAAATAGTACGGGAATCTCTACGATACAGTAGCCGCGCAGTGCGGCGCGTACCATCACTTCGGTGTCCCAAAACCAGCGCTGATCTTGGACAGCATCCAATATCGGCAAGATGCGCGCGCGGTTGAAGAATTTATACCCCGATTCGGTATCCCAAAACTGATTCATGCCGAGAATGCGCTGCGCCAGCCAGTGATACCCTTTGCTCAAGACCCAGCGGTCGAACGAACGGGGTTGGAAGCGATAAATGCGTTCGCCGAGCGCAATGTCCGCGCCCTCTTGCACCGCGAGCGTCATGGCTGGAATATAGAGGGCCGAAACTTCGAGGTCAATGTCAATGTAGCCCGCGACTTGGCCGCGCGCGGCGCGCAATCCGTCCGTTACTGTGCCGCCGCGTCCTTTATTCTGCACGTGAAAGATGCGGGAGAGAGTATGACGCGGATGGGACGCAATAAAGCCCTCAATCAATTCGCGCGTATTGTCGCGGCTGCAATCATCCACAAAAATAATTTCGTAGGAGAGCCGACTGGAATCCAGCGCCTTGAGAATGGCACGTGTGCTGGTCTCAAATACAGGTTGTTCATTATAACAAGCCAGAACCAAGCTTAAATCCAGCGCGTCGCTCATCGGTGTGCCCGTAGGGACAATCTGCCGAATACTGTTCGGCGTAAAAATTGTCCTACATTAATGGTTTCGGAAATAGTCATTGACGTTTTCGATGATGTATTCGATTTGCGATGATGTAAGGTCGGGATACAAGGGCAAGCGCACGAGCGAGCGCGCGGCGCGTTCGGTGACCGGCAGCTCGTCGCCGCGATAGCCGAGATGGTCGCGTCCAAACGGAGAGGAATGGAGCGGGATATAGTGAAACGTTGCGCCGATGCCGCGTGCGCGGAGCGTGTCAATTAACGGGTCGCGGTCTGCCAGCGCGACGCGCAGCGCGTAAATGTGCCAATTGCTTTCGGCGGCGGGATCAATGACGGGACGTTTCAGACGCCCGGACGCTTCGAGCGACGCGAAACCTGCTTGAAATCGCGCCCAAATCTCGGCGCGGCGCGCGTTGATTTCATCCAGCTTGTCGAGCTGCTTTTCGAGAATCGCGGCGAGTAAATCGGACAACACGAAGGAACTGCCAATGTCCACCCACGTATATTTGTCCACCTGTCCGCGTAAGTATTGCGCGCGGTTCGTCCCCTTTTCGTGAATGATTTCGGCACGGAGGGCGAGGTCGTCGTCATTCGTTAGGAACGCGCCGCCTTCGCCGCATGTGACATTTTTTGTCACATGAAAACTGTATGCGCCGGCATCGCCAATCGTTCCGAGATATTTTCCGTTGTACTTGGCACCGACGCCTTGCGCCGCGTCTTCGACGATTTTCAAATTGTAGCTCTTGGCGAGGTCGAGCACACGATCCATGCGGCAGCCAACCCCTGCATAATGTACGGGCATGATGGCGCGCGTGCGCGGCGTAATGCGCGACGCGGCATCTTCTATATCGAGATTAAATGTTTCTTCCTCGATTTCGGCAAAGACCGGGATGCCGCCCTGTCGTAAAATTGCATTGGCGGTGGAGGTAAACGTGAATGAGGGCATGATTACTTGGTCGCCCGGCTGCAAGTCCATCGCCATAAAACTTAGCTCCATTGCGTGGGTGCAGGAGGGGACGAGCAGCGCGTGCTTGACCTCAAAACGCTGTTCGAGTTTTGCTTCAACGCGACGACTGGCTGCGCCGCCGCCACCGACCTCGCCGCGCAAGATCGCGTCGGTCGCGGCGCGGGCTTCATCTTCGGTCATGTAGGGTTTGGTGAGGGGGATGAAATCGGACATGAGGGAGAAATTTATGATTTATGATTTTCAATTGACTGAATTACGCGGGCAATTTCTCCGTATGGAGTAATTCAATGGGGCGTCCGCCTTCTTTGAGCGATTGGGTGGCGGCTTCTAAAATGCGCACGACCGCGACGCCCGCTTCGCCGTCGGTGCGCGGAGTTTGGCGCGTGCGAATACATTCACAGAAATGCGCGCATTCATTGCGTAACGGCTCGGTCATGTCAATGCGCGGGGAGATCACATCGCCGATGCGATAGGTGCGGCGTAGTTCCGCGCGAGTATTTTCATTCAATTCGAGCAATTGAACACCACTGTCGTACAGTTTTACTTTTTCTGTCACTTCGTTGTCGTCATAGACGACCATGCGTTTTGAACCAACCACCGTCGTCCGTCGGAGCTTGGCAGGTGCCATCCAGCTGACGTGGATATGCGCCATAATCTTGTGCTCAAATTCTAGCGTGATGAATGCCACATCTTCAATATCGTCCTGTGTATAGGAATTGCCACGCGCGCTCACGCGATGGGGCAGGGCAGCGAGCCAATAGAGGATGATGGAAATATCGTGCGGAGCGAGGTCCCAGACTACGTTGATGTCGAATTGATGCAGCCCCAGATTGACGCGCGCCGAGTCCACGTAATAAATGTTGCCGAGCGTACCTTGTTCGATGAGTTCTTTGACTTTCAAGACTGCTGGATTGTAAATAAAGGTGTGTCCTACCATGAGGACGCGTCTGCGCTCGCGTGCCATTTGCACAATTTCGAGCGCGGCAGTTGTATTGGCTGCCAGCGGTTTTTCGACCAGCACATCCTTGCCTGCGGCGAGCGCGTCGAGGGCGAGCCGTTTGTGCGTAGAAACGGGCGTGGCGATTGCCACGGCGTCCACCTCCGCATCTTGCAGTACCTCGTGATAATTGTCTGTGGTTTTGAGCGTGGGATACAGGCTGGCGAGGGGAGCGAGCTTTTCCGGGTCGAGGTCACAGACATACCGGACCGCTGCGCCAGGAATCTGGTTGAAATTCCGAATCAGGTTCGGACCCCAATACCCTGCGCCAATGACAGCGATATAAATCATAACAGCGCCAGTGATTGTAGCATAGGTGATTCCGGTTCTGTAATTTTTGGCGCATGTTCAAATTGATAAAGCGCGAACTCGCTTTGGCAGGGATTGCCGCGCGTCAACCATAGTTGTAATGCCGTTACATCAATCAGTGCGCTAAAGACGGTGACGGATTGACCAACATGCTTGCATACGCTCCACGGGGCATAAACGTGGTCGCGCACAAAACGCTGGCAGACTTCGAAACCAATGCGTCCACGATATTTTTGAGCATAGTGGAATGCGCGCACACACCGCGAGGCAGAACCGGGCACGTGCTCGGCATCTGCCTCAAAACGCAGCATGTCGGGCGCGAGGTAATGATTGGTATGGGCGATAGTGCCACTATTTTCTATGCTCCACGTCAGTGCTGCCTGCGTTGCCGAGCCTTCTACATTCACGATGCGCCCGTCGGCGGAAGCGATGATATTGTTGTAGCTGGAGGCGCGCTCTGGCATCAAGGCCGATGCGAGCGCGGCGTCTAGTGTAGTCTGCGCTAAAAGATCACGGACGATCAGGAGACGCGGGACGCCGCTGCGCGAGTCATTCGCCGTGAGTTGATTGCCCGTGAGCGCGATACCCGTGCAGTTCAAGCCGATGCTGATGAATAAACCACCGACGGTCACGGCGAGAATTTCGGGTTCGCCTTGTACGCAGAAACGGGTGACGAAAAGATGTTCACGTGTGCTTACATGTAAATCGTTATTGTGCGCGAGCCAGACGTGTCCATCGAGAGTGGCTGGGGGCGCAGCGGCGAGGTCGGTGCAGCCTTTGTTCTTTTCGCGGAGATGGGATGCGCCGCGCACTTCTTCGTACAATAATTCTTCAACGCTCATCAAGAACAGGTCATCAAAGGAAATCTCGGCACCCTCCGCGCAACCGCGCATTTCCTCGATGACTTGAGGCAGACGCTTTTCGGTATGAGCCAAGAAGGGCGCGGCGAGTTTCAGCAAACGTGTCCAACCGTCGCCATATTCGGCGCGCGTAGCGGCGTGGAGTGCGCGCAACGAGCCGCGCGCCGCGGCACCGATTTGGTGTCCGACCTCGTAGGGCTCTCCGTATGTTTCAATTAATGGAATTGGGAATGACATGGCGTTATCTTAGCATAGGTGGAATAGACCCTAAGGGGTTTTTGCGACAAACTACGTCGCTAAGCCTTAGGGTCTATTCCACCCTTCCAGTCGCGCGCGGGCGAGAATATATACGCGATGACTGGGATGCTCTATGTCGAGATAGGGCGCGCGTTCGACGACATCAATAGCCCATGTCTACCGCGATGCCGAGCGGTTTGACCAATTCGGCAAAGAGAGCCAATAGGGCGCGGTCGAGCGGCTTGTCCTTTAATTCGTTAAAGATATGTTGCGCGTATTGCTCCGCGATACGGTCGTAGCTTGAACGCGTCCTATCCAGAAAATCACTCATGCACTCACTAAAACAGAACCCGAAAGGTCGGCGAATTTTGACGAGACACTTTCGGGTTGGTCATTCTAGGTGTTTTGATAATTCTGTTATGTTGGCGTTTGGTCGCTTGGGGGTTGTTCGGTTAGCGGGCGTTCCTCGTGTGATGGTTGTGCTTCAGACGTTGGAGGTTGCTGTTCGGTTGTCGCGCGTCGCGCTTCTGCGTCACGCGCTTTTGCCTCCCACGCGGCAACATCTACAGCGGATGGTGTGAATGTGCCGGGTGCGGTGTTTGGAGTGGCAGCAGCAGGCGTCATCACCATCGTCGGCGGGGCGGGATAGACACGTGTGCCAAAGCGCGTGAGCACGACTGCGCCGATGCCCAATAATCCGACCAAGCAAGAGATGAGCCACCCTACGATTGGAATTTGACCGACGACCATTAAAACCAGAACGCCGACGACGACAGCAACCGCTGGCAGAATATCACGTGCGCGAAACGCGTGCAGAATTTTCTCGCCTGCCAGATAGCCAACCGCGATTCCACCAAAGATCCACGCGATTATGCCTACGATACTCAAGACGAACGCGACCGGCAGACCAACTACCGTAATCACGAGGAGCAGCGCCAAGATGGGCAAGACGATAAGTGTAAGACAACCGACCCCAGCGGAACCCCAGGGACGTGTCTGAATCGCGGAGCTCACGCGGCGCGTTTGCTCCGGGGCGATAATGACCACCAGCGCGCCAAGCGCCGCGAATGCCAACGCCGTAATTAAACTGCCGAGCCAATCAAATTCAAATGGATAGGTGGCACTGATTGCGTTCGCTGGTTGAGGCGGGGCGACAGGCGCAACGGGCGGAATGGGGAGAGGAATCGGCGGCAAATTCTTGCCAATATTGCCTTTGACCGTCGAACCGGGCTGCGTCAAAACATTGCCACCAAACGCGGTGATGTTGCCATTGACGACGCCGCTGCTTTCAATCGTCACATTGCCGCCAAAGGCAACGATGCTGCCATTGATGGTGCCTTGATTCGAAACATTGCCGCCAAACGCTGTCACGTTGCGCTGCACCGTAGCATTCTGTTGCACGGTGACGTTGCAGCCAAAAGCGAGAACATTCGTGACCGTCTCGCCAGAGTTAATGGTCAGGTTTCTTCCCGTGCAAAACCGTTCACCCCCTTGAGTACTTGCGGCGAACGCGGGGAAGGCGGTGCCAAGCATCAGCAGGGCAAATAGAATCAGGAACAGAGAACTGCGAAAGCAATAGCGATGATGCAGCATACGTACACTCCAACGAATCAGGATTGGCGACTTGGGCTAACTTGAGTAGGTGGATATGTTGTCGCCCAACTCACGCGCGCCCAAATTAGCGTTAGGACCAGCACAATCAAGGCATAGAGCAAAAGCGGTCCGCGACCCAGGGTGGCAGTCAAAATGAATAACGAGTCGTAGAGGACGGGCAACGCATCTGCGAGAGTTGAAAGCTCCTGCGCGATATTTTCAATGATTGCACTAAAGCTGGAAAGAAACCAGACCACGGCGACGAGCGAGCCTAAAAAAAGGATACCCAATGTCAATAGCCACTGTACGCGATTGCGCTGCCGCTCATAGATTTCTAAACGCGCGAGAACACGCGCGGGAAAACCATCGTCGGGAATCGCCATACCGGTTCGTTTCAGCAGCGCGTCAAACTCGTGCAGTCCTTCCGCCGCCACCCGCAGCGCGAGCGATTTTTGCAGTGCTTCATTCACTTCGGCTTGTTCGCTCGGCGTGAGCGGTTCGTCCAATGGTTTAGCGATCAGTTCGATGATTCGTTCATCTTGCATGACTGAACTCCAGGCGGGTTTTTCCGTTCGGCTCGGCGCGTAAATGTTTGCCGAGCATCTGGCGGGCGCGGAACAGTTTCACTTTGACCGTTCCGACATTATCGCCGGTGAGTTGGCTGATTTCTTCTAATGAAAGATCGTTCCAATATTTCAAGACCAGCACTAACCGATATTGCGGTGGAAGTTTTTGCAGCGCCTTTTGCACTTCTTCTTCCCGTTCGCGTGAAAGCGCGCTCGCTTCGGGCGACGGCAAATCAGAAATCAACGACGGCGCAGAATCGTCCCAGCGCGGGTCGTCAAACGACAACCATTGGAACTTGCGGCGACGCAGCCGGTCAATGCAATAGTGTGCGGCGACGGATAACAGCCATGTGCCAAAACTCTGCGCGGGGTCGTAGGTTTTGAGCTGCGAATATACTCGCAAGAACGTCTCTTGCGCAGCATCTTCCGCGTCATTGCGATTGCCCAACATGCGATACGCGAGGTTATACACCGGCGTTTGGAACTCTGCCACGATTTGCGCGAACGCGGCTTTATCACCGCGTTGTGCCGCAGCAATAATTTGTGGTTCCATGCGGTTCGGTTCTGGCATGATTTACGTCAAGGGAGGTGGTACGGTTACAGCGATAGGTAGGGCAGTTCATGAACTGCCCTTACTTATTGCTGCCCACGCGCGGAGCGTCATCGCCGGGTGATTGGTCAACAATGCGGGTGCGCCGATGCGCCGATAGTATTTCAAGCGCGGTTCCGGCGCAGGGTCTAATGGACAGGCGAGTTTGCCGCGCCGTTTCGCCCACGCGAAATAAAAGGGATTCAAGAACAGCAGTGGATAGAAGGGTCCCATCAGTTCTGTATCATATAACGGGAGTGGATTCTTGAGCGTAATGATGCCGATGGGAATTTGCGGCGCAAGGCGTTTGCAGGCACGCACGCGCTCGCCGCGAAAGGAGAGGAGGATGGCGCGCGCGAGGGCGGCGTGTTCTTCCAAGACACGCCGCAATTGTTCTGCGGCGCGGGGCTGGATAAAGCGATTATCTTTGAGTTCGAGGGCAATGGGGACCGCTTGGGTCGCAGTGAATCCTAAAAATTCAGCAAGGGTGGGAACCTCTCCCCCTTCCCCCTCTCTGTGTCGGAGAGGGGGATTAAGGGGGCTGCGTGTGTGCAGCTTTTTGATTTCGGCAAGCGTGAGGTTTGCAACTGTGCCTGTCCCATTCGTCATGCGATCTACCGTCGCATCGTGCATCAGAATGATTTCATTGTCGCGGGTAAAGCGGATATCGGTTTCTAAAATGTCCGCGCCTTGTTCGAGCGCAAGTTGAAATGCGGGGAGAGTATTTTCGGGGAGCTCATCGGATGCGCCACGGTGCGCCATGATGAGTGGACGCGCGTCCGATGGACGGTTGAGTGCGGATTGCCAAGTGAGGGGAGGATTCATCAGGTATCACGCCGTCGCCGCGACTTCTTCCAATCTCGCGGACTCGGCTTCACGAATTGCGCGCGGAACATTCACGGTAATGAGAATTGCCAAGCCGATGACAAAGAGAAAGACGAGCGAAAAGATACCTGCGCGCAAGCTGCCCGTGATTTGATTCGCCAAGCCGAAAATCAAGGGGCCGAAAATCGAAGTAAAGCGGTCGCTGATTTCGTAGAAGGAGAAAAATTCCGCTTCGCGTCCATCGGGAATCATATCCGCAAAGAGGGAGCGCGACAGGGCTTGACTACCGCCCAATACGATAGCGACGACTGCACTCAATATCCAAAATTCGGCAACGCTTTGTAAGGCAACTGCGGCGTAAATTACGACGAGCGACCAAACAATCAGGCTCGAGACAATCGCGCCTTTTGTGCCGATGCGGTTCGCCAGCCAGCTAAAGAGAAACGCGCCGCAAAACGCGACGACCTGCACCATCAAGATGACGAAAATCAAGGAGGTGTTATCCATCTGGAGCTCTTGCGAACCAAATAAGGTGGCGACGACGATAACGGTTTGAATTCCATCGTTGTAAATCAAGTAGGCGATGAGATAGCGCACGGTTTCGGGAAACTGGCGAATTTGGCGAAAGGTATTGCCGAGCTGCTTGAATCCAATCGTGAGCAGTGATTCGCCCGGCGGCACGTGGCGCGCGGCGCGGCGTGAGCGGACTGTCCGAAACGTGATTTGTGAAAAGAGCAGCCACCAGATACCCGCGCTCGCAAGACAGATGCGAACCGCCAAGCCGGTATCAATCCCCAGCTTGTCACTGAATTGAAACAGAATCAGATTTAAGAGCAGCAGGATGCCGCCGCCTGCGTACCCCATGGCAAAGCCGAGCGAGGAAACGCTATCACGTTGATCCTCGCTTGCAATCGAGGGCAGGAACGCGTTGTAAAAAACGATGCTCGCGCCAAAGGATAGATTGGCAATGATGAATAAAAGCGCGCCGAGCCAAAAGGTTTGAGCCGTGGTAAAGAAAAGGAGAATTGCTGCGACTGCGCCGAGTGTTGAGAAAAATACTATCATGCGCTTGCGCAGGTGTGAATAATCGGCAATCGCGCCGAGGATGGGGAGCAGAATGACCTGAACGCCAACGGAGACGGAAACACAGTACGGGAAGAGGGAATCATATTTGATTGGGATGCCGAGCAAGTAGATCAAGCCATTTGCATCTGCCGCTGTTTGCGCGAGGGCAGAAAGATATGGACCGAAAAAGACAGTAACAACCGATGTCGTAAATGCCGAGTTCGCCCAATCGTACATCGTCCAACCAAAAATCTCGCGGCGGTCGTTCATAATGGCTCCTTGACGAAGACCTAACTCCCAGCCCCTTCCTGCGACAAAGAACATCGCGAGGGAAGGGGAGCAGTATAGACAAATTGGAAATTTGTCTCACGTTCTACGCGATTATAAGGGCGTGGGGAGCGGCGCGTCAATGGGGGCGCACTTTTTTTCTTAATGGGTTGAGTTTGAGAGCTAAGAAACGAATGCCGCTTGCATGTCCGCTTTGATTGGGCGATAATGCTTTTACTCAAGAGAGAAGGAGTCAAGAATGGAGTGGGATGATCGGTTGACATCGCTTGGCGTCGGCGTGAAAACGAATGAGCAAGGGAATTGGACAGCGACTGCCGCGCGCTATCAAGATGAAGACGAGGCACAAGGGCAGCATCATATCTGGTTCACCGTACTGGATGAACAGGGTAGACCGCAGTCGAATGTGCGCTGTTTTGTGGATTGGATTGGCCGCGACAAGGATGATCCGCCGACGGTGCGATTGACGGACGCGGATGGGCGCGCGAATGTGGACATTTACGCGAATCTCGATATTCATAAAAAGAATGGTCCGTATTTTGCTTATATCGAAGGCGCAGACAAGAGCGATCATATTATCGGCATGGGACTGCCCGAACATCATCACGTAAATTTTTTGCTTACGTTTGCGCCGCGCATTCCGACAACGCCGCCGCCTCCGCCGCCGCAAGATGTGCCGCAAGCGATTTTGGAAAAGGCAAAGAGTGTGACGTGGATGCCGGTGAATAACGGCGCGGCGTTATGGAATTTTGCCAAAGCGAATGGCTTGCAAGACCAGCAGACGGATGAATTAAGCGTAACCATCAACGGCGATGAGTATGTCTTGCAGGTGTTCAATCTCGGTATCGTGTATGCGAAAAAGGGTGATTGGGGAAATATCAAGATCATTCCGAAGTAAAGGCGACGGACGACGGGTGAAGAGGGATGAGTAGGCAGTAAGCAGTAGGCAGGTTGGAAAGCGGTCAGCGGATAAGCGGAGGACGGATGACGGACTTTTGAATATGAAATTAGATGAGCGGGATGAAAATTTTTTGAGTGGCGGAGCAGGACCTGCCGCACAGATGGCGATGCGGATTCTCGTGCAGCTCGGTGAGGTGATGGGCGCGGACGAGATGATGGATGTGGAACAGGTTCATGTAGATGGGTGTATTTATGAATCGGAAGCGCATCTGGATTTTGCCGAAAAACTCGCGGGTCTTGGCGCGCGCGTCATACTGCCGACTTCGCTCAACGCCACGTCACTCGATTTACACAACTGGCAGGCGTGGGGTGTGGATACGGAATGGGCATCAAAGGCGCAGCGCATGGCGAATGCTTATCTTTCGATGGGCTGTATCCCGACGTGGACGTGCGCGCCGTATCAAACGCAATTTGTGCCAAAATTCGGGCAGCAAATCGCGTGGGCGGAATCGAACGCGATAGTTTTTGCGAATTCGGTAATTGGCGCGCGGACGAATCGCTATGGCGATTTTACGGACATTTGCGCGGCGCTGACTGGACGTGTGCCGAAAACGGGGTTGCATCTCGCCGAAAATCGGCGGGGGCAAGTTCTGTTTGAGCTTGTTGATATTCCGCCTGCGTTGATGCAAGACGACGCGTTTTATCCGGTGTTTGGCCATTACATTGGAAAGCGAACGGGCAACAAGATTCCGGTGATTGTGGGTCTGCCGAAAAATGTTGCGGAAGATGGATTGAAAGCGTTGGGCGCGGGTGCGGCATCGTCGGGTGCGGTGGCGTTGTTTCACGCAGTAGGCATTACACCTGAAGCGCCAACGTTGGACGCGGCATTTGGTGGCAATCCGATCTTGGAACGCGTGCCTGTGACGTTGCGCGAATTGAACGAGGCGCGCGCGGAACTTTCATCCGCTGATGGTTCGCAGCTCGATGCGGTTGTGTTGGGGTCGCCCCATTTTTCGCTGCAAGAATGTTTGCGGCTCGCCGAAATTGTTCAGGGTCGGCATGTCCATCCGTCGGTTGACTTGATTGTGACTACGAATCGGATGGTGAACGCGGCGTTACAAGCGCGGGGTATCGCGCAAACGTTCGCGGACGCGGGCGTGCGGGTGTGCGAAGACACTTGTATTCTGCTTTCGCCGCTGCTGCGGAAAGAAATTCGCGTTTTGATGACGAACAGCGCCAAGTATGCCTACTATACGCCGAATCTACTAGACCGACGCGTGGTGTTCGGCAGTCTGCGCGATTGTGTGGCGTCTGCTGTGACGGGACGCGTGGTACGTGATGAAAATTTATGGAGTTGATGGAGAAAATTCAAGGACGCGCGCTAATTGCGGGCCGGGCGGAAGGGCAGGTCATTTTCACCGATGAGCCGCTCTCGTTTTGGGGTGGGTATGATGCCAAAACGGGTGAGATTATTGATTCGCACCACGCGCTGTACGGCTCGAATGTGGCAGGGAAAATTTTTGTGCTACCGGGCGGACGCGGTTCGTCTACGGGATCGGGGATTTTGCTGGAATCCATTCGACGCGGCACTGCGCCCGCCGCGATGATTCTGGCGCGCACCGACCAGATTCTCGCGCTCGGCGCGATTGTTGGGACGGAATTGTACGGCAAGGCGCTGCCGCTGGTGGTTGTTTCCGAGAGTGATTTTGTCAAGTTAGGCAGGTCAAAGCGAGCGCAAGTGGATATGAATGGGATAGTGATGTGGGATTGAAAGCCAATAGGAGCAAACAGCATGGTCACTCTCGGCATTGATATTGGCGGTTCAGGTATCAAGGGCGCGCTGGTGGACGTGGGCAAGGGTGAACTCGTCGGCGAGCGAATTCGCATTGATACGCCAATTCCTTCTACACCCGAAAACTGCGCGAACGTAATTAACCAGATTATTCATCATTTCAATTACAGCGGACCGGTGGGGGTGACGTTTCCCGCCGTTGTGAAAAAGGGTGTTACACTTACCGCAGCGAATGTGGACAAGAAATGGATCAAATTCAACGCGGAGGAGCTTTTGCGCCAAGTGACGCGGCTGCCGGTGATTGTGCTCAACGATGCAGATGCGGCGGGGATTGCAGAAATCAAGTACGGCGCGGGCAAAGATGTTCCAGGCACGGTGGCGATGTTTACGTTTGGCACAGGCATCGGCAGTGCGTTTTTTAACGATGGCACTTTGATGCGGAATACCGAGTTCGGGCACATGCTGATTCGGGGAAAAGATGCGGAACGGCGCGCTTCTGCCAAAGTTAAAGAGGACAAGGGATTGAGCTGGAAGCAATGGGCCAAGCGAGTGAATGAGTTTTTGGTGGAGATAGATAAACTCTTTACGCCAGACTTGATTATTATTGGGGGCGGGCTTTCCAAAAGGTTTGATAAATATGGCAAGTTCTTGAAGAGTCAAGCAAAAATTGTGCCTGCTCATTTTTTGAATGACGCAGGCATCATTGGCGCGGCGATGGCGGCTTCGGAATTGGAAAAATAGAGTTATAAACCTTCGAGGTCTTTAAGACCTCGAAGGTTTAATATTTCCTTGAAGAACTAAATCTCGCTGGTACCAGCGAGATTTCTAGTTCGGAAGGAAGGGTAAACACGTAGGTTTACCCCTACGCTCGCGGTCAAGCGAGAACTTTATCTTCGTCGCGTGCTTTTTGGGCGGATTTCTTTAATTTGCCGCGTTCTTCGTTATTGAGAATCTTTTTCCGTAGACGGATGTTTAGCGGCGTGACTTCGATGAGCTCGTCGTCGGCGATGTATTCGATGGCGTCGTCGAGCGACATGTTACGCGGCGGGGCGAGCTGAACGGCAATGTCGGCGTTTGACGAGCGCATGTTGGTAAGATGCTTTTTCTTGGCGACGTTGACGACGACATCTTCTTCGCGCGGGTTTTCGCCGACGATCATGCCTTCATAGACTTCGGTGCCGGGCCCGATAAACAAGATGCCGCGTCCTTCCGCATTGTGCAAGCCGAACGTGGTCGCGGTGCCGGGTTCGTGGGCGACGAGCGAGCCGTGCGTGCGCGTGGCCAATTCGCCCGCCATCGGGTGATAGCCCGCAAAGAGCGCGTGCAGGATGCCCGTGCCGCGCGTGGCGGTTAGAAACTTGCTGCGGAAGCCGAGCAAGCCGCGCGTGGGAACGCGATAGCGCAAGTGCGCTGTGCCATCATCGGCGGTATGTAATTCTTGAACCTGCCCGCGCCGTGAGCCGAGCATTTCCATGACTGTGCCCATTGAATCTTGCGAGACTTCGATATAGACATCTTCGTACGGTTCGAGCAGTTCTCCGTCGCGTGATTTTTGGAAAATGACTTCGGGCTTGGCGACTTGAAATTCGTACCCCTCGCGGCGCATGGTTTCGATGAGAATGGCAAGATGGAGTTCGCCGCGTCCGCTGACGATGAACGTGTCCGCGCTGTCGGTTTCTTCGACCTTGAGCGAGACGTTATGTTCCAATTCTTTGAACAATCGTTCGCGTAATTTGCGCGAAGTGCTGTACGTTCCTTCACGTCCGCCGAACGGAGATGTGTTGACGCCGAAGGTCATGCGAACGGTCGGCGCTTCGACGCGAATGGGCGGCAAGGCGCGTGGCTGTTCGGGGTCAGCAATCGTTTCGCCGATATAGACTTCGGGAACGCCCGTGATGGCGACGATTTCGCCTGCTTCGGCTTCGGGCACTTGGACGCGTTCCAGTCCTCGATGCACAAAGAGCTGCGCGATTTTGTTTTTCTCCATCGCACCGTTGACATCAATTCGCATCACGTCCTGCGCCGCGCGAATTTTTCCCGCGAAAATGCGTCCGATGGCGATGCGTCCCTTGTAATCGTCATAGGCGAGCGTCGTGACGAGCATTTGCAACGGGTGGTCGGGTGCGACCTTGGGCGCGGGAATATATTCCAAAATGGTGTCGAACAAAGGTTGCAAATCGGAAGGAACGATTGCGCCATCGCTGCCGACAAAAGCGTGCTGGGCGAGGCGCGGGTCGAGCGTGGCGCGTCCGGTCAGCGCATCGGTGTACACGATTGGAAATTCGGATTGTTCATCGGTTGCGCCGAGGTCAATGAATAAATCAAAGGTGG